>Ga0208465_1000003_pt1 | contig 110737 bp, 108 predicted proteins | sample LakMenEpi31Aug10_FD_150749 | JGI IMG/M metagenome (GOLD analysis project Ga0208465, IMG submission 150749) | Freshwater microbial communities from Lake Mendota, WI - 31AUG2010 deep hole epilimnion (SPAdes) | ecosystem: Environmental > Aquatic > Freshwater > Lake > Epilimnion/Euphotic zone ...
GCCAGACCCTGCAAGGAAATCATGAAACCTTGCAGGGCCTAGCGGGTAGAATGATGCCAGGAGGCGGACTTGAACCGCCGACACGAGGATTTTCAGTCCTCTGCTCTACCAACTGAGCTATCCCGGCTGGGGATCTAAATTAACGCCTACTTAACATAGCAAGCTACGTGACCTCTGACAAGCGGATTGGTCAAAAACTTAGGGGCCCTCAACTAGGGAATTTCCCTCAGCCGTGCCACCTTCAGATAGAACTTACCGCCGTTACCACCAGCGTAGGCCTGGACTCTTACAGTGTAGGTGCCGGCTTCGGTAATCCGAGCAAACAATAGGGAATTAGTGGTGCCATCCGGACCGTCATCGTTTTCCCCCACGGCGGCGCCATCCTTATTGATCAGGGTGACCAGGGTATCGAACTCATCAGAGGTAACATCAATCGCCACCTGATCCCCAGCTTCCAGACTGACGGTGTAGTCTCGGGCGAAGCCACCGGTGCCGGTGGGAATATCCTGAGGGCCTAGGGTATCGTTAATTTCCCGACTGGCTGGCAGGGAAACGGGAGCGTACATAGGATTTTGGGCCCTAGCCCCAGCGCCACTGCTGACTAGAAGCACTAGAACAGCAGGAATCCAAAGGGCATGGCGACGGAACAGACGGGCGGGCATAATTATTATCTTTGTAAGGGAAGACGGTAGGAATTGAAACTAAGTCAACTACGGTTAATTCTATTATTCCTTAAATTGGCCGTTAAGTCCTAACCTTTAGATAGACCGGGATGACGGTTCTAACTGTCAAAATGTAGGTAGCAATCTAAATTCAACTCTCTCGCCCTGGGGGGTTGTGAGCTAGCTTTTTAGATTCAAGTCCCTTTGCCCCTGGTGGGCTACTAAGTAACATGGGTATCTGGTTAGTAGGCTTGCTCGCAAAAGTTCCCCAAATCCCCGCCTCGGGTAGCGGTCCGGAGGACATAATCTTGGTAGGCTTTCAACTTTACCTCCGCAAGCGGGGGCTGAAGCCCCGAAGGTGGGATTTTGAGCCCTACGTAGGAGAGCTGTGTATCTAGCCGCCTTTGTGGAAGCAGGGATTTAGAGATGAGGAGAAAAATTGTCAACCAACTAGCCCGTCCATAGATAGCCTATAGATTAGGTGATAAATTAAGCCATAATTTATTTACGTTGACTATCTTCGTTTAGGACAAAGACACTATGACAGCCTCTTTAAGCAACTTCCTACTCAGCTTGCTAGCTGGCGCCCTGATTGTGATTGTGCCAGCGACGGTGGGTTTGCTGTTCCTCAGCCAGCGCGATAAGATTCAGCGCCAGTAGACCCGGTTCACCGGCTACGGTTTTCATCTATGCGGGGGTGGAGATAGCCTTGACTATGACCACCCCGGCCAGGCTATCCACAGGGATTACCCTTTAGGCATTGGCTAGAATGGTAACAAGTTGGTTAAAATTGACCGAACAGCGGCATACGCCCAGATGGTTTACCCCAGTTTGTGAGCTACTTCCTATAGTTGCGAACATCACCCCCTAAAAGGAATTCACTGTGAATTTTACCCCCGTTCCCTTACTGCTTGGTATTGCCACCATTCTGGGGGCTGTTGCCCTGTTTTTTCTAGATCGCTATAAGCCTGGCTACGGACGTGACTCCGACAAGATTTATGCGATTCTCCTATTACTCTCCGGGGTTATCCTTTTGTCGGAATGGACCATGCCCCTGCTGTCCTCCCTCCAGCAATCGATCATGGTGGGGGTGTTGACCTCCCTAATCATTCAAAACATCAACTCCCGAACCCCCCTAGGTCAGCGTCCAGCCCCCCAGTCGGAGGGCTGGGAGGGGGGCTACGGTGGTGGCTACCGTCCGCCTCGTCCCAGTCGTCCAGCCTACGGGGGTGATAGCCGGGCCAATTTGCGAGCTGAGTTAGACCGACCCTACGGCCCCGATGACCCCTATGCCCGGCCCCGACCCATGTTGGGGGGGCGCCCAGAGCCCGAGGCCGGGCCAGGCTATGGCTACGACCAGCCGGAGTCGGGGGCCTACGGTAATCGCTACGGTGAAGTGCCCCCATCTCCCGATCTGGGCCCCAGTGATCGCCCCCCCGGTCCTGACAGTTCCACCTACGGTCAGGCCGCTCCCCGGTCAGATGAGCGGCTGAGGCGGCGGCGCCCGAAAACCCGCGGTGAGTACAGCGATCGCTACGGCACCATGCCTCCCCGCCCCGACTATCGCCCCGATCGGGAACCGCCCTCGGGGGGCTGGTCCTAGTCCATGGTGGTGTTGATCCTGCCCTCCGCTCTCAGTCCTGGTGCCGTAGCGGGTACGGCCCTCTGGGCTATCACTGGCTACCTGGCGCTTTCCTCCCGGCTGCCCCCCTTCATGGATTGGATTTATACCCGCCTCAGTGCCATTACCCACGTGGATCCTGAACCGATCCCAGAGCCTACCCCTGACCATGGCCTGTTCTCATTGCTGGCGGCCCTGCTCAGCGTAGTGCCCTTTGTGGGGCTGGGGGCCCTGATCCAGTATGGCCTCACCCTCAGTTTAGGCGGTAGTTGGGGGGTGAGTTTGGGGGTGATTACCGCCATGGTCTGTGGCCTCTACGAGTTGGGACGTCGCGATAGTGAGGCTTCGGGCTAGCCGCCAGGGGCTCTCCGCCTGGTTAGCCACCACTCCCCTGGGCCATCCCCCCGATCCGGTCCAGGTGGAGGACTCTCCCCTGCTCCGGGGCCTGGTGCAGGGGGTGGTGAGTGTGGGTATTCTCTCGGTGCTGGTGGCCGCCACCGGGGTGACCCAGATATCCTGGCTGAATCTTCTGGCCATTCCCCTCAGCGCCCTGGGGGCCTACTACAGTTGGCGACGGCGGCGACGCAGTAATGCCCTGGTGAAGGGCCTGATTGCCCTGGGTATGGTGCTGGCTCTGGTCTGGTTCTTCGGTCGGTTGCTGCCCCAACCGGGGGATACCCGGATTCTGCTGGCGGAATTGCTGCTGCAGCTGCAGGTGCTGCATAGCTTTGATTTACCCCGTCGGAAGGACCTGGGCTACTCCCTGATGATCGGGTTGATCCTGCTGGGGGTGGCGGCCACGGTCAGTCAAACCCTGGCCTTCGCCCCCCTGTTGCTGCTGTTCTTGCTGCTGGCCCTACCGGTGCTGGCGTTAGATTACCATTCTCGCCTGGGCCTGCCCCCCCAGGCCTGGCGATCGCGCCCCCCCCGCCTGGCCCTGGGGCAGTTGCTGGGTCTGTTTAGCCTGATCCTCGCTCTGGGCCTGGTGATTTTTCTAGCCCTGCCCCGGTTGCCGGGTTACCAAATTCAAAATTTTCCCGTCAGCGCCACCCTCGATACCCCCGCCGGGTTTACCGGTCGCGCCATTATCAACCCCGCCTATGGCCAAGGAGACCAGGACTCCTCCGGGCAGTCCTTCACCAAAGGCAGTCAGGGCTCTATCCAGGGTCAGGGCAACCTGGAGGGCCGCGGTCAGGTAGATAGCACCACCTACTATGGCTTTAACCCCCAGATGAACCAAAACCTGCGGGGGGTGATGACCCCCCAGGTGGTGATGCGGGTCCGGTCCCAGGCGCCGGGGTTTTGGCGGGTGATGGCCTTTGACCGCTATACGGGCCAGGGGTGGACCCTGGGCTCCCCCGATCAGGTACAAACCCTGCAGCGATCAAATTTTTCCTACCAGACCCTGCTGCCCTTAGAACCTAGCCTGGCGGTCAGTCGGCCGGTGGTGCAGACCTATACCCTGGTGAATAATTTCCCCAACCTGGTACCGGCCCTCTCCCAACCCCGGGATCTCTACTTTCCCACCCGGGAGGTGGCCCTGGATAGCCAGGGGGGGCTGCGATCGCCCATCGCCCTGGAGGCTGGCATCACCTACACCGTGGTTTCCCAGGTGCCCCAGCGCGATCGCAGCCAGCTGCGCCAGGCCCGCCGCTCCTACAGCCCGGCGGTGAAACGGCAGTATCTGCAGGTGCCAGAGCGGATCCGTCCAGCGGTGCAGCGCCAGACCGAGGCCCTGCTGGCCCGCTCCCCCAAGCCCCTGGCGGACCCCTACGAACAGACCCTGTTCCTGGCCCAGGCCCTGAAGCAGAGCTACACCCTGCAGCCCGATCTACCCTTCTTTGACGCCGATCAGGACCTGGTGGAAACCTTTCTGTTTACCACCGGTGGGGGCTATCCCGACCACTTTGCCACGGTGCTGACGGTGATGCTGCGATCGATCGGCATTCCGGCCCGCCTGGCGGTGGGGTTTGGGGAGGGGCAGTTTAACCCCTTCACCGGTTACTATGTGGTGCGCAACACCGACGCCCACGCCCTCACCGAGGTCTACTTTCCCCAGTACGGGTGGTTTGGCTTCGACCCCCTTCCCGGCCATGAGGTGCTGCCGCCGGCGGCCCAACCGGGCGAGACCTTTAGTACCCTGCGGCGCCTCTGGCACTGGCTGGCGGGGTGGTTGCCCTCCCCCCTGACCAGCGGCTTGCAGGGGCTAGCCCAGACCCTGATGGAGCTGGTTCGCCGGATCTGGTCAGGGCTAGGGGGAGGCTGGCGGTCCGGGTTGGGTAGCCTGGCCTTGGCCCTGGGGGCGGGGCTGGCGATCGCGGCTATCGATCGAGGGCTGCGGCAGGCCCACCGGTGGTGGCGGTTGAGCCAGCTCCCCCCAGCAGAGCGGGTTTATCAACAAATGCTGACCTGGTGTCAGGACCAGGGGCTGGCCCGACACCGGGGTGAAACCCCCCTGGAGCATAGCCAGCGCATTGCCCCCCAGCTGGGTGTTAACCAGGCTGGGGCACTGCAGGCCCTGGTCTGGGCCTACCTGAGCTGGTATTACGGGGGAAAGACCCAGAATTTAACCGATTTAACCGTAAATTTGACTATTTTGCGCCAGTCCCACCGGCAGATGATCCAGCGCCCATGGGCCTACCGGCCTCCGCCCTAGAGCGCCACCGGTGAGCCGGAATCCTTAATCTGCGTTGACTTTCACCGATCTATCCGGGGTTCAAAGTTCTGGCCCATGGACCGGGGAACAGGGAATTGATTTTCCAGGGCTTTCCGGTATGCTCGATCTCATCCACCTGTCCCTACCCCCCCAGACCGCCGTGAGCCTCAAAACCCTCGTCCAAAACTCCCTCAAGTCTCTGCACCTCAGCGGCCCCAGTGGTGAACCCTTTTCTCCAGAGCAGTTCGATGCCGCCGTTATGACCACCTACGGTCGCTTTCCCCTGGCCCTGACCCGGGGGCAGGGCTGCTATGTCTGGGATGATCAGGGCCAGCGATATCTGGACTTTGTCGCCGGTATTGCCACCTGCACCCTGGGCCATGCCCACCCCGCCATGGTGGCGGCGGTGAGTCAACAAATCCAGACCCTGCACCACGTCTCTAACCTCTACTATGTGCCGGAGCAGGGAGCCCTGGCCCAATGGCTGGTGCAGCACTCCTGCGCCGATCGGGTATTTTTCTGTAACTCTGGGGCGGAGGCCAATGAGGGGGCGATTAAACTGGCCCGCAAGTACGCCCACACCCGCCGGGGGGTGGCTAATCCAATTATTCTCACGGCCCGGGCCAGCTTCCATGGGCGCACCCTGGCTACCGTCACCGCCACCGGCCAACCCAAATACCAGAAAAACTTTGACCCGCTAATGCCGGGCTTTGCCTACGTCACCTATAACGATATCGCCGACCTGGAGGCCAGGGTGGCGGAACTGGATCGGGACCAGCCCCAGGTGGCGGCGATTATGTTAGAAGCGCTGCAGGGGGAAGGGGGAGTCTGTCCGGGGGATCCGGCCTATTTCCAGCGCCTCCGCCAGCTTTGTGACCAGACCGGTATCTTGTTAATTTTAGATGAGGTGCAGGTGGGGATGGGCCGCACCGGCCGCCTCTGGGGGTACGAAAACCTGGGCCTTGAGCCGGATATCTTCACCTCCGCCAAGGGGCTAGGGGGGGGCATCCCCATTGGCGCCACCCTGTGTAAGCAGTTTTGTGACGTGTTTGAGCCGGGGGACCATGCCAGTACCTTTGGCGGTAACCCCTTTGCCTGCAAGGTGGGACTAACGGTCTGCCAGACCCTGGAGGCGGAGAACCTATTGGCCAATGTGCAGCAGCGGGGAGAGCAGTTGCGCTTTGGGCTGCAGCGGTTAGTACAGCAGTATCCGGCTCTACTGAAGGAGGTGCGGGGCTGGGGCCTGATCAATGGCCTGGTGTTGTCAGCCGAGACCTCAGTGCAGGCGGGGGATGTGGTGAAGGCCGCCATGGCCCAAGGGCTATTGCTGGTGCCAGCGGGGCCCCAGGTGGTGCGCTTTGTGCCCCCCCTGATCGTCACCGCCGATCAGGTGCAGGAAGCCCTGATGACCCTGGAGAAAGCCCTGGCCCTCCTGTAGTCAGACAGATCATTGCGGCGCTATCCGCTGTCTCACCCAGGTGCGAAATTGCTGCTTAGCCACCAGTTCCCCGTTTTGTTGACAGGCGGCCACGAACCTTTGCAGGGTAGTGGCCTCGATGGTGGGAAAGGTGGGACTGGCCGTAACTAGCTGGTAGTGATCTAAATAATGGGCAGAGCGAGACTCGAACTCGCATGACCGTAAGGCCGCCACATTTTGAGTGTGGTGCGTCTACCAATTTCGCCATCCGCCCGAGGATGAGCTCCCATTATACCCAATTGGGTTAGCTTTCACCAGGGCGAAATATTCTGGACTACTGGACCAGCGATCGATTTCCCGCGCCCGCAGCACCGGCACCGGGTGGGTGAGGTCCTGGCTGCGCATCTGTTTGAGGATCTGACCCAATTGGCGATCGCTGATGGCATCGTAGGCCCGGGCCTGATCCAGAAAGGCCTCCAGGTTCAGCTGATCGGCCAGACTGGGGGAACCACCGCAAAGCTTCATCAACACCGAGGCCACCACCCGGGGGTCTTGACTGACCAGCAGGGCCGCCCGATCACAGCTCAACTCAGCGCAACGTACCCACTCCATCATCTGGGTTTGCAGGGTTTGGGCCAGCTGCTCCCCCAGGGGCAGTTGGCCGGCGGCCAGGGTGAGTAAATTGGCCAGGGTCAGGTAGAGCCCGTGGTCACACTTGAGGTGGCCCAGTTCGTGGGCGATTACCGCCTGCACCTCAGCGGTGGTCAGCAGCTCCACCAGGGCGGTGTGGATGACAATAAAGGGGCGCCTGCCCCGCAGGGCAAAGGTGTAGGCATTGGCTACAGGATGTTGCCGCAGGTAGAGCTCCGGCACCTCCATATCAAGCACCTGGCAGGCCTCCACCAGGGCCCGGTGCAGTTGGGGGAGCTGGCGATCGCTGACCCGCAGACTGGAGGCAATATTCTCCAGGTAAAAAAACTCCTCCGCCACCGGCGCCATCACCAACCGCACCGCCATATCAAGCCCTGGCAGCCGTTGCAGGGCCTCGGTGGCCTGCTGGTCTAGGGGGTGTCGAAATTGAGGGGCCTGCAACCCAAACAAAGGGGGCTTACCGGTCATGGGTAGGTTCAGGAAGGAGATGGGGCGATCCGGGAGAAACTCCAGGGCCGAGATCTGATCCAGGATTAATTGATCTCATCATAGCAAACCCCGCCGTTCTCCATAGCCCCGGCAGAACCCTGAGGACCGGGGGGATCGGCTAGACCCAATACTGGGTAGGTGATCTGGTTGGCAACCGTTACCCTCAGGCCTTGGTCGAAGGCCGCCAGGCTAGGACGATAATTTCCTGACTGGGCCTGAGCTCCGGGCTCCCTAAGGTGGGAGAATAATGTTACCGATGGGCTGTATCCTTGACCCCGATCTAGTTAACCTTGATGATAGCCACCGGTCGGGTTTAGCCCCTACTGCTGTTTATCATGCCCTGGAGGAGTTTTAGCGTGCCTAATTCAGCCAAACGTTTGTTGGTTGCATCAACTGAGCCCTACAGCGGCAAATCAGCCGTAGTGCTGGGCATTGCGCTGCAACTACAGGCCCAGGGGGTAGATTTAGCCTTTGGTAAACCCATTGCCAACACCTTAACCTCCGATACTCCGAACAGCCCCGACCCAGACCTAGATTTTATTGTTAGCACCCTAGCCCTGCCCAGTTCCCGCTATTATCCACCGGTGGTGTGGCTTTCCCCCACCTATGTGGAACAGGCCCTGGGGTCCCTGGAACAGATCGCCCACCCCAGCCTCCAGTCCTTTACCCTGGGCCAGGGGGAAAGTCTACTACTGCTGGAGGGACCTGGCAGCCTTACGGAGGGTACCCTGTTGAACTTACCCCTAACCCGCATGGCGAATCTGATCGACGCGGCGGTGTTGCTGGTAACTCGCTACGACTCCCTACTGCTGGTGGATCGATTGTTGGCAGCCAAGACCGAACTGGGGGATCGGCTGCAGGGAGTGATTATCAACGCCGTGCCCGAGGCAGCGGCCACGGCAGCGGCTACGGGGCTGAAACCCTTCCTGGAGCACCACGGCATTCCGGTGCTGGCCCTGCTGCCCCAATCTCCTATCATGCGCAGCATCACCGTGGGAGAAATTATCGACCGACTCCATGCGGAGGTACTTTGCTGTCCAGATCGCCGCGACCTGATCGTAGAAAGCCTTACCATTGGGGCCATGAACGTCAACTCCGCCCTGCGCTATTTCCGTCAGGGGGTGAATATGGCGGTGGTCACCGGCGGCGATCGCACTGACATTCAGCTCGCCGCCCTGGAAACCTCCACCCAGTGTCTGGTACTCACCGGTCAGATCACCCCAGCGGCGAGTATTTTAGAGCGGGCTAGCGATCTGGAGGTGCCCATCCTGGCGGTGGACTCCGACACCCTCTCCACCGTTGAGCGCATCGATGAGCTATTTGGCCACGTGGGTATCCACGAACCGGTGAAGGTGCGCTGTATCCAGGAGTTAATCGCAGATCACTTTGATCTAGAACGGCTACTACAGCTGCTCGACCTGCGTCTGCCGGTTTCCGTGTCCTAGGCCGTAGGGATTGCCTCCCCCGTCTACCCAGGGACAACGGGGGTCTGATACAATAAAGCCCGTTATTGTTCCTATGCGGTGTAGTCGTTGAGTCAGTCCATTGAAGCTCCCATAGAATCCTCTAGGGTAGACACGTTTCTGCAAGAACTGGCGGCCATTCAACAGTCAGGGGCTAAACGGGTGGCTATTCTGGGTTCGCGCCATGTCCCCATTACCCATCAGCAATTGATCGAGTTGATGACCTACGCCCTGGCCCTGGGCGGCAACCGAATTATTACCTCCGGCGCCACCGGCACTAATTCCGCCGCCATCCGCGGGGCCATGAAGGCAGACCCTAACCTGCTGACGGTGATCCTACCCCAAAGTTTAGAACGTCAGCCCTACGAGTCGCGGGAACAGCTGGAGCAGGTCATGCACCTGGTGGAAAATCCTGCCAACGACACCCTTTCCCTGGCGGAAGCCAGCGCCCTGTGTAACCAGGAGATCATTTCTCGCTGCCAGCAGCTGATCTGTTTTGCCTTCCACGACAGCACTACTCTGTTGCAGACCTGCGAAGCGGCGGAGGATCAACGTAAAATTGTGACGTTATTTTACTTTGATTGATTTCCCCTAATTCATACCTCGCCCCCTAGTTTTACCCTGGAAGGCTAAACCCATGGCTCCTTTGTTACCCATGCCAGGTTTCTTGCTGCTCAGTATTGCCCTGGCGGCCGCTTTAATCTACTTGCCCTACCTGGTGGTGGCCTACGGCCGTTTCCAAGTGGGCTACAATCCCTCCGCTCCCCGGGCCCAGTTTGCCCAGTTACCGGCCTACGCCCAACGGGCCACCTGGGCCCATGAGAATGGGTTTGAATCGATGATTACCTACGCTCCGGCGGCCTTGATGGCCTATCTGACCGGGCAGGAGTCGAGCCTGGCCTGCACCGCCGCCCTACTCTACCTGGTGGCCAGGACCCTCTATCCCCTGTTCTATATTCTGGACCTGCCCTGGTGGCGATCTCCAATGTTTGCCCTTGCCAACCTCGGCACTCTGACCCTCTACGTTTTAAGCTGTGGAGCGGCCCTGACCTAGTACTACCAGACCCAGATGAGTACTTATACTGTCAAGTCAGAATTAGTTATCCCAAATTACGGCTTAATAAAACTTATCTTCAGGAAGAAAAAGCCGTCTAATAATTGCCTAAAAACCTGAAATATTTGTGAGATAACGCCTTTCGGCAATTCTAGATGCTCGTTGATCGCTGTTTTCGGCTTTTCCTAGAACAATCCGTTAAATTACTTAATAAAATTCTCATGAAGAGAGTGATAGGATTTTCTTTATTAGGCCATAAGCTTTTCTTCACTATTATTTTGCGTGACTTTCCTGGAGACCGTAGCCATGTCAGAAAAATTCGTTGGCATCAAGCCTGATACCCGAAATCATAAGGGTTTCTTCGTTCAAGATGGTGATTATAACCTGGTCAGCATTGAAGACTCTGGGTGGGCCCTGATCTGCGTTGATGAAGCGGTCTGCCACTATGTTGACCCCGACAACCTACTCTTGTCCGAGGACGAAGAATAGGGTTAGTAATTTGTTGAAAACAAGGGCTGGGGCATCCCCGGCCCTTGTTTTTTAGGCTTGCCATCGGTTGCGGCATGTCGGGATATAGGTCAAACTTTAGGCTTTGCCTATTGCCTATTGCCTATGCCCATTGGCTTGTCTGACCTAGCGTCACCGATCTAGATCCAAAGGTTAAACCGGGATAGACTGCTTTCCAGAAGACCTGGCAATTGCTTGGCCAGGTCCGCCTCAGTGGTAAAGGTAAGACGATTGGCGGATGGCAGATCAAAGGGATACTGGCCTGGCATATCGGCCCGTTCCATTTGGACGAGGAGGATTTGTTCGGGAGCTTTAGCCTGTAGGGCGTAGCCCATTTCTACGCAAACCTGGGGACTGGGAATGATGGTTTGACGGTCTCCAGGAACAGTGTTGATGGCGGTGCCATCGGCGATAAATAGAAGGGATTTGCGAATTTTGCGGGTGAGGCTGCTGTTTAGTCGGGTGGGGCCATCACTGAGGCGGTGGGATAATTCTAAACTGAGGTTAACCCGAGATTTGCGATTAAGATTAGCCAGGATTTTGGTCAGTTCTGCCTGCAATCTTTCCGTCGCCAGACTATAGTCGGTTTGATAGCAGAAGTAAATCATTGGATCTAGATGGGCCATCACCTCCTGCTTGGTGAAGTAGATTTCGTGGCTAATCAGGTCAATGTTGGCGATCGCATAGCCGCCACTACCCTCGATATAAAACTCGACAGTCTCTCCATCCAGGTAGCGCTGAAACCAGGGGCTCTGGCGCACCTGCTCACTATCCTCGAGGAAATCCGCCCGCAGGGCGGATTTGAGTAAGCTATTTTTACTGAGCCGCAGATCGTAGGGGCGCTGCTCCAGTTGTCGCAGGGGCTCGTAGGCTTCCAGATACCAGGCTTTTAGGGCAATAATCGCCATTCCAGTGTTCTCCTTAGATCACCTAACCCACCGCTTGATTCTAAGGCCGATTGGTCCTTGGGTATTAACTAGCCCAGGGTAACAGCCTCCATCCCTAGGGGCAATGATTAAAACTGCTGCAGAAAGCGTAGATCACTAGAATAAAGGCGACGAATATCGTCAATTTGGTGTTGTACCATGGCCAGGCGCTCTACCCCCAAACCGGCGGCAAAGCCGCTGTAGACTTCGGGGTCATAGCCTACCGCTTGGAGTACGTTGGGATCGATCATGCCACAGCCGAGCACCTCTAGCCACTGGCCCTGCCACTGCACATCCACCTCGGCGGAGGGCTCGGTAAAGGGGAAGTAGCTGGGCCGAAACCGCACCGGGATCTCGCCGTAGAGAGCTTCGAGAAAAACCTTGATGGTACCCCGTAGATCGGTAAAGGTGATATTGGTATCGACGGCGAAGAACTCAATTTGATGGAAAACCGCCGCATGGGTGGCATCCACCGTATCCCGTCGGTAACAACGCCCAATGGCCACGGTGCGCAGCGGCGGTTCATGGGCTTGCATATAGCGAATTTGGACGTTAGAAGTGTGGGTGCGCATCAGGTCGCCGTTGGGCAGGTAGAGGGTATCCTGCATATCTCGGGCGGGATGGTCGGGTAAAAAGTTAAGGGCCTCAAAGTTATAGTAGTCCGTTTCTATCTCTGGGCCACTGGCGACGGTATAGCCCAACCCCACAAAAATATCCACAATCCGATCAATAATACTATTAATCGGGTGGATCCGTCCCTGGGGTTGGAACACCCCCGGCATGGTGACATCCAGCTCCTCAGCCTGTAACTGGGCTTCGATCTGGCTGGCCATCAGGGCAAGCTTAGATTGGTCCAGTTGGGATTGGATGGTCTCCTTTACCTGGTTAGCCAGGGCGCCCAGCCGGGGTCGGTCGGCGACGGCAAGCTTACCCATACCCCCTAAAATTTTGGACAGTTGGCCCTTTTTACCCAGATAGTTGATCCGCAGTTGCTCCAGGGCATCTAGACTGCTAGCGTCGGCGATCGCCTGCTGGGCGGCCTGCTGCAGAACGGTGAGGTCGGTTTCTAAGGATGGGGGTACGCTGGTCATCCGGGATGGAAGGGATAGGTGTATGGTAGGAGACGGGCCGGCATGGGGGTGTCGAGAAAGAGACGGTCATGCAGCTTGACCTATTTTAATGCGGTAGGGGTTTAGTGCGGTAGGACGCCAGCCATGAAGAACATTTTAATTAGCAACGACGATGGTATTTTTGCCCAGGGAATGCGCACCCTGGCCACCACCCTGGCTGCCGCGGGTCATCGGGTAACGGTGGTCTGCCCTGATCGGGAGCGATCGGCCACCGGCCATGGGTTGACCATTCACAAACCGATTCGGGCGGAGGCGATCGAGGAGGTTTTTCCAGCGGAAATTCGCGCCTGGAGCTGTTCTGGTACCCCCTCCGACTGTGTCAAGTTGGCCCTGGGGGCTTTAATGGATAGTCCCCCTGATGTGGTGGTTTCCGGCATTAACCATGGGGCCAACCTAGGCACGGATGTGCTGTATTCCGGCACGGTTTCTGCGGCCATGGAGGGCGCCATTGAAGGTATTCCGGCCCTGGCCGTTAGTCTGACCAGTTTTACCCAGCGTCGGTTTGAACCCGCTGCCCAGTTTATTACCTCCCTGTTGGCCAGTCAGGATTGGTTCCCCCTACCCCAGGCTCTATTACTTAATATCAATGTGCCGCCCTTAGCCAGCGCTGATATTAAGGGCGTTAAGCTCACCCAGCAGGGGGTGCGACGCTATTTTGATCAATTTGAAAAACGCTTGGATCCCCGTGGTAAAACCTACTATTGGTTGGCGGGGGAGGTGTTGGAGGACATGGAGGACCCCAATGCCCACCAGCGGTGGCCCGAGCAACTCAGACACACCTTGACTACCATTCCCACCGATGTTCAGGCGATTCACCAGGGCTATATTTCAATTACGCCCCTACAGTACAACCTGACGGCGGTCACCCACCTGTCTAACCTGAGCCGGTGGTCCTTACCCGCTCCTCCCCAGGACTGAGATCACCGACGGTAGTGATGCGATCGCTTAAAATAAATAGGCCGATTATCGGCGATCAGGGTTGACGCCTACCATCTAGTTCCTTCACTACGATGCGTATACAGCGTACATATTCATGGTCGAGCTCACCCAACGGTTCTTAGTTCGGTTTTGGGGCGTTCGCGGTAGTATTCCTTCTCCTGGGCCACAGACGGTGCGCTATGGTGGTAATACGTCCTGCGTAGAAATGTTAATAGACGGTCAGCGCCTGATCTTTGATGGCGGCACAGGGATCCGACAACTGGGTCTTTACCTGATGGATCAAATGCCCCTGGAGGCAGCCATCTTTTTCAGCCACTCCCATTGGGATCATATTCAAGGTTTTCCCTTTTTTACCCCCGCCTTTGTACCCGGTAACCGTTTCCATATTTATGGGGCTATTGCCTCAAACGGATCTACCATCGAGCAACGCCTCAACGACCAGATGTTACACCCTAATTTTCCAGTTCCTCTGCGGGTGATGGGCGCTGACTTGAAGTTTTGTGATTTTGACATTGGCGCTACCCTCCACCTGGGAGAGATTACCATTCAAAATCTGCCGCTTAATCATCCTGGAGAGGCGGTGGGCTACCGAGTCAGTTGGCGGGGTAAGAGTGTTGCCTATATTACGGACACTGAGCACTTTTCCGATCACCTTGATCAAAATGTGCTTCGTTTAGCTCAAGACGCCGACCTGATGATCTACGATGCCACCTACACCGATGAGGAATATAGCCATCCTCAAGTTAATCGGGTAGGCTGGGGCCATTCTACCTGGCAAGAGGGGGTGAAGGTGGCCCGGGCTGCTGGTGTTAAGCAGTTAGTCATTTTTCATCATGACCCCTCCCACACCGATGGATTTATGGACCAGGTAGCAAGCCAGGCCGCTGAGGCCTTACCTGGCACGGTTGTGGCCCAGGAGGGTATGGAAATTTGCTTAAGTTAATAATAAAAACCGGGTAAGGCACTACCATTGGTCAGCAACAGCTAAGCCAATGTCCTGAGGCCCTACCCGGTATTAGCTTTTGGAGCACACGCGAGTCTACAGGTTTAATGTTGAAGGAGCTAGAAATAACCCCTTAAGGTTTAGTTCCAGGCCATCAACGATAGGTCTATGATGGCTTACAGGAACCTATTCGCCAATACATGAAAGTTCTGGAAAGTTCTGGACTTACCATTGAGTTGCTACCCAACCACTTCAATCCTGTCAGGGATCTGGCAAACCTCTCCCTTCTCACTTCCCCTGACGTTTCCGCCAAGCCCAAACACCTGTGTCGATCAGGTCGGGAAGCAGAACAGCAGCGAGAACATCTGTTGTAGATAACGTTTGATAACGTTTATGACTATTCTATGTACCCCTGGGCTACGATAGCTTAAATCGTCAAGGTATGATTAGGCTATGCTAGTTGTACTTTTAATTTTTTTAGTAGGTTTAGCGCCGGCCTGTGTTTCGGCCTGGTATACCTGGACCGTTGATCGTTCGGCTAAGCGCTCTGGAGGTCGAGTAGCTCCAGCCTATGAACGGGTGATGGTACCTCCGTCCTTTAGGGAGCAAGGTGATTTACACTACGTAGATGGTCTGGGGTACATGATTGGTGATATCACCTGTGACCTCAACGCCCACTCCCCCTACCTGCGTTGTGCGGTCAACCCCATCGGTCCCTGTAATGGCTGTCAGACCTATAGCCCAAAAATTTTTGATCGTCAGATTTAGCTGATAGCCCTAGTCCATCTAGTCTGCCCAGTGTTACCCTCGGCTACGCTTTTTCCATAACACCTATGTGCTGAGGATTTCAGCCAAAGTGAGCCACCGACAGGGGGCGGAGGCTATGTCAGTCTTCATGGGTGGTGCGGGTCTAGCCGGTAAGGACCTTAAAGCAGGGGTACCAGGAAGGCCAGCGCCAGGCCCAGCAGCACCAAAACTCGTAGAACCTGTAGGGCAGGGAAGGAGGAATGCATCATAATGTTACCCCTTTACCGTCTCAGCCGTTGGCGAAAGGTCTGCCACCAGAGGGCAGGGGACTCTTCGGGGCGGTAGCCCCACTGCACCATAGAGATTAGCAATGGTGTACCCCCCACCTTGAGATTCATTACCAGGTGCAGCACCAGGCTCATTAATAGCACCAACCAGCCCAGCAGATGAACCTGGTAGGCCAGATGATGGGTTTCACCAAAGGGTAGCCAGGATTCCTGCATCATCCGCCCACTGATCACCGCCAGGGTGGCCGCCATTAGCATCAGGCTATTCACCAGGCGCTGTAGATTGACCCACCACACCGGTTGCCCGGGCTGATGCCAGAGCCGTCGCCAGAAATCTGGGAATAATAGGCTTCGGCTGCCCCAGTAGAGACTATAGATTGCTAAAGCGGTAAAGCTAATTAAAAAAAAGAGCCCAAAGGTGCCGTGCACTCCCTGGACATCGTCAAGCTCTGGCAACTTGAGGGCGCCGAAGCGACCATCGTAGGTGTTATAAACCCAAAAACCGGTAATCAGAGCGCCGATCGCTAAAACACCACTGACGCCATGAACCAGCCTCAAAATCAAGGGTTGGTAGGGTATGGACTTCGGCATAGGATCGACCTCGAAGTTACTCTAATGCTAGGTGGAATAAATTAAGCGACTCTTCAAGAAGGGGCGGGAGCCAGAACTCGGCAGCCAAAAAACGTGATTAGACCCATGGCAGGGTCTGAGGAAACCATTCATAGTCAACTTTTTGTAACACTGTAAATCCCCAGTCATGTCCGTGTCAAATCCTTATTAAACCCGTCAGCAATTTTCATTTCAAAAAACGGGTCATTGAAACCCTTACACGAAGGAACTTTTAGAAGTATTTGCAAATTAGTAAATCGCCAAAATCCAATAGCCTTGTTTCGTACTAAAAACCGCTGTTCATCCTACCCAAGGTTCTTTCAATTATGAATGAACTATGAAAATATGAGTTTTATCGGCATGTATTGCCATGAGATGGAGTTTTATTGACAGCGGTTCATCCTCAGTTGATGATTAAACCATTCTCCTTATAGCGGTTTTCGATAGAGTGAGACACCCAATTTCTCAGTCCTACCCCCAGCGGCTGGCCGTTAGGGTTTCTCGCTGTACCCCCCCTTATCAAGGGGGGCAGGAGGGGTGATCATATCGCACTTCACCCGAGTGGAATCCGCTATATTATCTTCAAGGTTGTTCCTAAAACCATGCTGTCCCTCTCTGGATTCACCCCAGCCTTGCTGCTAATTACCCTGTCAGAATTAGGGGATAAAACCTTTTTTATCGGCATGATTTTAGCCACCCGTCATCCCCGGCGCTGGGTATTTTTAGGAGTCACCCTGGCCCTGGTGGTGATGACAGTGTTATCGGTGTTGATGGGGCGCGTGGTAACCATATTCCCCCAGAGGTACGTGCAGGGATTAACCGTGGCCCTATTCCTGGGCTTTGGCCTGAAACTACTCTACGATGCCTGGCGTTTGGCCCCCACCTCCAGCCTGGCGGAGGAACAGGCGGAGGCTCTAGAAACGGTGGAGGCGGCGGAACGTCAACACTCGGCGCTGTGGTCAATCCGGGCGGTGCTGGTGGAGGCCTTTACCCTCACCTTTGTGGCGGAGTGGGGCGATCGCACCCAGCTCGCCACCATTGCCCTGGCCGCCGTCCACCATCCCCTGGGGGTAATTTTGGGGGGCGTGGTGGGGCATAGCCTCTGCGCCGCAATCGCCGTGCTCTCGGGGAAGGCGGTTGCCGGTCGCATCTCCGAGCGCTGGCTGACCCTCAGCGGCGGTTTTTTATTTATTTTGTTTGGGCTGCTAGCCGCCATGGAGATGGGCACCTAACCCCTAGGGCAATGCAAATCCCATGGTTTGTTGAACTTTCTGGCCCAGTGCCAATCACCCCAGCCCCCCTATCTGGCCAGGGGAGAACCTGCCTGGAGTGGTTGGCCACAGCATTGATGGGTCTAATTTCGAGGGTTGAGGCGGCCCTTGAGGGTCTCCAGTTGAGGGTAAGATCATGGGTTATGGCCAATACCTGACCCGCCCTATCAAGGAGCTTTGATCGTGGTTACCCCCCTCACCACCCCTGCGACGGATTTATCCCCCTACGAAGCTGAAACCCAGGCGATCGCCCGCTCCCTACTGGCCGCCAGCCAGGAGAAAAAGGGCTTGCTGGCCCAGATGCGGGAGCAGATGCGCTGGGATGACAAAATCATGGATTTTGCCATGGGGAACCCCGGGCTGAAGGTGCAACTGTTTCGCTTCATCGATGCCCTACCGGCCCTGGGTAGTAAACCCGACATTGCCCGCCATCTGCAGGAGTACCTGACTACGGAGGCGGTGGAGTTGCCCGCTGCTCTGAAGGGGTTGCTAAACTTCACCAACCCCGAATCGGTGCCGGGGCAGCTGGCCGCCACCACCGTGGCCCCGGCGGTGGAAACCCTGGCCTATCGCTACATTGCCGGCGACACCATCGGCAAGGCCCTGAAGGCGATTGAACGCTTACGGCGGGATCAACTGGGCTTCACCATGGACCTGCTGGGGGAGGCGGTGATTACCGAGGTGGAGGCCCAGGCCTACCTGCAACGCTACCTGGACCTGATGGCTGACCTGGCTAAGGCGGCCCAGGCTTGGAAACCGGTGGCGGCGATCGACAGCGCCGACGGCAAGGCCCTGCCCCAGGTGCAGGTGTCGGTGAAGCTGACCGCCTTTTACTCCCAGTTTGACCCCCTGGATGCGGCGGGCAGCAGCGCCCGGGTGAGTGGGCAGATTCGCACCTTGCTGCGGCGGGCCCAGGAGTTGGGGGTGGCGGTGCACTTTGACATGGAGCAGTACCGCTATAAGACCCTCACCCTGGCGATTCTGAAGGAGATTCTGATGGAGCCGGAGTTTCGCCAACGGGATGACATCGGCCTTACCCTACAGGCCTACCTGAAGGATAGTTACACTGACCTTGAGGAGCTGGTGGGCTGGGCCCAGGAGCGGGGCACCCCGGTGACGGTGCGGCTGGTGAAGGGGGCCTACTGGGACCAGGAAACCATCACCGCCCGCCAGCACGGCTGGCCCAGCCCGGTCTACGGTGAGAAGTCCTCCACCGATGCCAACTTTGAGCGCCTGACCCGCCTCCTACTGGAAAACCATGCCCACCTCTACGCCGCCATTGGTAGCCACAATGTGCGCTCCCAGGCCCAGGCCATGGCGATCGCCACCCAACTGGCCATTCCCAAACGCTGCATCGAGCTGCAGGTGCTCTACGGTATGGCGGACAAGCTGGCCAAAACCCTGGCGGAGCAGGGGTTTCGGGTGCGGGTTTACGCCCCCTTTGGGGAGTTGATTCCGGGCATGTCCTACCTGATTCGCCGCCTGTTGGAAAACACCGCCAATAGTTCCTTCCTGCGGCAGAGCCAGGAGGAGGTGCCGGTGGATCAACTACTGGCTCCGCCGATGCTGGCGGTGGGGGATGGGGAGGCCGAGGCTCCAGATCTCCCCTTTGCCAACGTGGCGGACACGGACTTTTCCCAGGCTAGCCAGCGGACGGCGGCGGCGGCGGCCCTGGAAACGGTGCGGGGCCAGCTGGGGCAGCGCTACCAGCCGATTATCAATGGTCAGCCGGTGAATACCGACACCACGGTGGACTCGGTAAATCCGGCCCAGCCTGGCCAACTGGTGGGCCGGCTGGGGTTGGCCAGTCAGGCCCAGGCCGATCAGGCCATCGTCGCCGCCCAGGTCGCCTTCCCCGCCTGGGCCGCCACCCCGGTGGCGGAGCGAGCCGCCCTGCTGCGCCGCGCCGCCGACATCATGGCCAGTCGCCGCCACGAACTCAATGCCTGGATGGTCTACGAGGTGGGCAAACCCCTGGCCCAGGCGGACCCGGAGGTGTCGGAGGCGATCGACTTCTGCCGCTACTATGCCGACGAAATGGAGCGCCTGGGCCAGGGCTATGCCTATGATTACCCCGGGGAAACCAATCGCTATCACTACTTCCCCCGGGGCATTGCCGTGGTGATTTCCCCCTGGAACTTTCCCCTGGCGATCGCCACCGGCATGACCGTGGCCGCCCTGGTCACCGGCAACTGCACCATCCTCAAACCGGCGGAAAACTCAGCGGTAATTGCGGCTAAACTGGCGGAAATCCTGATCGCCGCCGGCTTCCCCCCCGGGGTGTTCCAGTACCTGCCGGCCCGGGGGTCCACCGTGGGAGCCCACCTGGTGCAGCATCCGGCGGTGCATCTGATCGCCTTCACCGGCTCCCGGGAGGTGGGCTGTCGCATCTACGCCGAGGCCGCCCAGTGGCGACCGGGGCAGCGCCACCTGAAGCGGGTGGTGGCGGAGATGGGGGGTAAAAACGCCATTATCATTGATGGCAGCGCCGATCTAGATCAGGCGGTGCAGGGGGTGGTGGACTCCGCCTTTGGCTACAGTGGCCAGAAATGTTCCGCCTGCTCCCGGGTGATCGTGCTGGCCTCGGTCTACGACACCTTTGTCCAGCGCCTGGTGGAGGCCACCCGGTCCCTGCCGGTGGGGGACCCGGCCCAGCCCGGCACCAAGGTGGGGCCGGTGATTGATCAAAACGCCCAGCAGAAGATTCAGGCCTATATTGAAACCGGTAAACGGGAGGCCACCCTGGCCCTCAGCCTGGACTGCCCCGCCGAGGGCTACTTTGTGGGGCCCACCATCTTTACCAACGTGGATCCCCAGGCCACCATCGCCCAGGAGGAAATCTTTGGCCCGGTGCTGGCGGTGATCAGGGCGCAGAGCTTTGATCAGGCCCTGGCGATCGCCAACGACACCGACTACGGCCTCACCGGTGGTCTCTACTCCCGCACCCCCTCCCACATTGAACGGGGGCAGCGGCAGCTGGCGGTGGGGAACCTCTACATCAACCGGGGCATCACCGGAGCGATCGTGGCCCGCCAACCCTTCGGGGGCTTCAAGATGTCTGGGGTGGGGTCGAAGGCCGGGGGGCCCGATTACCTGGTGCAGTTCCTCGAGCCCCGCCACGTTAGCGAAAATATCCAGCGCCAGGGCTTTGCCCCCATTGACGGGGTGGATTAGGCAGGAGGGCGTTAGGTTGGTGTTTTTATCCCCCAGCTATTGCCCCGATTCCTAGCCCCAGGGCCGGGAGGATAAGGCTTTTCGCCTCCCTAGCACTCGGCGGCTGGGGAGCAACTCCTGCCCAGCACTGCTCAAATTCGCGGTAGAAGTCGTCAAGGTCCCAGAGGATTTAAGTCAGATCGAGGCGCTAGACTTAGAGACAGGGCTGAGGTGCTCAGGATTTAATATTTTGAGCGTCACCCTCAACCATTCTTGCAGCACCCTTAATCCCTGTCGAACTCAGGTTTCGACAACAGCCAACCCTAACACCATGGTCAAAACGTCAGATTTTGTTTTAGCGCCCTACATGCAGCGCAGCGATCGCCGTGCCACCACGCAAATTCTCAACACGGTGCTGCCCTACCTGGGGCTGTGGGTCTTGGCGGCCAAAGCAGCATCGATCTCCCTCTGGCTGTTGCCGCCCATAGTTGCCTTGATGGTGCTGTTTTTGTTGCGCTGCTTTTCCTTAATGCACGACTGCGGCCACTATTCCCTATTTCGCTCTAAGGGCGTGAACCGAGGGGTTGGGTTTGGGCTGGGGGTGATTAACAGCATCCCCCCATACGCCTGGTCGAGGGATCATGCCTACCACCACAAAACCAATGGCGACTGGCAGCGGTATCGCGGCATTGCCGACTTTCTATCCACAGAGGAGTTTGCCCAGCTCAGTCCCCTTGCCCAAAGACTCTATGGCCTGCTGCGGCAGCCAATTATGACCCTGCCGGGAGGGTTTTTCTACCTCGTCATTCAGCCTCGGCTGACGTTGGTTTTTGGGGTTTTTGAGTTGATTGGCCATGGCTGGGCTCACCTGAAAACCGATGGCGTCAGAAATCTCGGCACGATGTTTTCTGCTCACCGATCCAAGTACTGGCAGACCCAGGCAGAGTTTTGGGATGTGCTGCTGAACAACCTTTGTGTGGTGGCTAGCTGGGTGCTGTTGAGCTATGCTATGGGATTAGGGCTATTCTGGAGCCTCTATGCCACCGTGATGACCCTGGCTGGGGCCATCTTCATCGGCGTTTTCTTTGTGCAGCACAATTTTGAAGGCGCCTATGCCCACAGCACTGCGGATTGGGACTATCTACGCGGGGCCATTGAGGGCAGCAGCTACCTGGATCTGCCGCCGCTGCTGAAGTGGTTTACCGCCGATATTAGCTACCACACCATTCACCACCTGTCAGAAAAAATCCCCAACTATAATCTGGCGGCCTGTCATCAGGCCAATCGTCACCTGCTGTCTGAGGTGACTACCCTGGGGCTTGGCGATCTGTTCCACTGTTCCAAATTCATTCTGTGGGATGCGGCAACAAATCAGTTGGTGCCGGTACCGACCAAACCAGGGGTATGAATGGGGGAGACATCTTCTTAGCTGGGGTTCCCCCGTCCCCAGCGATGCCATTGAACCCAATCTTGATCTTACCCAATCTTGATCTTTATGATGTACCCCGTTGTTTAGACAACTCCAGATCGGGCCGATCTCCAACCCCAGGGACCCAAGTTCTTTTAGTTTAACCAACTGGCCAGCAACGGCAGCAGCAAGGGCCTGGATTTGACCTTCTGACCCCTGATTACTTGGCGATTCTCCTGGGGAGACAGGGCGTAAAGGTCAGTCATCCTGCCTGAGGACCATAGCGCCAATCGATGAGAACACCCTGGTTAGCGGCCAGGGTGTTCAGGTTTTTTTCCCAGGTGTTGCTTCGTGCCACAGGGTTAGACGTCTTTCCTATTCCATAGCCATAGGATGGGTAGCGATGGTCATCGAGGGGCTCCCCAGGGCAGGAAGGGATGGCAAATGGCTATCCCCCCCGCAAATCGGGCTTGAAATCACCTGTGGGTATGGGTTTTAATCGGGTAGTGTATCTCCTCGCTAGGGATCCCATAGGCGGGCAGACTGGGAAGCCCTGCTGGATAAGGTTATAGGTATCGGAGACTGCCTGTGGTGAAGGGTTGGGTGTTGCCGATGCTATCGCTGGTGGCGATCGCCGGCCTGGGGGGAATATCTCTGGGCCAGCCCAGGCTCTGTGGCCTGGTGGCCCTGGCTGATATGCTGCGGTCCTTTGGCCGCGATGGCAGCCCGGGGCAGGCAGGACAGGCGGGGCCTCCGGGGAGGGCAGGGGCGACCCGAACCCTATGGGCTGACGGCCAGCCTCAACAGGCGTATGCCACGGGCCAAGATGGGGAGGATGGCGGCGATGGCCAGGCCGGTCAATCGGGCTACTGTGACCCCCAACCTCGGCAGGTGCGCCATGACCTGCAGGCCGCCCGGGGCGGAGCGGGGGGCGATGGCGGTGACGGCGGATCCGGGGGGGATGGCGGTCAGGTGTTGATTTACTACCGCGATGTCGCCGCCCTCAGCCGGCTTTATGTGGATGCCCGGGGCGGTCGGGGGGGGCGCGGGGGGCGGGGCGGTCAGGGGGGTAGTGGTTGCGGTTGTCGCTATACCGATTGGACCCTGGAAACCTGTGAGGGTACCGCGGGCAGCCCGGGCTATAGCTGTCGATCGGAGCGATTCCGCTGTCAGGATGGCCCGCCGGGATACCCGGGGCGATCGGGACGGGAGGGCCGGGAGGGCAACCCGGGCCAGGTCTGGTTAATCAACCGCGATCAGCCCCTGGCTCCGGAAACCCCCAGTCAAGTGCTATCCCTGGGGGAGGCCGTGGGGAGATCGGTAGCCCTGTCAAAACACCTCTGGCAACCCCGGGGAAACATCCTGGCCCTACTAGCACCGGGGTCCCTAGTGGCCAGTGGCGGGCAGGAATACCTGGGCCGGGTGGAGGGGCAGGGCCAGCTGGTGTGGGCAGCGCCCCGATCTCCCCAGACCTTCCCAGGCTTGGGGGTGACCCTAACCCTGCAGGATAGTGGGGCGACCGCCTTTACTTTCCCTCCAGACCTGTGGGTCCTGGGGGAACGGAGTGAAACCGAGACCCTTACCACCTACCGGGTCACCCAGGCGGTGCTGGCCACGGAGGCCAGCCAACTAGCCTGGGGCACCTGGAGCGGGCAAAACAGTTCCCTCACCCTGGCGGTGCTGGATCTGGCCGGGGTGTCCGACTATGTCAACAGTGAGTTCCACCTCACCCTGGCCAGCCGGGACCCCCGTACTGACCGGGGCGGTGAGCGACGATATCGAACCCAATTCCAGGGACCCCTACCAGCCACCCTGATCAGCCGCCAACATAACCGGTTTGAGCTGGCCCTGGGGCACTTATCCCTAGATCTGAAGGATATCCAGGGGGTTGACCTCCGCCTGGAGTTGGTGATCACCCGCTCCCTCGGTCTCTACAGCACCACCCAAACCCTGGAATGGCGAGGCCAATTGTAACTTTGGCCAGCAGAACACCCCCGGGCTGTGGCTACACCCAAAATCCAGAGCTCAGCCCTCTGGCCAAGGCTATGGAATTAGCGGTTACAGAGTCAGGGACTGGGGATTGGTTTCAATCACCTCCGCCAGATCCTTGAGGAAGGCGGCGGCATCGGCTCCGTAGATAATGCGGTGGTCGCAGGTGATATTCACCTGCATTTGTCGCTTCACCCCCAGCAGACCGTCAGCGGTGGCCACCACCGTAGGCCGAGCTCCGCCGATCGCCAGGATCGAACCCTGACCGGGGGGAAGGATAGCATCAAAGTTACTCACCCCAAACATACCCAGGTTCGACAGCGTAAAGGTGCCGGAGCTATACTCCTCGGGCTTTAACTGTTTGGTGCGGGAGCGATCCACCAGGTCTCGCCAGGTGCGAGAGAGGGAGTAGATATCCTGCTGGTCGGCATTTTGCAACACTGGGGTAATCAAGCCCCCCCCATCCATCGCCACCGCCACGGCGACGTTGATGTTGGGCCGGTACTGCAGTCCCTGATCGGTGTAGGTGGCATTCAACAGGGGATGCCTTTGCAGGGTCACCGCCACCGCCTTAGCCAGCAGACCGGTCATGGTCACCCCCTTGGACTTAATTTGCTGGTAGAGGGCATCCAGGGCGTCGGTGATAATTGGGTAGCTAACGTGGAAGGTGGGCACCGCCAGGCTGGCGTTCATATTGCGAATCACCGCCTGCTGCAGGGTATTGAAGGGCACCAATTGACCCAGGGGAGCACTGCTAGCGGCGGTGGGGAGGGGGGCCGGGGCGGCTGGGACCGCCGCTGGGGGGATAGGGGCAGGGATAAAGGCGGCGGGGCCGCCAGGGCTGACCGGTTGACCGGCGGCCCGCTCCACATCCTGGGCAACGATACGGCCGTGGGGGCCACTGCCCTGCAGACTAGCCAAGTCCACCTTCAGGTCCTTAGCCAGTTTGCGAGCCCGGGGGGAAACCACCACCCGACCTGACCGGGGGGCACTACCGCCATTGTGCTCCGGCCCTGGGGCGGGCTCGACGGCGGTATCTGGGGTGGGGGCACTGGGGACCGGGGCGGAGCTAGCCTTGCTGGCGGCCTGTTGTTGGGCAGCGGCGATTTCCGCTTCGGTTTCCGCCAGGAGGGCGATCGCCTCGCCCACCGGGGCACTGCCCCCTGCCTCCACCACAATGGCAGCCAAAATGCCCTCATGGAAGGATTCCACATCCATGTCGGCCTTGTCGGACTCGACGATCACCACCGTTTCTCCCTTTTCCACCCGGTCCCCCGGGGCCTTGACCCAGGAGACTATCTTGCCTTCGGTCATGGTGGAACTGAGGGCGGGCATAAAGACTTCACGAATCATGGGATGACTTCCGCAGGAATGCTAGGGAGAATAGGGGGAAAACCGACAACACTTCATTCTATACCGCCGGGTGCCCCCCAACCAGCTCAGGATGAACCGATCCAGCCCCTAGGACTTAGAGCTCACCCCGAATTTCCTCGATAATGCCATCCTTGAGGAGAATTTCCACCTGCAGTTTTTTCACCAGGTTATCCCCTAGGCTAACGGTAAAGAAACTTTCCACCTTGCCCTGTTCCACCTCAACCCCCAGGTCGACGGTTTGCACCTGTTGTAGTTGCTGAAGATTTTGATTTTTCTGCTCGAGCAGTTTACTTTTATCCTGATTGAGACGGTTTTGGACATCGGCAATTTGTTGTTGAACGCCCAGGTTGCCCGGTTGGGTTTCCGCCTGCTTCTGGAGTTCCGTCATCATCCGTTGGCCCTGCATTTCCAACTGCTGCAGCTGTCCGTCCATCTGGTTAATCTGGAGCTGCAGTTGCTTTTGGGCCTCCTCTTTCCAGAGGGAGGTAACCACCGCCTTAATGTTCACCACCCGCTTTAGCTGTAGTGCTTGTACGTCATCCATAGGAGTTTGAATCTGAATTAAACAAGGGACATTGAAAATATCTACGGCATCCTGGGGGATCTCTCCAGAGGGCTTAAGCTCGTCGGCATAGAATTTAATTAATTCTCCGCTGGGATGGTTTTTCCCTTGCCTTCCCTCAACCCAGGGTTTAGGTAAACATGGCCTCAATCATATCGCGATAGCGTTCCGTCACCACCGCCCGGCGCACCTTCAGGGTTTGGGTGAGCAGGCCGTTTTCCACGGAAAAGGGCTCAGATAGCAGTTGGAAGGGGCCAATGCGGTCGTCGGGGCGGTAGCCAGGCCGATTCTTCACCTGGCGAGTCAGTTCCCCTCGGATTAAGGTTTCCATCGCCACATCAGTGAGGGGGAGGGGGGTCAGCCCCGGCGGCGGCTCCGCCTCTTCGCCGGGCAGGACTAGCCAGCGGGATTGACCAGCAGCCCAAGCCTGCAGGGCCTCCAGGTTGGGCACCACCAAGGCCCCCAGCGATCGCTGGTCCTGCCCCACCAACATAATTTGGTCAATGTAGGGGCTGCGGATACAGGCATCCTCAAGGGGCTGAGGTTCAATATTCTCGCCGTTGGTGAGCACAATGGTATCCTTGGCCCGACCGGTCAGCACCACATTGCCGTCCTTACTTAGCCAGCCCAGATCCCCGGTGTCAAACCAGCCGTCACGGTCGATCACCTGGGCCGTGGCCTCAGGGTTACGATAGTAGCCCGCCATCACCTGGGGGCCCCGGGCCAACACCAGACCGTGGACCCCCTGGGGCAGATCCTGGCGACTCTCGGGGTCAACGATTTTAATCTCCGTGAAGGGAATCGGTTGTCCCGCCGCCCCCCGCAGGTTGTGCCAGGCCCGCCGGGCCGACAGCACCGGAGCGGTTTCCGTCAGGCCGTAGCCCACCAGCAGGGGTACACCAATAATCTCAAAGAAAACATCCAGGTGGCGAGCCAGGGAACCACCACCACTAATAAACTGTTTCACCTGGCCGCCGGTGGCCTGGCGCACCTTGTTATAAACCAGCAGCCGGCCCAACTGGTGCAGGGGCCAGAGGGCCAGGGCTGCCACCCCAGCGGTGAGGCGTTGCCAGGGGGCAAGCTGGGGTTGGTCTAGCTTCAGATCCTGAAAGCGCCACAGATTAGCTACGTAGGCTTGACTCCAGTCCAGACAGGTGAAAATCAACCGCTGCTTGGCCGGGGGTTGATCGCGAAACTGTTTCTGAGCTCCGTCATAGATCGATTCCCAGAGGCGGGGCACCCCCACCATATACCGGGGCCGCACCGCCTTCAGGTCGGCCTTGAGGTGGCGAAGGCTGCTGTAGGTTTGACTACAGCCGCGGGATAGCAAGAAGTACTCGGCGGTGCGCTCAAAGCTATGCCAGGAGGGCAGAATACTCACCACCTGATCGCCCGGCTGGGGTTGCACTACTACTTGCAGGGTATTCACCTGGTGCAGTAGGTTAGCGTGGGTGAGCATCACCCCCTTGGGTTTACCGGTGGTGCCGGAGGTGTAGATCAGGGTGGCCAGGTCCTGGGGCTGTAGGGTGACGGGGCTATAGGGGTGGGACTGGCCCAGTTCCATCAGCTGGGGAAAGTTATACCAGGGTAAGGGCCCCTGGGGTGGGTCCTGATCGGAGAGCAGCAGGCCAAAGCTAAGGGGTAGGTCCGCCAGGCGATCCTCTAGCCGCCTCAGCAGGGCCAGGTTTTCCAGCAGGATCACCGTACTTTCACTGTGCTCGGCGATGTAGCGCAGTTCCTCGGTTTCAGCAGCGCCACTGCGCACCGCATTCATCGCCCCGGCGGTCATAATTCCCTGGTCGGCGATCAGCCAGCGATGACTATTGTCGGCAAATAGGGCAACATGGGTACCCACCCCCACCCCCAGGGCCTGCAGCCCCTGGGCAAAGGTCCGAATCGCCTGGCCCAACTCCCTGTAGGTGAGGCGGGCGGCGGGTTGACCATGGGGGTCATCCAGGGCCAGGGTGTCGCCAAACCGCTGAACCGCGAGCGGCCAGATGTCCGGCAGGGCCGCCAGGGATCGGTAGGGGTTGGGTTGATCGAGGTGGGCGCGATCGCGCCGACGCACCTCTTCTAAGGCTAGGCTCAGGGCGGTCATGGGTAGGGATAGCTAGGGTTGCAGATAAACGAGACCTGGGTTTGATCCTACCGCAGCCCGCCCCCCCTGGCATACCCAGGCTGCGGTATACTGAGATTGCTATGGATCAATCTCAGCTTCAAGCCTATCTGCACCTGATTCAACAACTCCTGGCCTGCCCCAAGGGTGAGGAATGGATTGTTTTGCGTCAAAACGAAGGTCTGGTTACCCCCGATCTGGTGCAGGTGATGGAGCAGGTGGCCACCCAGCTAGACCGCCAGGGAAACCCCAGGGAGGCTAAATTTCTCCACAACCTGGCGGGCCAGCTGCACCATTTATTTCTGGCCCAAACCCTGCCCACCGCCCCCTCCGATGACCGGCAACAGGCCTACCTGCAGGTAATTCAGGAATTGCTCGAATGTCCTCAGGGGCAGGAGGGGCAGGTGCTAGCCCAGCACCGCGACCTACTCGGTCCAGGGCTGGTGCGGACTATGCAACAGGTGGCCAACCAACTGGCGGCCAATGGCGATGCCCAGGCGGCGGAGTACCTGCACCAGTGGGCCCAGGAGCTGGCTCGCCTCTGGCTAGAACAACAGAACTTTCAACCCCCCGCCAAACCCGCCCCTACTCCGGTCCCAGAGGTGACTACTGACCTGGCTTCTGTCCCCCCGCCGGTGGCTCCCGTGGTGCCCCCTACCCCACCCCCCACCGTAGCCGAGCCAGCCCCTACCGGGATACCTCCCAGCCCTGACTTGGCCACCGACCTCTGGGCCAGTGAGGTGGAGGTCCCCACTCCCCTGGCTCCCGCTATTCCCTCTAGTGCCAGGCTGGGGGAATATCTACAGGGGCTAACCGCCGCCCTCACCCAACTCAACCAAACCCTCCGGGCCCAAACCCAAGCTCCCGCCAATCCCCTCTGGTATATGGAGGTGCTGGAGCAGGCCTGCAGTGGCGGTTGGCTGTTAACCAGCGACGAAGTCCAGCATCTGATCGGAGTGAAACCCAATTGTCCCAGGGGGGAGGATCACTTCCAACGGGGCTGCTGGGTGTTTGTAAAGGCCGGTAAGCTAGGCTCCCAGACCGCCTGGCAGGTGGAGAAACACCGCTGAAGGTCTAGCTCCGGCGGTCAAGCCGGTATTTATAGGATTGATGGAGCTTTTACCTGACTCAGGTTCCGGATTATTGAACCGGTCGATTTAAATAGACCAGCATGCTGGTAACGGTGAGGTCTAGCACCGCCAGGTTAGGGTCATCACTGGGAAATAGCCGATCGCCCATAACCGCCTGGTAAGCTTGGGGATGTTGGGCAATGGCGGACCTAGAGGCCTCCAGGCGCAGGATTAACTCACCGTAGTAAGTCTCCAGGTGACTGCCCTGGAGGGAGACACTACCGCCGTAATCCCATTCAAATCCATAGACCTGAAATCGGCCCAGCACCTGCTGCAGATCTCCGTAGGCCATACCCAGACCAATGCCCTCGGGGGTTTTCCAGGCGGGTCCAAAACCCTTGGCCAGGAGAGGTCGACGGCGCTGTTGATCAAGCCAAACAATGATGAATTGTTGATCGCTGCCGGGGTTGACGATGGTGCCGGGCTCCGTAAAGCCTTCCCCCACCGGCACCGACTCATCCCTCAGGACGGTTTCCCCGTAGATCTGGGCGAGCTGGGCCCGACTGGTAGTGGCGGTTACGGGGCCAACCCGCTGCCCTGGCACTAAGGTGTAGTCGGCACTATGGTCGATCGCCGTTGGTGTTTCAGTGATAAAGGGCAAACTAGACCCGAGGAGAGGGTCGGCCAGGAAGTCTCTGGGGGGGGCAGCCAGGGAGGTATCCATCCCCAGACCTAGGGCACTTAAGATCAGGAGGTGATGAAGAGGCGGCAACATGGGAATAGGGGCAGGAAGCAAGGGATACCCTTTGATTCTATAGTGATTAGGGCGTTTGAACTAGCCCTGTCCTGAGGGCTAGGCTAACTGACCCGCGATCGCTGGAGGGAGCCTGGGCAAATCTGGAGGGTCCCTGGTCAGGAAAAGCCGTTAGCGCATTTGAACGGGTTCATTTATCTTAGTAATGGCATATTCGTCACGCTATTGTAATCACCCTACGCCATGATTTTGCTGTCACCTCAAGGGATGGCCTCAGCGCCCACCATCGCGCCAGAAAAGACTAACCAAACCACCCGCCGCCCCTACCCTAACTACAAAATTATTGTTCTCAACGATGATTTCAATACCTTCCAGCATGTGGCGGAATGCTTGATGAAGTATATTCCTGGTATGGCTAGCGATCTCGCCTGGGATCTCACCCATCAGATCCACAACGAAGGACAGGCCATTGTTTGGACCGGTCCCCTCGAGCAAGCGGAGTTATACCACAGCCAACTCACCCGGGCTGGCTTGACGATGGCCCCCCTTGAGCAGGCATAATCAAAACTAGATGATTAAGACTTTTTTATAAACAGACGGTTTTTATGACACAAACTTCCGATAGTCGTTTGGTTTGGAACCACTCTACCCACTTACCGGGTCTGATTCCGATTTTAGAAAAGCTTTTGGAGCAACCAGGCATTGGTACGGTGACGCCCGGGGTGATCGCTAATGTGCGGGCTCATTCTCCCGAAATGCGGGTGAAGGTATCAGTGCCGATTCGGGGTGGTTTTAAACTGATTGCCCGCAGGGGAAAAACGGTACAGGAGGTGTTTGTCCTCACCAAACTCTCGAAGGCTGGCCTAGAAACCGCCCTAGTCCGGGTTATGGAGGCCCTCTAGGGGCGGGATAACCGGTTACAATAGTGCGTCAGGAAGGCCAGGCTAGCTTTAATCCAGGCCCTGCCTTTTACCGGGTTGAAAGTGCCATTGCCCGCGACCTGGCCGTTCTTTGCGCCCATCTTTACCGTCAAACCCGGGGCCAGTTACGGGTATTAGACACTATGACGGGGTCCGGGGTGAGGCCCCTACGCTACGTTCTGGAGGCTCAGGCAGACTGGGTTTGGGCCAACGAGGGTAATGCCGATCTGGCCCAAACCCTGAGGGCTAACCTGGCGGTTTTGCCCTCCCACCGCTACCAGATCACCCATGAGAACAGCCAGCGGCTTTGCCTCCGTTGCCACCAGGATCGCGACTTTTATGACCTGGTGGACATTGATAATTTTGGCAACCCGGCGGTCCACATTGACGCCGGCCTGGGGGCCACCCGCCTGGGGGGGCTCCTCTACTTGACCAATACCGATGGTCGCTCCACCAGCGGCCACGATCCCCAGGCTAGTCTGCGAATTTACTCCGCCCACGCCCGCTGGCAGCCCGCGGTTCATGAGCAGGGGCTGCGCCTAGTGCTGGGCCGGGCTGCCCAGACCGCCGCCAGCCGTGGGCTGGGGGTAGAGCCCGTGTTTAGCCTGTTTACTGGTCAGGTGCACCGGGTGATGGTATGCCTGGTACCTCAGGTCACGCTGGATGAGACGACCTACGGGTTTATTGCCTATTGCCATGGCTGTGGCCACCTACAAACCCTTACCTGGTCTCAGTTGGGTCGGGTATCTTGCCTCTGCCAGCTGCAGGATGGTGAAACCAGAGTAGTGGTGAGTGGTCCCCTTTGGATCGGGCCCCTCCATAACACCGATCAACTGGGGGCCATGGCCCAACTGGCCCAGGAATGGGGCTGGCGATCCCAGGCCGATCTGCTGGGGGTGATGGCGGCGGAGGCCCACCTACCGCCCTACTACTACCTGCTAGGGGAGATCGGTCGACGGGGGCGAATGGATATCCCCAATCGCGATCGCCTGGTGGCCGCCTTACAATCGGCGGGTTACCAGGCCGCCCGGGCCCACGCGGAGTCCCAGGCGGTGAAAACCACCGCCAGCTTTAGCCACTGCCTTAACATCGCCCGCGGGTTGGGGCCCGGTTGAGGGTCTAGGCGGCCCCGGTTGCTAAGCTGACAACAGACTACGCAACATCCAGGCGGTCTTTTCGTGCACCTGCATCCGCTGGGTCAGCAGGTCAGCGGTGGGTTCATCATGGGCCTGCTCCACCATGGGAAACACCGAACGGGCGGTGCGCACCACCGCCTCCTGGCCCGCCACCAATTGGCGAATCATCTCTTCAGCGCTAGGCACCCCCTCCGCCTCGGCGATGGAGGACAGCGCGGCAAACGCCTGATAGGTACCGGGGGCGGGGAAACCCAGGGCTCGAATGCGCTCGGCGATCAAATCCACCGCTAGAGCCAGTTCATTATATTGAGCCTCAAACATCAGGTGTAGGGTCTGGAACATGGGTCCGGTGACGTTCCAGTGGAAGTTGTGAGTTTTCAAGTAAAGGGTGTAGGTGTCGGCCAACAGTTTTGACAGACCGGCGGCAATCTCCTGCCGATCCGCTGCGCTAATGCCAATGTCGATGGATATGGTGCCCATCTCTGCAACGGTTTTTGTAGCCATGAAACCTCCTTGTAAGGATGAGAGGACGGGGGACTGGACCGGTGCTGCCCCTTGGCACTGGGGTTTGGCTCGATCCTTTGCCCTGAGCAGTAGCGACATTAATGAGAAATATTCTCACTAACAGTACAATCTTAGCGCTTTGTCGTAGCGATGGCAATGGCTGGGCCCGTCTCAATCCAGGTCTGCCAGTCGGCCCTGGTATGAACTTCTCTCCTGCCCCTGGGCTGTACCTGACTTGTAGGATTGCCTAACCGGTACTGCGAAGTACTAGTCGGTAAAGGCACTCTGACCTGACCGGTCAGGGGGCTGCAGGCCCAGACGGTTGAGAATCAGGTGCTGTGCGGTTTCCATTTGGCCGTAGGTAAAGCCGTAGGGCAGGCTGGCGGGTAGGCGATCGCGCAGTTCCGCCAGTCCGTAGGGGCTACCGTAGATCACCACCCCCCGCAACAAATTGGCAGCTAGCAACCGATCAACCCAGGTACACAGCAGATCCCCGGCGGTGGCTGAGCCCCGAAAGGGGTTTCCCCGGATAAAAGCCTGCACCAGGGTGGGGCGTAGCTGATCGGGTTGGGGCCCCTGCTGACAGCCCCGTTGGTCGATCAGCCGCAGGTGGTAATGGTGTTGGGCCGGCCAACTGAGGGCGGGGCAGGCGGCATGGAGATAGGGAGAGGCCAGCACGTCATCCACCCAGACCAGATTATCACCGGGGCTGGTGGCTGAGGCCTGAGGTACCGTCCCTTGCTGCGCCATGGAGGCCTCCAGGATCGCCGTGGCTAGCCCCTGGGCCTCGGGCTGGGCCAGACAATCCAGGCAGAGGCGGGGCGAAGACCACTGTTCCCAGGCATGGCTGGCAACGGACGACGGCGGTGGAAAGGCTACCCGTTGCTTAGCCCGCCAAATCCGTTCCAGGGAGGTGAAGATGCGCTGCCGCGATAACCGACCGGTTTTCACCGCCTCCACCACCGCCCGGATACACCCCTCAGGATCCGTGGGCATCAGCAGAATGTCCGCCCCCGCCTCCACCGCCAGCACCGCCGCTTCCTCGGAGCCATAGGACTGGCTAATCGCCCCCATCACCAGGGCATCGGTAACAATCAGGCCAGCAAAGCCCAATTGCTGGCGCAGCAGGCCGGTCAGGGTGGGGAAGGAGAGGGTGGCGGGGTAGTGGGGGTCAAGGGCCGGAATCTGCAGGTGAGCAGTCATCACCGCGTCCACCCCGGCGGCGATCGCTGCCTCAAAGGGGGGTAACTCTACCCGCCGTAAGCGTTCCAGGGAGTGGGGCAGATGGGGCAGCTGCAGGTGGGAGTCAACCCGAGTATCACCGTGGCCAGGGAAGTGCTTAGCGGTGGTTAACACCGCCTCAGACCGCGCCCCCCGCACAAAGGCGCTGGCCAGGGTCCTAACCTGCTCAGGGGTAGCTCCAAAGGCCCGCACATTAATTACCGGATTACCGGGATTATTGTTGACATCCACCACCGGGGCCAGCAGCCAATTAAGGCCCATGGCCCGGGCCTCAAGGGCGGTCACCCGACCCATGGCCTCTGCGTAACGGCAGGCCGTCGGGTAGTCCTGCTCAGCGATGGCGGCCAGGGCCATGGGAGGAGGAAACTGGGTGGCCCCGCTAAACCGTTGCCCCACCCCCTCTTCAATGTCCGCCGCCAACAACAGGGGAAGGTTGGACTGCTCCTGTAGGGCCTGGGTTTTAAGTCCCACCTCCGCTGCGCTGCCCCCCAACAAAATTACCCCCCCCACCCCCAGGTCCTGCAGGTAATGGCTAAGGGTAGCCTGGTTAGCCTCCCAGGCCGGGTAACGAATCTGGTGATCAAACAGGTGACCGGAGGCCCGTACCACCACCATCTGGGCCACCTGGGCCAGCAAGGAGAGCTGATCAATAGGCGGTAGGACCGATATCACTAAAACGCCTCAGCCCTGATTATCCAGAGCCAGGGGCTCGACCTCGGTGGAGGCTAGCTCCTCGGCGGACAATTCCTCCCCCTCCCTGGCTTGCCGTTCCTGACTGAGTTGATTGATTAGGGAGAGCACCCGGGTACCCCGCTCCACCGAGCGATCTTCCCTGAACAGGATTTCTGGCGTACGGCGCAGTTGCAGGCGTTGACCCAGTTCGCTGCGAACGAAGCCGGTGGCGGCCTTCAACCCGGCCATGGTTTCCACCTTGGCGGCATCACTGCCGTAGATACTGACAAAAATCTTGGCATGCTGCAAATCCCCCGATACTTCCACGTCGGTGACACTGACCATGCCGGACCCGACCCGATCATCCTTGATGTCGCTCACCAGCATCTGACTGACCTCCCGTTTAATCAGGGAAGCCACCCGTTCTACCCGTCGACTAGTGGCCATAATGGTTAACTCCGATTGACTGCCTGACTTGAGCCCTTCTACCCATTCCCCAGGCCCAACATAGCCTGCAGAGTAAAGGTCAGAAAGAGGAACCCCGCCACCGCCGCCCCCACCAGTGCAATGGCGGTGATTGGACGCCGTAGCAGGGGTAGGAGGGGCTGCAGGGCGCTATACAAAATCCCCAGGGTAAAGGAGATCAGATAACGGGGGTAACGGGCGACGTTTTCAAAAAAGTCTTTCATGGCAGCCTGTCCAGTAATAGGAAGGATTAGCTTAGTTTAGATTATTCTCCTAGGGTAATCCATGCCCCTACCCAACGGGGATTAATCCAGGGGTTTTTCGTTCTTAAAAGTTTTATTCTGATTGATTATTACGATCCATTAAGGTTTATGGGCATGACGGCTAAGAGCTGAAAACTCTAGCTATAGACTGAATCATGATTAGGAAATTTTTACTTTATAGATTGTTTTGACAATCCTTTAAGGCCTTCCTTAAAGCTGTCAAACGCCCTAGTGACCCGCATTGGAGTTTTGATTCAATGTCCCATTCTGTCAAAATCTACAATACCTGTATTGGCTGCACCCAGTGTGTGCGAGCCTGCCCCGATGACGTCCTGGAGATGGTTCCCTGGGATGGTTGTAAGGCTGGACAAATTGCCTCCGCGCCTCGAACCGAGGATTGTGTGGGTTGTAAGCGCTGTGAAACAGCCTGCCCCACCGACTTCCTCAGCATTCGGGTTTATTTGGGCGATGAAACAACCCGCAGCATGGGCTTGGCCTACTAGGGTCTCTTTCCCTAGGAGACCTTCCCATCCATCCTTCTGGCTTACCGCTGACTATGGTCAGCGGTTTTTTTATCCAGTACCGCCCTGCCATAGTTAGGAAAATTTTAATTCCCCTTCTCCCAGTTTTGGGCTTTGGGATGCTAGATACACCCATCTCCTTGGGAGAAGGGGCTGGGGGATAAGAACCAGGGAACTTTGCGATCTATTGAGCCTTTGGGATTTCCTGGAGCTAGAAGTTATCCAAAATCCGCTGGACAATCTGCATGCCAGTAACCGCCTGCCAGCCAAACAAACCCACCAAAATTATATTGAGGCTGATATGGGTGATACGGGCAGTTTGATTGCCCCGCTGCATAAAAGGCACAAGGGCGGAAGAGGTAGCGACTAAGCCGGTCATGCCCAGGCCCACCAGCAGGTGAGGACCGAAAAATAGCTTGCCGTTGTTAATATAGGTAACCGCCATACCACCGATACTGCCCAAGACCATGACCGCTAGCAGTAGGGAGCCCAGCTGATGATGGCGCAGGGCAAACTTCCCCTTGATCAGGGTTGGGCGAGTCTCGGCGTCCGCAAGGCGGGTTTTACGAGCCTGCATGCCCAAATAGAGAGCATAGAGAGTGGCGGTAAACAATAGCCACATCAGGATGGGGTGAAAGAAGTTTAGCCAGGGTTTAAGGGCATCTAGGCTCATGGCGTTTAGTAGTGGTGGACCTATTCAAAAGTATAGCTTTGGCCATAACGCTGTTTCCAGGGTTATGGCCAAAGCTAGGACTGGCGTGGTGGCTGGGGCGACTCATCCAACCCAACCTTTCTAAATCTGGGCTATGAATTGACACAAGGGTAACGAGCGCAACCTAAAGGACCTTGCCCGTTTGTAAACTGGGTCAATCGCCCCCTAGGCGCGTCGGCCTTGGAGCACCCTAGCAATGACCTGGCTAGGGTCTCCCGCCACTACCGCCCCCGCCGGCAAAATCAGATCGGCTACGGTCAAGGACTGGCCCACCTCTAACCCTGAGACATCCACATCAATACTCTCGGGAATGTCGATCGCCTTGCACTTAACGGTGACTTCACTCACCTCGGTGTTCAGCATGCCACCGCCGTCCTTGACCCCGAGGGGTTCTCCCAGGAAGTTTAGGGCTACCCCCACCTCCACAGCGTCCTGGGCTTTGACGGCAAAGAAGCTGAGGTGATAAACAGATCTATTCCAGGGGTGGGACTGAACCTCCCGCAGCAGGGCCTTGCCCTGCCAGGGCAGGTCTGGAATATCCAGATCGATCATGGTATTGTTCACTGCCGCCTTGCGCAGTAGAAGCTCCGCCGCCTTTTGATCAACCGTTAGGGATACGGACTCGGTGCCATTGTGACCGTAGAGGACCGCTGGCAACAGCCCCTGACGTCGCAAAGCATTGGGTTTGGCGCTGGCATCCCGGGCCTTACATGCAATCGTTAGTTCCATAACACTCTCTTCCCCGTAGGTAAACTAGATATCAAAACATTGTTGGCCCATCGCTGTCCTAGGCCACCTGAACCTCACCAGGTTCACCATTCCCGTAGAGCAGGGCTCGTTTCGGACCATGGATTGGATCCTCGACAATGATGGTTTGATCACGGCTAGCCCCTAGGGAAACGATGGCGATGGGCACCTCCATTAATTCCGCCAGGAACTTCAGGTAGTCCAGGGCCGCTTTAGGTAAGTCAGCCAGGGATCGGCAGTGATGGGTGGGCTGCTTCCAACCCGGTAGGGTTTTATAAATAGGTCGACAACGACCAAAGGCCTGAGCACTGCCGGGCAGTTCTTCACAGCGACTGCCATCTAGATCGTAGGCGACGCAAACCTGAATTTCGTCAACATCGTCTAGGACGTCCAATTTGGTAATGGCCAGGCAATCCAGGCCATTGATGCGCACTGCGTAGCGGCCAATCACCGCATCAAACCAGCCGCAGCGGCGGCGGCGACCGGTGGTGGTGCCAAACTCTGCCCCTCGGTCGCAGAGCTGGTCGCCAACGGCACAAACTAACTCAGTGGGGAAGGGGCCCTCCCCTACCCGAGTAGTATAGGCCTTAGCCACCCCGATCACCCGATCAATTACGGTGGGGCCGATACCGGTGCCAATACAGGCACCCCCCGCCACCGGATTGGAGGAGGTGACGTAGGGATAGGTACCATGGTCTAGATCGAGAAGGGTACCCTGAGCCCCTTCAAAGAGAACGTTCTTACGTTGTTGAATAGCTCGATAGACGTGTAGGGAGCTATCGATGACATGGGGTCGCAGGCGCTCAGCATACTGTTGGTACTCCTCCAGGACCGCTCTGGGGTCAAGGGGCTCGATATCATAGAGTTTTTCTAAAATAACGTTTTTGTATTCCACCACCCACCTGATCTGGTCAGCCAGGTTGGCCTGATCTAGCAGATCAACCATCCGCAGGCCAATCCGTTCTGACTTGTCAGCGTAGGTGGGGCCAATACCGCGCTTAGTGGTGCCAATCTTTTTGTTACCTCGTTTTTCCTCAGCAGCCTGATCGATCAGCCGATGATGCGGCATGGTGACGTGGGCAGCACTGGAAATAAACAAATTGTCAGAGGAAACCCCCAGATCGTCGAGCTTGTCCAATTCCTTAATCAGGGCGCCCGGGTCGATCACCGTACCGCTACCAATGACACACTCGGTGTCGGGGTAAAGGATCCCAGAAGGAATTAGATGGAGTTTAAAGGTCCTGTCCTTAACCACCACCGTATGACCGGCATTCACCCCCCCCTGATAGCGCACTACCACATCCGCCGAACGGCTTAATAGGTCAGTGATTTTGCCCTTTCCTTCGTCGCCCCATTGGGCTCCAATGACTACAACGTTTGCCAAGGGAATTCAAACTCTCAAGATTTACACAATTTTCTATTATCCCTAAGGGGCTGCTCTAGTGTCAACTCGCTGGACTAGGAGATCAGGAGTCAGCGGGGGAAAGGGAGGGATAGAACTATGGCTGAAAAAATAATCGCTACCCTTAAGGCAGTTTTTAGCTGGACAGAAGGTCATGCTGCTGGAGAGCGGACCGTAGGTTAGATTTACGAACCGGTTGCCCCAAAACCCGTGAGAGAATCTGCCAGAGCTCAGCTGCTACGGTTTTGATATGGCCCTCCGATTGGTGATGTTGATGGGCAATTTCGCGGTACCGGTACCCCCGCAGGACACCGCTTAGAACCCTCACCTCGGTGTCGGTAAGGGACTGACCGGCATGGCATAGCACCAGCTTATTAATCTGGTTCACGGTCAGGTCTAGCAAGCCATGGCTAGGATCTAGGTTCGAGGACGGCGAAGGTTGCAGATAGTTGACAGAATGATGGGTGACCAATCGCCAGGCCAGAGCAGTGATTAAGTATTGGTTATATGGAGACTCGGGGGACTGGTGAGGGTTTGATAACAGTGAGGTCTGCAGGGCCATGATGAGATGGTAGAGCACCTGATCATCGCTATGCCGCTTGGGTAACAGTATAGGTTTACTAACCTTGAGTCGTTCCTCCGCTATCCGATCTAGGAAGGAACGGCTGAGATGGAAGGTGGTTAGGCTAATAGACTGGTGCCAGAGGGCGTGGTGACTAACGCCAGCAGGAATCAAGGTGACACTACCATGACCCTTAAGTTGAGGGTGATAGCGGGTGTCACCGATGCTTTCTTCAAAGATAGCCCCACTACTCAGATCAATAACCGCCAGGATATGGTGATCCACCATGCACACCCCTGGCAACTCCCCTGGAGGCAAGGCTTCATAGCGAAACATAGTCAGGTTGTTGCCTATGGCTATGGGGGTAGGTGGGGTAGGGTCTGCTCCACAGGTTGTCATCGGTTACCTCTGTCCAAAGCTAAGTCTAGGGTTACTATGTATTTAAGGCTATTGCCCTCAGTCCCAAGCAGCAGGCTCTGTTACGGGATTGATGGAGGCCCAGGGGCCGACGGCTGTATTCATGACATAAGTGTGAAAAACCTTTAGATCATTGCCTATTCAGATATTGCTTTTATTGCGATCGCCCCACGCAACCACCTGAGATCGAAACCTAAAAGCGGACGAATACCCTTAGGACCTATGGCTGTAAACCAGCTAGGCTTAAACTATTTTATAGTCGATAGGAGTGCACTAATCCTTACCGCACTCTTACCTATTCTTACGAAATTCTTGTTGACATGGTGGTTTCTTTCTTGGCCCAATCTCCACCCCAGCAGTCCTTTGATTTTGGTCCCTTTCACCTGCAGGCGGATGGCCAGCTATTGAAACAAGGTCAGGCTATTCCCCTCAGCCCCAAGCAGCAGGCGGTCCTCAGGTTACTGGTAGAAGCCCAGGGGCAGGTGGTGTCGAAGGATGAAATCCTGCAACGGGTCTGGCAAGATGAAGAAATCTCTGATAGTAGCTTGACCCGTTGCATTCACGACCTACGGCAGCGACTGAAGGACGATCACCCAACTACCCACTATATTCACACCCTCTACGGACGTGGCTACCGGCTCAATGCCCAGGTCAGGGTCGCTGATCGGTCTCCCTCGGGCCTGAAGATGCCTCCCAATCCTCGCCTCTGGCAGATCGCCCAGACCCAACCTCGAGTGTATGAAGCCTACCTGGAGGCTCGTCATCTGTTTCGACAACGGGATGCTAACCGGCTGCAACGGGCCATCGCTCTCTACCAGCAAGCCCTGGCCTGGGATCCTGGCTTTGCCTCCGCTTACGTGGGTCTGGCGGACTGCTATGGCTGTCTAGTCAGTTGGTCGGCCCTGTCTCTTCGGCAGGGTCGGCCCTTGATAGCCGCCGCCCTGGCCCAGGCGGCGGCCCTTGATCCTCAAACCCCGGGGTTAGCGGTAATGCAGGCCGCCATTCTCAGTGCCCTGGACTGGCAGTTTACCCAGGCCGAAGCCCTATTTCAAGCCGCGCTACCTAATCAGCCCAATGACCCAGAGAGTTTACTATTCTATGCTCGCCATTTGGTAGCCTCGGGTCGGGCCAGGGCGGCGGTCAAGGTGATGGAAACGGTGGTTAGCTTCGATCCCCTCTCTCCTTTAACCCACGGGTTCTACGGCTTTGTTCTGTACATTGCAGGTCAGAGAACTGCCAGTTTGGCGGCGGTTTATCGGGCTCTGGAGCTCGAACCCCAAGGGGTGGCGGCCCTGGGCTATTTCTCTCTGATCGCTGCAACCGAAGGGGACTTGGTCGCAGCTCTGGAGGCGGCTGAAAAGACGATAGAACTGGCCCCTGGCCTACCACTGGCCCAGGCGATCTACGCCTATGTCCAGGCTCGCGCAGGCCGAATCAGGGAGATTGAGCCGATCCTGCAACGGGCTCTAGCGCTAGAGGAGTTGCCCTGTCGCAGTTTTGTCGCTCCTGTGGCGGCGGCCCTGGGGGATGGGGAGACCACGGCGGCTATCTTGCGCCAGAGTTGGCGAGATCGCTGCCTCTGGTTGCCAATCATTTGCCAAGATCCTCGCCTTGACCCGGTGCGAGACCACCCCATGGTGAGGGAATGCCTTGGCTCCTTAGCAATGATCTGGCAAAACCATACCGCCTCACCAGAGTTTAGCCATTTGCTACCGGCCTAAACCCAATCTCGTTGATGGGGTAGGCGGTAGCCCTGGGTCGTACCTTCAACCCAGGCCCTATTTCCCTACCTAACTACCGGAGGAGGATAGGGTGCCGGTGGAAACATTTTTCAGTTCCTCCTGCAAAAGGTCTTGATAAAGCCGGGGCAGACGGGCGGTCATGGTGTTGGACTCAATGCCGTAACCGAGACTGGTCCAGGTGCCGGAGAGACGTTTGAGCACCACGTCCAACTTGCCCTGCCGGAGAGTGGCTCCAATATCCAAATTCCAGGCGCTGGGGTCCTTCAGCCATTGGTAAACCACCCAGTCTTGGGACTCGGGATCAAAACTATAATCACCCCACATCTGATACCAGGAGGGTGGGTGGGGGTGGTATTGCTGAGCCTTTTCCTGCCAGGTTTCCCGTAGGAATTGATAGCGACCGGCGGCGGTGGTGCATTGACCCACATTAGGTCCGGTCAGAATATCAACACAGATGTTGGGATGCTGGCGCAGGGACTGGAAAGAGCCACCGCCATAGAGAACTTGATAGGGCTCCCTGGTGTTAGATTCGGCGGCGGAAATGGTGCGCATCAGGGCCCGAATGTAGGGATCACCCCCCTGCATCACCAGGGGCTGGGGGTGGCCAATCCAAATGGCTTGCTGCAGCCTATGGAGGGAACGATCGGGCAGCGATCGCAGCAATAAGCCACTGCAGAGCAATAGCACCGCCAGGGTAAGGTGGCGCCAACGTCGGCGATCCCGTCGGCGACGTTTAGCCAGTTGGGTGGGCAGAGGAGACGGGATAGAGGTCACGGCAGCGGTCAGGCATAGGCACCTTATTGTAGCCCATCATATTTTAATGACAGTCGGTATATCACCCCTATGGACAAATCCAGGAAAGTGTATCCCACGTAGCAGAATCCTCCGGAGTGTCCTTTATATAGGTGAGTTCGTTATATTTTGCAATCCTGGTAACCGGGGATGCTGATGATTTTCTTAAGAGATGGCTAACTCCCTAATTGATCCCTCGAAAATGCCTATACCCAGGGGACTGTTCCGCAGCTAGGGAGTCTCCCTGTGGCTAGTACCTCGGCCGCCATGGACCTAACCCCAGGGTTGCTGTGATTGTCTTTACCGTCGTTGTTGTTGACCATTGAGCCCATGCCCCTAACCCATCCGCCCCAAGCCCAAGGTCTTTACCATCCCCAGTTTGAGCACGATGCCTGTGGGGTGGGATTTATTGTTCATATGAAGGGCACCCAATCCCATGCCATTGTGGAGCAGGGGCTGACGATCCTGGTGAACCTGTCCCACCGGGGAGCGGTGGGGGCGGAGGCCAACACCGGGGATGGGGCCGGGATTCTCCTGCAGCTTCCCCATCGGTTTATGGCCAAGGCCGCCGCTGCCCTTGGCCTGACCCTGCCCTCCCCCGGTCACTATGGCGCGGGGTTATTCTTCGCCTCCCCTGACCCGGAGGCGCGGCAACGGGGCCGGGAGATTTTTGAGCAGATTGTGGCGGAGGAGGGGCAGCGGGTGCTGGGCTGGCGGGATGTGCCCACGGATAATAGCGCCCTGGGGGCCACCGCTCGAGCCAGTGAACCCTTTATGGAGCAGGTGTTTATCCAGCGGGGGGAGGGCCTCGAGGATGAGCTGGACTTTGAACGCAAGCTCTACGTGATTCGTAAGCGATCGCACTCCGCCATTCGCCCCGCCGGCATCGATCCCTATTGGTACACCACCAGCCTCTCCTGCCGCACCCTGGTCTACAAGGGTATGCTCACTCCCGAGCAGGTGGGCCCCTACTTCCCTGACCTGGCCGACCCAGCCATGGAGAGCGCCCTGGCCCTGGTGCACTCCCGCTTCAGCACCAACACCTTCCCCAGTTGGGAGCGATCCCACCCCTACCGCTACATTGCCCACAACGGGGAAATCAATACCCTACGGGGCAACATCAACTGGATGTATGCCCGGCAGTCCATGTTTGAGTCGGAGCTGTTTGGGGATGACCTGCAGCGCACCCAGCCCGTCATCAATAAGGATGGCAGTGACTCCGGCATTTTTGACAACACCCTGGAGCTGATGGTGCTGGCGGGGCGATCGCTGCCCCACGCCATGATGATGATGGTGCCCGAGCCCTGGTCGGCCCACGAGTCCATGGGTCCGGAGAAAAGGGCCTTCTACCAATACCACGCCTGCCTGATGGAACCCTGGGACGGCCCCGCCTCCATTGCCTTTACCGACGGCCGCAGCATGGGGGCGGTGCTGGATCGCAACGGTCTGCGCCCCTCCCGCTACACCGTCACCAAGGATGACCTGGTGATCATGGCCTCGGAGGCCGGGGTGCTCCCCATTGCCCCGGAGCGAGTGGCCTATAAGGGCCGCCTGGAGCCCGGCCGCATGTTCCTGGTGGATATGGCGGAGGGGCGGATCGTGGCCGATGCGGAAATTAAGCAGCAGGTTGCCAGTGCCCACCCCTACCAGCAATGGTTAGATCAGCACCTGGTGCAACTGGCGGACCTGCCGACCTCCCCCGCCACCCCGGCCCCCGCTGCCTTCCCCCTGCCCGTGCTGCAGACCGCCTTTGGCTATAGCTTTGAGGAGCTGCGCCTGCTGATCAAGCCGATGGCGGAAAGCGGCGTAGAGGCGGTGGGGGCGATGGGCACCGATACACCGTTGCCGGTGTTGTCGAATCGGCCTCGCCTGCTCTACGACTATTTCCACCAGTTATTTGCCCAGGTCACTAACCCCCCCATTGACTCGATTCGAGAAGCCATCATTACCTCGGCGGAGACCACCATCGGCCGTGAGCGTAACCTGCTCAACCCCCAGCCCGAGAGTTGCCACCTGATCAACCTGAAGACCCCGATCATCACCAACGAGGAGCTGGCGAAGTTGCAGGGGGCGGGTGACCAGGGCTTTGCCTCCGTTACCCTGCCCATGCTGTTTTCCGCCCAGGCCGGTGAGGCGGGGCTGCTGGCGGCCATGGAGGACATCTTTGCGGCGGCGGATGCCGCCATTGCCCAGGGCATTAGCCTGATTATCCTCAGCGATCGCGGGGTCGGCCCCGAACAGGCCGCCATCCCGGCCCTGCTGGCGGTGGCGGGGCTGCACCACCATCTGATTCGCAACGGCACCCGCACTCAGGTGGGGATTGTGCTGGAGTCGGGGGAACCCCGGGAGGTGCACCACTTCGCCCTGCTGATCGGCTACGGCTGCGGCGCCATTAACCCCTACCTGGTGTTTGACACCATCGACGGCATGATGGCGGACCAGATTTTGCCCCCCATGGACCGGCACAAGGCCCAGCAAAATTTCATTAAAGCAGTGACCAAGGGGGTGATTAAAATCGCCTCCAAGATCGGCATTTCTACGATCCAGAGCTACCGGGGCGCCCAGATTTTTGAGGCCCTGGGCCTAAACCAGGCGGTGGTGGACCGATACTTCACCTGGACGGCCTCTCGTCTCCAGGGTATTGGCCTGGAGGTGATTGCCCAGGAAGCCCTCAAACGGCACCACCACGCCTTCCCCGATCGCCCCCAGGAGAGCCCCAGTCTGGATGTGGGGGGGGACTACCAGTGGCGGCGCGACGGCGAAGCCCACCTGCTCAGCCCCGAGGTAATCCACACCCTGCAGCAGGCGGTGCGCAGCGGTGACTACGCTGTTTACAAGCGCTACGCCGCCCTGGTCAACCAGCAGGATCAGCAACTCTTCCGCCTGCGGGATCTGCTGGAATTTAAGTCGCGATCGCCGATTCCCCTAGAGGAGGTGGAGCCGGTGGAGGCGATCACCCGCCGGTTTAAGACCGGGGCGATGAGCTACGGTTCGATCTCCAAGGAGGCCCATGAGGCCCTGGCCATCGCCATGAACCGCATCGGCGGTCGGTCCAACACCGGCGAAGGGGGGGAAGACCCGGAACGCTACACCTGGACCAATGACCAGGGCGACTCTAAAAACAGCGCCATCAAGCAGGTGGCCTCGGGCCGGTTTGGGGTGACCAGCCTCTACCTCTCCCAGGCTAAGGAATTGCAAATCAAAATGGCCCAGGGGGCAAAACCCGGCGAAGGGGGCCAGTTGCCCGGCCGCAAGGTCTACCCCTGGATTGCCAAGGTGCGCCACTCCACCCCCGGGGTGGGCCTGATCTCCCCGCCCCCCCACCACGATATTTACTCCATCGAAGACCTGGCGGAGTTGATCCACGACCTCAAGAATGCTAACCGGGAGGCCCGCATTAACGTCAAGCTGGTGTCGGAGGTGGGGGTGGGCACCATCGCCGCCGGGGTGGCCAAGGCCCACGCCGATGTCATCCTGATCGCCGGCTTTGATGGCGGCACCGGGGCCTCTCCCCAGACCTCCATTAAGCATGCCGGCCTACCCTGGGAACTGGGCCTGGCGGAAACCCACCAAACCCTGGTGCTCAACAACCTGCGTAGCCGGGTGGTGGTGGAGACGGATGGCCAGATGAAAACCGGGCGGGATGTGGTGATTGGAGCCCTGCTGGGGGCGGAGGAGTTTGGTTTTTCCACCGCTCCCCTGGTATCCCTGGGCTGCATCATGATGCGAGTCTGTCACCTGAATACCTGTCCGGTGGGGGTGGCCACCCAGGATCCAGAACTGCGCAAGCACTTCATGGGGGACCCGGACCACGTGGTTAATTTTATGCGCTTCATTGCCCAGGATATGCGGGAAATCATGGCGGAGTTGGGCTTCCGCACCGTCAATGAGATGGTGGGGCGCACCGATGTATTGGAGCCAAAGCGGGCGATCGCCCACTGGAAGGCCCAGGGGTTGGACCTCACCCCCATTCTGCACCAGCCCCAGGTGGGCCCGGAGGTGGGCCGCTACTGCCAGCAGGCCCAGGACCACGGTCTGGAGAAATCCCTAGATATGACGGTGTTGCTGGACCTGTGCGAACCGGCGATCGTCCGGGGCGAACCGGTCAGGGCCACCCTGGCCATCCAGAACACCAACCGGGTGGTAGGCACCATCCTCGGCAACGAAATCACCAAACGCCACTGGGAGGGCCTGCCGGAGGACACCATCCACCTGCACTTCCAGGGCAGTGCCGGCCAGAGCTTCGGGGCCTTTGTGCCCCGGGGCGTCACCCTGGAGTTGGAGGGGGAAGCCAACGATTATCTGGGTAAGGGCCTCAGCGGCGGCAAGCTGATTGTCTACCCGCCCCGCCAGTCCACCTTCGTCCCCGCCGAGAACATCATCACCGGCAACGTTGCCTTCTACGGCGCCACCAGCGGCGAAGCCTTCATCCGGGGCCAGGCTGGGGAGCGGTTCTGCGTCCGCAACTCCGGCGTCACCGCCGTGGTGGAGGGGGTCGGGGACCACGCCTGCGAGTATATGACCGGCGGCCGGGCCGTGGTGCTGGGCCGCACCGGCCGTAACTTTGCGGCGGGTATGAGCGGTGGCATCGCCTACGTGCTGGATGAAGCCGGGGATTTCCCTAGCCGCTGTAACCGGGAAATGGTGGACCTGGAAACCCTGGCAGATCCCGAGGAAATCCGCGACCTGCGGGACCTAATCCAACGCCACATCGACTATACCGACAGCGCCCTGGGTGAACGCATCCTTAGCCACTGGGAGGCCATGGTGCCCCGCTTTGTCAAGGTCATGCCCCGCGACTACAAGCGGGTGTTGCAGCACATCCAAACCGCCCTGGCCGCCGGCCTGACCGGTGACGAGGCCCTGACCGCCGCCTTCGAAGAAAACGCCCGCGACGTCGCCCGGATTGGCGGGGGTTAGATAGCAGGTGCATTCGCCTTAGCAATGCACCTGCTATAAACTTTGCGGCAAGCCCACCTAAGGACGTGTAATGATGCAAAAGCAATAGGCATACCATGGCTCCCTTCTGCAAACAGAATAGACATTGGACGATCTTAAAGCACAAAAAATGGAGACAAAGACGATTCGAATTCGAGTAAGTGCAGAAGCCGCAGAGCGATTTGAAGCGGCATCTGAGGAAGATCAGCGAAAAATTGAGGTTTTGCTGAGCTTGCAACTAGGGGACTTGACTCAATCTAAGCGATCGCTTGAAGAGATCATGGATTCGATGAGTAAATATGCTCAATCCCAAGGACTAACACCTGAAATTCTAGAATCCATTCTCAATGAGGAGTAGCGGTTTTGTTCTAGACACTAATGTTCTGGTTAGCGCTGCTCTTTTTCGACAGAGCAAACCTGCCCAAGTCTTTAGAAAGGTTTTAGGCGCAGGCAATCTACTGGTTTCAGTGGAAACCCTAGAGGAACTAAGAGGTGTATTAAATCGAAAGAAGTTGGAGCGCTACCTTACCTTAGAAGACAAAAGAGACTTCTTGGCAGTCTTGGTGAGGCGATCCTCTTTGATTGAACCTTCCTTAAAAATCGCTGCTTGTCGAGATCCTAAAGATAATCAAATCTTGGAATTAGCAGTTAGCGGTCAGGCGGACTTCATCATCACAGGGGACAACGATCTACTAGTTCTTAATCCCTTTCAGAACATCCGAATTTTAACTCCAGACACTTGGTTACAGAATCATTATTAAGGACAACCACCATGGGAAAACCAACTGGCTTTATGGAATACCTGCGGGAGGTGGCGGAGGAAATCGCCCCCAGCGATCGCATCCGCAACTGGGATGAATTTCACCTGGCCATGCCAGAGGACAACCTCCGCACCCAGGCGGCCCGCTGTATGGACTGCGGCACCCCCTTTTGCCACACCGGCCTCACCCTCAGTGGCATGGCCAGTGGTTGCCCCATCAACAACCTGATTCCCGAATGGAATGATCTGGTCTACCGGGGGCTATGGCAGGAGGCCCTGGATCGGCTCCACAAAACCAACAACTTCCCCGAGTTCACCGGGCGGGTCTGCCCCGCCCCCTGCGAGGGGGCCTGCGTGCTGGGCATTACCAACCCGGCGGTAACCATTAAAAACATTGAGTATTCCATCGCCGAAAAGGGCTGGGAATCCGGCTGGATTACCCCCACCCCACCCCCCCAGCGCACCGGTAAAAAGGTGGCGGTGATTGGCTCGGGCCCCGCTGGCCTGGCGGCGGCGGCCCAACTCAACAGCGCTGGCCACTGGGTGACGGTGTACGAACGGGCCGATCGCCCCGGCGGCCTGCTCATGTACGGCATCCCCAACATGAAGCTGGATAAGCGCCAGGTGGTGCAGCGGCGCCTGGAGGTGCTGGAGGCGGAGGGGGTCACCTTTGTCTGCAACACCGAAATTGGTAAGGACCTAGCCGCCGCCACTCTGCTACAGGAGTTTGAGGCGGTGGTGCTCTGCACCGGAGCCACCAAACCCCGGGATCTGACCATCCCCGGCCGGGAACTCCAGGGTATCCACTTTGCCATGGAGTTCCTCACCGCCAACACCCAGGCGGTGCTGGATGGATCTCCTGGCCCCCAGTACATTTCCGCAGCGGGCAAGGATGTAGTGATCATCGGCGGTGGGGACACCGGTACCGACTGCGTCGGCACCTCCCTGCGCCATGGCTGCCACAGTGTCACCCAGCTGGAAATTATGCCCCAGCCCCCGGATCAGCGCGCCCCCAATAACCCCTGGCCAGAGTGGCCCAAGGTCTACAAAATGGACTACGGTCAGGAGGAGGCCGCCGCCCGGTTTGGTGCCGATCCCCGCACCTACCTGACCACCGCTACCCACCTGGAGGGGGACGACCAGGGCCGGGTGAAGGCGGTGCACACGGTGCAGATTCAGTGGGGTAAGGATGACCAGGGCCGGTTTGTACCCCAACCCATCGCCGGCACCGAAAAGATCATGCCGGCCCAGTTGGTGCTGCTGGCCATGGGCTTCTTAGGTCCCGAACAACCCCTACTGGAGTCCCTGGGGCTGGAGCGGGATGGCCGCAGCAACATTAAGGCGGACCCTGGCCAGTTCACCACCTCCATCCCCGGGGTATTTGCCGCCGGTGATTGCCGGCGGGGTCAGAGCCTGGTGGTGTGGGCCATCAACGAGGGCCGGGGGGCGGCACGGGAGTGCGATCGCTACCTGATGGGGGCCACCGAACTCCCCTAACCTCCTGGCCAGGGCGCCCTGACCACCCCGAAACAAGCTTTGGCCAGTACACCTAGGCCCCCGTTGACTGGGCAATTCCATGGTTCCTAGCGGATGGACTACTTGTGACGAGCCATGAAATCGCTTTTGCCCCAGGGGGCGAAGCACGGCATCACCATTGGATGATGTCACTCCAACCTTTGCGATATTGATTGGTGGTTTTGCGACGGATCCATAACCGTTGGGCTATAAACCCAGCCCCCATTCCCTAGGTTGACAATCCCTTTCACCAGAAGGGCTACCCCCTAGCCTTGAACCCCCAGATCCTTGATTTCCTACCAACCTGTGGAATATATGTTGATACATAGCTATTAAGCTATATAATAGAGGGGGAGGGCTTTCTCCCTGGCTAGATCATTGCTTTGAACTACGATAATGACTTACCATTTCACTAAAATTCTGCCGGTCTCCTTCGAGGAGGCCATTGTCGAGGTCACCGCCGCTCTCCAGCAGGAGGGCATGGGGGTGCTTACCCAGATTGATGCCCAAAAGGCCTTCCTGGAAAAACTGGGGGTTGAGTTTCGGCGTTACACCATCCTCGGCGCTTGCCAGCCTCGCGTGGCCTACCAAATGATTGAATTAGATGCTCACGCGGGGGTGTTGTTTCCCTGTAATGTGGTGGTCCAAGAACATGAGAATGGGCAGGTAGAGGTCTCCGCCGTTGACCCCCAGGCTATGTTTGCGGCCGTGGCCAACCCCGAGGCAACGGCGATCGCTCGCCACGCCAGTGAGGTCTTGCAACGGGTTATGGCCCGTTTGCCGGAGGCGGTACACGTTTAAACAACTAAACAACGTTCCCAGGATCATCCCATTTTATCCCGAGGTTGTTCTCCCCCCTGGTTCCAAGAAACATCACCGTAGCGTACTAGCAGGGCGATGGTGATACTGACCAGTAAAATCAGCACCATGCTCAGGGCGGAGCCAAGGCCCCAGGCTCGGGTGGGCCCTAAAAACTGGTTATAGATCAGGCGACTGATATTCATAGAGGAGGCTCCCCCCAACAGGGTGGGAACCACAAAGTCCCCCAGGCAGGCAATAAACACCAGCAGGCAACCCGCCGCAACCCCTGGCAGGGTCTGGGGGACGGTGATCCGCCAGAACTGTTGGCGAGCACTTGCCCCCAGATCGGCAGCCGCCTCCAGGAGGCGAGGGTCTAGCTTCTCCAGGGAGGCGTAGAGAATCAACACCATGTAGGGTAGAAAACTATAGGTGAGACCGATCAGCACGGCGGTGCCGGTGTTCAGCCAGGCCTGGGTGGGCAATCGCAGCCACTGGAGCAGGCTGTTGAGTAGGCCGCTGGGCCGCAGGATAGTGATCCAGGCGTAGGCCCGCAGCAGGGATGAGGTCCATAGGGGCAAAATGAAACTGACCAATAGCAGGTTACGCCAGCGGGGGGGAGAGATCAGGGCCAGCCAGTAGGCCACCGGCCAGCCTAGGGTCAGGCAAGCTAGGGTAGCGATGGTGGCGAAGGACAGCGATCGCAGCACCACCTGCAGGTAAACCGGCTGCAAAATCTGCAGATAGTTCCCCCACCCATAGCCGGTGGCCGGTTGGCCCAGCCGTAGCCCCGGCACCAGGCTAATATCCAGGATCAGCAGGGTGGGAATCACCAATAACAGCAATAACCACAGCCCCCCTGGGCCCAAGAAAAGTAGGGGGAGCAGACCACGACGCAGCCGACTCACCAATGGCAAACTCCGGATCACCTCGCTTCCTTCCCTGGGTTACTCATGACTTAGGCACTGGTTATTTCAGTCCAAAATCGATCAAACAGGTCATTACTGGCGGTAGAGATGGGGGCAATGCCTTCGCTACGGTCTAAAAGGGCCTCATCAGGATACAGAGCGCGGTTGTTTTTAATCTCTGCGGGCAACTGTTCGAAGGCGGCCTGGTTAACGGTACTAAAGAGGAAACGTTCCGCCGTTACCCTGGCCACCTCCGGTTCTAGCATAAAGCTGATCCATTGGTAGGCCGCCTCAGGGTTAGGGGCGGTGGTAGGGATGGCCATGGTGTCGGTCCAGAGTGAGGTGCCACTGCGGGGGATCAGGTAGGCCAGGTTGGTGTCCTGACGGGTGAGGGCGATCGCATCGGCAGAATAGGCCATGGCCACCGCCAGATCCCCAGCTAAAATTTCATCTTCAAACCCCCCACTCTTGAAGGCGGCGATGTGAGGTTTGAGCTCCAACAGCTTACGAAAGGCCGCTTCGATCTGGGTAGCATCATTGGTGTTGTAGGAGTAGCCCAGGGACTTCAGGGTGGCCCCCAGCACCTCTCGCATGTCGTCGAGGAGGGTAAACCGTCGGGAAATTTTCGAGCTAGCTTGCCAAAGAAACTCCCAGTCCTCCGGTACCCCTGGAGTCACCTCGCGGTTATAGATCAGCCCCGTAGTGCCCGTGCTAAAGGGCATGCTATGGGCGTTGTGGGGGTCGTAGCTGGGGTTGGCCCAGCGAGACTTAAGGTTTTTGACCCCCTGCAGCCGATCAGGATCCAACTCCATGAGCATCTCCAGGTCCACCATCTGGGTGACCATATAGTCCGATGGGTAAATCAGACTGTAGGCATTACCTCCCCCGGATTGGAGTTTAGCTAACATCACCTCATTGGAGTCGACAGTGTCAAAAATAACCTTAACGCCGGTTTCTTTCGTAAAGGCCGCAACGGTATTTTGATCAATGTAATTAGACCAGGTATAGATATGGAGAGTGCTTTTTTCCCCATTGCTGGAGTTTTCCGGTGCGGTTATTTTCCCAGTTAAGTTAGTCCGGCAGTTAGCCAGGGTAACGGCGGCCACCGTTGCACCAGACGCCCATAGAAAGTGTCGACGGCTGTAGGGGTAGCGATGGCCAGGGGGGGATGGGGGCACAGCGGTCTCCTAGGGGGCAATACCAATACCTGAATAAAGGATCCTGTGATCATCGGGTCCAGAGGTTAATTATAATCTCCTAGGTCTTTACGGACCCCTAAATGATCAAACCGCGCAACCACCTGAAGATCCAGAGCCCTGCCAAGGGCATTAGGGTAGAAATCGATCCAGGGCTGCCTTGAGTTCGGCAATTTCCTGCTCAATATTTCCCTCCTCAGCGGCCCGGCTAATGCATTCCGTCAGGTGATCATCAAGAATAATCCGAGCCACTCGATCCAGTGCGCCGCGAACCGCACCAATCTGTACCAACACCTCGGGACAGGGACGACTTTCTTCTACCATGGTGCGAATCCCCCGAATATGGCCTTCAATGCGGGCTAAACGATTCACGATTCGGCGTAAAGACTCTGGATCATGAACATGGGGATGGGCCTCACCACTACCAGTATCAGTATCAGCGGTAATGGATAGGTGGTCATGCTGATGGAGGTGGGAGCTAGGATGGTGCAAGATGAGATACTCACGAAATAGAGAAGGAAATCTTAGCTGCAACATTGTAGCTTTCTAGGGCTATTTAACCAGGCTACTACACCTAACACGACAACCCATTGCACAAGTTCAGGGGGCAGGGGGGGATGGATAATTGCTCAGGCGGCTCAACTCCTCTAGGGATTTTACCCCAGGATAGAGTTGGCCGCCAATTTCCCAGGTGGGATAGCCCTTAATGCCCTTATCTTGGCAAAGTTGGAACTGGCTATTCTGGCCATCGGCCGCACACTCCACATAGGTTAGCTGACCAGCCGCCTCCTTGAACAGAGCTTTTTGGTCAGCACAGTGGGGACACCAGTAGGCGCCGTACATAATGCTATTGGTTTGGGTGAGATGATCCGCCAGGTGTGACTCGTAGCTAGGGGAGGAGCTAATTGCTGAAGAGCTAGCGCCACAGGCCGATAAAACCGTGACCAGGGCGGCCAAGCTAGCCAACCGGGAACACAGACCTTTAGCCAACACCTGAGTCATGACCTAAACTCCTATGTCAGTCGCTGTAGAGGACTGCTAAACCAGACAAAATGCCTAGGTTGCGCTTTGTAGCATAGCATTAGTTTTAGCTGGAGGCCTCTGCAGGCTCTATAACTCAGCAATTCTCATTCTAGAACTCCTGTACGAAATATGGCGTTTCGACCTTAGATCGCCTAACGGAAGCATTAGAGCTTAGGCTTTCCAGATTGAGAATATTCTCAATAGCTAGGGCCAGGACGCGGTCAGAGTTTTCATAATGAGAATTGCTGTCTATAACTAAAGCTAGGAGAAAGTCAGTTATTCCTCCTGGTCTCTCGCTAGCCGTTAGCGCAGAAAACTACTACAGGCCCACAGCACCAGGCAGGTGAGGGCGGCCGCTACAGCATCAGGGGTCAACCAGGTCGGGAGTACCCCCTGGCTGACCAGTAGCTGAGCCAGCAGGGCCCCTAATACCATACCCACCACCAGACCAGCGATGGTGAGCAACACCGCTCGCCAAAATCGATACTCCTTGCGATTAAGGAAGTAAATCGTCGCCGCAATGGCCACCGCCAGACCCAGGGAGGGGGCATAGAGACTCAGGAGGGTAAGGCCTGTAAAGGTGAGAGCGGGCCAGAGAGCCCCTTGGCGGCTGGGGGACTCCACCAGATCGTTAAGCCATTGGGGTCGGGGCAATTTGGGGGCTGGCCGAGGGACAGGGGAAGGCTCAGGGTTATTTTCAGCGAACCGGATGCGATCGGGCACCTTAATCTTGCCCTCCTGTCGGAGCCGTAGACGCTCCATTAAGATGGCATCGTAGGCCGCCTCAATCTCGGCCTTTTGCTTGGGCTCTTCCCCACAGCTTTCCACCAGGCGATCACGGGCCGCCTGAATGTCTTCAAAGCTCGAGGCCTCGGTTAAACCCAACATCTCGTAGCAATTTTGCTCGCTCACGGTGGTCCCCCCAGATTCCCAACGTTCATCGTTACCCTGCCCCAATGGAAGGGTTTAACAGCAGTCCGCAGCCCGAGTCGGACAGGAGTGTAAAGCCATGGGCCATAGACTGAAATCCAGAGCCTGACTCGATGTCCTGAGCTAGATGGCGGTCGCTACACTATACAAAACCCAAGGATAATTTCCTTACGTTCCAGTGTAACCAGGGACCCCTCAAATGGGAACCACCGCCTCCCATCAAAGTGCCCAATATCCCCCGCCCCTGCCATGGCTATCCCTGATCTCAATTCCCCCGCTCCCGCAGATAGTACCCTAGCTGGGGTGAAGGCGCTTGACCGAGGGGCCATACTGGCGGATCTATACCACAGCCTACGGCCAGGGCAGCGGGCCCTGGCGGACTGGCGGGGAGGTAGCCTGGCGGTATCGGCGGTGCCCGGGGCGGGTAAGTCCACCGGCATGGCGGCGGCCGCCGCGATCGCCATTGTTCGTCATAGTCTACACCTCAACCGTCAGTTGGTGCTGGTTACCTTTACCCGCTCCGCCGCCGCCAATCTAAAGGCGAAGGTACGCCACCATCTACGCCGCCTAGACTGGCCCCAAACCAGCTTCACCGTCTCCACCCTACACGGACTGGCCCTAACCATCGCCACCCGTAACCCCGAGCTATCTAACCTCAGCCTGGAAACCCTCACCCTGGTCTCCCCGGGTCAGAATAATCGGCTGCTGCGCCGCGCGGTGGAGCAGTGGTGGGCCAGCCACGGCGAACGACACGAGGAGCTGATCACTGGCCGCCAGTTTGACGGCGAGGAAACTGAACGGTTACGGCGGCAGTCGGTGCTGCGCACCGAGGTGTTGCCCAACCTGGCCCACACCGCTATTCGAGAGGCTAAAAGCTCCGGGCTGCAACCGATAGACCTGCTGGCCCTGGGGCCAGTCGGGGCCCAGGAGGGGGTAGACTACGGGGTGTTGACCCTGGCGGCGGAGCTCTACGCCGAGTACCAGGCCCTGCTCACCCAGCAGGGACTAATCGACTACGACGATATGATTTTGGCGGCCCTGCGCAGTCTGGAGGACGAGCAGACCCGTCACTTTTGGCAGCGGCGGGTGTTTGCGGTGTTTGAGGACGAGGCCCAGGATTCCTCCCCCCTACAGAGCCAGCTGCTCACCCTGCTGGCCCAGGATCCAGACCATCCGGAGGCGGCCCCCAATCTGGTGCGGGTGGGGGATCCTAACCAGGCGATCAACTCTACCTTTACCCCCGCCGACCCGGTATTTTTTAATCAGTTTTGCGATCGCTGCCAGACCCACCAGGGCCTGGTGACGATGGATCAGGCGGGCCGCAGTAGCCCCCTGATCATGGCGGCGGCCAACCACCTGCTGACCTGGGTCAACCAGGCCCAGCTGGCTGGCCCAGAGGTGCCCTTTCGGCCCCAAACGATTCAGCCGGTGGACCAGGGTGACCCCCAGGTAGACGCCAACCCCACTCCGCTGGGGGCTGGCCTGGAACTGGTGACACCACCGACACCAGCGGCCGCCATGGCAGACCTGGCGGCCCGGATTGCCAGCCTTTACCAGGAGGATCCCCAGGTGAGCTTGGCAGTGTTGGTGCGGGAGGCCCGCCAGGGTCAGTACGTGGCGCAACACCTGAGGCAACCGGAACGGGTGGGGGTGGATCTGGCGGCCCTGGGGCTGAGGCTATACGATGTCGGCGAGCAGGACCGCCAAACCCAGGTGCCGGAGGAGATGCTGGCCCTGCTACGGTTTATCCAACGGCCCCACTCCCCCACCCAACTCAAGGCCGCCCTGCGGATTTTGGTGGATCGCCACCGGGTGCCCAGCCAGGACCTGGATGCCCTGGCCCTGGCCCCAGAGCAGTTTCTCTACCCGGGGCCCCTAGACACCCCGCCCCAGTCGGAGGCAGCCCAAACCGCCCAGCGCTATTGTCTAAGTTTGCTGCGATCGCGGCTGGAGCTACCCCCCTACAGCCTGTTTTCCTTCATCGGCCTGACCCTGGGCTACAACCAAAGCGAACTGGCCACCGCTGACAAATTGGCCGCCCGGGTCAGCCAACAACTACGGCAGGATAATAGCCTGGCCGCCACCGTGGCCGTACTGCAGGACATCCTTGGCGGGGAACGGTTCAGCGCCGTGGAAACCGAGGACACCGACGCCCTCTACACCCGACCCGGCCAGGTCACCATCCTGACCATGCACCGGGCCAAGGGCCTAGACTGGGACGGGGTCTTCCTGCCCTTCCTGCAGGAGAAAACCATCCCCGGTCAACTGTGGGTTCCCCCCCCGGCCCAATTTCTCGGAGACTTCACCCTGGCGGAGGTAGCCCGGGCCCAGATTCGCAGCTATGTCCATCGGGGGGCCGGGCACCTGCCGGAGGGGCTAAGCGCCTGGCAACAGGCGAAGCATCTCAAGGTGGCGGAAGAATATCGCCTGCTCTACGTGGCCATGACCCGGGCCAAACGTCTGTTGTGGATGTCGGCGGAGCAGCAGGCCCCCTTCACCTGGAGCAAACCGGAGACGTTGCAGGGGGCTCGCCCCTGCCCGGCCTGGTCCGCCCTACAAGCTTGGCGGCAGGGCGCGGAGGGTTAGGGGGTCTCCCGATAGTGTAGAAGAGCTATCCACCGGTCAAATTGGCTTACCCTCTGCGGCATAACCTGTCAAAAACCTATAAATTAGTAAATGAAACTCAACAAATGAACCGGGATGCCCTGCCCCTCAGGATCCCCCCTGATTCATATTTCATTTTATAGAGAGACACCACTAGAAAAAGGCGAGGCCACCCCATGCGGGTATTATTGATGACTGGTAAAGGCGGCGTTGGCAAAACCTCCGTAGCGGCGGCTACGGGCATGCGCTGCGCGGAGTTAGGCTATAAAACCCTGGTGCTCAGCACAGACCCGGCCCATTCCCTGGCGGATAGTTTTGACCTGGATCTGGGCCACGATCCCCGGCCCGTGCAACCTAACCTCTGGGGGGCGGAGCTAGATGCGCTGCTCGAACTGGAGGGCAACTGGGGAGCGGTGAAGCGCTACATCACGAACGTGCTTCAGGCCCGGGGCCTGGAGGGGATTGAGGCGGAAGAACTGGCGATTTTGCCCGGCATGGACGAGATTTTTAGCCTGGTGCGGATGAAGCGCCACCATGACGAGGGGGAATACGACGTCTTAATCATCGACTCCGCCCCTACTGGCACGGCCCTGCGCCTGCTCAGCCTACCGGAGGTGGCCGGTTGGTATATGCGCAAGCTCTACAAACCTTTCCAGGCGGTGTCGGAGGCCCTGCGCCCCTTGGTGGAGCCCCTGTTTCGTCCGGTGGCGGGGTTTTCCCTACCCACCAAGGAGGTGATGGATGCCCCCTACGAGTTCTACGAGCAGCTCATTGCTCTCGAAAAGGTACTTACCGACCCTGGCACCACCTCGGTGCGCCTGGTCACTAACCCCGAAAAAATGGTGATTAAGGAGTCCCTGAGGGCCCATGCCTACCTCAGCCTCTACAACGTAGGCACCGACCTGGTGATCGCCAACCGCATCATTCCGGAGGCGGTGCAGGATCCCTTCTTCCAGCGGATGAAGGAAAAGCAGCAGCAGTATAAACAGGAAATCCATGATAATTTCCGCCCCCTACCAGTCAAGGAAATTCCCCTATTTGCCGATGAAATGTGTGGGCTAGAGGCCCTACACCGCCTGAAACAAACCCTCTACGGCGAGGAAGATCCCACCCAGGTCTACTACAAGGAAACCACTCTACGGGTGGTGCAGGATAACAATCAGTACAGCCTGGAGGTTTATCTACCGGGTATTGCCAAGGATAAAATCGAACTCAGCAAATCCGCCGATGAGCTGAACATCCGGATTGGCAACCACCGCCGCAACCTGGTACTACCCCAGGCCCTGGCCGCCATGGAACCGGCCGGTGCCAAAATGGAGGATGACTACCTGAAGATTCGCTTTGGTACCGTAGGTTAAGCCTGCCAGGGTTCAACAGGCGGAGTCTGGATGTTAACTTTGACCATGGCTCCCATGGCAGAGGCCGGAGGGAATGGTCTATGATCGTGTTCACTTTCCCTATGTGCCTAATAACCCCATGGATGTGATGGACTTCTTCCGGCTCAGCGCCGGCCAATGGCAATCCCAACGCACCACCCACCACCTACCCTTTCGACGGGCGGAGCTGGGGGGGTCCACCATTGCGGTGGAGGCTCTGGAGCAGGGCCACCCCAGTGTGGTGGAAATTTGCCAGCTCCACGGTGTGGACCCAGCTCTGGCAGTGGGGGGGGCCCTGGTCACCTGGGAGGGCTCCATGGCCTGGGACCGGGAGGATGAAAACCATGCTGGTAATACGGTATTCGCCCTGGTGCCCGATCGCGATCGGCCGAGTCAGGGCCAACTGCTGCGGGAACGGGGCTATGCGGAAATCGTGCCGGTGATTGGCCGCTACGAAGTTGATGGCGACCAGGGATTGGTGCTGACCACCGAGTATGAGACCATGAGCTCCGTAGAGCGGTTCTGGTTTGCCAACCCCAACCTGCGGTTGCGTACCAGTGTGGTGAAGCGGTTTGGTGGCTTTAACACCGCCTCCTTTTGTGCCGAAACCAGAATCTCGGCCCCTACCCCCCCGGCGGAGTCACCGGCCCCTGCCGTTCCCACCGTGCTATCGGCCTTTGGTTGGTAAGCCTGGTCAAACAAAGTCACTGGCGATCGCCCTAATAAAGTCCCCTGGCCCCTAGCCCCTGCTCCCCAACTTGGGAGAGGGCAAAGTCAGGGCTCAAAGTAGGGTTGGGGGTCCACAGAACCCCTAAGTCAAATCGGCAAACACCTCGCGAACCGCCGGGTGCACCAACTTTCCCCCAGCCACATTCAACCCCTGGGCCAGCCCACCATCCTCCGCCAGGGCCCTCTCCACCCCCCGGGCCAGTTTCTGCACGTAGGGAGCCGTGGCATTGCTCAGGGCTTGGGTGGCGCTCCAGGGAACGGCGCCAGGCATGTTGGGCACCCCAAAGTGCACCACCCCGGCGTAGGAGTAGGTGGGCTGACTATGGCTGGTGGGCCGCAGGGTTTCGATGCAGCCCCCCTGATCCACCGCCACGTCAATAATCACCGAGCCTGGCTGCATGGCGGCCACCAGGGCCTCACTAACCAGGATGGGGGCGCGGCGGCCCGGCACCAGCACCGCCCCAATCAGCAGGTCGGCCTGGGGTACCGCCGTGGCAATCTGACTGGCGCTGCTGTAGAGCAGTTCTACCCGGGAGCCAAACAGGGCTTCCAGCTCCGCCAGACGATCGACGTTGAGATCGATGATCTGCACCCGAGCCCCCAGACCCACGGCAATTTTGGCGGCCTCGGTACCCACCACCCCACCGCCCAGGATCACCACCAGCCCGGGGGCCACCCCCGGTAGCCCCCCCAGCAAGACCCCCCGCCCCCCCTGTTGGCGCTCCAGGTAACGGGCACCAAACTGCACCGATAGCCGACCGGCAATCACGCTCATGGGGGTAAGCAGGGGTAAGCGCCCCTGGGGGTTGGTGACGGTCTCGTAGGCGATCGCCGTGGTGCCCATGGCCAGCAGGGCCTCGGTCAGCGATCGCTCCGCCGCCAGGTGCAGGTAGGTGAATAACACCAGATCCGGCCGCAGGTAGGGGTACTCGGAGGGCTGGGGTTCCTTCACCTTAACTACTAACTGGGCCTGCCAGGCCAGGGCTGGGGCCTCCACCAGGGTGGCTCCAGCTTGTTGGTAATCGGCATCCGTAAAGCCCGATCCCAACCCCGCTCCGGTTTCCACCACTACGCCATGGCCCTGCTGACAGAGGGTATGCACCACCGCTGGGGTGAGACCAACCCGAAATTCCTGGTCCTTAATTTCCTTGGGGATGCCAATCTGCATAGGTTCAATCCTCTAGGGGGATGGCGGTTGAGAACGCTGAACCGGGCCCTCGGTTCAGCTACTGTCTATTATCCGTTGTCCCTTGCCCGGATGGGTTACAACTTAAGGATTCCGGTATACCCTTAGAAAAAAGAAAGGGTGACTCCCAACCCTTGGCCGCCGTTGCCCGGGGTCGATCCCCCGGCCAGCGATTCTAGCCGCCTCGATTCAGTCGGGCCCCAACCCCATTTCCCAGGTGTTATTGCCCATGGTAAATCCCTCCGATGCCCTAGACCCCGCTTCCCTACCTCCCGCTAAGGGGGGCGTTAAACCAATTTCCTTCCAAATTGGTGTGGGGAGTACGTCACCACCCCGACCTACCGTTGATCGGCCAGCCCTTCCCCTAGGGCTGAGCTCCCAGACCACAGCGATGCCGAAGTTGCCCAAGCCCAAGCGTCCGGTGTTTAGTCGCCACCGCCACGATGCTAACCCCGCCCTGGCCCTGAAGGTGTTGGAGGATATTCAGGTGGCGATCGCCGCCTGGCACAGTGAATTACGGCAAACCCTGGAACAGATTCAGTCCCTCTACCTGGAGGGACCGATCGTGGATGGTTGGTTAGAAACCATGGCTGTCTCTTCCGACACCTCCGAAGATGCCGCTAGCCTGTTGCGCCACGGTGACCCAGAGGCGATTGCTGATTACGTCGATCGCCTCGCCCAGGGTAGGGAGATCCCCCAGCCCTCCTCGACTCCGGCGACCTATCAGCTCTGTAGTCTCGATGCGGATGGTCAGGTGCAGTGTCTGCCCTGTCCTAGTGAGCAGTTGTCGAGCCTGAGTCAGGCGATCGCCCGACACCAGCGATTGCGCCAACTATTAGACCAAAAACACTACCTGGAGGCTAAGCTGAAGCGATCGGTGGACGTACTGAGCCAGAGTCGTGATAGCCTGAACATCCAGCCCCTATAAGCCGATCACCGCTAGCCTATACCTGGGGCGAGTTGTTTGCCCAAATCTTGCTGATGATAGCCAAGTCCATCCTTGCCGTTCTCCGTCGAGAACTACAGAGCTACCTCTTTTCCCCCCTGTCCTACCTGATTGCTGGGGTGTTCTGGCTACTGGGGGGCTTCTTTTTGGTAGTCCTTTTACTCGGCCCCCAGGGCATCATTGCCCAGGCTGCCATGGCGGATCAGGCGGTGCAGATGGGGTTGCCACCGTCCCCTCCTCTGGATGTGGCCTACGAGTTCAATAAGGCCTACGTCGGCCTCCTGGGTTCTCTGTCGATGTTTATTCTGCCGATGTTGTCCATGGGGCTCTATGCCGACGAACGTAAGCAAGGCACTCTGGAGCTGTTAGCCACCTCCCCCATGCCCAATTGGGCAGTGGCCCTGGGGAAACTACTGGCGGTGGTACTCTTCTACATCGGCCTGATTTTGCCCTTGATGGTCTGTCAGGCGGTGGCCCTGGGGGCCGCTTCTCCCCCCACCAGCTCAGTAGGGTTTGGTGTCGCCCACCTGGGGTTAGTGCTAATGGCCGCTAGCATCCTGGCCCTGGGCATGTTTATTTCCTCCCTGACTGAGAGTACGGTGCTAGCAGCCATTATGACCTTCGCCCTAATCCTCTTGCTGTGGCTGATCGATGCTATTGCCCAGGCTATCCCTGGCCCCTTCGGCCAGGCCCTCGGCCATCTATCTCTGCTGCGCCACTTTACGGATTTCACGGAGGGAATTTTTGATAGCAGTAGCCTGGTGATATTTTTATCCTTTATGATTTTGGGCCTTTATCTGACGGCTCAATCCGTTGAAGCCCTTCGATTTCAACGGTCTTAGTGGCAATTAGGAGGCAGAGCGGATGAAAAAGGCCATGGTCAGATCACTGAAGTATCTATCCCTGCCGGGGTTGGCCCTGGTGACAGCGGGCCTCTTGGTAGGGTTGCTGCAGGGTTGGGGTCCCCTGTCCCTGGGGCTCTTAGTAGGAGGGCTGGGGTTACTGGTGGTGGGCCTCAGCCTCAGTGACTACGGTCGCGATCGCTTCTGGTCCCAGCGGTCTACTGAGGCTGGTGCCAATGCTCTAATTTCGACCCTGGCGGTGCTGCTGATCTTGGGATTAATTAACTTTTTGGCAGTCCGTTATAACAGTCGGGTTGACCTCACGGAAAATCAATTGTTTACCCTGGCGCCCCAGTCCCAGCAGGTGGTGCAGTCCCTAGCTTCTCCTGCCCAGGTGGTGATCTTTGATGCCAATCCAAATCCCCAGGACCGTCAGCTGCTAGAAAGCTATCGCCAGGCGGGGGATAGCTTTTCCTTTGAGTACGTTAACCCCTACGATGATCCCAAGCGAGCCCAGGAGTTTGGCGCTACCCAGGCCGGTGCAGTGTTCCTAAAGCAAGGAGACCAGCAGCGTCAGTTACAGGTGCTGAGCCCCAGCGATCGCCTATCCGAGCGCACCCTTACCAACGCCCTCGATCAGCTCACCCGAACCAGTAGTTTGCGGGCCTATTTCACCCAAGGCCACCAGGAATTTCCTATTGATGGCAGCAAGACCGGCCTGGAGCAGGCCGCCAACGCCCTTAAGCAAAAAGGGTTTACGGTGGAGCCCCTTGACCTGGCCCAGACCTCCACCGTACCTGAAGATGCCAACGTGGTGATCGTAGCGGGGCCAGCGGCGGAGTTTTTTGATAACGAAGTGAAGGCCCTCTCCACCTACCTGGAGGGGGGCGGTAGTCTACTGTTGATGATTGACCCCCGTACCAGCCCTAACCTTGATAGCCTGCTGGATAGCTGGGGGGTGAGTCTAGATAATCGGATTGTGTTAGACACCTCCGGCTCTGGCCAGTTGGTGGGGTTGGGTCCGGCTGCACCGCTGGTAACCGATTACGGCGATCACCCCATCACCCGCGGCTTTGGCACCGGTCGGTCCTTCTTTCCCCTGGTGCGACCTATTAATCTAGAAACTATCGCCGGCGTCACAGCGGAGCCGATCCTGCGCAGTAACCCCCAGAGCCGGGCTGAAGCCCTATCCAGCCAGGGAGAACTGCAGTTTAACCAGGATGCCGCCCCCAATGGGCCCTACACCCTGGGGGTGGCCCTCAGTCGATCAGCAGGGAACGGAACGCCCCCCAGCGTCGATAAAGAGGATCAGCCCACCGGACCCCAGGCTCGCCTGGTGGTGATCGGTAATGCTACCTTTGCCACCGACGGCCTATTTGAGCAACAACTGAATGGCGATGTTTTTCTCAATGCCGTCAGTTGGCTCAGCCAGAAGGATAATTCCACCCTCTCCATTCGCCCCCGGCAGGCCACAAACCGCCGCATTGTGATGACGGTACAGCAGCAGATTGGCCTGGGGGTCTTTGCCCTACTGGTCCTGCCCCTGGTGGGGCTGATCATAGCCCTGTTACTGTGGCTGAAACGTCGCTAGCATACTGTCAGCCGCTGTTTAGTCCAACTCAGTCCCCCTCCTCCCTTGCCCCCCATGATCTGGATTAACGAGCAAATTGACCCCTCCGGCCTGATCTATTCCTGTATTGCCTGCGTAGATGCTGACCAGGCCCAGGCCTGTCACCAATCCTTTGAAGCTAACCTGACGGAGGATCAACGCCAGTCTGGCTGGGTGGCCCGTCTACGCACCGTAGAGTCCTGGGACGACGTGCCGGTCAATGCCCTCAAGCTCAGTTAATTAGGTATTAACTGGTATCCCTCTAGGCCTGAGTCTGTCGCCAGCGCCAACGCTGATCTAGCAGGGTTTTGCTTAACACTCGGACCGGCTCGGAGGTTTCCCCAGAAAATAGGGCAAAGTCGATCGGGCCCCAGTTTCTTTCCGCCTGCTCCGCCAGGCAAAGGAGAAAGGGATCGTCCAGGGCTATCCGATGATCCAACCGTAGGGTCAGTAGGGGCAACCCCTGGTGCCCTGCCCGGGACACGATCCCCCAGTCGTACTGAGCGAGCATCGTCTGCAGGGATGTCTCCGTAGATTCCCGAAAGGTTTGCAACTGCAACTGCTTCTGTTTTAACTCCTGCAACAGTTGGTGATTGCTAAGATTCATGCCCTTCTCCGTGGTGGACAGTGGATGATATATAGCTTTGCCCCGTCCGCTGAAGACTAAGGTGGATCAATGGACGCAGGAACTAAACAGGTGTTCTGAACCCTCTCTGTCCCGTTAAAGGTGACTGCGACCATAAGGCCTTGAGGTGGAATCAAACCCTACCCTGAGTTTAAATGGCCTAAGCCGATATGGAGGTAAAAACTTTCTGTGGCTCTGACGGCTATAACACTTCGTTGCAGGAGTATACCCAAGGTAATAAAAAGGGAGAAAATAGGAATGGAGGCTGGTTTCGACCACTTCCCCTGGCGATCGCAGCAGGAGGTTAAACCGATGCTGAGCCTAGTACTAAGTTACCATGACATTCTGTATTTGCTCACCGAACTGGGGTTGCTGGGTCTGGTTTTGATCCTCTGCTGGGTGTTACCCAAGCCATCGCACCCTAAACGGCCCGCCTAGAAATACCGATTGTCGGGTCATGGAGCCTTTATTAACCTAAAACCGAGGGGCAGACTATGTACCAGAAAATCCTCGTAGCCTTAGACAATAGCGCCACCGCCGAGGCGGTATTCAACGCTGCTCTGGCCCTAGCCCAGGGGACAGGGGCCTCCCTACTACTAGTACACAGCCTCTCAGGGCAGGAGGAGGGCAGTCCCCTACCCTTACCTAACACCATGGACTCGATCTATTGGGCACCGGGCAGTGAGGTGAATCTGGAGCTCTGGCACCAGGAGTGGGTACGCTACGAGACGGAAAGTTTAGACCGGCTACGCCAGTTTGCCCATCGGGCGGAGGCGGCTGGGGTAACCGGGGAGTTCCGCCAATTGGTGGGGGAGCCGGGCAAGGTGCTCTGTAAAGCAGCTCAGGCCTGGGGGGCAGACCTGCTGGTACTGGGTAATCGGGGGCGCAGCGGCCTGTCCCAGGCCCTCTTGGGTAGCGTCAGCAACTATGCCCTACACCATGCTCCCTGTTCGGTGCTGGTGCTAAAGGGAGCATCCCTAGAGAGGCCCGAAGGAGTGCCAGCTTCAGAGCTGCAGCCAGAATTACCGGTGGGCCCGGTTTAAATCGGTACCTAGAAAATCTCGGGTACAAAACTGCCGTGGAGTCCGTAGGGGATATGGTGGGGTAGCCTCAGCTGAGCCACGGGACCCGCACCCAGATCCCGGCCATCCAAAATGACCACGTCGGAGCACTGGCGATCGCCGGCGTAGACCATCGCAATTACCCACCCATCATCCTCCCTTTCCCCCTGGGGCCGGGGCACAAACAGGGGTTCCCCCATGAAGCCGCGGGGGCCAGCACTCCACAGCTGACTCTGGCGGCTTTCGGCGTCGAACTTCAGCAGGGTCTGCAGGGGAGCATTGCCCTGGGGAGTGGCGGCGGTGCCCAGGTAGAGGTAACGGTGGGGCCGTCCCAGGTAATCGGGATGTAGGCTAGGAAACTCCACACAGCGAGACAGCAGGGTTTCTCTACGGGCGGTACCCTGGGTTAGGTCCAGGTGGAAGCGCCAGAGTTGCCCCTCCGGTATCTGGTCAAAGTCCACGGTGGTGTAGTCGCCGCCCCCTGGCAATTGGGGAAACTCCCGATAGCAGACCGAATCCACCACCACCTGGCCCTCTACCTCAAAGGCATTGGCGTGGTGGAAGACAAAGCAGGGCTGGGTAGGGATGATCTGAACCGGCCCCTGGCCCTGCCGTGGGATGAGAATCACCCGGGTGGGCTGGCGGGGGTCGAAATGGAGACATTCCGCTGCCCCCTTGAACCCCAGCAGGTAGGGTAGGGGGGCAAAACTAACGGGATTTTGAAAGAAAATCGCGTAGTTAGGGGTGAGGGCGAAATCATGGAGGAAGGCAAAGCCCGGCAAACTATGGCTATGCTGACTAATCAGTTGACCGCCCAGATCAAACTCGTAGAGGGTAATTTTGGTGGAGAGCCCCGGCTTGGCGGAAAACCCCACCAGCCGCGGATCGCCATGGTGACCGGGATCGATTTTCGGATGGGCGGTGAAGGATCCCCCCGGGGGAATCAGACCATCAAAGTCCTCCAGGCCCAGGGTATCCAGAGTGGCGGGATCAAGGCGGTGGGGCTGGGCGGCTTCCCAAAGGGCTAGCAGCTTGCCCCCCCAGTAGATCACGTGGGTGTTGGCGATATTCTTCAACCTCAGGTCAAAAAGATTGGCCAGGGGACCACCGGGCTTTTGACTGCCAAATACGCCTCGGTAGAGAGGACGTTGGGCGGCCTGCTCCGCCAGGTACTCACGGGTGCGGACATAGCGGTTCTGAAAGTAGGCCTGGCCCTGGTGAAAGCGCAGGCTACAGACCATGCCATCGCCATCGAAGGGGTGCTTCACCGGTTCGCCGTAGACCTCTAACTGGCCAGGCCCGTTGCGAAACAGGGTGCCTTGCAACTCAGCGGGGATGGTGCCCTCAAGGTCGGTGACGGGGTAGCTATATTCCTCAGGCTGGGAGCGGTAGCCACCGCACCAGTCGGCCAGGGAATAGGTAGGGGTGGGGAGGGAGGTGGTGGTCATGGTCAGGAATTTGGTAAAGGGGTTAGGGCTAGGGACAGTTAGGGAGACTGGGTCGGGAGCGATCGATCCAGATCCAGCCCCTCCAGGGGGGAGGGATTGGGGGAATCGTCCCGGACCTCGCCTTGGGCGGAGACCGCCGGCAGGAGAAACACCAGGGGCAGGGGCAGGAGGGTGGTGAGGTTGGTTAGCAACACCAGTTGCCAGAGGTGGCCAAAGTCGGTTTCCGTCACCCCTAGCCAGTGGGTAACCAGGGCCCCCAGTTCGTGGGAAACCAGCCCGGCCAAATTAATAATGGACATCAGCAGAGCAAACAGGGTAGCCTCTATCCCCGGCGGACAGAGCCGGGCCGAGAGCACCAGGACTGGCATGAAGGCAATTTGCCCCATCACCGTCAGGATTAAGCTATCCCCCAGGCTAAACCAGCGGTCGTCTATGCCCAGACTCCGGTTGGCATGGGTGATCAAAATCAAGCTGGTCAGGCCCAACAGACTGGACAACACCGTGGACCAGGCAAAAATAGAGCGGAAACCCACGTCCCGCAAAAACCGCTGAAAGATCCAGATGCCGATCAGGGCGGCCAGGTTGCTGACCAGCCGCACCCGGCCCAGAAACTCAGGTCCGAAACCCAGATCGTTGGTGGTAAAGAAGAAGAAGGCAGCATCGGCACTCGGGGTAGCCTGCCAGAGGAACAGGAATAGGGCCGGCATCCAGATGGCCCGCTGCCGAATCGCCCCCCAGAGTTGACTCACCTGATGTTTTACCAGGCCCCAGGTGGAGCGATCGCCGATCGGTTCCTCCGTGATCAGCCAGGCGGTCAGGGAGACAATCAGGGGAAAACTGGCGGTGATTAAAAATAAGCTGCGGGTGGTGATCTGCTCCAGCAGGGCTCCCCCCAGGTAGGCGGTGAACAGCCCCCCCACCGCCGAGGCTCCCCAGGTGAGGGACTGGAGGGTGCCAGCGGTGGCCTGGGATTCTCCCCGGGCCCGCTCCACCACCAGGGAGTCGACAATTACATCACTCACCGCCACCGATAGGGAACTCACGGTGATGGCGGCGATCGCCCCCCAGGCGGATTGCACCACCGTCCCCAGGGCCACCCAGGCCGCACAACCCACCAGGCCCGACAACACCAGGTAGGGACGGCGGCGATAGCCGCCGATGGGCAACCCATCGGACATAAAGCCAAACAGGGGTTTGATCGTCCAGGGTAGGGCCGCCACCCCGGTGAGGGCGGCCACCGTTGCCGGACTGAGCCCCAGGTCATCCTTCAGGAAAAAGCTCACCGCCAGCCGAGCCAGGCCCAGAATACCCTGGACAACGTAGACCAACAAAATCGCGGCCAACTCGGCGGTCAGGGGCTGACCCTGGAGGAGGCGGGTCTCAATCAATCCCTTCATACCACTGGTAGGGGAGGAGGAAGCCATAGATGGGCGGTAATGTTAAGAAATGTCAACCGCTTTCCATCATAACCCCTGTAGGACGGACAAAGGGTGATACAACTAGGCAACACCTTGGGGTATTATGCCGGGGATCGGTGGCCAGGCGTGACCGGGAATTCAGCGTTGCAGGACAAGGACAGGGAGTCATGAAGGGGATACTTGGGATAGGGGCGAGGCAGGCCAGCGGCGGTCGCAGGACTAGTCGGCGGCTCGGGCAGTTTATCGGTTTATTTAGCCTTTGTCTGCTGCTGGTGCTGGGTTGTGGCGGGCGTCCCCAGGTTGACCAATCGGCCTCGGGCGGCGATCGCATCACCCTGGGCACCACCCTCACCGCCCGCACCCTCGATCCGGCGGATGCCTACGAGACTTTTCCAGGCATTTTGCTCTACAACCTCGGCGATCGGCTCTACACCTACCGTCCCGGTAGCACCGAGCTGGTTCCCCAACTGGCCACCGAGTTGCCCACCGTCAGTAGCGATGGCCTCACCTATACCATTCCCCTGCGCACCGATGTCACCCTCCACGATGGCACCCCCTTCACCGCCGAGGTGATGGCTTTTTCCCTGCGGCGCTTTATGGAGAATGGCGGCCGCCCCGCCGCTCTGCTGACGGAACGGGTAGCCGGCGTCAAGGCCAGCGGTGAGCACCAGCTGACCATTACCCTCAAGACCCCCTTTGCCGCCTTTCCAGCCCTGCTCAGCTTCTCTGGCCTGACCCCGGTGTCCCCCCAGCAGTACGAAGTGGGCACCGGCAAGTTTAAACCCGATGGTTTCGTGGGCACCGGCCCCTACCAACTGGCCAGTTTTAGCAGCGATGCCATTAAGTTGGACGTCAACCCCAACTACTGGGGGCCTGCCCCAGCCAACCAGGGCATTGATATTCAAATTTTCAGCAGCCCCGCCAATCTCTACAACAGCTTCAAGACCGGCGGCATTGACATTGCCTACCAGACCCTGGACCCAGAGCAAATCGCCAGCCTGCAACGGGAGGCCAGCGGCGGCGGTTGGCAGGTGATCGAGGCGGGCACCAATGTGATTAACTACATGGTCCTCAATCGCACCATCAAACCCCTGGAGGATGTGCGGGTGCGCCAGGCGATCGCCGCCATGGTGGATCGACCCCTATTGCAGGAACGGGTCTTCCAGGGCCAGGCGGAGCCCCTCTATAGCCTGATTCCCCCCAGTTTTGAGGTGGCCGCCCCGGTCTTTAAGCAGGCCTACGGCGATGGTAACTTTGACCGGGCTAAGACCCTACTGACCGAGGCGGGGTTTTCCGAGGCTAACCCCCTAACCATCGAAATCTGGTATCCCTCCGCCTCCACCACCCGCAGTATCGTAGCCAATACCCTGAAGCAGTCGATCGAAACCGCCCTGCCGGGTCTGGTCACCGTCAGTGTGCAAAACACCGAAGGGGCTACCCTCTGGAGCAACGTTGATAAGGGTATCTACCCCATCGTCCTGTCTAACTGGTACCCAGACTATTACGATCCAGACACCTTCCTGCAACCCTTTTTAAGCTGTACCAAGGGGGATGAGGCCAGCGGCTGTAAAGAGGGCGCCTCCCGGGGCAATGGCTCCTTTTACTACAACCCCAAGGCCAACCAGTTGGTTACCCAGCAGCAGGGGGAATCCGATCCCCAGGCCCGCCGCCAACTGATTGCGGAGCTACAAGACTTAGCGGCTAGCGAGGTGCCCTACGTGCCCCTGTGGCAAAATCAGGACTACGCCTTTGCCCAGGCTGGGGTGACCGGCCTCGCTATTGAGCCTACCCAGCAACTGCTGCTCTGGCAAATTGGTCGCAAGTAGAGCCTGGCGATGATTACCCTACTCACGGATTTTGGGACCGCCGATGCCTACGTAGGCATTATTAAGGGGGTGATCGCCAGCCATTCCCCCACCACCCCCCTGATCGATCTGACCCACCACATCCCCCCCCAGGATCTGGAGGCGGCTCGCTTTCACCTATTGAACGCCTTTCCCTACTTCCCCCGGGGGACGATTCACCTGGCAATCGTGGATCCGGGGGTGGGGAGTCAGCGTCGCCCGGTGGCCCTAAAGCTGGCGGGGGGATACCTGGTGGGTCCCGATAATGGGGTGTTAAGTGGGGTTTGTGATCGCTACCCGGTACAGCAGGCGGTCACCCTCGACCGACCGACCTACTGGCGTACCCCTAACCCCAGCCCCACCTTCCACGGTCGCGATATTTTTGCTCCGGTGGCGGGCTACCTGGCCACGGGCATTCCCCTGGGGGCTCTGGGTACCGCCATTAGCCCCGAATCCTTGGTGCGACTAGATATACCGCTGGTGAAAACCAACCCCCTGGGGCTGGAGGGCTGTATCCAGACCATTGACCACTTTGGCAACGGCATCACCACCATTGCTGCCGAGCACCTGGGCGATCGCCCCTGGCATCTGCTCCTGGGGACGACTTCCATTCCCCAGGCCACCACCTACGGTAGCGTCAGCCCCGATCAGCCCCTCGCCCTGGTGGGCAGCCATGGCTGGGTGGAAATTGCGGTTAATCAAGGCAATGCCCAGCTTCAACTGGGGTTTAACCGTTGGGACCGGGTCACTCTGCTGTGGACTTAACCTCTGGCCCTAGGGGGATGAGAGATGGCGAATATAGTCCCCCAAATGACCAGGGGTAAGATTAATACCAATGGCGGATTTGATCAGGTAGGCGAAGGCAAAGAGGCTCACACTAATCAGCAGGTTCACCCCCAGCAGTAAAACCATGGCGGTCAACCAGTTGAGGGCGGCGGTTAGGGGCCTGGTGGCCTGTTGTCGAGGAGACCGGCGCCGGTCCTTGCCCACAAAAAGGACAATAAAAAAACGACCCACCAGCAAATCAACGTCCACCCGTAGATCGATGATTTTGGGGGCTGGCTGGGGCAAAGCCAATTTAATCACCCGCTCCATTTCGCCCAATTGCTCGGCAGTTAGGGTAGCCCGAATCTGTGGCGCCATGGCCTCCAGGTAGGTGGTAGCGCTGCGGCTTTGGTAGGGACGCTCGTGAGTCCGAGGTCGATTAGAGGAATAGGAGGATAGTTTACTCATAAAAATAGCGGCTATAACGGCCTATAGGGTAAGAAAAGCGGGTTTAGGAATGAATGCAGCCCCTAGGCCCAATCCGACCAGGAGGAGAACCCAACTGCCCAATCGCCAGCAAAAACGAGCCTGTCGCGGCAGCCGTTGCAGGTCCTGGGTATAGTTGGCCAACAGGGTAAACAGCAGCACACTAGCCCCCCAAAAGAAAATGACACTAGTGGGCCACAGGCGATAGTCAAAATACTTAAGCCACAGAGGGGGCAGAATATTAAAGATGATCACCAGGCTAATCAAAACCGTAGCCCAGACACTGGCTAGGAAAATACCGGCCCGTCCAACCCAAAGCACATACACCATGGTCAGGAAGGTGCCTACCCAAATTAGCCAGGGGGAAGCCAGACAGGACAAACACCAGCCGAAACCCGCAAACCCAGCGCTAAGGGCAATCAAGCGCCCAATTAATGTTAAATCAAATCGTAGAGATAGGGGATCCATGGATGTGTCACGTCAGGTTGACCGCCAAAATGTAGACTTAGCGTACCCTGGCTGCACCCACATGGTTACATCCTGATAGGCTCTATTCTCCCCTTTTCCGCTGGCGCCCAGGCCCATTGCTGAGGGTTAGGTTAGACTAGGACAATGAATAGGTCAGGTATGGGGTCGGCATCTGGGAATACTCAGAGCATCGCCAGCCTGATTGATGATGGCTGAGGTTTTGCGAGTTTAAGGATCTATGGGAACAGGTTCCGCGGCTGAGTTGGGGGTTGGTAAGGTGAAGCGCTATGCCAAAGCTACAGGGCTGATTACCATCCTTTGGTTGATGTGTCAGGTTTTTCTACCCCTATCCCCAGCCCTGGCGGATGCTACCAAGCAAGAAAAGGAGGGCCTTACCTATGGTCAACTACTGAAGAAAATTGACCAGGGCCTGGTGGAAAAAGTCGATCTAGATCAGACTCGAGGCTTGGCCTACGTTCGCTTGGAGGGAGATGGAGCTAATCAACCCCCCCACCAAGTGATGCTATTTGCCAGCGATCGCAATTCCGAGTTAATTCGTCGGTTGCGTCAAAATCATGTTGATGTCGACATGCGGGACTCTTCTAATAACAGTGCCCTGGCCTGGCTCGCCACCAACTCCCTGCTGGGGTTGATTTTGATTTTAGGCCTGCTGATGCTGCTACGACGGTCGGCGGCGGGAGCGGGGAATGCCATGAATTTCGGCCGGTCTAAGGCTCGCTTTCAGATGGAGGCTAAGACGGGGGTAGCCTTTGAGGATGTGGCCGGTATTGAGGAGGCCAAGGAAGAACTTCAGGAAGTGGTGTCCTTCCTCAAAAGTCCCGAAAAGTTCACCGCCATTGGTGCCCGTATTCCCAAGGGGGTGCTATTGGTGGGGCAACCGGGTACGGGCAAAACCCTACTGGCTAAGGCGATCGCTGGCGAAGCTGGGGTCCCTTTCTTTAGTATTTCCGGCTCCGAGTTTGTTGAGATGTTTGTGGGGGTAGGGGCATCCCGGGTGCGGGATTTGTTCCGCAAAGCCAAGGAAAGCGCCCCCTGCATTGTGTTCATCGATGAAATTGATGCGGTTGGTCGGCAACGGGGAGCAGGGATTGGCGGCGGCAACGACGAACGGGAGCAGACCCTGAATCAACTCCTGACGGAAATGGATGGCTTCGAGGGTAACAGCGGTGTGATCGTCATTGCCGCCACTAACCGGGTTGATGTGCTCGATAGCGCCCTACTGCGACCGGGCCGGTTTGATCGACAGGTGGTGGTAGATTTGCCCACCTACAATGGTCGTCTGTCGATCCTGGAGGTGCATGCCCGCAACAAGAAAATTGCCCCGGAAGTCTCCCTGCCGGTGATTGCCCGGCGTACCCCCGGTTTTTCCGGCGCCTCCCTGGCCAACCTATTAAACGAAGCGGCTATTCTCACCGCCCGTCGTCGCAAGGAAGCCATGACCATGCAGGAGGTAGAGGATGCCATGGATCGGGTGACCATCGGCCTGAGTCTCACCCCACTACTGGATAGCCGTCGCAAACGTATGACCGCCTACCATGAGGTGGGTCATGCCCTGCTCACCACCCTTCTCCAACATGCCGATGAACTGAATAAGGTGACCATTATTCCCCGGTCCGGTGGCATTGAGGGCTTTACCCAGTTCCTCCCCAACGAAGACACCATTGACAGTGGTCTCTACAGTCGCAATTGGCTACTCGATCGGATTACCGTATCCCTGGGTGGTTTGGCGGCGGAAGCCGAGGTGTTTGGTGATGACGAGACCTCGACGGGGGCCAGTAACGATATTCAACAGGTGACTAACCTGGCTCGTCAAATGGTTACCCTCTACGGCATGTCTGAACTGGGCCCGCTAGCCCTGGAGAGCATGGATAATCAGGTGTTTCTCGGGCGAAACCTGATGCCCCGCAGTGAAGTGTCGGAGGAAATGGCCAGTAAAATTGATGCTAAAGTTCGGGAAATTGCCCTCGGCTGCCTGGCCCAGGCTCGCCAAACCTTACGTCAACACCGGTCCTTAATGGATCAATTGGTGGATCTCCTGATGGAACGGGAAACCATCGATGGAGAAGAATTTCGCCAAATTGTGCGACGATCCACCGAAATTCCCGCTAAGGCGATGGTCAAGTCGGTTTGACGGGCTGCTGAAAAACCCAGGAGACTGTCCATAGTGCCATGGGGTCTCAATTAGGGGATCCTTTAAGGGGGGGGATAGTCAGAGCTCAGCAGCTAGGAGAAATAGGCGAATTTATACCAGGATCTACCAGGTTATGCGCAGCAGGATAAGGCGATGTATCTTTACCAGCCCTAAAAAAAACCGACAGGCCTAAGTAGACCGTCGGTGAGTCTTGTGTTCCCTGTAGATGACTCGAATAAGGCTGAGTCGCTAATTAGTATCAGGCTAAGCGCAAAGAATGCCTAGCGTTTCCCTCACAGCCGTAGGTGACATTGATCACATAGGACGGTTGCTAGCCCAGTCAGGACAAGACTGGTAGCCCCTTGTCAGCATTTTGCCATCCCCTCTCCAATCCCTATTCTCCATTCTGACCCACTACTGATCATGACTATCCTTCGTTTAACCGTTCCCAACATGGCCTGTGGCGCCTGTGCCGAAACCATCACCCAGACGATCCAAAGTTTAGACCCTACCGCTAAGGTCACCACTAACCTGGATACTAAGCTAGTGGAGATTAACGCCAATATTCACGAGGTCGCCATCACCGCCGCCATTAAAAAGGCGGGCTATACGGTGCAGTTATAGGCCGACGGATGGGTTGAGGGACCCGCGGGTAACCCCCAGTTGACTCTGGAGATGGAACTGGCGCCACAGTTGGGGGCCAGTAATTTTTTCTGCTAGCAGACGGTGATACTGATCAATCACCTCTATCACCTGTTCAGGGGACTCCTGCAGAAACTCCAGGCGGAAGTGCCGGGCCCCAGCCTGGATCAAGCGGTGGGCATAGTCTGCCCCGGTTTGGGCGACACCGTTAAATAGGGTATTACGGCAACCGGCATCGGCCTGCAGGGGGTGTTCGACACCTACGCGATCGCGCAGGGATACCTGGTGGCGTTCGCAGGGCCGGCCGCAGTCTCGGAAGTCCTTGCCGCTGGAAAGAAAGGCGCAGAACACACAGTGCTCCATATGGAAGAGGGGCATGTGCTGGTGCAGGGTGATTTCGAACCACTGGGGGGGGGCCATGGCCAGTAAATCCACCAGTTGATCGATGTTGAGGTCGTAGGAGGCGGTTAGCCGTTCCAGACCGTAGCCCTCCATCAGGTGGGCAGCGGTGAGTGGATTGGCGACATTGAAGGAAAAGTCGCCAATGCAGGGGTGGTCGGCAAAGTACTGGAGCTGGTCGTAGTTGCGCGCCAGGTAACCATCAGCGTGGGAACGCCGCACCTGTTCAAGGATATAGGTTTCCCCTGGCTTGCTAATGCGGGGGGGAGCGACCCAGAGAGTTTGGCCCCCATGGCGACGGTGGCAACGGAACCAGTCGATGGTGTCCCGGTAGGTGGCGGGGTTTTCGGCCTCATAGTAGATGACCTCCAGTCCCGCCGCGATCGCCGCCTCTAGTTGGGACCGCTGGCGCACCAGGACGGTTAACCGGGGAGCCGCCGCGGCCGCCGCCGCAACTGGCGGCAACAGTTGGGCAAGGGTTGCCCCCGATCGCAGTTGCCAGGCGGGGGGCTGGGCCCGCTGGGCCTGGAGTTGCTCCACCAGCGATCGCCGCAGTTGATTCAGATCCTTCAGGGGTAGCATCACCGGGGCAGCCAGGTGATTGGCCAGATGCTCGAGGAAAAAAGGAGTCTGGCCTAAGCGCCCCAGCTGCTGTTCCAGGCGATCGGTGGTCAGGGGTTGGGAATGGGCCGCCACCAGGGGCATGGTGGAGCAGACCTCCACCCGATGGCCCCGATGGTCATCGCCGGTCACCCTCAGGGGTTGACCGACATCCCCATAGACCGCCAGGCTAAGGGGGCGACGGTGATGGGGTTGGGATCCGCGAAAGCTCTGCTGGAGGTCCTTTTCCAGGGCCGGATCACTGGTTTTCCAGAGCCGGTCCCCCACCTGGATGCGCTTTAGGTTAAGGCTGTGGCGGCCAAACTGTAGCTCCACCTGTTGCCCTTGGGGGATAACGTGGTAGATCCGGCCCCCCTGCTCCGCCGCCGGATCCCCCTGGTCAAAGGCTACCCCATCCCCCGCCTTGACCGGGGCCAGGGGCTGGAGCCAAACCCCCTGGGGGGTGACCCGGCTGACCTGGCCCAGGTAGACCCCCCGTTTTTTACCAAAGCGCCCATGGACCAGGGCCTGGTTATCTACTCCCCGTAACCACCCGGAGTAAAGTCCTCGGGAGAAGGCCATGGCCAGTTCGTAGTGTTCCTCGGCATCGGCAGGGCAGGGCACCGCAGACTGGGCGCAACGATCCAGGGCCCGGCGATAGGTGCGGGTGACGCTGGCGACGTATTCTGGGCTTTTTAAGCGGCCTTCGATTTTCAGGGAGCGGACACCGGTGGCGATTAACTCCGGTAGGACATCGATGCCGGCTAGATCCTGGGGACTGAGCAGGTAGCGGCGATCGCCCAAATCCTGCAGCTGGCCATCCACAATCAGATCGTAGGGGAGACGGCAGGCCTGGGCACATTCCCCCCGGTTAGCGGAGCGCCCCCCCAGGGCCTCACTGGTCAAACATTGGCCGGAATAGGCCACGCAGAGAGCTCCATGGACAAACACCTCCACCGGCAGGGACAGTCCCTGGGATCCCAGATCCCGTTGGATGCGGTGGATATCCTGGATCGAACATTCCCGGGCCAACACCACCAGGTCGCACCCCAGGGCCCTGGCAAAGACCACCCCAGCCGCACTGGTGATGGTCATTTGGGTGGAGGCATGGAGAGGAAAATCGGGGGAAAGATGACGGATTAACCGACAGAGCCCCAGGTCTTGGACGATGGCGGCATCAACGCCGGCCGCCATGATGGGGCGTAGATCCTCTTCCATGGCCGGCAGTTCACCGGCAAACACCAGGGTATTGAGGGTGAGATAACCCTTCACCCCCCGCTGGTGTAGAAAACCCATTAGCTCCGGCAGATCGGCGAGGGTGAAGTTATCAGCCCGCAGCCGGGCATTACTGCGATCAAGACCAAAGTAAATGGCATCGGCGCCGTTTTCAACGGCGGCCCTGGCACAGTCCCAATTGCCGGCCGGGGCCAATAGTTCGGGGAGGGAGACAGAGGCCATGGCTAGGGAGGGAGGAAGCAGTAGAGCTCGGCTTAACCGGTGGGGGGTAGACCGGTCAGGGCACCCCGGATGACTGACAGGGGCCTAATCCTCGTCGTCTAAATCGAGGCTATCGTCGTCGTCGTCTTCCTCAAAGCTGTCATCGCCTCCCATCAGATCGGAGATTTCCTCACTCTCCGCCTCATCTGGGAAATTTTCCCCCGTATCCCGACTGCGCAGGCGACCAATCCGCTCCAGCCAGGCCAAAATCGACACATCTCCGGGGGAGGGTAGGATGGGCGCCTTAGCACTGCGGGGCACCTGCTGCAGGGAGGGATTATAGATTTCTGAGGCCATGGGTATAGGTTTGCCTAGAATGGCAGGAAAGACAGTGCTACCGATTGTAACAGGGCTGGGGCCGACTGGCGATCGCTAAAGAACTAGCCAACCGTCGTCGCCAGAATTTTCTCCGTTAGTTTTTCCGGCACTGGATCAAGGTGATCGTAGCTCCACTGGAAGAAACCTACCCCCATGGTCAGCGATCGCAGCTCCAGGATCATGGTTTGCGTTTCCGCTTGGGGCACGTAGCCCCAGACCAAATCCCACCCAGACCAATCAGCCTTGCCATCGTAGCCAAGAATTTGACCCCGTCTACCACTGATTAGCTTCAACACACTGGCGGTGTAGGGATTAGGAATGGAGATCTCCACCCGAACAATGGGTTCCAGCAGGGTGGGTTGACCGGTGACCATGCCCTGCTGCATGGCCAGGCGAGCCGCCTGTTTAAAGGCCTGGTCGGAGCTATCAACATTGTGGTAAGAGCCATGGGTGAGGGTGACCGCCACATCCACCACCGGAAACCCCAGGGGCCCCTGGTGCAGGTAATCCCGCACGCCGGTCTCCACACTGGGAATATATTGCCTGGGCACCACCCCCCCAACGATGGTGTCTTTAAAGATAAACCCATCCCCGCGGGGCAGGGGTTGAATGGACAGGTAAACATCGCCAAACTGACCATGGCCGCCGCTCTGGTGCTTATAGCGGCCATGCACCGACTCCACCCCCTGCCGAATGGTTTCCTTGTAGGGCACCTGGGGCAGGTGGCTGGTCATGGGCAGGTTATATTTGCGATGCAGGCGATCGATGGCCAGGTTAAGATGAACGTCCCCCTGCCCCCAGAGGATCACCTCATGGGTATCGCCGTGCTGTTCCCAGGCCAGGGAGGGGTCTTCCTCCAGTAGTTTGGCGATCGCCGCCGACAGTTTCACCTCATCACTGCGGTGGGCCGGCATAATCGCCAGGGCATAGACCGGATCAAGGCGGGGAGCCTGGGGTAAAGGGGCAGGCGGACTAGCCCCGGCACCCAGAGTCTGGCCGGTTTGGGCATGATCCAAACGGGCAATGGCCACGATCTGGCCCGCTTCGGCCCGGGTCAGGCTGGTTTGTTGGTTGCCCATCAGGTCGTAGATACCCCCCAGGCGATCGCCGTTTAAACTATCCCCATCCTTCACCTCACCCCGCCAGACCCGCACCAGGGACAGCTTGCCCCCCTGAGGGGTGTAAAAGGTTTTCAGCACCTGACCCAGGGGCTCACCCCCAGCCTCAATGCCTCGATGGTGGCGGGTCACCTCTGGGGCTGGGGCCTCCTTCGCCAGGGCCTCCAGCAGGGGACGCACACCGTAGTCGGCCTGGGCCACTCCCAAGAACACCGGCACAATCAGATCAGCCCCTAGCTCCAGGCGCAGATCCCGAACAATTTCCTCCTGGGGTGGCACGATGTCCTCCAACAGCTCCTCCAGCAGATGATCATCGTACTCCGCCAGGGCCTCCAGCATCTCTGACCGAGCCGCCTGTTCCTCCGCCTGGAGGGAGGCGGGCAGGGGCACCGGGTCAGGGGCAGCGCCGGGGTGGTAGTGAAAGGCCTGCTCGGTCACCAGGTCAATAAAACCCACTAATTCGTGGTTCTGGCGGATGGGATACTGTTGGGGAATAATCGGTCGCCTCGACACCTGGCGGAGCGCCGCCAGCACCTCAGCAAAACTACCACTCCCCCGGTCTAGTTTATTGATCCAGATCAGGTGGGGAATTTCCCAACTATCGAGAAACTGTAGCAAAGGAGCCAGGGTGAGCACCCGATCGGGATCAGCTTCACAGACAATGATCGCCCCATCTACCCCGATCAGGGCGTGGTTGCTCTCCTGCTGTAATTCCACCGAACCTGGACAATCAAGGAAGGTAAACTCAAGGTCACCATAGCGGGTGCTAGCCACATTCAGCTCCACGGTCATGTGGCGTTGCCGAGCTTCAGGGGTACTATCCCCGATGCTGTTGCCATCGGTCACGCTACCCTTGCGGGTGGTCGCCCCGGTGACAAATAAAATACTTTCCAGCAGGGTGGTTTTGCCACTGCCATAGGTGCCCACCAGGGCAATATTGCGTCGTTCTAAGACGCTCCCTGAAACAGCATTCCCGGTCATGGTCAACTCCTTAATGTCCCTCACAGCGGGCTAGTTAAGGTTCTAGGGATAGGTCTTCCCCTACCGGTGGTGACCCCTGCTAGAACCGGTCTAGTTTCCAGGTTAACCCGCCCCTTCGGTCTTGCCTAAGCAGGTTCTAGAAAGTTCACGTGTTAACGTTTTGTAGGCAAGTTTTGCGTTATGTGTAGGTTGCTTGGGCCCTAGGAGGCCTGGTCCGGTATACGCTGCAACTCCTGATAGGCGGCGGCAATGGTGGGTCGCCCCCGCAGAAAGCCCAGGTTGGCCCCAGGGCAGAGGTGGGCCAGGGTCACTTCACTAAAACGGGACTTTAGAGCTTCCACCTGGGCCAGTTGTCGGGGCCAGTGAAAGGTTTTAGCCAGCCGGAGAGGGCGAGGCTGACCCTGCTGATCGGGTAGCAGATGGCGACCGGTGAACAGGACACCGCCGTAGGCCTGGTGATACAGGCAGGCGGAACCGGGGGAGTGGCCAGGGGTCCAAAGGGCTTCGGTGAGGGGGCTAAGATGAACGCTATGGCGAAAGCGGGTGGTGGGGGTCTGGGGCAGTAGATAGGCCTCCTGCTCCTGGATCACCACTTCACAACCAAGGGCCTTGTGGATTTTAGCCGCCTGTCCCAACCCGCCTCGATGGCTGATGAATAGCCAACGAACTCCGCCCTGGGTGGTCAGAAAGTCCTGGGTGGTTTGGTCCCAGGGGGGGGCATCCACCAGAATGTGGGCAGGGTTTGCTGGGTCGCTATGGTCCAAGATTAAATAGGCCGTTCCCCCCTGGGTGTCACGGTTGGGAGCAAAGGCGAAAATGGTTTCAAATAGACGGCGAGGAGCCTTAGTGTGACTGGCAGCCATGGGGATGTGCTGGAGATAGACGGACAATCGGTGGCCGAACGGCCAATCAGCTTGGAATTAGGAGGTTAGGGCCTGAGGCAGCCCCCACAGTCGTTGAGGTAAGCTAGAGGGACTGGCCAGCCTCGGTTTTGAGCGACTCACTCTGGCCTAAGGGTTCTGGCCAAAGCTATACTAACTAATAGGCGGAGGATAATCGCTCAATCCAAGCGTGGCCCTGACCTAACGTCAAAGTTTCTCAACTTTAGTCATAGTTTATGGCTGTGGTTATATAACTTAAGGCGAGGGGCGATCGCTCGGCTCTGGGTCATTTCCGAGTTTTAGTTGCGGCGGTAGCCTGGCGGAGATGGGTCAGCATGTCCATCCCTCTTTTGCTTCGATTGATTGGCCCTGTGCTATGCCTTCTGACCAAAGCTGTACGCGCTAGCCGGTGAAATTGCCTGGTTAATTTTTAGATGTTGTTTTTCTGGCTACTGTTACTGCTCCTCGGTTGGTTGACCTTTACCATGGTCAAACGCAATGTAGGCAAGTTGACCCGTACTCCGGTCTGGTTGCTCTGGCTAGTGATGATGCTGCCGGCCCTGGTGGTGGCCACTTGGTCAGTGGTGAACCAGACGGGGCAGCCTTTGCCCCTGGGGGTATTGATAGCCCTGTTTATTGTTTGCCCGGTAGTCTACTGGCTGTTGGTGCAGTGGGGACGCCAACCGAGTTCCCCCTCCCTGGCCGCCCCTGGCCCCGCCAACCTGGCGGTTGAGCCCCTGGGCAAGGATAAGGGCATCAAGCCAGTGCTCAGACCCATTGACAAGGCTGAGGAGGCTGCCCTGAAGGACTGTTTTCCCTGGTCGGTATACTACCTACAAAATATCGAATACAGGCCCCAAGCGATGATTTGCCGGGGGCAGTTGCGGGCTGCCCCCACCCTGGCCTACGAAACGGTACGGGATAAGGTGCGGCAACAGTTTGGCGATCGCTTCCTGGTGATTTTTCAGGAAGGCCTGCAGGGGAAGCCGATCTTTGCCCTGGTGCCTAACCCCCAATTTCAAAGCGATCGCAGTTCTCCTCCTACCACCCTAGCGCGCCCTGGGCTAGCCCTGGGATTACTGTTAGCCACCCTATTTACCACCACGGCAGCGGGTACCTACCTGGCGGGCATTAGCGAAGACCAGTTGCAAGCTAACCCTAGTTTAATCTGGCAGGGCTTGCCCTACGCTCTCTCCCTGATGGTGATCCTGGGTTGCCATGAAATGGGCCACTACCTCACCGCCCGTCGCTATAGCATGCGGGCTACCCTGCCCTATTTTATTCCCGTGCCTTTTTTCCTGGGGACCTTTGGTGCCTTTATTCAACTGCGATCGCCCGTTCCCCATCGCCGTGCCCTCTTTGATGTGGGTATTGCGGGTCCGTTGGCCGGCTTAGTGGTCGCCCTGCCCCTGCTGTGGTGGGGGTTGGGGCAATCTACCCTGGTTTCCATGCCGGAGGATAGCTCCAGGCTGCTTAACTTCAACGCCTTTAACCCCACCATATCAATCCTGGTGGCGCTGGTGGCTAAGTTGGTGTTTACCGACAGCCTCACCCTAAACCAGGCAATTCACCTCCATCCCCTGGCCATTTCCGGCTGTTTGGGGTTGTTGGTCACCGCCCTTAACTTGATGCCCGTAGGCCAACTGGATGGTGGCCACATTGTCCATGCCATGTACGGTCAGCGCATGGCCAGTGTGGTCGGGCAAATTTCCCGACTACTGGTGTTATTTCTGGCCTTCATTCACTCGGAGCTATTGATCTGGGCCATTTTACTGTTTTTTATTCCCGCTGTAGACGAGCCCGCCCTCAACGATGTCAGCGAGCTTGACGATCGCCGGGACCTCCTGGGTCTGGTCGCCCTGGCCCTGCTGGTGATGATTATCCTGCCCCTACCTCCACCCCTGGCCCAGTTGTTGTTCTAGCTCGCGATTTGCTCCATGTCCAAGGACCTAGATCTGACTGAATGGATCGCCGAAGTTCATCGCCTACAGCAGCAGGTGACCGAACTTCGACAACAGCGGGATCAGGCTTACAACAGCGCCGCCAACTGGCAGCGGCTTTACGATCGGGAAGCCCAGCAGCGGCGTCAGGAAAGGGCAGCCCTGCCAACCCAACTGGCTGAAATGTCCCATCCCTCGCCCCCCCTGACAGCCCCTGGCAGCCTTCCCTCCCCAGAGGATCAGATCCAGACCCTCACGGTTGAGTGCCAGCAACTCCGTCAGGCCCTGGAGGCGGAACGCCAGGCCCACGAGCAAACTCGGCTGAGTTTGACCATGGCCCTGGCAGAAGCCTTAGACCGGTGGAAGCAACAAACGCCATGACCCTAACCCAAACCATGCTGGGGGGGCTGCCGGGGGATCCCCTAACTGGCCTAGCTCAAGCGGACCAGATTTGGCAGCAGTATCGCAAGGATCTACCTCCACCCCCTGAGGTTATCCAGTCAGAGGCTGAGCCCCTGGGTCAGGTGGATTGGGATGTGATCATCGCTGGTGGTACCCTGGGGGTCATGCTAGCGGCTGTCTTGGCCCAGCGGGGCTGGCGGGTGGCTCTGGTGGAACGGGGTCAACTACGGGGTCGAGCCCAGGAGTGGAACATTTCCCGCCAGGAGCTAGGGGTGCTGGTGGAGCTGGACCTGCTGACGGAGACGGAACTCCATCAGGTGATCGCCTCTGAATACAACCCAGCTCGGATTCAGTTCTCTGGCTACGATCCCATCTGGGTGAGGGATGTGCTCAATGTCGGGGTTGATCCCGTTGCCCTGCTGGCCCTCCTGAAGCAACGGTTTCTAGCGGCGGGGGGGTGCCTGCGAGAAGCCACCGGCTTTACCCGGGCCACCCTCCACCCCGACGGCGTCTTGGTCCAGACCAACCCTAACCCACCCCTCTCCGGGCGGCTACTGGTGGATGCCATGGGCCACGGTTCTCCCCTGGTGCGGCAGGCGCGATCCGGACAGGTGCCTGAGGGCTTTTGCCTGGTGGTAGGCAGTTGTGCTGAGGGGTTTACCGCTAACCACAGTGGCGATCTGCTGGTGTCCTTCACTCCCCTGCGCCACCAGTGTCAGTATTTTTGGGAAGCCTTTCCGGCGCGGGATGGCCGCACCACCTATCTGTTTACCTACCTGGATGGAGACCCCCGCCGTTTCAGCCTGAACGATTTATTTGAGGAGTACTGGCAACTACTGCCGGAGTATCAGAACATTGCCCTTGAGCAGTTGACTGTCAAACGAGCCCTGTTTGGAGTGTTTCCCTGCTACCGACGGAGCCCCCTGCGCTATCCCTGGGGTCGCACCCTGGCGGTGGGGGATAGCAGTGGTCATCAATCGCCCTTGAGTTTTGGGGGCTTTGGGGCGATGCTGCGGCACCTGCAACGGCTCACCCTAGGCATTGATGAAGCCCTCACCTCGGATTGTTTAGGAGCGGGGCCCCTGGGGCTACTGCAACCCTACCAGCCCAACCTGGCGGTGACCTGGTTATTTCAGCGATCCATGGGGGTTGGGGTCGATCAGCAAATCCCCGATCAGCAGATTAATACCCTGCTGGGTACGATTTTCACCGCCATGGCAGGTATGGGGGAAGATAGCCTGAAGCCCTTTCTACAGGATGTGGTGCAATTCCCAGCTCTGGCAAAAACTCTTTTGGTGACGGGTCTGCACCATCCTGGCCTGGTGGCTAAAATCATCCCCCACGTAGGGCTACCCACCCTAATCAGCTGGCTAACGGACTATGGCCGTTTGGGGCTATACAACAGCATCGCCCCCTTGTTGGAGGAATTAGCCCAGAGGGACAGATCCCTCCCCGCCCAGGCCCGCTACTACAGCCATCGTTGGCGCGATGCCCTACGCTATGGCAGCGGTCGAGATTATAACGGCTAGGACCTGGTCAGGGGGTAGGGGTTACCGGAGCGGTAGCAGCGGGCTGGTTTTGCCTGCGCAGGGCTTGCTGCTGTTGCTGCCGGAAACTTGCGGCTTCGGTAGCCATGCGGTTTTGGTTCTGATTGCTAAAGTCTGAGAGGCTCATCCCGTTCATCAGCACCGCTCGATGAATCAGATCGAAGGGGGATCCAGTTTCGCCAAAGGCACCACCGCCAGCCTCGGCATTGTTGAACCCGGTTCCGGGATCAACCACCGGAGGAGCATTCGGATCGGTTCCAGTATTAGCCTGGGCCTGGGTGGTTAGGCTTAGCAGACCAGCGATCGCCAGACTGGCTAGCCCTAACCGGGAACATGTGGATGGGTAGCTCATTGCAATACTCCTTGAAAGGATCACCATAGGTTTGCTAGGCAAGATCGAGGGTAAACATTGGCTAGGCTTGTCGAAGCACCGTTGTCACCCAGCTCAATCTAAAGACCATAATTGTAGCCCTAATGTTCCAGACTATAGCAGACCATCCACCGGGGGAAATGGAGGGGTTAGCCATCAGGCCATCCGTTGGCGAAGTAAGGGCTGAATCAGTACCAGAGCAGCGCCACAAAACCCGACTAAAACTACCAGGCAAACCCCCAAGGGTACGGCGCTAAAGGGGGTTTGCAACACCACGCTACCCAACCCCCAATCGTCGTGGAGGTAGACGTAGCGGATCGGTTCGATCGCGTAGGTGAGGGGGTTAAGGCTGGCTACCCACTGTAACCAACCGGGCATAAAGTCCATGGGCACCAGGGCAGTACTGGAAAATAGCAGGGGCAAGTTCGTGATAAAGATCACCGCGATCAATTCGATGTGCCCTGGCAGCGCAAAGGTGAGCCCAAGGCTTAGGGCCGTTACCCCCAGCACCAAGACCAGCACAATAGATAACACCAGTAACAGCCCTAGGGGGTTGGGCAATCCGGCCCCTAACAGGGCGCTAAGGCCCAGAATAGCGGCGGTTTGAATTAAGCTGAGGGTGGCAATAAACAGAGCCGAGGCTACCACAATGGAGTAGCGAGAAGCCAAAGGGGCGACTAGAAAGCGATTGAGAAAACCAAACTCCCGGTCAAACATCACCGGCAAGCCCGCATTCAGGGCGCCGCCAAAAGCAGTAAAAACAATAATCCCAGCCCCTAGGAACTGGCCGTAGTTACGGCTTTCGCCAAACAGACCGGCCGGCACATTTTGGAAGAGGGCGCCAAACAGCACTAGCCAGATCAGGGGTTGAATTACCCCAGCGATTAGGGTAGAAGGTCGCCGCTGCAGTTGAATGAACAACCGCCGGGTCATGGCCAGGGTTTCCTGGAAGAAATCCGCCAGAGGCCGGGCGCCATCGCCCGCCTGGCTGGCCTTCCAGGCGCGCAGATCGGAGTTATGCAGGGAGGGATCTCCCCTTAGGTTACTGGCTGGAGTCGGTATGGATGTGCCCATGGTATTTGCTCGTTAGCCTCCCTTCATGGCCTGTTTCTTTTCTTGTTTTAAATCACGTTGACCCACTGCGGCTAGTTCCGCGTCCATCAGGGTGCGGCCGGTGGCGGCCAGATAGACATCATCCAGGCTGGGCCGGGACTGGGCAATGCCGAAAATAGGCAAGCCCGCCGCCGCCATGGCCTCTTGTACCGTCCCCAGGACGTTGGTCTGGCGGTCCACCACCAGGTTGAGGGAATTTCCCTGGGCGGTGTTAATAATTACATTTTGTACAACGGGTAGCTGGCAAAGTTGCTGCTGAGCCTGTTCCGCCTCCGCTAGGGTGGTAAATTCCCGGAGGCGCAGGGTAATGCGATCGCCCCCCAGTTGATCCTTCAGATCGGTAGGACGACCACTGGCGATCACCCGTCCCTGATCGATAATCGCCACCCGATCTGCCAGGGCATCCACCTCCTCCAGATAGTGACTGGTAATTAGCACCGTTGTGCCCGTCGCCCGCAGTTGGCGCAGAAAGGTCCACACTGCCGACCGACTTTCAATATCCAGGCCGACGGTGGGCTCATCCAGCACCAGCACCTCGGGCTGATGCAGCAGGCCCAGGGCCAGGTCTAGCCGCTTCTTGATACCACCGGAATAGCGACCGGTTTTCTGATCCGCCCATTCCCCCAGATCCAGAAGACTCACCATCTCCTCCATGCGCCGCTGGGCTATGGGTTTGGGCAAATGGTATAGGTCTGCCTGCAGGGCCATCAGCTCTCGACCGGTCAGGACCTTATCGAGGGCTACCTCCTGGGCAATATAACCCAGGTACTGCCGCACCCGACGGGGCTGCTCTAGCACCGGTATGCCCATCACCTCGAGCCGACCACTGTCGGGGGTGGCCAGGGTGCAAAGGCAACGAATGGTGGTGGTTTTACCCGCCCCGTTAGGCCCCAACAGGCCAAAAATCTCCCCCGCCGGAATGGTCAAAGATACATCCTCAACCGCCTGGACCGATCCGTAGGCCTTTTTCAAATGTTCAACGGTAACTGCGGCAACCATGGGGTACGAGCACCAAAATAGTTAGAGACAAGCTTAGGCCTAAATCAATAGACCACTGAGTTAACTCACCCCTTTAATTATTGTACAAACCAATCAGGATGACAGGAGTCTTTCCAGTCTGACCTGGAGGAGCCGATAGAGGGGGGGGTGGTAATATTCCGCCAACACCCATACCACCATCAGCCCATGGAGAATCAGGGTAAGGGCCGCCCATCCCCAGGGCAAATTGCCACCTGGGGTGCCCTCGAGGGGAGGAAACAGGTAAGCCCCCAGGGCCACCAGCATGGGGGGGAAGATCACCAGAATGGCTGCCAGGCACCAGAGGATAAAGGTAACATCCTGGGGAGGATGGTGCAGGGGCTGCCAACCAAAGCCCTGCCAACGCCAACCCAAGGGTCGGGAACCATCAACAGGGTGTACGGTTTGCTGATCAAGATTGGCCAACAAAATTTGCTGACAGAGACTGCAACCGTAGGCATCCACTAATATCATCGGCTGCAACTGCCCCTGCCAGCAGAGGGGACAGGGGTAGGATGGCCCCTCCAGGGTGAGTGATCGGCCCTTGGGTGCCTGGCTGACGGAGGGTGGATCTGACCTGGCCATGGCTAGAGAGTTGCCCCACGGCCAATGCTGCGGTAGTAATCGCTACCTCGATGACGCAGAACCACCAGGGGCTCCCCAGCCGATAGGTCCACCCGCTGCAAACGTACCTGGCCGGCGGCCAGGGTCTCACCAACGGTCACCCGGCGCCCCCCGGGATTACCGGGCTCAGTAATGATCACACTGATTTGATTGCCCACCTGCACCACTCCAGTGACTACAATCTGATCTAGAGCCGAAATGGGTTGGGGATTAAGCCTATTATTTCCTTGAGGGGTATTCCCCTGAGGGGTGTCTCCAACCAGGGGAACAGTCAAAGCTGATGAACCTGACCGCTCTGGCAAGGTCGATGGCCCGGACTTAGCCGCAGACGCTGTTGTTGCAACTGTTGTACCGGTTAAATTCTGGGGCAAGGGAGGGACTACCAGGGGGGAAGGGATTGGGGTAACAACGGCATTGGCAATAGCCCCCACCTGCCCAGGAGTTAATACGGATGCAAAGGGATCGCTACGACCCGCCACCACGGTTTGCAGTCGTGCCCGGGAAGGGGTAGAAGGCAGTAGGCCGGGATTGGCCAACCTCAGATCGGGAGTGGCGGCATGGAAGGGATGGGAAAAACCAGGGGTGACAGCCACTCGCTCTGCGCCCCCCCGATAGCCCCGGTCTGGAATGGAAGCATACTTTAATAACTTCAACCCCGCACCGACCAAGAGGGCCATCAGAATAGCGGCTCCCAGGGCCAAATAGGCCCTGCGTTGGTCAGATCGAATGCTTCTGGGGAAATCGGCGGAGGAAGCAACCTCGACAACTCTAGGGTTCGAATAGGACATCGGCCATTTTCCTGAAGCTTCCCATAAGAATAGCTGATTCACGGGAAAATGACCCAGTTCACCCTGTTTAAGGTTCGGGCAGACCTGAATTTAGGGTAAGGTTTAGCTCTCCAAACCGCGATCAGGTCGACTTTGCAACTGCAGCAGCAGGGCTTCGGCTTCGGCCTGGAGGTTGAGCAGCTCCACCTGCTGGCTTAACGGGTAAGGCGATCGCTGCACCTCAATCCAGGCAATGGACCCCTGACTAGCCCGGGAACGGTCCGCAGCTGGAGACAAAACAGCGGCGGCAGCACCGGACTGTGAAGATTTGAAATTGTCCATGGATTTTTTCTTGAAGGAATGTTATAGGAAAATGTACCTAGACAAAACATTAAGGGATTTAAACTATTCTGTCTAGATGTTAACAATAGGAATTGTCGTGAACTTTTGCGTTTCCCGTCTGATCGCCCCCAGAGGAGTTCTGCGGTTGGAGCCATCGGATTAAGGCTCAAGCATTTTTTATGCTAGCTGGCCGCCGAGATGAGGTGGGGGCTATCTCGGGTTGCGCCTGACCACTGCAAGGGGGCAGAATTTCGCTAAAATCAGCATGTTTTCCGATTTTACCCTTGCATCCCTGCCACCCGAGTTGACCGTGACTATAAGCTTGACCCCGCCCGTCCCTGTCGCCGCTACTGCCACCCAACCCTGGCCTGGCCTAATTGAGGCCTACCGCGCCTACCTGCCGGTGTCCGACCAGACCCCGGTGGTCACCCTGCGGGAGGGCAATACCCCTCTGATTCCCATGCCGGGGTTGTCAGCCCAGGTGGGTCAAGGGGTAACGGTTTGGGTTAAGTACGATGGCCTTAACCCCACCGGTAGCTTTAAGGACCGCGGCATGACCATGGCCCTATCTAAGGCTAAGGAAGCGGGGGCGGAGGCGGTGATTTGCGCTAGCACGGGCAATACATCGGCGGCGGCGGCGGCCTATGCTCGGCGGGCAGGCATGCGGGCTTTTGTCCTCATCCCCGACGGTTACGTGGCCCTGGGGAAATTGGCCCAGGCCCTGCTCTACGGCGCCGAGGTGCTGGCCATCCAGGGTAACTTCGATACGGCCCTAGATCGGGTGCGCCAGTTAGCCCAGGATTATCCGGTCACCCTGGTGAACTCGGTCAATCCCTTTCGCCTGGAGGGGCAAAAGACCGCCGCCTTTGAGGTGGTGGATAGCCTGGGTGATGCGCCGGATTGGCTCTGTATTCCGGTCGGTAATGCGGGAAATATCACCGCCTACTGGATGGGTTTTTGTGAGTACCACGAGCAAAGACGTTGTCAGCGCCTGCCTCGGATGATGGGGTTTCAGGCAGCGGGAGCTGCTCCCCTGGTAAATGGTGAGATGGTGAGGGATCCCCACACCCTGGCGACGGCTATTCGCATTGGTAACCCAGCCAACTGGCAACGGGCGGAGGCGGTACGGGACGCCAGCCAGGGCTGCTTCAGCGCCGTTACCGATACAGAAATCTTGGAGGCCTATCGGTTACTGGCCCTGGAAGGGGTGTTTTGTGAACCTGCTAGTGCCGCCTCCGTGGCCGGCCTACTCAAGGTTAAGGACCAGGTACCGGCTGGGGCAACGGTGGTGTGTGTGCTGACCGGCAATGGTCTAAAGGATCCTGAAACCGCCATTACCCACAGCCAGAACCAGGTACAGGCGGGGCTGAGCCCCGACCTGGATACCCTGGCCAGGGCCATGGGGTTTTAGCCATCCTGGCGCACCCGCTCCGCCCAAACTCGGGTGGGCAGGCCCCAAACGTAGATGAAGCCCTCGGCGGCGCGGTGGTCGAATTGGTCGTCGTCGCTGTAGGTGGACAGGGTTTCACTATAGAGGGCCAGGTCAGACCGGCGCCCCACCACCCGAGCGTTCCCCTTAAACAGCTTCACCCGCACGGTACCGGTCACCCGTTCCTGGGTTTTTTGGATAAAGGCATCCAGGGCCAACTTCAGGGGACTGTACCAGAGACCGTTGTAGACCAGTCGACTGTAGGTTTCCTCGATATTGCGCTTGTAGTGGGTGACATCACCGGTGAGGGTGAGGCTTTCCAGGTCGCGGTGCGCGTCAATTAACACCAACAGAGCCGGTGCCTCGTAGATCTCTCGAGACTTGATTCCCACCAGGCGGTTTTCAATCATGTCAATGCGGCCAACGCCGTGACGGCCGGCGATCGCATTGAGCTGTGTAACCAAGGGTACCGGTTCCAGGGCTTGGCCATTCAGGTGGGTGGGTAGGCCCTGGCTGAAGCCAATCTCGACGTACTCAGGCTGATCGGGGGTCTGTTCGATCGCCTGGGTCATTAAAAACACCTCCTCCAGGGGCTCGTTCATCGGGTCCTCCAGGGGACCGGCCTCAATGCTGCGGCCCAGCAGGTTGCGATCAATGCTATAGGGGCTGGACTTTTTCACCGGGAAACTGAGGCCATGGCCCTCGCCGTAGGCAATGGTCTGCTCCCGACTCATGCCCCACTCCCGGGCTGGAGCGAGCACCTTGAGCTCAGGGTTGAGGGCCGCGATCGCCACATCGAAACGGACCTGGTCATTCCCCTTGCCAGTACAACCATGGGCTACGGCATCGGCGCCGTAGCGATCGGCGGCCTCCACCAGGGCTTTAGCAATCAGGGGGCGAGCCAGGGCGGTGGACAGGGGATAGCGATTTTCGTAGAGGGCATTGGCCTGAATGGCGGGGAAGGCATAGTCACGCATAAACTCCGCCGTCAGGTCCGCCACCAGGGACTCGCTCACCCCCGCATCCAGAGCTTTTTGACGGATCGGTTCCAGTTCATCCCCCTGGCCCAGATCAGCCGCCAGGGTAATTACTTCCTTCACGCCCCATTCCTGCATCAGGTAGGGAATGCAGACGGTAGTGTCAACCCCGCCGGAATAGGCTAAAACAACTTTATCGGCACGGCCCATGCTAGTGTCCTGCTTACTGAGCTACAGGGCTTATATTACTGGTTGTTTGCCGTTTCGCCGAAGTTCTGATCATAAAGAAAGCCTGACATATGTCCCCCTCCCTGCCACTCCTCTGCACCGATACGATCTGGGCCATTCTTAACGATCAGTTGGCCGATGCGGTGGTTAACCAGCTGGTTTGGTACCAGTTAGGGTACCGTTACGATCCCCAGGGCGATCGCTGGGCCAGTGACGGGGTTGACCCGGCCTGGTCAGAAAGCTACCCCGAGCCGCCAGATTTTATCGCTAGCCGACCGGCCACCATCAAACTGAGCCGATCCCTGGCCCCCCAGCACAAGCAACTGCTGAAGGAAAAACTTGGCTTTAAAGGGTATACCGTTGACCAACTGGTGCCCCGCCTCACCCGCCGGGCCACCATGGCTAACTGGTTGTTGGCCCAGTTACAATCGGAGAATTGCCAGTAGGCTAGAGCACCCCCTAGGCGGTATGCTATCTCTGGTGAATTTTTCTTAACTTTTACTAATTCTTAACTTTTCCCACGGGGTATAACTATGACTTGGCCCAGCCGGTTACTCCTTCTCAGCCTTTGTACCCTCTTCGGCTTAGGTGGTGTCGGCTGTGGCGGCGGTAAGCAGGCGGAGTCCCCTAGCCAGACTGACGCCCTACCTGAAGAGGTGACGCCAGTCCCCGCTCCCCAGTCCCAATCTGCCTCGGCGCCAGCATCCCCTACCCCGGCGCCGGCCCAACCGCCCTCTCCTGGGGCAGCCCCCTCCGAACCCAGCGGCTTGGGCACCGCCCTAACTCCCCCGAAGCCAGCCCAGTTGATCAGTAGCGAGCCCGGCTCACGAATTAATCTCCGCACCGGACCCAGTACCAGTACGGCCGCTAAGGGTTATGGCTTCATGGGGGATCCGGTGCAACTGCTGCGATCCCTCCAGGGCAGCGACGGTCTCTGGTACTACGTCAAGTTTGAAAAATCTGGTGCCGAAGGGTGGATCCGTAGTGACTTTGTTAATGTAAGTGGACGGGGCCAGCCCCTAGCTAGTCGAGCCTCCCAAAGCAGGCAGTGTGAAGGACGCATGGAAGCCATGACCTTTACCGCTTTTTACGATGCTAATGGCTTTAACTTAGTCCGTTTCCAAAATATGGAAACTAAAAATACCTTTGACAGTCCCCTCGCCCGGCAGGGTAGTAATACCCAGGGGCAGCCCCTGTATACAGGCACCGCCAGTCCTCCCACCGGTGGCAGTTACCCGGTGCAGCTCACCGATCTATCGGGGGGTAAACCAGGTGGTGGATCCCAAGTGTCCATCAACTATAGCGGAATGCTAGGTAATGCCACCTGTCCCTAAGGTTGACAGTCTTCCTCCGGAAAAGATCGCCCCTGATAAGGTTGCCATTGTCCACGAATGGTTAGAGGCCAGGGCTGGTTCAGAAAAAGTGGTGGAGCAGATGCTGGGTCTGTTTCCCCAGGCCGATCTGTTTAGCCTGGTTAACTTTCCAGCGCGGAATGCTGCTCTCCGCATTCCGCGCCATACCCAGGTCCACACCTCCTTTATTCAGCAACTACCCCTGGCCCAAGGACATTTTCGCCAGTACTTACCCCTCATGCCCCTGGCCATTGAGCAGTTTGACCTGAGCCCCTATGACCTGGTGATCTCCAGTAACCACGCGGTGGCCAAGGGGGTGATTACCCGTCCCGATCAGCTGCACGTTAGCTATGTCCACACGCCGATTCGCTATGCCTGGGACCTGCAACACCAATACCTAAACCAGCTGGGTCGGGGGCCCCGTTCCTGGCTCACCCGCTTGATTTTGCATTACCTCCGCCTCTGGGATCTGGCTGCCGCCCATCGGGTGGATTGTTTTCTGGCTAATTCTAGTTATGTGGCCAAACGCATTTGGAAAACCTATCGTCGTCCGGCCAAGGTGATTTATCCGCCGGTGGCCGTGCAGCGGTTTAACTGCCATCGTCCTCGGGAGGAATTTTACCTAATTGTTTCCCGTTGTGTGCCCTATAAACGGGTCGATCTGGCGATCGCCGCCTTTAATCAACTAGGCAAACCCCTGGTGGTGATTGGCGATGGTCCAGCCTTCAGCCAGTTACAGCGGGCTGCCAAAGCTAACATTACCTTCCTGAGGAACCCCGACGATGGCATGGTGTCTGACTATATGGAGCGTTGTCGAGCCTTTGTGTTTACCGCCGAGGAAGACTTTGGTATTACCGTAGTCGAGGCCCAAGCTGCCGGGGCGCCAGTGATTGCCTACGGCCGGGGCGGTAGTGCCGAGACGGTGGTTCCTGATCAAACCGGTGTTTTATTCCAAACCCAGAACCCCAGCAATTTAGTGGAGGCAGTGCACTATTTTGAGGCTAACCAGGATAATTTTAATGTCGAAAGAATTCGCCATCATGCGGAGAGATTTTCAGAAGAGCATTTTCAGCACCAGTTAAAGATCTGGCTACAGCAGCAGTGGATGAAATTTCAGCAGGGCCATAGTTTAGAGTAATTTGGTTAGGGTAGCAGGGTGGGAGGCTATGTTTATCGTGCAGCAGGCAGTTAAGCCAGTCCTTGCCTCTGTAAAAATGTCTACCCGGTCCATCCCCATGGTTGGGCTGCTGGTCGGCGCCGATGTGCTGGCCCTGGGATTAGCCAGCGTGATCAGTGTCTACATCCGCTTAGCCTTTGATGGCAAGTATATCCCCGTTCTCTACTGGCAACTTTGGCCCATTCTGGCGATCTTTATTTTGGCCTACACCCTGGCCGGTCTATACCCAGGGGTCTGTGTGAGCCCCGTAGAGGAACTGCGGCGGGTGGTGGTGTGTACCAGCTTTATCTATCTGGTGCTGGGGTCTGGTGTTTTCCTGGTGCGCCAGGGGGAAACCTATTCCCGCGGGATCTTTTTAATGGCCTGGCTCCTGTCGTTAGGGTTTGTGCTTCTGGGTCGACTGCTAGTCCGGCAACTGTTTGCCCGCTGTGACTGGTGGGGCTATCCAGTATTGATCTTAGGTGCGGGTCGCACCGGGGCGCTGGTGATTCAGACCTTGCAACATCAGCCCTGGTTTGGCTTAAAGCCCGTGGCGGTCTTGGATGATAACCCTGATCGGCGCGGTTACCTGCGCGGAGTTCCAGTGGTGGGGACCTTGGCGGCGGCACCAATACTAGCCCGTCAGCGAGATATTCACTATGCCATAGTGGCCATCCCCGGGGTCAACCGCCAGCGTTTACTCACCATTCTGGAACAGTACGGCCATAGCTTTGCCCACCTGTTGATGATCCCCGATCTCTTTGGTCTCGCTAGCCTTTGGGTGGGGGCTAAGGACCTGGGGGGTGTACTGGGGCTAGAAATCAGCCAACGCTTGCTCTTGCCAGGGTCTCGGGTTTCCAAGGCTCTGCTGGATATGACCCTGACCATCCTGGTGGGGTTAATACTCCTCCCCGTACTACTGCTGATTGCAGTTTTAGTCAAGTTAGACTCTCCTGGTCCCGTATTCTACAGTCAAAGGCGGCTGGGTCGGTATGGTACACCCTTTAGGGCTTGGAAGTTTCGTTCCATGGTACAAAACGCCGATCAGGTGCTAGAAGACTATTTCCAGGCTAATCCGGAGCTGCGGCAAGAGTGGAGAACCGAGCGTAAGCTGCGCTACGACCCCAGGGTTACTAGGGTTGGTCACTTTTTGCGGCGTACTAGCCTGGATGAGCTCCCCCAGCTATGGAATGTGCTCCGGGGGGAGATGAGCCTGGTGGGACCTCGCCCTATCGTTGGCGAGGAAATTGCCCGTTACGCCGATACCTACAAGCTCTATACTCGAGTCTTGCCGGGTTTAACGGGGCTGTGGCAGGTGTCAGGTCGCAATAATATCTCCTACCCCGAACGAGTCAATCTGGATGCCTACTACGTTAGAAACTGGTCCGTATGGCTGGATATCTATATTCTTCTTCGTACAATTTGGGTAGTCCTTACCGGGGACGGAGCCTACTAGTGTGAACCAATCCCTCAGGTCGTCCCGATTCTCCCTTGAAAACCTGGTTTGCCTGAGTTTGATGGTATTGCCCTACCTCAGCTATGGAGCTTTGGTGGGATTAGGACTGGCCCTATTGGTTTGGCTATGGTGGTGGGGTAGAGAGGTGTGGTTTCTACTCTACAGTCAAGGGTGGATCGGGTTAACCCTGCTCTTGGGTCTCAGCGTCGCTGTTTCGCAGAACCCCCCGGAGTCAGCCCTGGAGGCTTTAAATTTCTGGCCCTTTTTTATTTTTTATGCGGCCCTGGTCGTGGCCATGGGCCAACTCCGCCAACCCTGGCTTACCGTAGGTCGCTGGGCCCATGGATTAGTACTGGCCAGCTTACCGGTTTCCCTGCGGGCCCTACTAGAGTTTTACCTCAAGGCCCCTGGTAACGTGGCTCGATGGAGTGGTCATCCGTGGCTGAACTGGTTATATCTAGGGCGCGACTACGGCCACCGTGCCGACTCGGTCTTCGGCCACCCCAATGTGCTGGCCAGTTACCTGGTGATTATTCTAGGGTTGGGGCTGAGCCTCTCTGCCGATCACCTGGGCCGGTCCTCCTCTAACCGCTGGAGCTATGCCATCTATGGGTCCACGGCCATGGCTCTGGTGGGTATTTTCTGTTCTGGATCCCGGAACGGTTTGGTGGTGGCGGGGCTGCAGATAGGACTGTTTTTTATTTTGGTGCGATCTATGCGATCGCTGCTTTGGGCTGGGCTGGCCCTATTCACAGCTATGCTTTTGGCGGTTTTGGTATGGGGGGTGGGAGGGCGCAGCCTGCCGACCGCCCTCAGTACCGCCACCCTAAGGCTGGATGCCTGGCAGCTAGCGCTACAGATGATCCCCCAGCATCCCTGGTTGGGCAGCGGGCTCGGTACCTTCAAACAGCTCTATAACCCAGCGGATTTCGCCGCCCCCGATGACCTGCTTCCCCATGCCCATAATCTGTGGTTAACCCTGGCTGCTGAAGCCGGTGTGCCTTTTACCCTGGGTTTAACCCTGGTGGTCGGTGGAATTCTCCTACGGGCCACAGTGACTCTGATCCGGGAGGGATCTCCCAACCTGGTTCAAGATCAGGTCCTGGCCACGGGCTACTGGCTTAGCTTTGTGGGCAGCAGTTTGTTTGCCATCTCTGATATTCCCTTCTACGATGCCCGGGTCAATGTACTGGGCTGGTTGTTGCTAGCGGTGATGCAGAGGCTGCCAAAGACCTAGGGGAGGGAAATATCGACTAAATTGGAAAGAATGGCTACTTCAAAAAACGAACCAATTCTATGACCCGTACTCCCTATCGGCGTAGGCGCAGCCTACCTGGACCCATTAAGGCCCTTATGGTTTTTCTCCTGAGCCTCGTTGTGGCTGTCAGTGCGTTTTACCTGTGGCCTCAACGATTTATGCTACCCCAGCTGTTTGGAACAGCAGTCTTTTGTGTAGAAACCCCTGAAAAGATAGTGGCCCTGACCTTTGATGATGGACCAGATCCCCAGTACACACCGGCGATCGCTGAGGTTCTGAAACGCCACCAGGCCAAGGCCACTTTCTTTGTCCTGGGTCGCCATGGCCAACAGTACCTAGCCATTCTCAAGGACCTAATGGCAGCGGGGCACGAGTTGGGTAACCATACCTTTAATCACCCCAACCTGAATTTGACCCTGCCCCCCACCATTCAGGCGGAGATCGGCCAGACCGATGCTGTGCTTAAGCAAATCCAGTATCCCGATCCGATTTATTTTCGACCGCCCTACGGTCGAGCCGGTTTAGCCGTCACCTCAACGGTTAAACCCCTGGGACGCACCTTAATTCTGTGGGATATCGACCTGATGGACTGGGCCCAATCTCCACCTTCTGTGAAAAACATGGCCACCACCCTGGAGCAACAGCTGAAGCCCGGAGCCATTATTGTGCTCCATGATGCCATAGCGGGAACTAAGCCCGGAGACCCTGAAGCCAACCGCCAAAATACAGTTGACCTAGTAGAGAACATACTCAGCACCTACGGGGCCCAGGGTTACCACTTCGTCACAGTGTCAGAATTACTAAAAGCTGGTGTGGCCCTGCCATCCTTAAAGCAGTGCCAAAGCCGCCCTACCGCCTAGAACCTGGCTAATAGCTTACAACATGAACGTGGCAACACTTCAAGGGAAACCAAAAGCCAAAACTTACTAGCCAGGAGAAATAGGTAGATTTATGCCAGGACCAACTAAGGCTAAATCAGTTTCACCAGCCGTAGCCCAAAATAAAGCCCCAGGGCTAACCCCACCATCAGAGCGAGAAAAATTGCGAATACTAGAAAACCCATCGTCCGCCTCCTGAGCAGCTATAGCCATTGCTTTTATTGAACCATGTCAGGGCACTGGGGAGGCAACCCTTTTTTACAGATGGGCTCGGGCGGCTAATAATTGCTCTTCGAGGGCCGCAATACGGTTGTAGGCGGCGGTCAGTTGGGCGGTTAGGCGCTGAATTTGAATATCTTGGGAAAAGTTGGCCTGATGAGGATGGCGATCCAGACTCATGTAGGCACTGTCGACCAAAACATCCTTGTGTTCGCACACCGCATCCAGAAGACTTTGGCCATAGAACTGGCCCTGGTCCTGGGCTGTCGGGACGAGATGGGAAACCTCACCACTAGCTTCCTGGGCTGTGGCTAGGATTATGGAAATTTGAGCGTTGATCTGATCAATCATTTGATGGAGAGCGTCAACTTTGTCGGTTAAGACAACGACCTGTGCCTGTATAGAATCCATAGGACGCCGTGCTCTAAATTTCACCTCCTATAGTAGATCCGTCGCCCTTGATTGACTGGGCTTTTCTAAATCATTTAACCTTTATTGGTATATTTTCCAAAAATGTTTCAGCTCAAAAGGCATTAACCTCTAGAACATGAAATCTGTTGAAGAAACATAGTTTTTTGTAAACCAACTTTCCTTTCTGCCTTGCTTTACCCGGTTAGTCAGTAAAAAAGACTCCATTATCTAGGGCGGGGATCAATTATAATCCTCTCCTCCTTTATGTAGTCGGGTTTTACCCTAGGTCAGGATTACAGCCCCATCGATACGTTTATTTAGTCTCACCCTTCCCTATCCATGGCCATCTCAAATTTTCTCCGAGACACCCAGCAGTGGTTTTCCCGCACGCCAGAACGAGCCCTCAGCCAAGCCTACGAAGCGGCCCAAACCATTGAGACCATGGAGCGCGAGTACTTTGGGGGCAACCCAATTTCCTCACGCTATGGCGACTATGGAGAGGCGGCAATGGCTTATTTTCAGGGGGAGCTGAAGAAAAATCTCACCCTGATCCGGGTACGACTAGCCGTGTTTCGAGCTAGCCGTACGGTCACCCGGATGTCTAATTCATCGCTTTTAGAGGTGGAGTTACCCAGAGATGGCACCGACGACCTGGCCATTAGTCGAGTTGATCGCCAGGCGATTTGGTTTCGGCAATTGCAGCTAATTGATCAGGTATTAAACCGTTACCAAAATCTAGATGACTCGAGCTACCGCCTGATTACCCTGACCGATGGAGCCAGGTCAGAGCCAGATAGGCAAAGCTCGGGAGCAATTGGGCGATCGCCCGCTCGCCAGGAAGGCTATAGTGGCGTCAAGCCAGGAGAAATCGCAACTCCCCGCGCCGCTGATCAAGCTACCAACCCCGGTGATAATCTGGTAGACCGTGTCAATGTTCTGCCCCGTTCCATTCTACGCACTGTGGATCGCATCCGTCAGGACCTGGATCCTAACTCCGAGCAAGAGGTTATCCAAGACTTTCGACGTTCTAAGGTCAGAACCACTGGGGCTATTCGTTTATTGCTGTTGATGATAATAGTGCCCCTGCTCACCCAGCAATTCAGCAAAACCTTTGTGGTTGGGCCTGTGGTGGAGCGGCTACGGCCAGATACCCCAGCGGACGTTTTCCTAAATATCGAGATGGAGGAAGAGGCTTTTCATGAGCTGAAAAACTTTGAAGAGCGGTTACGGTTTGAGACCCTAATCAGCAAAACCCCTGCCCTTTCCGAAGCAGCTATTGAACAGCGGGTACGGGAAAAAGCCGCAGAGATTGAGGAGGAATACCGGCACCGCAGTACCAATGCACTAAAGAATGTCTTTGCCGATCTTCTGGCGGCCATCGCCTTTGCCTTGCTATTAGTGTTCCGTAAGCCAGAGGTGGCTAATCTCAAGTCCTTTATTGATGAGATTGTCTACGGTCTGAGCGATAGTGCTAAGGCTTTCATTATTATTTTATTTACCGACACCTTTGTGGGCTTCCACTCCCCCCACGGCTGGGAAATTATTCTGGAAGGATTGTCGCGCCACCTGGGGCTACCGGCCAGTCGGGACTTTATCTTTCTCTTTATTGCCACTTTCCCGGTGATCCTCGATACGGTGTTTAAGTACTGGATTTTCCGGTACCTCAACCGTATTTCGCCCTCTGCAGTAGCCACCTATAAAGATATGAATGAGTAGTTAATACAATAGCGACCTAATCTGGGACGAGCGATAGTCAAGGGATTCAGGAACCAGTGGTCAGCAGGTAGGCAGGCTTTTGAATTCGGGATTTTGAGTTGTAACCACTGCCCCAGTAAAATGCCCTGCCATGGGCCGCCACCTCAAAGCTATAACCGTCCGGGACAGTTAAGCAGCTGGCACCGCTTCAAATCAGTTTAGCGCTGGAGAGCTCTATAACTGAAGTTAAGGATATGGATTGCCCAGCCCCTGGTACTGACTACCGAAAATTTGGCGGCTTCTGCTGACCTCAGAGGTCTAGCACTTGACCACCGCGGTCTAATTGCTGAGTTGGCCCTGGGGAATACCACGCCCCTCCAACAGATCGGCCCTTAGCCGGCAACGAATTACCACATATACAGTCATCTTTATCTTTTTGTAAGGAGAATGATGAGGCCGATCACACGGTCAACTTCAAAGAGTTGTTAAGATAACAACAAAGCTACTTAACCAAATCATAAAACTACTCTAGAGTAGAGAAAGAATCAATACAGAGCCTTAATTTATTCGTATTAGCTTGTTTTCTATATTTTTGTATTTGTCTGGCTATATCTGGGTTTGACCTAAGGGGAGGATAAAATGGTGTTTATTGACTACAGGGTTGTTGAAACTGCTCCGTTGCCCATTAATTGGTTGACCAGGTTGCACCGTCCCCTTAGCCGTTTGAGTATTTTAATCAGTTGCCTAGGCCTGATCTCCGCTGGCTTAACGATACAGTCAGGGCATAGCTTGGCCCAGACGTCACCTGCCACAGCAGCCCTCCAGACCACCTCCTCAAGATTTCCCGCCCCTGGGCGCTATTTGTTTGGCCAGGTGCCCACCCCTAATCAGATTGGCCAGGGCTATATGGTCCTGGAAAGCACCGGTAGCCAGATCTATGGTGCGGTGTATTTCCCCAGTTCCTCCTTTGATTGCTTCCAGGGTCAGGTCCAGGGAAACCAGCTAGCCATGACCATTGTTGACAGCTATAGCCAGGAAGCTTATCCCTATAGCGTCGCTCTGGTGGCCGATACGGCGATCGCCGCCACGAACCTACCCCAGGGCCTCTCTCCGGTTAACTTGGCAGGGTTCCATGCCATTCCTACCATGACCGATCAGGACTTGAGCATGCTCGAGATGTGCCGTCCCCGCTAGGAGGGGCTGCGGTTAATCTTCTCCTATCCCCTGGCCCACAGTAACTTAGTTAACTGTTGTAACGTAAAGGTTAGCCTATGCTAAGAGAGTGCCGCCTTTAGCAAAATCAGCGTGAACGCAGCAGAACAAGCCAATACCATCGAGTTCGCCAGTAAAATCGCTACCGTAGTGGGCCTGTTTAAGGCTACTTTCCCTGATCTCAGGGCCGATCTGAAGCCCTGGTCCAATGATCGGGAAACTCGCGATCTAGTGGATCCTGACTCCATTGACTTGGGGTTCCATTTTCCTGGGGTGAGCCGTCGGTTGAGATGTCGTAGTTTATTGGTACAGATTCGCTGCCATAGTGAGCCGGGTCGTCGAGATCTCCGGGTGATTGGCCTGGAGGTGGCGGGGTTTGACCATCGTGGCAAGCAATGGACCCTATCCACCATTAACGACTGGAGCTTTGTCGGCCTGGCGGTGCCCGATCCTACCTGGGGTGAACAGCTCAAGCAATGCTGTCGTCAAACCCTGATGTTATTTTCCCTGACCTCCGACCCCCAACCGTAACCCCCCTGGTTCAACCGATAGATCTGGGGCTCTGCGTCACCGTCAACTCCGATGCCCCCGCCTACTTTGGCAGCTATCTGGGGGAGAACCTGGCCGCGGTGGAAAGCGCCCTGAGGTTAATCCCGATGAAATTGCAACAACTGGTGAAAAACTCTTCTCTCTCGGTCCCGGAGAAACAGTGCTACCTGGAGGAAGGCGTCGCTGTTGCCTCAGCCCCCTAAGGGAAAAGCGTTTTTCGAATACTGGTTTTTCTAGCCCACTTCGATAATAGGGAGGCCTTGACCGCTAGCTACTGCCTGGTTAGTTGCAGGGGCCGGTGGCCGCTGGCCTAGATTGCCCTCAGGTAAGAATGCCGTAAAGATTACTTTACCCCTAGCCGGTATAAGAATCTGAAAGAGAGAAAAGAGGTCAGCTTTTCTATTGTTTCTTAGGAAAATGTACCACCGAGCATGGAACCATGAAGATTGAGTTTTTTCAGGGTTTACGGGGGCTGAAGGGCAGCAATCTGCCGACGGAAATCCTGGCTGGCATCACCCTGGCAGCCCTGATGATTCCCCTTAACATTGGCTATGCCCAGGTGGCTGGGTTACCCGCCACCGTGGGGCTTTACTCCGCCATTCTGCCCATGGTCGCCTTTGCCCTACTGTGTTCCTCCCGGCAATTGGTGGCCAGTCCCGATGCCTCCCTGGCCGCCTTGATGGGCTCTACCCTGGCGGGGTTAGCCACCCCCACAGAGCCCCGCTACCTGCAGTTAACCTTTGCTGTCACCCTGCTCTGCGCCCTGATCTTTTTCCTGTTCTGGTATTTTCGCCTGGGCTTTTTGGCTAACTTTCTCTCTAAGGCGGTACTGGCGGGTTTCATTAGTGGCCTGGGCATTGAGGTGCTGACCAGCCAGGTGAAAAAAATTATGGGCATCTCCGTAGAGGCGGAGGGCTGGTTCCGCGAGGTGTTTGAGATGATCCTCAAGGTGGTGGAGGCCAATCCCTACACCGTGGCGATCGGGGTTGGCAGTATTATCATCATTCGCCTGTTGAAACGGTTTGCCCCCCAGGTGCCCGGGGCCCTGGTGGCGCTGCTGGTGATGACCCTGCTGGTGGTGCAGTTTAACCTCGATCAGCAGGGAGTGAAGGTGTTGGGGGAGATCCCCGCGGGTTTGCCCAGTCTGACCCTCCCCCAGATCAGCTTAGGGGACTGGGGACGGCTCTTACCAGGGGCCCTGGCCATGGCGGGCATTACCTTGGCGGAGGGGTTATTGCTATCCCGTAGCTACGCCCAGAGGGGTGGCTACAGCATTAATCCCGACCAGGAAATGTTTGCCTTTGGTGCCTCTAACCTGGCCGCGGGTCTCACCGGTGGTTTTGCCATTGGCTCCAGTGCCTCCCGCACCGCCGCCATGGATAGCACCGGCGCCCGTACCCAACTGCCCAGTTTGGTGGGGGCGGTGGTGGTGGCCCTGGTGCTGCTGTTTTTCACCCGCCAGTTGGCCCTCTTACCCAGCGCCGCTCTGGCGGGGATTGTGGCTAACGCTGTGCTGAAGCTGATTGAGGTGGATGAACTGCGGCATCTGTTTCGAGTGCGGCGATCGGAATTTTGGGTGGCGATCGCCTGTCTGATCAGTGTTCTGGTATTAGGTCCCCTCAAGGGCATCCTGATTGCCTTTCTACTCTCCCTGATCGATCTACTGGGGCGGGTTTCCACCCCCAGCACGGCGGTGCTGGCTGGTGCCCCTGGGCAGGATCGCTTTGTAGCCGCCAGTCGGTATCCGGAGGCCTCCCCCACCCCAGGCCTATTGATCTATCGTTTCAGTGCCCCCCTAATCTTCGCCAATGCCAATTTCTTTGAAGCACAGGTTGAGGATTTAGTGGAGACCGCCGAGCCCCTGGTGCAGTGGTTTGTGTTAGACGGGGAGGCCATCACCGACATTGATGTGACCGGGGCTGAGGCCCTGGAGCAAGTCATCGAACGGTTGGAGGAGCAATCTATCGAGTTTGCCATGGCCCGGGTGAGTGGTCGGCTGGAGGAGCGGCTCCAGACCTATGGTTTACTGGTCAAAATAGGCCGGCAACGCATCTACGACAGTAATCGGGAGGCAACTCAAGCCTTTTTAGAAAAACCGGTTAAACCGGAGGTGGTTTAGACCCTGGCTGAAGCACCAGGCACAGGTTTTCCATCGTGGACAAACTGTCCATCCTTAAACAATCCAGCACCCTACTCCGCCAATTTCTGAATAGCGCTGAAACCTTATGCAACTTGAGCACCCTACTTTTAGCCCTTGCCTTCAATTCCTCTTCTGGGAAGTCCTCAAGCAAGTTTCCCCTGCTGCCTAGACAGCAGCGGTTGGGAAATAGGCACCTCGAGAAAACTTTGGCCTACAGACAAAAGTAAGATGAAGGGATGTATAGTAACCCGCTAGCCCACTTTCATGGAACTTAATCTATGGACCCGAATCAGAACCTCTCGCCCGAGGCTAAACACCACTTACAGCAGCAACTCAAATTTCATCCCCACCCCGATGTGCGGGAAAGGATCTTGATTCTGCTGCTACGTCATCAGGGTAGAACTCAACGGGAAATCGCTGACCTGCTGGGGTGTTCCCTGCGTAAAGTGGCCTACTGGTCAGTCCATGGTGACCCTGGGGACCTGGATAGCCTGGTGGACAAGCGTATGCAGGGCAATTATCAGAAGGTGACCGACGCTTACCTGGATCGACTATTTCAGGTGGTGAGCCAAAAACCCCAGGACCTGGGCTATGGCTTTAAGACCTGGAGTCAACAAAAGCTGGCTAACCATATGGAACAGGAAACCGGCATTAAGTTGAGCGCCAGTCAACTGGGTCGTATCCTCAGGGCCAGTCAGCCAGGCCATGGCCGTAAAGCCACCCCACCGTTGGGCCGGTCGACCCCGAAGGCTGGTCTATCCCCCGATAGCCCCCTCAAACTATCAAAAACCTCCGTTGCCAAGGTGAGTTAGGGTTCCCATGGATACCCCTGCTGCTCAAGGCTGGCGGTCTATCAACAGGCCATCGAGCAGTAAATTTCCCCCGTCCCCTGCTGGCCCCAGCTCGTCACTTGACGCTTGATCAAGCACTAGTCCAGCTTCCTTTAAATTCAGTTAGTCCTCACAGGAGTCCGCAGTCATGATTAATCGAGCCCCTAATTCCGATCGCCGGGAAGAACGTCAACAGGATCGTAGCTTTGGCCATCGCCATAGCGGCAACACCATCTATAAAATGCGGCAGCGCCTGGTCTCCCTGGGGGATGACTTTTATATTGAGGACCAGGCCGGTGATCGGGTCTTTAAGGTGGACGGCAAGGCCCTACGGGTTAGACAAACCCTGCTGTTTGAGGACCTGCAGGGGCATACCCTCTGCCAAATCCAAGAGCGAATGCTGCGGGTTAAGGAGGCGATGGCGATTGAAAATAGTCAGGGTGAGAAGTTGGCCGTGGTCAAAAAGGCTCTGATCACTCCCCTGCGAGATCGTTGGACCGTCACCATCGGCAATGGTCCAGAATTAGAGGCACAGGGCAATATTCTGGATCACGAATACAGTATTACGGCGGGTAGAAACAAATTGGCGGAGGTTTCGAAGCGGTGGTTTCGCCTTACCGATGTTTATGGCGTAGAAATTGAGCCGGGGCAAAATGATGTGCTGATTTTGGCGATCACCACTGCGATCGACATGATGGCCCAACCCGATAGCGAAGAATCAGCTTAACAAGAGGAACCTATGGCACCCCATCAATCGCGACATCCCCAGCGTACCCGGGCACCCAAGGCAGCGGGGATTGCTGGAATAGTTTTTTCGATTTTGCTGATCATCAGTTTGGTTCTTTTACTTACCGCCATACCCACCAGCGCCAATGGGGAGAGGCTGTGGTGGATGGGGCGGCAGGATCACCTGCTGCTGGCCCTCAATCTTATTCCCTTCGCCGGCATTGCCTTCCTTTGGTTTATCGGGGTAGTCCGCGACCGACTGGGAGAAGGGGAGGATCAATTCTTCGCCACTATTTTTCTGGGCAGTGGTCTGTTGTTTGTGGCCCTATTGTTTGTTAGCGCGGCCCTGATTGGCAGCGTGGTCAGTGCCTCCCAAGCTCTGGCCCCTGGTCTTTCTAGTGCCTCAGGATGGCAACCCTATCACTACGCCGGTAATGCTCTGTTCAGCACCTACGGTATTCGCATGGCGGGGGTCTTTATGATTTCCACCTCTACCCTTTTCATCCGGACCCACGCGATCCCCGCCTGGATGGCCTGGCTAGGCTACGGTCTGGCCGCCGTGATGCTATTCCGGATTGGTCAGATCGATCATCTGGGCTGGGTGGTGATGGGTTTTCCCCTGTGGGTGCTACTCATTAGTATCTATATCCTGGTGACCAGCTACCGGCGGAGGTAATCCTCAACATCCTGTTACCATCTGCCACCAAAATTGCGCTCTTGCCCTAAGCTGGAAAGGTGGACAAGGCTGGCAGCGGCTGGCCTAATTTCATTGCTGTTCTCACCATTATGCTGAATCCCGATCTGGATGCCATACAACTGACCAAGGAGGAGTATGAACGCTACTCCCGCCACATCATTCTGCCGGAGGTCGGCCTGGATGGGCAAAAGCGCCTCAAGGCGGCCAGTGTTCTCTGCGTTGGCACCGGCGGGCTGGGTTCGCCCCTGTTACTCTACTTGGCGGCGGCGGGCATTGGCCGCATTGGCATTGTTGACTTTGATGTGGTAGACCAATCCAACCTGCATCGCCAGATCATCCACAGTGAGTCTTGGGTCGGTAAACCTAAAATCGCCTCCGCCAAACAACGCATTCTGGAAATCAACCCCCACTGTCAGGTTGATCTCTACGAAACCCGCCTCAGCGCCGATAACGCCCTGGATATTTTCCAGCCCTACGATGTGGTGGTGGATGGTACCGATAACTTTCCCACCCGTTACCTGGTTAATGATGCCTGTGTGCTGCTGAACAAGCCCAATGTTTACGGATCGATCTTCCGGTTCGAGGGGCAGGCGACGGTGTTTAACTATCAAGACGGCCCCAACTATCGAGATCTGTACCCCGAGCCGCCACCGCCGGGCATGGTGCCCTCCTGTGCTGAAGGAGGGGTGTTGGGGGTATTGCCCGGCATTATTGGCACCATCCAGGCCAACGAAACCATCAAGGTGATTTTAGGAGTAGGACGCACCCTGAGTGGTCGGCTGTTACTTTACAATGCCCTGGATATGACCTTCCGGGAACTGAAGCTACGGCCTAACCCGGTGCGACCGGTGATCGAGGAACTGATTGACTACGAGATGTTCTGCGGCATTCCCCAAGCTCAAGAGGAGGCGGAGCGAGACCTGGCGGAAATCGCTGAAATCACCGTAGTAGAACTGAAGCAGATGCTGGACGGCAGCACTGATATGCTGCTGATCGATGTTCGTAATCCCAATGAGTACGAAATTGCCAGTATCCCCAACGCGGTCTTGATTCCCCTACCGGATATTGAACAGGGGGACGGTGTTGATCGGGTTAGGCAGCTGATCTACAACGGCCAGCGATTAGTTGTCCACTGCAAAATGGGGGGGCGATCGGCCAAGGCCCTGGCGATCCTCAAGCAGCATGGTATCTCGGGCACCAATGTGAAGGGTGGCATCCTGGCCTGGAGTCGGGAGGTAGATCCATCGGTGCCAGAGTACTAGACCGGCATGAACCCCATGGCACTGAGTCAAGGCTGGGGGGGTGGTCTGGCGATCGCCCTAACCACCCTGATACTATTCACCGCTGAGCTGCGGGCGGATACTGGCCTCCGCTGCCAGTTTGATCCTAGCTTGGGTACACCCAATCCCCTGGGAATGAGGGCGTACATCACCATCTTCGAGACCGGTGGAAATACCACCTTAGAATTTGAGCAGTTTCCCAGTCTGGTGGGAGGAGGGGAAGTGCCGGCCACCCTCGGGGTCAAACGGGTGATGACTTTTTATGACCTGGGTCTGACCGCCACCCGCCAACTCCTGTTAGATCAACCCCAGTACTACTCCGAGTTGCTAGGGTACCAGGATCTCCAGGGGTTTGGGCCGATCAATGATTTGCTCACCTGTTCTCCCTATTAACCAGCAGCCATGGTTACGCTCCCAGAAGGTTTTCGCCAGGGCATTACTTTGCTGGCCTACGGCCTGGCCTTGATGTGGGGCTTGGCTCTGGTGGATCTGCTATTCGCCCATCGGGGACTGACCCACCTGGGGATTCAACCCCGACGGTTGGTAGGATTGCCAGGGATTGTGGTAGCCCCCCTGCTGCATCAAAACCTTCCCCATCTGCTGGCCAACTCGGCTCCCCTGGTGATTTTGGGCAGTCTAGTGTTACTGAGGGGGTTGACGGCGCTAGCCTTGGTGACGGCCCTGGCCTGGTTGGGGAGCGGTCTGGGCAGTTGGCTACTGGGCCGAGCCGGTACTTGCCACCTGGGGGCCAGCGGGTTGGTGTTTGGCTATCTGGGGTTCCTGCTGCTGCGGGGCTATTTTGATCGGACCCTACCCTCCCTGGCGATCTCTCTGGTGGCTGGGTTTCTCTACGGTGGATCCCTCTGGGGTTTATTGCCCCTACAACGGGGTAAGTCTTGGGTAGGCCACGGCAGTGGTTTTTTAGCCGGCGCCCTGGGGGCCCACCAGCTGGAGCTGTGGCAAAGCTGGGGCCTAGGGGGCAGGTAGGTTCTCACAAAGGGGCTCGCGGATACAGCCTTTATGCCACCGGTGTCGTACATAGATATAGGTGAATATCTTTAACCTCAGCTTTTCTTCCAGTCAGGGAAAATCAACAATCAATGCAATGGCTGTACATCACAGGTTTGGTGGCCTAGAATCTAAAGAAATTATTAAGGCACGGCCATGAACCCAAAGCTTTTGCATCATTTATGGTCTTTGGTCGATCGATCCCAGGGTAGCCATCTCCTGTCCCTTGATGACAGTGGTCTAGCCCACTGGCTGATGGAACAGTTCAGGTTAAACCAACCCATTAATCAAACCGAAAGCGACCAGTTGAGTCACTACATTCGCTCTAAAATTCCCCTCATTCGAGACCTGCTAGTCAGAGGGCTTTAAGCGTCAGCTCGATCAGTCATTACTTACCCTAATTGAACCACCAACAAAAACCATGCCCGATTGGTTGGGGTTGTTTTCCAGGACAGATCGGTTAGCCAGGCTCAATCTATTTTGATGCAGGTTTAGCATCACTGCAAACCTTGGATTAGTTTCCGCAGGTGGGCCCAGGTCCCTGCCGCCAAGTTTTAAACATCCAGAACAGATTGTTGGTTTTGATACAAGTTACAGACCCAAATCATAGGAGGGTTTAGATTGGTTTAATATTTTTTTGCTTTCCGGTATATTTGGAAAGATTTCTTTGTGAGTGAGGAGTGATCAATGCGCAGACTTAGTTTACTGGCAGCGGCCTTGAGTTTAACGATCGCAGCCTGTAGCACAACGGCTCCGACCACTACTGCCCCTTCTGGGGAAGGGACTGCAGCTTCAACCACCGTAGGAAACCGCCTGGCCACCATTAAAGAACGGGGTAAGTTGATCTGTGGGGTAGAGGGCACCATTCCTGGCTTTAGCTTTGTAGACCAAACCGGTAAGTATTCTGGGTTAGATGTGGATATCTGTCGAGCCGTTGCCGCTGCTGTCTTTGGTACTGCTGACAACATTGACAGCAAAATTGAGTACCGCAACCTGGACTCCACTGCCCGTTTCCCCGCCCTGCAAAATGGCGAGGTGGATATGCTGTCCCGCAACACCACCTGGACCATTAGCCGTGACTCCGCCGGTGGCAATGGCCTGGAGTTCGCTCCCACCACCTTCTTCGATGGGCAAGGGGTGATGGTTTCTAAGGCCAGTGGCATCAAAGACTTCGCCGGGCTAAATGGCAAGTCGGTCTGCGTAGAAACCGGTACCACCACTGAGTTGAACCTGGCCAGTCGGGTAAAGGAAGCGGGCATCACCATTAACGAAGTTAAATTCCAAGACTCCAACGCCGCCTCCGCCGCCTACACCGAAGGGCGTTGCGAAGCCTTTACCTCTGACCGCTCCCAATTGGCGGCCAAGCGGACGGGCCTACCTAAGCCCGACGATCATATTCTATTGGATGATGTTCTGTCTAAGGAGCCCCTCGGCCCAGTGACCGTGAATAATGACTCCGCCTGGTATGACGTGGTCAAGTGGGTGACCTACGGCCTCTTCCAAGCTGAAGAATTTGGCATTACCCAGGCCAACGTGGAGGAAAAACTCACCGATCCCAGCCCCGATATTCAAAACTTCCTCGGGGTAGAAGGGGATCTGGGGCAACAACTGGGTCTTTCCAAGGACTTTATGCTGCACACCATTAAGGCGGTGGGTAACTACGGTGAAGTCTTTGAACGAAATGTGGGGACTGACTCACCCCTGAAAATTGACCGGGGTCTGAATAAACTCTGGACAAAGGGTGGCTTAATCTACTCACCCCCCTTCCGTTAAGATCTATTCCCTTACCCGTGGTAGGGAGTTTATTTCCCTGCCACGTTACCCATACCGGTCTATCTATGGCCTCCCCCGCGCCCTCCGACAATTCCGTGCCCCTGTGGCGAGACGATCGCGTCCTCCGCCTGGGTCTCCAGGCTTTGGTACTGGTGATAGTGGTGGGGGCGGGGGCGATCATGGTGGGTAACATGAACCGCAACCTACAACAGCTGGGTCGACAATTTGACTACGGTTTTTTGAAGAACCAAGCCGGATTTAACATCGGTGAAAGTGTTCTACCCTACGCCCCTAACGATAGCTACGGTTGGGCCCTATTTGTGGGGTTTGTCAACACTCTGCGCCTGATTGTGGTGGGCTTTATTACCACCACGGTGGTGGGGGTCTTGGCCGGTATTGCTAGCTTTTCCGACAACTGGCTGATCCGGCGCCTAAATTTGATTTATGTCGAGGTGGTTCGCAATACTCCCCTATTGCTGCAACTATTCTTCTGGTACTTTGTGGTCCTGTTTGGTTTGTCCCAGGCGGGCGAGGTACGACGCCTGCTGGGCGGCGGCCTTTACATTAGCAAGAAGGGGATTACCCTGCCCTGGCCGGCCAACACCCCAACCGCTTGGGCTTCAGCCCTGGGCCTGCTAATTCTGGCCGTGGCCGCTTACCTGGTATGGCGGTGGCGCCTGCGGCAAATGGAGCAGGTTGGTCGGTCTGGACGGGGACAGGGTCTGGTGCTCTGGGCGATGGCGGCGATCGCCCTAACCCTATTTTGCTTTGGCCTGGGTTGGAGCTTTCCCCGCCTGGGCGATGATAACTTGGTGGTGGGGGGGCTACGAATTTCCCTAGAATACGCCGCCATGCTAGCGGGGCTGACCTTCTACACCGGTGCCTTCATTGCTGAGATTGTGCGAGCCGGCATCCAATCCGTTTCCCGAGGACAATGGGAGGCGGCTCGATCCCTGGGGTTGAAAACTGGGCTAGCCCTGCGCCTGGTGGTCTTCCCCCAGGCTCTACGGGTCATCATCCCCTCCCTCAATGGTCAGTACATGAACCTGGCTAAGAATTCTAGTCTGGCCCTAGCGATTGGCTATCCCGACATTTTTGCCACCGGCCAAACCATTCAAAACCAGACTGGACGCGCGGTGGAGGTGGTATTACTGTGGGCGGTGACCTACCTGAGTATCAACCTGATCATCTCCCTGGTGATGAATCGCTTTAACCAAAGCGTGCAAATTCTAGAACGCTGACCATGACTTCGACCCGCCCCTTCTCCTCCTCCCCGCCGGTGTCGACCGCTCCGACTCCCCTCATCTGGCTACGCAAAAATCTGTTTAGCAGCTGGTTTAACGGTATCCTCACCCTAGTGTTAGGGGGTCTACTGGTACACTC
>Ga0208465_1000005_pt1 | contig 99262 bp, 141 predicted proteins | sample LakMenEpi31Aug10_FD_150749 | JGI IMG/M metagenome (GOLD analysis project Ga0208465, IMG submission 150749) | Freshwater microbial communities from Lake Mendota, WI - 31AUG2010 deep hole epilimnion (SPAdes) | ecosystem: Environmental > Aquatic > Freshwater > Lake > Epilimnion/Euphotic zone ...
GCTAGATTAAAGTTTATTCTAGGAATCACCTTAGGTTCTATTTTATTTTTTACAGCTATAGGAATTCTCTATGGCCTTTTGTTCGTTACTCAACCTATTGGGGCACAGTCAGAAAATGACAAGATGTTCTTCAATGTTTTGGGTAGCGTAGCTACATTTATTACTGGAACTTTGGCTGGACTTCTTATTGGTCAGTCTGGTGCAAAAGACATTATGGCTGCACAACTAGCCAATAAAGAGATGGACTCAAAGAATACTCTTGCTGATAAAAAGCTTGAGGCAGAAATTGACGACGCTAAGGCTCGCAGACTTGCAAAGCCAGACGGAGCAGTTCCCCCAGCACATCCAGTTGACGAAGATTGGGATAAAGACTAATGGCGGAACAAGGAACAGCAGCTAAGCTTATTGAAGTTGCTACAGCAGAAGTAGGTACAGTCGAAGGTCCAAAGGACAACGAGACTAAGTACGGTGCGTTTACTAAGGCTAACTTCTTGCCTTGGTGCGGAAGTTTTGTTATGTGGTGTGCCGATCAGGCTGGCGTAAAGGTACCAAATACTGTATCAACTCCAGCTGGCGCAGCAGCGTTTAAGAAGAAGAATGCTTGGATTGACGGTGATCTTGCAGATCCAGAGCCAGGTGATATTGCTTATTTTGATTTTCCATCAGATGGTGTAGATCGAATTTCCCATGTTGGAATTGTCATTAAGGACAATGAAGACGGCACTGTATGGTGCATAGAGGGAAATACCTCTGGAGACTCCAAAGGTAGCCAACGTAATGGAGGAGAGGTCTGCAAAAAACTACGTGCATATAAAAAGAATAAAAAGAATGTGCAAGTCTCTATCGTTGGATTTGGTCGACCAAAGTTTAAGGGTGCGGCTAAATCATCCGTCCCAGCATCACCTGCTGAGACATGCGACCGTTGTGGAAAACTTTTGTAAAAGGATGTGATCCTTATCTAGAGATAAGGGGCCGGATTTCTCCGGCCCCTTTCTTTATTACTCCGAGAATCTACTAATCCAGAGTTCTATCCCAGGCTCTGATGGGTCTCCATCATAAGCGTGAGGGCCATAGCCCCAAGAACCCCAGTTAGTGCCCTTAGCCGTCATATAGAAGGCTATTTGAGCATTTACTACTGGGTCAAATAATTGTTTCTTTGTATCGATTTGTATTCCGTTTTGTTGAAATTTATCTATCCTGTCCGAACCTAAAGTTCCAATCATGTTTATTTGAAATAGCCCATAAGAGTCATCTCCTGTAGACGGAGTATCATTATGGGAAGTAGGACGTCCTGTGGACTCCCTCATAGCTACGGCCCAAGCTATTTTTAACTTTTCCCCCTTAAAGCCAGTAAGCTTTAAAAGGTCGATTAATTCATCATTTGATAGCTTTTTAGCGTTTCTGTATTTTTCAATAGGGTCAACTTCTTCTACCGCAACTGTTACGGTAGTTCCATCAGACGGTAAGATCTGATTTGACCAGGCCCATGCTACGTCTACACTCATTACAAATAAAAGTGCTAGCAATGAGGTTAATATCTTAACTTTTGCACTATACTTCACTTCATCCCCTGGGTCTAGAGGGCCAGATTGTTACCCATAACAACTGTCACTTGCCATGAGCGATACGGCCTCTTTCTGCCGCATCTATCTGCAACCCCTTTACTTGCGAGACTACAAATGCCCGGTTTCCCAGGCATTAGTAGAACCGTAGCAGTAAATACAGGGGGTCCGCAACCCTGAAGTGAAAAGGAAAAAAATGTCTAAATGTCTGAATTGTGATGATAATGCGGTGTATATTTTGGAAAAAAGGGGACAAAGCCCACAATTATTTTGTGAGAAAGATCTCCCTTGGTTTTTAAAATCTGCGCTACCAGCTGAAGGATTAAAGAAGATCTCTGATCTTGTAGTTGAAGAAGAGCCTAAGATTGAAGAAAAATCAAAGAAGCCTTCAAAGAAGGAAGAACCAGTTGTGGTTTCTGAACCGGAACCAGTAGTCGAAGAAACTGTAGCGGAAGAAGAGATCAATGAAGATAGAGACGATAATAACTAAGCAGGGACATCCTGTTCCTAACACTGTTATGCAGCCTAGAGGACCATTTCCTCCTGAGCTTCTTGAGGAACCAAAAATCGTATATGAATACGATAAGCAGGCTGAGAATGGCGGTTATGAGCTGCCAGTTGAGGGCACTGCACAAAATGACTATAAAGAACTTCGTTGGTTTAAGTGCAATATCTGTTTAACAGTTATATCTGAAAATCATCTAGAGACACATCTTTGTGAGTAAGGCTCATGGTAAATAGAAGAGGCTGGAATAGAATAAGCGCTGCAGAAGAAGCTGCACGTAGAGCCCGCAATGCCATGAACAGAATGGATGCGAGTGATTTAGAAAACTATCTCCCTCAAGAGATAATACGAGCAATAAAAAAAGAAAGAAGAAGTCTAGGAGAGCAGCTTTCTAGAGGCGTAACTCGTCCGGGATATACAACAAATGAGATCGATGTAAATATAGATCCTAGAGGCGCATACTACGAAAACGAGATGATGTATCTCGATCCGGCCCTAGCAATATACCCTGAACCGGGTGAAGAGGCGTATGCTCCAGTATCTTTTAGGGGTAACCTTACAGAGGCGCCAACAGCTACTAGCAAACCAGAACGCCCAAGAACTGTTGCAGCAGCATACGACCCAAATAGAAGCACATTAACAATCGTCTTTAGAGACTCCACCGTATATAACTATTACGACGTTAGTATGGATGAGTGGGAAGATTTTAGAGAAAAACCAAGCAAGTATGAATACATTAGGGATGTTTTAGACTACAAACCTAGAGGCCCTGCAGATATAAGCTCTGTCCCTACTGATGTAAGAATGTTTGCTTATAGGGCAACCAGAGCGGCTCAGCTTGCTGCTGAAAAGAAGAAACGGAGTAAGTAATGGCTACAACAAAAGATATAGGAAACTATTACTGGCATGGCCTAACCTATCCGTACAAGCCAAAAGGTCTGTATGAAAAAGCTGAGACTCAGGAAATTGACGAACCTTTTAGGCATGGGTCCGGGGTATCTATACGCATACCCTTTACAAAAAGGGCAATAGTTATGGGTAAGTGGGCAAAAACTGGATATACAGAGAGCGAGGCTCTAACCTACGCCATACGGGGTAGAGGATTAAAAAAGGACGAGGTAAACTGGGATGCTATACGTCAAGGAGTAAAAGAGAGTAACTGATGTTTAAGAAGCGTAAACAACAGCGTGAAATAACACGGGTTCAAAAACGAATACAAACCCTTCCTTCAGGAGAAATAGTGGGGTGGGTAAATAACTCTATTTATAACATTGATCGTAACCTATCCATGTGGAGCCGTACAGAAGACGCTACATTTTTAGAAGAAGCTCGATTAGCATCAGAGGTGCTACATGAGGCCCTAGAGTCGTTAAGTAGGAGAGTAAATGCGTGAAGACTTTGAGTTCAACGACTTTGAGGATGAGGATGACGATCTTGACTATGAAGATGATTCACAGTTTGAAGAGGTAGATGGTCCTGAGGACGAAGAAGATTACGAAACCCTAGAGTCCGATGAGGACGAGATGGATGAACTATCTAAAGAGTTCGTAGCTGTCCTAGTAGATAAGATCCTTTCCTTTATGGTTTTGCTTGTTGGGCACGACCTACACCCCTACCAGAAACCGTTAGCTAAAAGAATTATAGAAAGCGTCATAGTCAATGACGGAGAAGAAATAACTGCTCTTGCAGCTCGTCAGTCTGGAAAGTCAGAAACAATAGCAAACGTTGTAGCTACTCTTATGGTTATTCTGCCTAGGTTGGCTAAGATGTATCCAGATCTATTGGGTAAGTTTACGTCTGGTTTATGGGTTGGAATGTTTGCTCCTATTCAAGCACAGGCAGAAACTCTTTACTCAAGAACAGTAAGTCGATTAACAAGCCCACAGGCACTAGAGGTTCTTGGCGATCCGGAAATTGATGATATGCCTGGAAAGAACCCTGGAGTTACAAGAAATATAAAGCTTAAAAACTCGGGCTCAACACTAATGATGATGACAGCTAACCCTCGTGCAAAGATTGAATCTAAGTCTTTCCACCTAATGGTCATTGATGAGTGTCAAGAGGCAGACGACTTTATAGTCTCTAAGTCTATTGCCCCTATGGGTGCGTACTACAACGCAACGATGGTTAAGACCGGGACCCCATCTACCATGAAAAACAACTTCTACAGATCTATACAGCTAAATAAGAGACGTCAAGTGGGACGTACAAGCAGGCAAAATCATTTTCAGTGGGACTGGAGAGATGTTGCCAAGTTCAATGAAAACTATGAAAAGTTTATTCGTAAAGAGATGTTACGAATTGGTGAAGATTCTGACGAGTTTCAGCTCTCCTACAATTGCAAATGGTTACTAGAGCGGGGTATGTTCGTAACTTCATCTGTAATGGATGATTTGGGAGACACTTCTCAACAGCTAGTCAAGAGTTGGCACGCATCCCCAGTAGTAGTGGGGATAGATCCTGCACGTAAGATGGACTCAACCGTAGTTACCGTTGTATGGGTTGACTGGGATCGTCCAGATGAGTTTGGCTATTACGACCATAGAATTCTAAATTGGATGGAAATCCAGGGAGACGATTGGGAAGAACAGTACTTCCAAATAGTTAACTTCCTAGGAAACTACGACGTTTTGGCCATTGCGGTAGACGCAAACGGGGTTGGAGATGCGGTAGCTCAACGACTAAAGGTTCTTATTCCTAGAGCCCAGGTTGTTGCAACCACCTCTAGCCAGAGCGATCAATCTAAGCGTTGGAAGCATTTACAGGCCCTAATACAGCGCCAGATGATTTCTTGGCCTTCCCACGCTAAAACACGAAATCTTCGTATTTGGAAGCGTTTCTACCAACAAATGACGGATGCCGAAGTACAATATAAGGGTCCCAACTTCTTAGTTGAAGCCCCTAAAGAGGCACACGCACACGACGATTTTGTGGACTCTTTGGCACTAGCGTGTTCTCTAACACAAGAAATGGTCATGCCAACCGTAGAGGTTAGCGCATCTCCATTCTTTTAATAGAAATTCGTTTAGGACCAAAAATATCCTTGTAGGTACCAAACTTATATACAAGGATCCTTAAAAACCTTATAAGGAGTAAATAATGGCAATTGCACCAAACCCTGGCTTTCCTGAGAAGACCGGCTCAGTTTACGAACGTAAAATGGCTGGAGCTGTTCCAGGACAGCGCGGACCTCTTCGCTTTGAAGAGGGAGTAGCAACTGATACCGATGTTCCAAATGATTTTCAACTTGGACTTGATCAGGGCTACGACACACCAGCTGGGCGTCCTAACCACAATCTAAATGTTTTTGAGAAGTCTGCAGAAGAGACTATGAGAGAGCGTGCCCACGTCGGTTCAGCCGCATGGGTTGAAGCTCCTACTTATGTAAATGAGTTTTCTCAGGGTAACTTCCAAGACTACGCAGAACCACGGATTGAAGAGGTTGCTCGTTCAGGCGGTCGTTATCAAAGAATGAACCCTGCAGCTGTAACTGACTAATCAGGGTAAACTTTCGTACTAGGTACCCGGCTTCGTTACCCCTTCTCCGAAGCCGGGCACCACTTACTTTAGGAGAGCGATGGCTGAATCAGGAGTACCTTCAAATCAGGTATTGTGGAATAGCTTAGTGTCACAAGCAAAAGCTAAATACCCATCAAGAAGAAGCAAAGGACTTTCATTTGCTGCCGCTTCTTGGGTAAAACAACAGTACGCTTCAAAAGGTGGTCAATACGTTTCTTCAAAAGCAGAAGTAGAAATTCGTGATACTAAAAAAGAACTGATAGATAAAAAGAAAAGAAAAGAAGCGGACATTAAAAGAAGAAAAAAGTTAAATCATCAGCTTAGCTAACGAGAGTGAAATAGAGTGAGTATAGATTTTAGTCCTCCGTCGTATAGGGCGGCATCCTCTGATTTAACTATTTCAATTTCTCCACTAGGATTAGTGGAATTAGCAGATGAAGAGTTTGAGGTTCACGGTCCTCGTCTAAACCGTTATTCATTAAACTGGGCAATGTATCTTGGCCATCACTGGGCTTATCGCAGAGAAATTGGCGAAGCTCAAATGGTATTTAATTACTATAGAGCCTTTACAGATTATATATGTAACTTCACCTTTGGTCGAGGAGTTACCTTCCAGAGCAGCTACGCTACAAATGCGATACTTCCAGATATTCTAAAAAGAGTTTGGGAAACCGACAATGAAAAGCATAGCGTTCTTTGGGAAATGGGACAACAGGGCGGAGTATCTGGGGACTGCTTTGTAAAGGTAGCTTACGAAGAGGCATTTACAGACTCTACTGGGCGAGTCCATCCTGGACGTGTACGTATTCTTCCGTTGAACGCATCATTTTGTTTTCCAGAGTTTCATCCACATGATCGCTCCCGTTTAATTAGATTTAAGCTTAAGTACCGTTTCTGGGGAACATCCCTAGAAGGAACTCGTCAGGTATACACATATACTGAAATTCTTACTGACGATCGCATCGAAGAATACATTAATGATGAGTTGATTGATTCAAGAGCAAACCCTATTGGAACAATTCCAGTAGTTCATATTCCTAACGTCCGTGTTTCTGGATCCCCTTGGGGACTTTCTGATTGCCATGACATTATTGTTTTAAATAGAAACTATAACGAAGTAGCTACAGATATTGCCGACATCGTGAACTATCACGCAGCCCCGGTCACAGTGATCACGGGCGCCAAGGCATCCTCCCTTGAAAAGGGACCGAAGAAGGTCTGGGGCGGTCTACCCAAGGATGCTCAGGTATTTAATCTAGAAGGTGGCGGACAAGGTCTTGCCGGAGCAATGCAGTATCTTGCAACTCTAAAGACCTCAATGCACGAAATGATGGGGGTTCCCGAAACTGCCCTAGGCCAAGTTCAGCCAATCTCAAACACCTCTGGAACAGCTCTATCTATTCAATATCAGCCTCTTATGAACCGCTATAACCAGAAAATGACTCAATATAGCGAGGGAATTAAGAAGATCAACGAGCTTGCTCTTTTGACCATTGCGATCAAAGAACCAGAGCTTTTTACCTACAACCCAGATTTTAATGGCCCAATAAAATTAGATCAAATAGCCCAATTAGATCCAAACGACCCTGTAACATATGAGACAGTGGTTCACTTCCCTCAACCACTTCCTCTAGACAAGCTCATTCTCTTGAGCGAAATTCAACAGAAGATGGCTTTAAATCTAGAGAGTAGGGAAGGGGCTTTAAGAACTTTGGGAGAAGAATTCCCAGATGAAAAGCTTCAAGAAATTCGTCAAGAGCTTATTGCAGACGCAAAAGCAGATGGCGCATTGAATCTTGTAAAGAAGCAAATCGATGCAGCAATTGCATCGTTAACTGGATTGCTACCAGATGGATCAGGGGGCTCAACGCCTGCACCTGGTTCAGAAGTTGGTAGCGGAGTTGGTCCAGGACCAATGGGTCAGCCAGGAGTTATGTCTCCTGAAGAGGCTCAAACAATCGAACAACTCCAAATAGATTTGGTCACCAAAGCATATGGAACCAGACTTCCAGGACGTAAGATGCCTGGAACAGATTCTAAGTTTGGTGATCAATAAAATAAATCCGCAGGTCATCGTGGCATTAATTCGGACAACGACCTCTTAAACCTAAGGAATAAACATGTCAGAAGCAACAAATGTTGTTGACACTCCAGAAGTGCGTGAAGCATTTCAAACGGATATGCCAACACAAACAGAAACTCTAGTAACACCGGTTCAGCCTAAAGAAGCCGCAACTGGTAAGTCATACACCGAAGAGGATCTACGTAAGGTACGAGAGCAGGAGAAGTCCAAACTCTACCCACAGATTGATTCCCTTAAAGAAGAAGTATCCCTTCTAAAGAAGGAACGCGAAGATCGTCAAGCAGAGGCTGACCGTCTTCGTCAGGAACAAGAGGCTGAAGCCCGTAAGAAGGCAGAGGCTGAAATGGATGTTCGCCAGCTCCTAGAGTCTAAAGAAAAAGAGTGGGCGGAAAGAATTGAGCAAGAGCGCGTAGAGCGCGAAAAAGCCTTTCTTCTTCTCGAAAGAGAGCGTCAGTTTGCAGAACTCAATGAGTACCGCAATCAGCGCCTACAGGATGAAAGGGACAATGTTTTACCAGAGCTATTGGACTTAATTACAGGTAATACTAAAGAGGAAATTGAATCCAGTATCTCAGGTCTAAAGGAACGTTCATCACGTATCCTTGACTCTGCACAGCAGGCTATGCAGTCTGCTCGTAGAGAAATGACAGGCAGCCGGGTAACCGCGCCGCCTTCCGGACCCCTCGACACCAATTCGGATCAACAACAGTTCACGGCGGAGCAAATAGCCGCTATGTCGGTTACCGAGTACGCAAAACACCGTCAACGTTTGCTGGGATCAGCAACCGATCGCGGTAAGGGAATATTCGGATAAAAAGTAATTTCAACTATGTTAATTAACACTAAGGAGTAATACCGACATGGCATCAGCCGTAACAGGTACCGGTAATCTCGCCGCGTCACCTACAGCGTATTCTGGCGCTAATAGCCAGCTTACCCAAGCAATTCAAACAATCTGGTCAAAGGAAATCCTTTTCCAGTCAATGCCGATTCTTCGCTTCGAACAGTTCGCTGTTAAGAAGACTGAACTAGGCGTTGCACCTGGTCTCCAGATTAACTTTATGCGTTACAACAACCTCGGCTTCGCTTCAGCGCTTGTTGAAGGTGTTCGTATGCAGACAAACGCATTGACAGCACAGCAATTTTCAATTACTGTTGCAGAGCACGGATACGCAATTGCAGTATCTGAACTTCTTCTCAATGCATCCTTCGACGATGTGATGGCATCTGCTTCACGTCTTCTTGGTCGCAACATGGCCCTCTATCTTGATGGCCAGGCACGCGACACACTCATGGCAGCATCTTCCGTTATTTACGGTTATGATCGTTCTGCTAACGTAGCAGTCAATGACTGGTACACATCAGGTACTGTTGGATCTTCCCGTGCTTCTTTGACCGGTAACTTCCACCTAACCACCTCTACTGTTAAGGATGCAGTCGAGACTCTAGCAACCAAGAACATTCCACGGTTGGGCGAAACCTACGTGGCATTCGTTCACCCACACCAGAGCCGTCGTCTTCGTGATCTTCCAGAATTTATTGAAGTCACTAAGTACGCTGCTCCAGGTAACTTCATGCTCGGTGAAATTGGTCGTCTATACGACACAGTATTCATTGAGACCACACAGATCCAGAAGGTAACAAACGGTGCAGGTTCAGGTTACACAACTGACACCGCTGTTGCTCCTGGCTCAATTGTCTACCCAACTGGTGGAGGTTACACCACCCCAGTAACAAAGACCGGTAACGGTAACAAGGATCGCTACACAGCAATCTTTATTGGTGACAATGCATTCGGTCACGCAATCTCCCTTCCAGTCGAACTCCGCGATGGCGGTATTCTTGACTTCGGTCGTGAGCATGCGCTTGCTTGGTACGCTATCTATGGTCTTGGTCTTATTACTGACCAGTCTGTAGTCTTGGCAGAAACCAACTAAGAACTTTATGACCTGGGTATGTCTTAAAACTGCCCACTAAAAACAAGAACTTAGGAGAATAATAATCGTGGCAAAAGCAAAAGTTACTGATTTTACTGGCCGTCAACGTGAAGAAATGATGAAGGCCAACGCAGAAGCTCTCGCAAAGAGGGCTGAAGAAATGACACTAGCCTCACAAGTTGAGGCGGAGAGACTAGAGACTGAAGTCTATGATCTTACAACAGGATCAGAGCCAACAGTTATCGATGAAGTCGAGTCTCTGGGCGTAACAAGTGCAGACGACAGTCAAGTTATTCGTCTAGCTGAAGATCTAGAATTTGTAACAATCGGCGTAGGAAATAACTATTCCTTTAAGGCCGGACAAAAGTATAAGGTTCCGAAGAATGTGGCAGCACACCTTCAAGAAAAAGGATACCTATACGAGCGCCTCTAAGGCACATATCTAGGACGCCCGCTTCGACTAAACGCCCTCCTGTCGAAGCGGGTCTTTTTTTAACCTGTACAACTTAAGCTTATTTGAGATTATTAGATAAGTAGATCTTGAGGATATGAGGATAAGTGGCAACTTTAGCATCCCTCGCTGACCGCTTGAGGGCAGAAATTGGCGATATAGCCCGCTCATTCACTGAGGAGTTACGCGGTGACGGAGAATCAAAAAGATTCCAATTAACTGAGGCCCCAATAAATGCAGCTTCACTTTCGATAAAGGTGAACGGCGTAGAAGTATCCTCCACCGCAACTATAGAAGAAGTTACTGGAATGATTCAGCTATCTTCTGCCCCTATTGATGGGGCAACCGTATATATTTCTGGAACCTCATTTAAATACTTTACAGATACAGAAATTCAATACTATGTAAACACTGCGTTTATAGAGCACGCAAGAAGCATTACAGACAGTAACGGTAGCCGAGTTACTATGGCAACCCTTCCAGCTATTGACGAGTATCCAGTAGTTCTTTTGGCATCTACTATGGCCCTGTATACCCTGGCTACAGATGCAGCTTTTGATATTGACATTATCTCTCCAGACGGAGTTTCTATTCCTCGTTCCGAGCGTTATCGCCAGCTCATGGAAACAGTTACAAATAGAAAAGAACAATACCGAGAGCTTTGCAACATGCTTGGCACCGGTATGTACAAGATCGAAGTATTCACTCTACGCAAGATTAGTCGACGTACAAACAAGTACGTACCGATTTATCGTCCACAGGAAATCGACGATGGGTCTATGCCACAAAGAGTCTACCTACAAATGCCAGACTATGGCGACATTACCTTGCCAAGTCCAGTTACTAATAAAGATCTTTCTTTGTACTCAGGAGACGACTTTGACATCCAGCTCAAATTCTCTATGGACCTATCAACTTACACGCCTCTTGCACAAATTAGACTTTTCCCAACATTCCCATCAAATCAGGTGGGCCCAGTTATCCTTACTACCTTTGAAACTACGATAACAGCATCTGTACCTGGAGGAATACTCGATACATTAAATCTTCACTTGGATAGTGATGTTACTGCAAAGCTTCCAAGAACGGCATATTACGACATACAACTTACATCAAGCACAGGTCTTGTTAGAACGTATCTAGAGGGCAAAGTATTTACTAAACCTCAGGTATCGAAATGACAGATCCAGAACTAATTCAAATAATTCAGCAAAGTCCTGAAATAGTTGTATTCGGACCTGAACAAACCGGTGCTGCCGGTTCTCCTGGTCCAACAGGGCCAACTGGTCCACAAGGAACTCAAGGACCAACAGGACCAACTGGAGTTGCTGGTGGTACTGGCCCTACTGGTCCAGCTGGAGCTACGGGCCCAACTGGCGCTACCGGTCCTCGTGGATTTACTGGACCAACAGGTGCTGTTGGTACAACTGGCCCTGTTGGCCCAACCGGTGCAACAGGCGCAACAGGTCCGCAAGGAAACAAAGGTGATACAGGTTCTATTGGACCTACTGGTCCTACTGGATCTCGTGGTGCTACGGGTCCTCAAGGTGAGGTCGGTCCTACAGGTCCGCAGGGTGTTGGACTAACTGTTCAGGGAACTCTTCCAGATGTCGGAAATCTTCCACAGTTTGGTCTTGCAGGCGACGCATATTTAATTGATGGTGATCTATGGATTTGGTCACCAAACAGCAACACATGGATAAATAGTGGACATGTGCAGGGACCAACTGGCGCACAAGGCGCTACCGGTCCAACTGGTGCAACTGGTTTAACGGGTGCAACCGGTCCAACAGGTCCACAAGGTTTAATTGGTTTTACTGGAGAAACTGGACCTACAGGTCCGCAAGGAGCAACTGGTGCAACAGGGCCGCAAGGAGATACTGGACCTCAAGGTCCTCAAGGAGTCACAGGACCACAAGGAACAACTGGACCGACTGGAGCTCAAGGAGATGTGGGCCCAACTGGATCTGCTGGTGCCACAGGACCCACAGGAGCTGTAGGAGCAACTGGACCTACTGGTCCTGTTGGACCACAAGGTGCTCAGGGTAATCAAGGTATTGCCGGTCCACATGGACATACTGGTCCTCAAGGCGACACCGGACCTACAGGACCTCAAGGAGAATTAGGACCGACAGGTCCGCAAGGTATAGAAGGACCTACAGGACCTCAAGGTGAAGCTGGTGTAACTGGTCCTACTGGACCTACCGGTGCAACTGGACAGGGACTAAATGTTCTTGGTGCGTTAAATAATTCTGGGGAACTTCCTGCTTCCGGATCTGCTGGCGATGCTTACATAATTGCTGGAGATTTATATGTATGGAGCACAAATAATTCTTCCTGGGTAAATGTAGGAAGAATTGAAGGTGCAACCGGACCAACTGGTGCGACAGGCGCACAAGGTGAAGTTGGCCCTACTGGCCCAATTGGTTTAACAGGAGATACTGGTCCACAAGGACCGCAAGGTGATGTTGGTCCAACTGGTCCAACAGGTCCAACAGGCGCAGAAGGTACATTCCCTAACTACGTTGGTGAATACAGCAATGGTGCTGATTACAACGTAGGAAATATTGTAAGCATTCCTGTTGGAAGTCCTTACGGAGATCCAGGACAATTATTTATAAGAGTAAGCAATCCAAACAATCCTGGTTATCCACCAGGAACTTCTTCTTGGGAACCTTACTACGCTGGTTCTACAGGACCAACAGGTGATGCAGGTCCTACTGGAGCTACAGGAGACACTGGTCCTACTGGTCCTACTGGAGCAACTGGTGACATTGGTCCGACTGGCCCTACAGGCGATACCGGACCAACTGGTCCACAGGGAAACTCTTTTACAATAAAAGGAACAGTAAACTTAATTGCTGATCTTCCAACATTAAATAATGCTGTTGGTGATTCCTATGTTGTACTAGAAGATGGCGGACATCTCTATGTTTGGGATGGAACAGCGTTTGACGATATAGGACAGGTAGTTGGTCCTACAGGTCCTACGGGCCCAGTTTCTACAGTTGCGGGTCCTACTGGTCCTCAAGGAAAGTTTGCCTATACATCAACTACTCCTCCAGCATCCGCAAATAATGGAGATGCTTGGTTTAACCCGAATGATGGGTCTGCATATATTTGGTATGATAACTACTGGATTGAAGTAGGTGCTGCACCTCTAGGCCCTACCGGTCCAACAGGACCTGCGGGACCAATTCAAGACATTATCCCAGTAATTGTTTCAGCGTTTGACCATGCCAATCATCAAGGACTTACAGTAACCTATGACGCAGAGTCTGAAGAAGTGCGTATCATTTCTGATGTTGCGTTTATTGAAGCAGTTGCTCTAGCAGGGCTATAAGGAGACATAGTGCCAATTAATCCCAGTTTTTCTGCTCTAGAAGCAGTCATTACTGCCAAGGTAGAGTCAGTAGCTACCAACATTGACAACAAAGACCTTCTAATTCAGATGAAGGCTCTTGAAGCTGCAGTAGCAAACCTAGCTTTAACTAAAGTTATTGCTGAGGGTACCTTCCAACAAGGTCAGGTAACCAGCACTGCAAATACTGCAATCTCAACACTGAATACTGGAGTAACTACTGCTCAAACAAATTTAAATAATATTGTTACTACAGCAACCTCAAACCTAAATACCGCGGCATCAAATGCCATTGATGACTTTAATGATGTAGCTACCCCAGTAATTGCAACCATCAACGATCTCCTTGCAGACCTTGGTGAGACAAATACTCAGGACATTATCGATCTGGTTACTGCGTCTTTGGGACAGATAACTACCGCTGCAAATACAGCTACAGGTCAGATAGCTTCAGCTCAAAGCGATGCCCTAACCATCATTGCCTCGACCGGAACCTCAGCCATAGGAAACATTACCGATACCCGAGACCTTGCCCTAGGAGCTTTAACCACCCAACAGACCTCATCTATTACGGCTATAAATACCGCTAGAGATGCGGCAGTTGCTGCGGTTAGTGCCTCCGGAGACGTAACCAATCAGATAAACTTCCTAAGAAATGACCGTTGGCTTGGTCTTAACATATTTGGGCCATCAACAGGCAATTAAGGGTTCAAATTGACAATTTTTACTTATACTAGCTTACTGGGTAAATCCCTCGAAGGAGAAAACTAATGCCATCCTACTCAGCGCTTAATACGCAAATCGATGCGGTCAAGGCAGAGATCACCACATCACTTGCTGCAAGCACTTATACTGCTCAAGACTTGGTTTATATTGCCAAGACACTTGAAACTCTTGGCAACCTACTTGGCATTAATGACCTAGTAGCAGCATCAGCCGATGCTCAAGATGCACTTAATGATCAACTCGAAGCAATTCTAGACGGAACTGCTCCGGCTAACGTAGGTAAGCTATACGTAGGCGCTGAAGCGCAGTCCTTTGAATTGTCAGCTGGTCTACAAGACCCTGCAGTTATTGCAAGTATTAATACTCCAGACTATGCACAGATTGCTTTCCAAAATAAGGGAAATGGTGCAAACTCTTCAACAGACTTTATTGCCTATTCAAATAACGGAACAGATGATTCTGGATATATTGATATGGGTATTACATCTGCAACATTTGCTGACCCAGACTTTACAATTACCGGACCTAACGATGGTTATATTTTCTTCGAAGCACCAAGAGTTTTAACCTCATCCGTAAATGGTAAGTCTCTAACAAATAACGTAGCAACACTTACTACACCTACAGCCCACGGATTCCGTGTTGGCATGCCTGTAGTTGTTACCGGCGTTGACGGTATCTTTAACGGAACTTACACAATTGCATCTATTCCAACAACTACTAGCTTTACATACGCTAAAACAAATGGTGACGTAACTTTCTTAGCGGTATCTCCGGCAGGAAACGCAGTTGCTGGAACCACTGGTAAGGGTAACCTAATATTTGCAACATCAGATAACGGTACTGAAAATAATATTATTTTTGCAGCTGGTGGTCTTGCATCTGACAATACTCAGATGGTTATCATTCCAGACCAAACTGTACACGTTGAGATCGCTACCCAATCTACTTCCACAACTACCGGTGCTCTTGTAGTAGCCGGAGGTATGGGTGTTACTGGTGACGTAAATATCGGTGGTGACGTAAACATCACGGGTACTATCTCCTTTACAGGCGGTGGAACAACAGTTGAAACTGCAAACATTTCTATCGTTGCACCTATGGTATTCACCGCACAGGACAATCCATCAAATCTGCTAGACTTTGCCCTTGTCGGAGAATACAATATTAGTGGATCTGATAAGTGGACTGCGGTCTCTAAGGATGCAGATACCGGTGTTTGGAACTTTGTATCTAATATTACAACAAAGCCAACAACCACTATTAACTACTCACAAGCAGGACTTGCTTATGACAAGATTAAAGTGGATCAAGTTGAGCTTGTTTCTGCCCCAGCAACAGCTACACAAGCTGCAAATAAGGGGTATGTAGACACTGCTCGTGCTCAAGAGCAGCTTGCAGCAGTTATGGGAATATTCTAACCGACGGGTAAGAACTAATAGTTACTTAGGAGGTAACAAATAAATGGCAAATACAGTAAAGAAGCTGTTCCGCGGCAACGTGGCAACATCTGCAGCAGATGTGTACACAGTGCCATCAGCTACTACTGCAGTAATCACCAATATCGTGCTAACAAACACCACTAGCAACGTATTGACTGGAACAGTAAAGCTATCTACACATGAAGTGCTCTCTGCAGTAACAGTTCCTGCAAACGGCATTTTTGCTCTAGACATTAAGCAGGTTATGGATGCATCTGAAACCGTAAACGCAGTTGGTTCTGCTGCAGGTCTAAAGCTTCACGTCTCAGGGATGGAGATTAACTAACAATGGGAGCTCTAGTCTATCCTTCAACATCTGGCCAAGGCGTAGGTGCATTAACCTATAGCTTTGCTGCCGCTCCTGGTGCTGAATACAACACCACTGAATTAAATGCTAACGGAATCTATGAGTTTCGTGCTCAAGAAGAGCCACTAACCGTAGCTATCTACGCTGTTGGTAATCTTACTTCTCCTATTGAGACAGTAGCTCTTGCTAAGAATAAAGCATTTACTCATAATGGAACCATTGCTCGTATCCGTATTTTGAGCTCATCTACTGGTGGAAACACTGCTGGTACTGGTTCAACACTTCTTATTATTAAGTACAGCTCTTCAACACCATCTCGTACAGGATCTGCAATCGATGGTCTTGGCGATGTTTACGCACACACTGAGAAGTCAACTGACTGGTTTGCTTACGAAGGTTACGGAATGAATACCAGCCGTAACCCAATGACAGCTCGTCTTGATGGAACTGGAAGCACTGCAGCTTGGGTGTGCTGGACATATAACTCAGCCGGAGATGGCGTATACCGTTTCCGTAACACCCCAAGTACAGGACAAGGAATTGGTACCTCCTCAACTACCTTCTCAGGTATTGCTGGAAACTTCTTCTTCAAGTCCATGTCCAATACGACAAATACTTGGACTCGTCTTGCAGACATTCCTCTACCTCCACAAGCTATTGAAAACGGAACTACATTTGCTGAGCAGCGTCTACGCCGTGCAGTAATGTGGGATACCGGAGATGACCTTATTGTTTGGTTCCGCTGCGTTGATAACAGAACCCAGACAATTAACTCTGTTCAATATACTTCAGTAGATACATACCTATACATCTATACAAAAGCTACTGATACTTGGACATTTGTTGGTGCGTGGAACCTTGGCGCAACAGGCTATAACTCATATGTTGATGGTCCTCAAATGTCGTTTACTCACGTTATAAATGGCGTTCGCTTCTGGTACAACTGGCAGCAAGAGCGTTCAAGTAACGGATTTATTCGTTATAACCTAGCAACAGGTGTTCGTGAAGCAATCACTTCAGCAGCTGATACTTGGCATGAAGGATCTTATGTAAATAACTACTTCCTTGCTAGCCCAACTCAAGGTATTGGTAACACTGATGGTGGTTCAACTGACTATCAGATTTACGACCCAACTAACAACGTATGGGCAAAGGTAACCCCCCCATCACGTCTAAATGAGGCATCAACTTGGTTCCGTGGCGGTCAGATTTTCCGTTACAACGCAACTTCGTTTGGTGTTATCGGTCGTCGTACATATACCACAGACAACACAGCTCCAGGAAACGGAGACCGCTATTGGGGACGCCGTCTATGGATCTATGACACCGCTACTCAGTCACTTGATCGTTGGTTAGATAAGTCCTTTGAAATGGAAGATTTCTACCCAGTAGCAATGCGTCCAGGACATGATACTTATGGTTCAACCTTTATTTGGCAGCCAGCAGGTTCTTCTTGGAATGGTCGTTTCTTCCGCTTCCGAAACAACTATGGTAGTTCAGCGCTATCTCGTCATAACCACGACTATGTAGACGTTACAAGGCCAAAGAAAGTAGATCTTATTGGAGCATATCGTCCTCGTGGCGAAATGTCTGTAGGTCTAAATACCGTTCTTGCATTTGGTTTACACAGAAACCCATTCGCTAGAGCTGTGATCTGGGCATCCTATGGTCAAAATACCTGGGATTCTGAAGTTCGTGGAGGACGTTCAGCTGGATCAACATATGACTCTACAGGTAGAAGCCGACATGGTTTTGAGAGCATGGGTGCAGAACTCATCTCTACAGCTGGAGAAATTTATCCAGTTCTAAATGATATGCAAATCATTCAATCTATTTACGACCCACAAATGCGTCGTTATTATGTAACTGGTTTTAGACCATCTCGTTTGGGATTTGTTTGGAACAACGGTAACTATCCATTCTCCACATTCAACCGCTCTCCATGGCGTCAAGTTTCAGCGTGGGTCGAAGAAGATACCGGAAGATTTGAGTATCTAGATTACAACCAGGGTGGTGATGATACATCTGACGATACCTCTAGAACATGGGCGCAAGGTCAACCGTTCATTTCCTCAACTGAAAACCCAGGTGAAATCTCAATCTTCTCAAACGGCCGTGCATATCGTCCAGGAGTCCACTTCATTCGTCCATACGACTCTGATGTGTGGGAAGTTTATAATATCTGGAACCTCTTTAACTGGGAGTATGGATTTACACAACGCTTCGTAAGCTATAACTGGATCAGCTCACAGTGGCAAGGAGATGGCCGCGTACCTCAGACCTATACATTTACACATGACGCAATCTCTAATAACTTTGTGCAAGTTGTTAAGTTTGGAGCCGGTCGTCTAAGCCGTACAGGTATTCCAGAGGGAACAATATTCTGGGATGGACGTTCACTCCTTCAGTATAGCCAGGAATCTGGTGTAGCCCCATTTGCTGCTACACAAACCGGATGGCGTCGTTTGCATACAACCTCTAGCCCATATTGGTCTCAAGACACTACTATGAACCGTACACCTCACGTATGGTACGACGGTCGATATGCGATCTGCGAAAAGCCTGACAGCACAGGTTACTATGTCTTTGATATGGACAACCTTTCTGCAGAGCCTAAAGTAATTGTTTCTCATATCCCAATTAACTCTCGTCCTACCCCTAACTATCAGGGCGGTAACTCTGGAAGTATTGGTAGCTTCTGGTGGTACTTCTCCTATAATAAGGCTTGCCTCGGTGGCGTAGAAATCATCGCAGGTGGTTCTGAACAGGACAGCGTACGTACTTGGAGAAATCCAAACTACTACCTAGTAAGATCTAAGGAGGCATAACAAATGGCGTTTACAGTAGAAGTAGATAAGAAAGTAGCCACTATTCTTCGAGATGGTGGAGTGTTTCTTACTCAATCTTTTGATCCTCGTGAAGAGGGCAACACTCCGTTTGACTCAAATGCAGACGCTCAAGCATGGGCAGAAGCATTTGTTGCTCAAACAGAGGTTGAAGAAGCTGCAAAGGCTGCTGAAGAAGCGGAAAAGAAAGCCGCTTTTGAAGCAGAAGAAGCAGCTCTAAAGGCCGCTATTGAGGCACCTGCAGAAGAAGAATAATTAAATAGCTTGTAGAATAGGCGGGTCTATATGGCCCGCCTATTTTATTTGGAGTAACTATATGAAAGTACTAATATCTACTCAATCGCCAAATCCCCAGATATCTGCTTTTTTTGCAAAAAGCCTTGCTGAAACCTACGCTCTGGGAGAAAAAGAAGGTATTGAATTTAGATTTATGTGGTCTCCGGATGAGTTTAGTTTTCGAAACGAAGCGGCAGAAATTGTAATAGAAAAAAACTATGACGCCCTAATATTTATAAAGCCACATATTCAATGGGTAGCTACAGATTTAGTAGGGATAATTAAGGGCGAATCTTTAATTGAGGGCGTACCAACAAAACAATACTTTGCTCCAGAACAATTTTATAAAGCAGTATTAAATGACTCCCCTAATCAGGATTCAGATAGTCCTATAACTGCAAAGCTTATGGATCTAGATATGGTAGTAATTAAGAAAGAAGTATTTGATCGCATAAATGACTTTGTAATCAAGGCTAACTATCCAAAAGAAGACGGAATAATTGAACAAATACCTATTTATTTTTATTCGTCCACGGATGAAAATGGCCCTATGAGTCAAGACATTAACTTTTGTAAGGCTGCAGAAAAAGCAGAGATACCAATAGTTATAAATAAAGACATGGCTATATTTGAGCATGTATGGGTTCCATATAAAACATACATAGGCAACGATATTAGAAAAGACTTTATCAATAAGGGGTTTGAAGAAGTTGAGCAACTTTAAAAGTCAAGCCGGACAAGATCTATTTGCACTGTCTAAAAATGACTATAAAGTTGGTGGAACTTTTTTAGAGATAGGCGCCTATGACTCGGAAAGCATATCTAATACATATGTTTTGGAGGTAGAGTATGGCTGGACGGGGTTAGCTATAGAGATAATTCCAGAAAGAGCAGAGCAGTACATCAGTAAACGGTCCTCCCCATGCATAGTAGCCGACGCAACAAAACTAGACTATAAAAAGCTTTTAATGGGGCACGAATTGCCCCAGACCATAGATTATTTATCTCTAGATATAGAGCCTGCTACACAGACCCTAGAAGCTTTAGAAAAAATATTAGAATCTGGCTATGAATTTAAAACAATAACTTTTGAGCATGACTTGTACGTAAGCAAAGACAACCTTATTATAAAAAATAAACAAAAAGAGATTCTTTTAGATAAAGGATATGTCTTGTATAAAGAAAACGTGTGCTCTCAAAATAACCCTAGGTTTCCTTTTGAAGATTGGTGGGTAAAATGATTTACATATCCCTTGCAGCATACAGAGACCCATTGCTTCAATCCACTATAGACCACGCATTTAAAATGGCAGAAAGACCAGAGGAGATCAGGGTTGGATGCTATATAACTGTTCTTCCAAATACTTCGGGGGAAGAGGATAAGTATGGGATAAAAAATAACCATGGTGGAAAAGTAATGTCTACAATAGACTTTGCTGGAGAATGGTTTAGTGTATGTAAGGCTAGGAACTTAGCTAATCAGTGGCTTACTGAGGAGTACGATTATGTACTACAGATTGATTCTCACACAAGATTTGAGCCTAATTGGGATACTTGGTTAACAGAGCAACATAAGAAAATAGATTATCCAAAAGCAATAATTGCTGGTTATCCAAAACCTTGGTGGCCAAAGGGTAGCCCTGAACAATCGTATAACTTAGAGGATGGATCCTACGGAATGAAGGATCACTATAATGATACGCTTTTTGAGCAGACTAGCTTTAATGTATTTGGATCTAGAGGAGAGTTTTTAAACGGATATGAATTAAAGCCGGTACATTACTACGTTAAAAAACAAGTAAAAGAAGGTCTGGATAGGGGCTGGTACACGTCTGGTTGCTTCTTTTTTGCTCCAGCAAAATATGCTATAGACCTTCCACAGCCCGAATGGATTGTTTTTTGGGGTGAAGAAGTCTATAACAGTATGCGTGCATTCACTCATGGGTGGAACGTATACATACCTATAAAAGTACCCATACATCATTTATTTCCAGGATACGAAGTTATTCAAAAATCTAATGTTCCTAAATTAGCTATGAATAAGCCAAGTCAAGATTTTCCAGAAGAATGGAAAAAAGAAAAAATGGCTGGAACAGATCGATGTATAGACGCCATTGCTGCTGGAACTATTGGGCCTGAGCATTTTGGTACTGAACGGCCTATTTCTGAGCTCTATGAATACCTAGGATATGACCTATCTGAGATGTTTCCTAAGTGGCGAGAAGAATATTGGCAAAGACACGGTAAATAAAGCGCCTTATACTGTCATACTATGCCTATAGATTTTCCAGATACCCCCACGCTCAATCAACAGTTCACTGTTGGTGAGACTACTTGGTATTGGAATGGATCAGTTTGGCGCCTTTTAGTATCTGAAGGTGTGCAAGGAGATTTAGGACCTACAGGACCTATTGGACCAACAGGTCCTACCGGTCCCGGCATAACCGGTCCTACGGGCCCTACAGGGCCTGGAATAACCGGCCCAACAGGACCTACTGGACCAGTGTCTACAACTCCTGGACCTCTAGGGCCTACTGGACCTACTGGACCAGAAAACGACAACGTAGATGGTGGCGTTCCAAACTCGGTATACGGCGGCGGCATTACTCTCAACGGCGGAAATGTGCAAGGAGTTTAAATGGCAGTAAAGATTCAGTTTAGACGAGGCACTGCTTCTGAATGGAACTTGGCAAACCCAATTCTTTCTCAAGGTGAAGCAGGATTTGAAACAGACACTGGACGTTTCAAAGTAGGTAACGGTTTAACTCCTTGGAACTCATTAGTTTATTCCTCAGGTGTTACTGGACCAACAGGACCTACACCTACAGTTACAGTTGGTACAACTACAACTTTAAATCCTGGAGTAAACGCCTCGGTTGCAAATAGCGGAACAGCAACTGCCGCAGTTTTAAATTTTGGTATTCCTCAGGGAGCTACAGGCCCACAAGGAATACAAGGACCCACTGGTCCTACAGGTCCAACTGGAGCTCAAGGCATTACTGGTCCAACCGGTGCTGCATCACAAGTTACTGGACCAACAGGACCAACGGGCCCAACGGGTGCACAAGGAGTTACGGGCCCTACAGGCGCAGCTTCTCAAGTAACCGGACCTACAGGCCCAACCGGTGCCACAGGACCTCAAGGCGTCCCAATTACTCTTAAAGGATCTAAAGCAACTGTTGGTGATTTGCCGTCAACAGGTAACGCTTTAAATGACGCTTGGATCGTGGATGCTGACGGAGATGTCTACGTTTGGGATGGAACACAGTGGTATAGCGCAGGACAGATTGTTGGCGCAACCGGCCCAACTGGACCAGATGGCGCAGATGGCGCAGATGGCGCAGACGGTGCTCAAGGTCCTACCGGTCCACAGGGAGATTTAGGCCCTACCGGTCCATCTGGAGTTATTTCAGTAACTGGTCCAGTAACAAATACTGGAACCCCTACAGCTGCAGTACTCGGTCTAGATCAATCGCTACTATCTATATCTAACACACAAGTAACTGGTCTTGGAACCGCTTCCACAAAAAACATACCTGTTACAGGAAATGCTTCAAATACTGAGGTTGTATACGGAACCGATACTCGCCTATCAGACACCCGCACCCCTACTGACGGCACCGTAACAACAGCAAAGATTGTTGATTCTAATGTTACTGAGGACAAATTAGCAACAAATTCAGTTACTACTAGTAAGATTGTAGATCTAAACGTAACAACTGCCAAGTTAGCTGATCTTAATGTCACTACTGGTAAGATTGCTGATCTAAATGTCACCACTGCAAAGCTTGCAGATGCAAGCGTTACTTTGGCAAAGCTTAACTCAAATGCCTTTACAAATCTTGCAGGAAACCTAAATCAAAGCCTATCTATAGTAGATGTTGCCCCAAGATACGGAAACACTACGGGAACAATGTCTAGCGGAACTGTTTACTTCTCAATGTTTACCCCAATGTGGACAGCCACTATAAGCTCAATAAGTGTGGTTTCCGGAACAACTCAGGCAACTGGAGCAACGCTAGTACGTTTTGGTTTATATACGGTTGTAAATGACACAGCAACACTTGTAGCCCAAACAGCTTCAGATACAACAATCTTTAGTTCAACTAACACGCTGTATAACAGGGTGTTTAGTACAGTTGGCGGTCTTCCAGCAACCTATACGCTTCAAGCAGGAACTCGATACGCTATTGGAATCATTATAGTAGCAACTACGCCTGGAAACGTGTACACAGCTTTTGGTCCAAACCCATCTGCAATCAGTACACTATCACCAAGAATTACTGGAGCAGTGGCTCTGCAGTCAGACCTACCGGCATCAGTAGCATCGTTTGCATCAACTACCGTTGGACCTTGGGGAAGACTATCATGACAACTAAAGTAAGCTTAGGAATAGACCCTGCCACAGGCGCAGAAAAAATCGAGGTACGAGACGACGAGGGAACAGTAATAGGTTACGACCTAGTATTCCCTGAAGAATAACGGCCATCGGAGGGCCAATGAAAATAGCTGTATACACGATTGCATTAAACGAAGAGCAGTTTGTAGAAAAATGGTATCAGTCAGCAAAAGAAGCTGACTATCTACTAATTGCAGATACTGGTTCTACTGACCTAACTAAAAAATATGCCAGGAACTACGGCATAAATGTCATTGACATCTCTGTAAAACCTTGGCGTTTTGATGATGCTCGTAACGCTGCCCTTGCAGCTTTACCCAACGACATTGATATATGTATAGCCTTGGATATGGACGAAGTTCTAGTGCCTGGATGGCGTTGGCACCTAGACCGAATGTCAAAAGATACTACCCGTCCAAGATACAAGTACACGTGGAATTGGAATGAAGACGGAACTCCAGGCCTTCAGTACGGTGGAGATAAGATACATGCTCGTCACGGCTATCGGTGGAAACACCCAGTTCATGAAGTATTAACTACCGACCGTATAGATGAGATTCAAACCTGGATAGGTTTAGAGATTCACCACCATGCAGACAACTCAAAGCCTAGATCTCAATATATGCCCCTTCTTGCACAGTCTGTAAAAGAAGACCCATATGACGATAGAAATGCCTTTTACTACGCTAGAGAATTATTCTTCTATGGACAATTTGATGCGGCCATTGAAGAATTTAAACGTCACCTATCTTTACCAAAAGCGGTATGGAGACCAGAACGAGCAGCATCTATGAGGTATATATCTAAACTTATGAAAGAATTTACAGAAAAAGAAGCTTGGCTTAAGAAGGCAGTTAATGAGGCTCCCGATAGAAGAGAGCCCTATGTAGAACTAGCAAAGCTGTACTATGAAAATAACCGTTGGTTTGACTGTCTAGATGCCGCAGAAAACGCACTTGAAATTACTGAAAAGCCCCTAGAGTATTTATGTGAGGAGTTTGCCTGGGGTTCTGCGCCCTGGGACTATGCGGCTATAGCGGCCCATAACCTAGGTTTATCGGATAAAGCCATTCAATACGGCACTAAGGCCGTAGAATTAAACCCGAATGATCAACGCCTAATAACAAACTTGGCTTTCTACACTAAGGAGCACCCTCTTGGCGACAATATATAAAGTCCTGGGTCAGCTGGCTGCAGCTGCATCTAATGCTGGAGAAACCCTATATGCAGTTCCTTCTGGATCCTCAGCCGTAGTATCTAGCATCACAGTCTGTAATCGCGGCACAGCCGCAGCAACCTATAGAATTGCTATACGAAAAGCTGCTGCCCCATTAGCTAATAACCAGTATCTTGTTTACGACACAAACATTCCTGGTAATACTACGACTAGCTACACCCTTGGAGTTACTCTTGCCAGCACAGATGTAATAACAGTTGCTAGCGCATCTACAGCTAACCTAACCTTTCAAGCTTTCGGCTCTGAGATTTAGGGGCTACTGTGGCTATAACTAATAATGGCCAGCCTCAAGGCCCAATACAATTTACAGACGCTGCCTCCGGAGCACGAGTATTTATTGGAGGCACAACTCCAACAACTCCTGCCCCAGGAGATATCTGGATAGATTCTGATGTACAGAATAATGCTGGAAAAAACACTATATCTGAAACCACATTATCAACAGCCCCTGTGTCTCTTACAGTCCCAAACTCTTATAAAGACGTATGCCTAGTACTAAAAAACGTACAGCTATCTACAAACGGAGACATACTTGTCAGATTAAATGCTGACTCTACCGGAGCCAACTATCTTGGCGGATCAGCTCTACACACAATTAGTTCTGTAAAAGCTGGCGGTAACAACCTTATAGTAATAACCATACAGGAGAGCCAGGCACTTACTCCTAAATTTTCAAGAATAGAGGGAGTATACGTAAACTCCTCTAATGCTTTAGCCTCTGTAACTGCTGCAGGTGGGTATAGTCAAACTACCGCATTAACAACAATTAATTTAGCAACCTCAACCGGCACCTTTGCTGGCGGAACTGCAACCGTATATGGAGTTAACTAATGGCAATTAAAAGATGGAATGGAACAACTAGCTCCTGGGAAGCATTTGGAAGTCCCCAGGTAAACATTGCTGCTTTAGGTATAACCGCAGAATCTATTGGCGCAGTATCAAAAACTAATGGATCTATGACCTCTTCAAGCACTAGCTTGACCGCAGTTAGAAATATGACGGTATCCACAAGTGCTCCAACATCTGGTCAAGGATCTGATGGAGACGTCTGGCTGCAGTACGTATAGGACTAACAAATGCCAGGTTCTATTAAAAATGGCGGTATCTGGAGATCCGCAACCGGTCTATACATAAAAGTAGGCGGTACTTGGCGTACCGTCACTTCAGCGTATGTAAAGGTTGGCGGACAATGGAAGCAGTGGTTTGCTTCTAAAATTCAAGACGCATTTAATAGGACATCAACCGCTGCTGGTTTAGGCACTGCAGATAGCGGACAGGCTTGGAATGCTACTTCAGGAAACTGGCGCATTAACGGCTCTAATCAAGCACAGAGCGATGATTCAGCAAGCAATTATCCAATAGTCTCTGCAAATCTTGGAAACACCGACGTAAAAGTTCAAGCGGATGTATCAGGTGGAGTTGGTCCAGCATTTTGGGTAAGCAGCGCCGGATCATGGTGGGCTGCAGTCCCTCGTTACACTACCGTTACAACAAACTCTACATCTATAGTATGTGATCAAAACTTGGCATCATGTAACGGATCTGGATGTAGTCCTTCAGGAAGTTGTTGCTCAGGAGTATCTGAAAGCTCCTCCAGCAACTGCAATGGTGGGTACGTACAATGTTCAAACTCTTCATGCAGCGACTATCCAAATAGATGTGCAGGACCTTTTAGCAGCACAAGCGGTGGCGGACAAACCTGTAATGCTGGTTGCAGTTCAAATCAAAGCGGATGTCCTGCTGGAAGTTGTTCGTGTTCTTCCTCTACTTCTGGTGGAACCCAATCCTGTACTGGTGGAAAAACAGACGTATTTCAAGGCTCTAACTGCTCTAGTCTTGGTGGAAACTGTGGTTCTGGGCCGTTTACTGAAACGGTAAATAGCAGCTATTGCGGTGGAAACGCTTGCTATGGAAGCGACTTTATGACTGCTCTTACAGCACCAGGTTGCGGTCTTCCTGTCGATAACGGAAGTTACCAATGTTCTGGTGGACAAGTATACGGATCATTTAATGGACAGCCATTTGGATGCTATACATATAGCTCTGGTGGAACTCAATATCAAGTAAATGATGGAGGAACCTGTTCAACTTTAGGGTCTGGTTGGTCACAAGTAGGGTGTTCAAACTGCGCTGGTATGGGCCCTTGCGGTACTGGAGGATTTGTTTGCTGCTCTAAAAGTGGAACAGCCGGGTATACCTACGTTGGCCCAGGAACATATGTAACTAACTACTGTAAGGGAACTGGAGAAGTCCCATTTAGTTATACAAACTACTATTGTTATACTGCTCTTGTCGGCAGCCCATCAGTTACTACCTATAACTACTGTACGGGATATACTCAGAACCCAGTAGTAACCACGTACTATGCATATACTTCTTCTACAACAACAATTACTCGCTCATGCTATACGGGTACTAGAACTATTTCAAATCCAATTACTAATTATAAGACTGAGTTAGTGCTACTAAGCTCTGTCTCTGGCTCTGTAGTTAGCTCAGCATCATCTACAATCTCTGATAATACCTCTGGGTTTACAACTGTAGGGTCAGTGTACGTACAGACTGGAGGAAATGCCATATCTGCATATGCGTATTCCTCAGCAAACCTTGGTGGAAGCCAACTTGGCGCCACCCTTACCCACACAGCCTCAAACCCTACTAAGGGAACTTCTGTTGGTATAATTAAGACGCCATCTACGGGAAGTCAAGGCTCTACAGCCGATAACTTCTTAGCCACTATATAGGAGCACAAATGAGCGATAGACCAGCACGTCCCTGGGATTTGTTTAATAAAAACATAGGCCGGGTAGAAAGCGACATAGCCGTAAAGAGACTAGAAATCTGCAAAGGCTGTGAAAAGTTTATAAAAGCAACAACCCAATGTAAGGAGTGCGGCTGCATAATGAAGCTAAAGACTAAGCTACCAAATGCATCCTGCCCCCTACACAAGTGGGAAGCAGTATCCGACAAAATCTATAAGGAAGAAATCTAATGGCAGAAACAGTAGATAAAGCAAACATACCGCCTATTAAGATAGCTTTTGTAATTGATGGAGAAGTTGTAGACGTTCTTCATACTGATTCAAGACTTGCCGCTATCTTTTTAAGTGAACCTAAAATTGTAGACGTTACCGACCTTTATGAAGCAGGATCACCTGTATTTGTAGGAGCTATCGATAACGAGGATGGAACCTTTACAAATCCTGAGAAGAAGGACTAATTTAAATGCGTGGTGAAAGAAGGTTGGGACGTTTTGATATTAACCACGAACGTGGCTCAATCATTTCTGGCACCACACGAGAAGTGGTTCGTACAGTCGGATACATTATTGAGTGGTGGCTATATGATGAGGAAAACACTCTCATAGACCCAATTTATGATGTTGGATCTGACGGTGGCGGAAGAAGATGGCATGGACCACATCACATTCCAACAATTAATGCTGCCCTATATCAGGGTGCTGCCCCTCAAAATGACCGAGGTCTCTATAACGCCGATATTTTGCGTGTAACTCTCAACATGGACATCATTGAAGGTAACAAGCGTACAGGCGGAGAAGCTTTAGTTATCCCAGAACTACGCAGCATGCCTACTAACCCAGATGCTTATCTGCGAGATCGAATAGTCTTTAGAAATGAAGTTTTCTCTATAAAGCAGCTTTATCCAAAAGGTATTATTACTGATGACTATACCCTTTTTACTATAGACTGCGTTCAGGTAAACCCTGAAGAACTTATTAATGATCCTCAGTTTCAACAATACTCAACATATAGTCCATTTGGTCCTAAGGATCAATATGACTGGGAAGGACCATAAAATGGCAAAAAACAATCCATGCTGGGACGGCTATGTTCAGGTAGGATTTAAAAGTCAAGGTGGTAAAAAGGTCCCCAACTGTGTGCCGGAAGGTAAGGGAAAAGACAAGGTTCCGGCCCCTAAAAAGAAAAAAGGTAAATAAATATGTGCGCTGTCTGTGGTTGTGGAAAGAAAAAGGGACAAGCCGGATACGGTAAGGGCAAGGCAGGAAAGAAAACCCTATCTCCAAAGCAAAAGAAGATTGCCGGTGCTGTAAACCCTAAAGGAAAGATTACAGGAGCCGACTTTAAGGCTCTCAAGAACAGAAAGGGTATGTAACTATGTGTGCTACCTGCGGATGTATGAAACCAAAAGACAAGCATGGCATGAAAACCCTTGCCGCCGCTAACAAAAAGTTTGCTAAAACTAAGAAAAAAGCGGCTAAAAAGAAAGAGAAGAAGTGACAGACCTACCTCTAGCGAAAGAACAATGCAAGTGTGGCAACTGCGCCTGTGGAAAGGGTCAAAATGAAGAAGCCTAAAGCTAAAATGATGAAGGGCAAATACGTCAAGTCTAAAGACGAACCAGTTGATGCCTATCTTACTCGAAATCTTGATGAAGAACAAAAAGAAGAGTTTGAGAAAAAAGATAAAGCTCATGGCAAAAAAGCCGACCCCAAAACTATGCGTAAAGACATATCTATCGATAAGAAGATTATCAAGGGGATAGAAAAGAAGGAAAAAGCCCACGAAAAGAAGGAAGGCAAAAAGGGCGAAAAAGCTGAGGAAAAACGAGAGAAAAAGAAGAAAAAGAAGTAATGATTTAGCCCCCTATACGGGGGCTTTTTCATTTATCCTTGGACTTGACGCCGGGGAAACCCGGAACCCTGCTGATTTACCCTGCAACCTCTATGGAGGATTTTTACGATGATACTATTAGCCAAACGGCTAGCCCGTCAAGAAACTGATGCTGACAAAATTGAGTTTGTCAAAGGCATCACTGGTTTTACACCAGAAGAAGGAAGAAAGAAAGCCGTTAAAGGCTTTGTGGCTGGTTACTTGTTAACCACCGCTGCTCTTGCTTCTAAATGGCGTCGTTAGAACACTTCATCGTAAAAACAGTATCTCAGGGTCAGCAGAGAACAGCAAAGCAACTAACAGCAAAACTCCGTCGTCGTGCGTATGACGCGGGGTGGCCTAGCCATGCCGGAAGACATTTGACTGTCGTTCCAGAAAATAAAGGATTTGGAGTAACCTACCCAAAACAGCACGCTAGTCGAATTGAAGCTATGGAGTATGGAACTCAAGATACACCACCATCTCCGGTAGTTCGCCAGTTTTTAGCTGGAAGTAAGGACACCGATCTTTCTCGACATATTGGTAGCGCAATGCGGAAGGCTGGGTGGATCTAATGCCATTTATCATGAATGAAGACAAAGCCTTAAAGGCAAAGCTATCTGGCATAACTGTTGCAGATAGTGGAAACCCTACTCGTCCTGTTGGAGTGTGGTTTGGTCAACCAGATAAAGAAATTAGACATCAGTCTTATCCATATATAACTATAGATCTTATAGCTGTAAATGTTGGAAAAGAAAGAGAGCACAGGGGAGATGTAGTTTTAACTTATACCCCTGAAGGAGCAAACCCAAATCAAGAATATAGAACCTATTTTCCAATACCTATAGATTTAGATTATCAAGTATCGACGTGGTCTCGTCAACCAAGGCACGATCGACAAATAATGGCTGAACTGTTTAAAACAGATCGGCTTCCATTTAGATTTGGAGGGGTAGTAGTCGAAGAAGACAATACAATTCGTCGTCTAGACCTACTGAGCTTCGCCAAAAGAGACGCCACAGATCAGGACGGAAAACGTCTGTTCAATAACGTCTACACTGTAAGAATAAGTTCGGAAATTCTTCCGTACCCTCTCGAGCAGTTGCAGTACCAAGTAACCCAAAACCCAAACATATCGTTCACTTATCAAAATACCCCATTTACGGTCATAAACTCATAACAATACGGTCCCCCAAGTAAACTAACGATTAAGGAGAATATCGAATGGCTACATACAGTAGACCAGGCGTGTTTATTCAAGAAGTGGAGCTTCCACAAGCTATTGAGCTTGGCGAAGGCGGTTCTGCTATTGGAGCTTTTGTTGGCGCTCTAAATCAGGGTCCAACATCTGCACCGGTACTAGTAAGCTCTTGGTCAGAATTTACCAAGACTTTTGGTTCATTGAATGACGCTTACCCAACAACCTGGGCTGCCTACAATTTCTTTGCAAATGGCGGCCGTCAACTATACGTTAAGAGAATTACTGGAAGCGGTGCTGCGGCAGCGAATGTAACTCTTACAGATAGAGCTCAAACCCCTCAAGACACATTAACTCTTACAGCAAAAAGTGCTGGTACCTGGGCAAATAGCCTTGCAGTATCTGTAACTGCTGCTGGAACAGATACTCGCTTTAACCTAACTGTGTACGGTGCTCCTACAATTTCTGGAGTTGCAACATCTAATGTTCTTGAAACCTTCACAGATCTAAGCATGGATTCAACAGATCCTCGTTACGCAGTTACAGCAATCAATGCAGACTCAGCATATCTAGTAGCGGTAGATGAGCAATCACCTACAGTAGCACCAGATGATATGCCAGATATTTCTGGACTCGTTGCTTTAGCTGGTGGTTCAAACGGCTCTCAACCAGCCCTAAACGACTACACTTCAGGTCTAAACTCTTTAGATCCAATTACTAGTCCACTAGTTATTAATATCCCTGCAGCTGCATATGTGTATACCACTTCAGGTACTGGTGCAGAAAGAACATTCTCACTAGATCTTAGTGCTGCTGCGGTAGCTTACGCACAAGGTCGTGGAGATGCATTTGCTGTTGTAGATCTTCCTCAAGGCCTAACTGTTGCTGAAGCAAAAACTTACGCATCAGACCTTAAGGCTAAGTACGCTGCTAACTCTGATGGTGGAGTTGCTGCAATGTACTACCCATGGGTACAGATTCCAGATTCACTAAAGGCATCCAGATCTGCACTTCGTAATCAAGCTCCTGGAGCAATTATGGTTGGACAGTATCTAGCTACAGATGCATCTAAGGGTGTATTTAAAACTCCAGCTGGATTTACAACTCGCCTAGCGCTTGCAGTTAATACTCAAAGACTGTTGACAAATGCTGAGCTAGATGCACTAAACACTGGAACTGAACCAATAAACGCTATTCGTCAGGTTCCTGGCGCTGGCATTGTTGTTATGGGCGGTCGTACCATGAACAATACTACAAACGACCGATACATCAACATCCGTCGTTCTCTTATCTACATCAAGAAAGAGCTTGAAGATCGAAGCTCTTTTGCAGTGTTTGAGAACAACGATTCAATTTTGTGGAACAGACTATCTGTGGCCCTATCTACGTTCCTACGTGGTTACTGGCAGCAAGGCGGTCTGCGTGGGGCTAGCCCTCAACAGGCTTTCTATGTAAAAGTAGATGCTACTACCACATCATTTGCAGACATACAGAACGGCCGAGTTAACATTGAGGTGGGAGTTGCGCTGCAATACCCATCTGAGTTCATTGTTATCAAGCTTGGTCAAATTACCGGAAACGCCACTGCGTAAGGAGATAAATACTAATGGCTAATCTATTCGAGCTAAGTACTTTACAGACGGATCCGTTCCGTAATTTTAAGTTCTTAGTTAACTTTACCCTCAATGACGGTAAGAACGCTACCATAGGACCAAAGTTTGGAAGCATGGGATTTGTCTCTGTTTCTGGTCTAAGCGTTGCTACCGAAGCAATTAGCTACCGTGAAGGCGGCTACAACACAAACATGCATCAGATTCCTGGTCAAAGCTCGTTTACCCCAATCACCCTTTCAAAGGGCATTGCTTTGGGTCAAAGCGAACACTCCCTATGGATGAAGAGACTATTTTCAGTACTAACTGGCGCACAGGGAGTAGCTGGAGTTGGAACTGAGTTCCGCTGCACAGTGGATATCTCAGTACTAAGTCACCCAAATCCAAAGGGCGTTTCAGGATCTGATTCAACAGCTACTGTAGCTGAGGCAAAAAACCAGCATACTGCTATGCGCTTCCGCGTATATAATGCATGGGTTACAAGTCTTGCATACAGCAACCTTGACGCAGGCGGAAGCTCGCTAATGGTTGAAGAAATGACACTCGTCCACGAAGGATTTGACGTCTCATTTGCTACAGGATACAAGACAGCAGAAGACGCCCCAGATCTACTCAGCGTATAACTAAAAAGAAATAGGTGAACTACATGACTACAGAAACGACAATTGCTGCGGCAGATAACCCTGGTCTTGCTAATAAGCTTGCATCAGAAGCTGTTGCATTAGCAGAACAAGAAAAAGCAGCTACACCGGTAAGGGCTGAGATTAGAAACCCAGCCAATCCGATAGTGGAGCTAGCAGTTGGATTAGATGTTCCATTTGAAGAGCGTATAACGACAGCCGAAATACGTGAGCTTAATGGAGCAGATGAAGAAGCTATTGCACGTCTAAATGACCCTGCAAAAGCCTTAATGTTAATCCTAGAGCGTGCTGTAGTCAAGTTGGGAAATAAACCCACTGAAAAAGACCTACTTGACGCGTTGCTGGCAGGAGATAGAGAACTTCTCCTGCTAGCAATTCGCAAGTTAACCTTTGGAAATGAAGTTAACCTAGAAGGAAACATTTGTCAGGCATGTGTTGAACCTCAAAAGATTCAAATAGACCTAGATACAGATGTAGAAGTAAAAAAACTTAATATAGAAGATGTCGAGTTTACTGTGCCATGTAAGGCTGGAGAAGTTCGAGTAAAGCTTCCTACAGGATTTACACAAAAAGCATTAGTAGCCTCTACTAACAAGACTGCAGCTGAATTGGACTCCGTTGTATTAAAAAACTGCATCCTTAGTATTAATGATAAGCCCTTGTTAAATCAATCAGAGGTACTAAGGCTTAGCATTAAAGATAGACGTGACATTCTTAAAGAGATCTCTAATCGTAACCCTGGACCACAACTTAGTGAAATAAGTAAACCTTGCCCAAACTGCGGCCAGGAGGTGTCGCTACCGCTAACCCTAGCGGATTTGTTTCAGGAATGAAATAAGTTATGAGATCTTGGTAGAAGCCATAGATCTTTTATCTCAGTTCTATCCTGGATGGACACTAACAGAGTTAATGAATTTAAGCGTAAGAGAAAGAGTCAACTGGCTTAACAAAGCCTCGAGCAGACCAAGAATGGTTAAGTAAACATGGCAACTCAGCAGATCTTTTCAGCTAGTGATGATGAGAATCCCTTTTCATCACAAAGTGTTGATAAGTTCTTTAAGTCCATGGAAAAAGGACTGCAGCAGGACTTAAAACTTATTAAAGAATTCCGTAAAGTAACGGAAGATATTAAGAAAAACATGCAAGAAGCCCTCAAAGCTGGGGGCGGATCTAGCGCCGGATCAGGAAAAGTTGGTCTTGGTGCTATGCCAAATAAGGCAGTTGTTGGTGGTTTACTAGCCGCTGGAGCTGCCTATGGCGGAACAAAAATGTTTATGGGAATGGCGCCCAATACAATGGCCGCTGTTACCCAAAGAATGTCTGCTGACACCGTTGCTGGCATCAGTGGACTAAATGCACGTCAAGTAATACTTCGTTCAAATGCTAGAGTAGGTAACGGCGCAACAAGCGCTATGGGCCCAACTATGGCTCAAATGAACATGTTGTACGGTGGTGGATACACTGCAACTAGCCTAAGCTCTAGAAACGTAATGTCCCAACTAGGCGGACTAAGCGCAATAACTGGCGGAACAAATGAGCAGATGGCTCAAGGCATGGCGGGCATTAATGCTATGCGTTTCTTACGTATTGGTGTGCAAGCTCGTGACTCTAAGGGAAATCTACGTCCGCCAAACCAATTAATTAATGAAACTTATCGTTTCTTGTACGGTGGACGAAAAATAACCCCAGAGCAAGCAGCTATGGTTTTAAACCCAGGATCAAAGGGATATCAGACGATATCAATGATCGCTGGTGGTGATTCTAATCTTATGTCTATTTTGCAGATGGGTATTATTGCTCGTGCCAAAAAAGACTCACCATTAAGTAAAAAAGATTTAGGAAATGCTCAAAGATCATTAGATGTAATGGGTGTAGGAAAAGAAAGTCCAATACGAAAACTCTTTAACTATAACACCAGTGAAGCTAGGAAACTACAGGCAACAGAAAAAGGATTAGTTGGCGGATATAACACAGCACTTAGCGCAACCACTGCTGTAAACAATGGTTTTAGTAGTTTAGCAGAAGCAACTGATGGGTTGACTCAAGCATTTATGGGACTAAAAGGATTTTTACAAACCCTTCCTGGAGCGGGAAATACCGGTGCAACACTAGCGGGTATGGGAAGCTCGATAATGGGTATGGGATCAGCAGCCCTTCAATTTGGAATGCTTCGTATGATGATGGGTAAAAGCGCAGTGCCCGCTGCACTTACTGCAGGAGCCAGCCGGTTAGCCGCTGGAGCCGGACTTAGTGCTGTTGGTGCTGGAGCAACTGGCGCAATGTTTAGCAAAGGATCACTGTTAAAAAGAGGTGGTAGAGCTGCATTAGCTGCTGGTGCGTATTATGGGATGGAAAAACTTCAAGGATTTTTAAATAAAGCTAATGTACCTAGCTGGCTTCGTAGAGGTGGAAACGTAGCTTTTGATGCTCTACAAGGAGGAGTAACTGGAGGAATTGCTGCAGGACCTTACGGTGCTTTAGCGGGCTCAGTTGTAGGCACAGGCGCTGGAGTAGTCAATCCTTATGGTCAAGGTGGAGGAGACTGCGCTCACGGAAATATAGGCTCCCATAACTGTGGAGGAATGGGTGGTGGACAAGACAACATGGTCTTGCAAATGCCAGTTCCTCCAGGAACACGAGTAACTTCAGGTTTTGGTCCAAGAGACAATTCAAAAAACCCACAGATATCTAGAAACCACACAGGTATTGACTACGCGGTAAAGGTAGGTACGCCAATTGTTGCCGCCGGAGCTGGCGTAGTAACTGAAACCGGATTGCACAGACAATACGGAAACTATGTGATTATTAGACACGGATCAAGATCTACTCTTTATGCTCACTTAAGTAAAATCTTAGTTAATAAGGGCGAAAAAGTTGTTGCTGGACAGCAGATTGCACTATCTGGAGGTAAGAAGGGTGCTCAAGGAGCAGGAACCTCTACAGGTCCACACCTTCACTTTGAGGTAAGAGCAAATGGTGGAGTTGGAGCTCAAGGAAGAAAAGATCCTCAAGGACTATTTGGAAAAGCATTTAGCTTTATAAAGGGCAAAGTAACCTCAGGACTTAACTTCTTAAAAAGAACTTCTAACAGGCTTTTTGGAACAAATTTTGCGTACTCTGATGCTGGAGATGACAAGTTTAACTTTAATGCAAGAAAGCACGATATAACAAAGAAAACGCTAGGTCAATATAACAGTGCTAGCGTCTCAGATATTATTGCTGGATTAAACTTTAGTCCTACGAGCTATTCAGAGCTATCTAAGCATATAAATCCAAACGACCCCAAATTTGGAAAGATATTAAACCAAAACTATGACGAGGGTCATGGAAACGAAAAAGGCATTTATGGAGGAAGCCGACAGGCTCTCATGCAGGCCCTACATGCACAGGGGTTTAGAGGTAAATCCCTAAGAACCGCTTTTGCAGTTGCTCTTGCTGAATCCGGAGGAAGGCCATCAGCTATAGGAGACGTAGATCTACAAGATAAGAAGTGGGGCCCAAGCTACGGAATCTTCCAGATTAGATCTTTAAAGAATTGGCAAAATCATGATGGAAAAGGCTCATCTGATCCATGGAGAAATGCTAAAAAGCTTAGAGACCCTAAATTTAACATAGAAGCTGCCTGGGTAAAAAGCAGCAAGGGTAAAAAGTGGGAGGCTTGGTCTGCTTACAATAATGGGGCGTTTACTAAATTCTTAGATGATGCCGATAGAGTTGCCACTAAAGCAGGAATTGGTGGCGGTCCAGAAACAGCTGGCGGATTTAACATGGCTCATGTGGCACCAACAGAGACTAGTCACAGCCCTGGAGCTAGAAGCGTATCTTCAAACTCAAATGTAAACATAAAGGTAAATATGCAGGTAACTCTTGCCAATTCTGGGCCAGGTGAAGCTCAGAGGCTTTTGCGTACCTTTAAAGAGGGTATTGAAAAGGAACTAGAGATTAAAGGAATTGGTGGATACTAATGGCTGCTCCGCTACCCGTATATTACACAATTAAAGCTTACGAAAAGATTGTAGAAAACTTAAACCCAACCGCAGAAGACCAGCAAGGATCTCAAGGTGGTTGGATTGAGATTACTACAGATAGCAAGCTAGTTAACTATAAGCATCCAGTCAAGTATGTTTTGCAGTTCTTTTTGCAGAGCGATATACTCGGCCTTAATCCACTAGAGGATAGCCAAGGCGTTAATATTGCTGGTGGTGATGGAACAGTTTTTAAGCAATGGGTAGACGATAATGCTGACAAACTAAAAGTTAAGGGTTGGAACACATATCAAGACAATAGGTTTGAGCTTATTGTTACAGCTAAAGTAAAAAGTGCTTCAGGTACCCCTAAGTTTAAAGCACAGACTGTTCCAAACTCAAACGTAAACTCTAGCCCTAATTATTATACCGTAAATATAAAAGCAGGAAAAAAGATTCCTTCAGTTAAGTTTACCGAGGCACAATCAGAGCCAAATAAACCAAATGAAGTAAAAAATGACGTGACTGAACAAGGTCAGGGATACACCCAGTGGAATGAGTGTAAAAAAGAATGGGTAGTAGTTACCTATGCTCAGACCACTAAAAATAACGTATTTGGATATGACGTATATTTAATAAAAAGAGACGTAAATGGCACACAGCTAAGTAGACAGCTATTAGGATTTGAGCCATCTACTGCTACTAAACGACCTTATTCTGATATTGGAAGAAAAGCTCTTCAAGAAGCATATCAGTGCGTAAAGGCTTCAGAAGACGCCCCAAATGTTCCGACACCCTCTGTTACGGTGCAGGAGTACCCACAAGACGAAAGAATAAACCCACCTAACCATAGAATTACTCGAGATGTCTCTTTATCTCAAAAACTTTATTATTCTTTGTCTGAGGCTAAGCGACGAGGATCTAAGACAAATCCTGGACTTTATTTTGCTAACTCTACGGAAGAGGCTAGACAACGAGCTGAACAGCGTTACTTAGACTCAACAGCTAGAGGACGTCTTGGAACTATATTTCAGGATAAAGATAGTGCTATAGCCCTAAACACCAACAATGACGATAAAAAGCCTTGGGGTTTTAGATTTATATATAACCCCCAAACTATTGAGTATTCTACCGGTGCAGATATGTCTGTAGACTGGATGCTAAGCTCTAAAGATCCTGCAAACTATATTGGTGGAAATACCGTTGTTAACTTTATGCTGTATTTAAACAGAATTGCAGACATGACTGAACTACGTCATTTAAAGTCTAATCCAACCGATTACATTAATGGATACCCCAGAAAACTTACCGCAGAATCAGTTGCCGGACTACTAAACAGAGGCACGGAGTACGACATAGAGTTCTTATACCGGGTATTGAATGGAAGCCCAAGACCAAGCATAAATGGTCTTCTTACCTATACAGTAAACGGCAAACCAGCTGTAACTTCAGATTTTGGATATATAACTGGAACCCCTGTGTGGATAAGATTTCACGAAAACCTTAGGTATAAAGGCTCTATAAACAGTATTTCTGTAAATCACCTAATTTTTAATGAAGAAATGGTGCCTATGTTTTCAACAATGTCTGTATCGTTTACTCGTTACCCAATTACCGGAGAAACAGACCCTGCAGTCATTGCAGCCTACTCAGAAAAGATTGCTAAAGACCTTAAAGCTGGAGAGGAGCCACCTAGAACATAATGCCTAACATAAATAGACTATCTAGATATTATGATGGAAAACTTGCCCAGATCTATAACTCAAAAACCAAGCAATATGACATTGCTGTTTTTAAAGCAGAATCTGATGAAGTTACCTCTTCTTACATAAACTATACCTGGAAGTATGGAGATTCTCTTGCTGCCTTGTCCGATAAATATTTAGGTATTCCGGGATACTGGTGGAAGATTATGGAAATAAATCCAGAAATAACAGACCCCTTCTCAATAGAGCCAGGAACAGTTATAAGGGTGCCGTATGTCACAAGATGATCGTAATAACTTTACCTTTACTCAAAACTATACCTGGGAGTCAACTGCTCGTTGGTCTGATTATAAGGCGTACTTTCCATCTACACCAAAGCACGAAATGATATTAATGGGTGCTGAGCTTTATCAAGTTGTTGAGGCCCACGATGTGCTTGTCCTAACCTTTAAAGGTAAGCCAGAGAGTGATTTGACTAACTTTGTTTCTGGAGATCCCGTGGTATTTAGCTATTCTAGTGGAGCTAATAAAAGCAAGTTTAATGGGTACATTTATAAAATACGTCCGGTAACTGATATGAAAACCCACATGGTACGTATCATATGTGTGTCTGCATCCTACGTGCTAAAGAATGGTGCTCAAAAGATTTTTAAGAATGTTACAGCAGATCAGGTCGTTTCTAAGGTGTGCGCTCGCCACGGCTTAGCTACGGTCACTCAAAGACACCCTAGATTAAGAGATAACGTCTCACAATCTGGAGAAACAGACTGGCAGCTGCTACAAAGACTAGCTAGACAAACAGGGTTTGCATTAAAGTGTGAAAATACTACTGTATTTTTTGTAAGCAAGTCTAAGATATATAATGCCAAGAAAAAGGGTGCTCCCTACTTTAAGTATGTAGACGGTAAAAACCAAAAACAAAGAACTACTGGAACTTGTCTATATTTTGAGCCAGTTGTTTCAGATGAGGTTTTAGAGCTCGGCACAAGAGTTGATAGAATTATTACAGGCATAAGCAGCACTACTGGTGAAGTAATATCTGCTACTCACTCACTAAAGGACTTTACTAAACCTGAACTTGGTGTAGTAACTGTGCCGGATGAGGATTACCTAAATGACATCTAAGTTTTCTAAACAAAAAGCAAAAGCTAAGTGGAAGTCCTATAACCCTTATGAGGTAGCCGATAGCCTTACCGACTCTAAGCTCATTGCTTCAGACATTTCGGATGCTCGTAGATATGCACACCGTGCAAAGGCTACAATAGTTGGAGACTCTAGAGTTAAACCATATGAACCCATTTATTTAGATGGGCTACCTAACGGCATGTCTGGATACTGGACAGTCCTATCTGTAAAGCATATCTTTGGATCAGAGCTTGCTAGATACATGATTGAGGTGGAACTGGGGACCGATGTTTTAGGTGAAACGGACCCTAACGCATATAAACAGCAGCAATATCGAGACGTAAACAGTGAGATATCAAAGCAGGCGATACGTACATCTGACTCTAGATTAGTTGATTATTCTTTGTCCGTAAACTCTTCAGCTTTAACAACCCCCAAGGTTTCTTCTCCCGCTATTTCAACCCCGGCAAGAGCCTTATCTCCTGACCCAACATCTCCAGATCTGTATCAAACAGCTGTGCCAGATTTTTCATCTATATCTCGTACAACTACTTGGGTTGCAAATAGCTCTAGGACAGTACTATGAGCACAAGTTCATTTTTAGACTATGGGATGGACCCTCAAGGTCGTCACAGGTTTTATGGCATATACGAGGGCAAAGTGGTATCTGTTAATGATCCCCTAAAAAGAAACAGAATACAGGTAAAGGTGTTTCAAACTACGGGGCAGGAGACTACCGCTTGGGCAAGAGCTTGCCTTCCAATAACTGATTCATCATACCATCCAGATCATGCTCCCCACACTGCAGCTCAAATAGCCGCTATGCTGACAACTACCCCCGTATCGGTTACCGACTCCAGAGGGGATACGGAGACTGTACCGGCCCTAACTATTGTTCCAAAATCTCCAGGAAATCAACAGCTTAATCATCAACACGTGGTTACTAAGAAAAAGACAAAGATTAAAGGCAAAAGCATATTTGTAGATAATGCGCCCACATCTACGACAGACTCAAAAGAAAATAGTCTTTATACTACAGCTAGTGGATTAAGTGCCCCAGGAACAACCACTACAGACACCTCTATAAAGGCTCCAGAGCATACCTTTCATAGAAGCGTCCCTGTAGTAGGCCAAATGGTTTGGGTTATGTTTGTTGCGGGAGATCCAGAATATCCGGTATGGGTTGGAGTACAGCAATGATATCTATAAGCTATCCCTTTACACTAGACGCCTTTGGTAAAACAGACTCTACATATAGAGAGTCAAAAATTTACTTAGATAAATTAGTTACCCTGTTGTCTACCCATATTGGGCAAAGACCTATGCTTCCAGAATATGGAACAGATATAGCAACCGCCTTATTTGAGAACGATAATGATTTTGTTGCGGCAGTCCGTGCTGCAATAACTACTGCAGTAGCTAGGTGGATACCGGCTATTACAATTAGCAGTGTTGATATCTCCACCCCTGATTTTGATGGTTATTCAAGTATTATTTTAGGAATAGAGCTTCCAAACGATACTACAACATCAATCACTGTAAATTCAGCTATTTTTGGAGCTGACGGATCCGTTAGCAGATTAGGATAAAAATGAGCCAAATAGACTATACCTCAAGAGACTTTGAATCTCTAAAACTGGATCTTATAAATCTTGTAAATGTTAGGACTGGATATGACTGGGTTGTTGATGACCCGTCTGATTTAGGCTCAGTTCTTCTAGAAGCTGTTGCATATATGGGAGACGTCATGTCTTACTATATAGACCGAGTCGCAAATGAAACCTCTGTAGAAACAGCAGTAAAACGAGAGACCTTACTTAAATTTGCAGAGCTGTACGGCTATAGGCCTTCTGGTCCTATTCCGGCACAGGTAAGCGTTGCTTTTACAAATATAAGCACCGAAACTCTAGACCTACCTATTGGTACGCAGGTTATGGCCCCATTAACCTATGGTCCATTTACCGAAGTATTCTTTGAAACAACTCAGGCTGTAGTTCAATTACAGCCCGATCAAACAATCACAGTTACAGCTAGAGAAGGAAAGACGGTAAATACAGATCGTCCAGACCTTATTAATCCAGCTACTAATAAACCCCTACCTGTTAACTTGGGAACATCGTCAGGACTAGCCAACCAAGAATTTTACATTTATGAGCCTGGAGTTGTAGATAACTCTCTTGTAGTATACGTTGGTCAGGGAGTAGCTTTTGGTTCTTGGAGGTATGTAGATAGCTTAGCTGATTATGGTCCAAACTCACTAATTTTTACGACAAGAATTGACGAAGATGGGTCTACTACCGTTGTATTTGGAGATGGAGTTAATGGAGCAATACCTCCAGTCAATCAGTTGATTTCTGCACTGTATAAAAACAGTTTGGGCATAGCTGGAAACGTAATTGCTAACGCTATAAAAGAAGTGACATTTATTCCTGGAAACGGAAATCCGGAAGCACTCTCATACCTTTCAGTGTCTAATGCTTCAGCCGCAATTGGAGGGGCAGACGCAGACTCCTTAGAGCAGCTTCGTAAAGGAATTAAGTCAGCAATCATATCAAGAAAAAGAGCAGTTACTTTAGAAGATTATGAAAAGCTTGCTATGCAGGTCTCTGGAGTAGCTAAGGTAAAAGCAGTTGCTGGAGTCTATAGCTCAGTAACCCTATATGTACAGTCACCAGATGACGGAAGCACGACTCCTGGAATATATAATGGAAGCACCACTACTGCTTGGAATACGTCAGCTGCAGCAATTTCTGCGTATCTTGAAGATAAAATTCCAGTTGGAACAACAGTTACAGTTCAAAACCCAACATATGTACCTATCTATCTAACTGTAGCTTTAACCTTGGCAGACCAATATAAGCACTCTGCTGTAAAACTTGCAGTATCTAAAGCCCTTTTAAATCCAGGTGGCCTATTCCACTACGACAAAAATGAGTTTGGAAGATCCATTCCTAAGTCCTCAGTTATTGCTACAATTGCGGGTATAGAGGGCGTAGTGTCCGTAGACATAACCAAAATGAATACGGATAATGGGGCTAGCTCAGCATCTATAACTTTAGCTGCTGGTCAAATACCATACCTGCTTCCAGCCAATCTAGTGTTCCCCACCCCAATCGGTGGAATAGCGTAAGGATAAAAAATGCCAGCATCATTTCCCACTACCGTAAGACAGTTTACGGCAAAAGTAGATCTACAAGATACGATTCTTGCAGATCACATTAACGCTCTACAAGATGAAGTTAGAGCTATAGAAATAACCCTAAATGGAACTACGGATGCAACAAACGGCCTACTTACGTCAAATTATTCGGGAACATTTTCATCTACAAGCACTTGGAACTCTTTAGACGATAGAATCTCTAATATTGAGGCTGGACTTGTAAATGGCTTAGCTATAAGCCCATACGTAAAAAAAGCTGGGGACAACATGTCTGTCTCCAATGCAGTTGCTTTAACATTAAAGAATACCAGTGCAACAACCACCTCTAACCTATTTGAGGCATATAACTCTGCAAATATTCTAGGGTTTGCTTTAAATGGTTCAGGTTTACCAAAAGTGGGAACTGCTAACGTACTATACGTTGGAAGCTCTGAGTACACAACTCTAGACAACAAAGCTCAAACAGCACTAGAAACAGCAGAGTCTGCTCCGTTTAATTCATTTTTGTTAGCGGGTATGTAACCTTAAATGGCTAGATATTCGTTTGCAACATACGGTTCTCCTAACCTTAGATACGGTCAGGTAGAAAATAATAGAGCTTACTATAACGTAAGCCTATTTGCATGGAGCTATACGTATAATGCTGTTTCTTTAATCTGGGGCTCAGTTTTAACAGACCCCCTAGATCCAGCCCCAACACACTGGAAGCTAGTAAAGAACACTACTGGAAATCCAGACACTCCGTATGATGCCGAAGTTGTAGACCAGGGAACAATTTCTGAATATCGATTATCAGCAATAGATTCAGACCTAGTTGAGGGTCAACAGATAATTTATTCTTTTTGGATATTTAATGGAGTAAAGTGGATTAACTGTGGATACTCAGACGTAATAACAGTCGGTGATTCTGGAACTCTAGGTAAAGTAGAAAAATGGATTCCTTCAGCATGGCTAAATGCTATAGCTGGTACGGGAGACGCTACTGGAGAACCTAGCGATCTAGATCTAAATAAAATATTATCTGCCTATACATTTTTTTATGACTCTTTAAGAGCAAAAATTCAACTTTTAGAAAGCTCTATGTCTTATAAAGACATACCCATACAATTTCTTAAGTCTAAGATACAGGATTTGGGATTTAATTATGAGCCAGTTTTGGGAGACATTTACCATAGAAGTCTTTACAGAATAGGTGATGAGGTAAATTCTGAAAAGGGAACAACAATCGGAATTAAAGAGTTTACTACCGCATTAACTCACTGGAATAGCAGGGTTTCTGTAGGAAAAAATCTACTATTAGACTATAACGACTCTTCATTTGAAGAATCTGCTGGAAGATGGTCTACTACTGCCGGAACAGTTCAACACATTCATTTTACAGAGTCTCTTTCTACTGTTGGGGTTTTAGTAGCAGCACCTACTCCAACAATTAATTATAACTATGGACTTTTTGGTCCTAGATCTGTAGGTTTTGGATGGGTTCATGGGCATAATACCTCTCCAGTATTGACTTTACCAGCATCATCTTCAGACATAATTAAGTATGGTGTTCCAGTTAAACCTAATACTAGGTACTTATTTAGCGGATACTTTAGAGTAAAAGATACAACTAAAGCGGGGTCTGCTAAAGTAAAAATTAGTTGGTATAACCAATCCGGAACCCTAATATCAACAACTCTTGACGGAACAGCAGTTACTTTAACTAGTTCTTGGCAACAAGTATTCTCTAAATCAGACTCTGGAACAAATGGACAACTTGCACCAAGCAATGCATATTACGCACAGCTAACAATAACATTTACAAACTCAAGCAACCAAGCAGAATACATAATGGATATGTTTCAGTTTGAAGTTGTTAATGGATCATCTACCTATGAAGATGCAAGAAAAGCCATCGTATATGTTGAGGGTGAGACCGTAAACTATATTCATAACCCATCTTTTGAATCAAATACAAACGGTTGGACAGCCCTAAACGGAACATTGACGACTGCAACTAGCCCATCAGGAGCAATAGTATTTGGGTCAAAATTTGCGAAACTTACCGCTAGTTCAGACGGTAGAACAGGCATAACCTCTGAGTGGATGCCTATAGATCCCAATGAAAACTATACCTTTAGCGCACATGTGTCCTCAAATACAACAAAGGTTGTAAAAGCAAGAATTGAGTTTTCATCCGCCCTTAGTCAAGAAGAACAAAACACAATACTTACTGACGAAGACGGAAGCTACTACTCAACCGCGGTTTACTATGTTGATTCAGATCCACTAACTTTAAGTGCTACCCCACAAAGGCTGCACATAACTGCTCTCGCCCCAGACTTCTCAACTGATGCTGGGTACCCCCTTGCTAAAGTATCTTTATATGTAGATGATGCAGTCTCTGGAGAAATGCTCTATATAGACGCCCTACAGCTAGAGGATTCTTTAGAGCCTACTTCATATTTTGATGGGTCTGGAGCCCCAGCAATAACTAACCCACTTACTCAAGAATATATAGATGCTTTTGACTGCCTTTGGGAAGACGAAACAAATTCTCACGGTAGAAGCTATCGTTGGCAGAACTACGCAAACAAGCTAGCTAGACTTGCAGCAAACATGGTAAAAGTTGTACCAAATGGATCTAGTTGGGAAATTAGGTCTGGATTCCCAACACCTGCATACCAAGAGCTATCCCCATCAGTTCTAACTGCTCCATCATTTGAGCAGAGCACTACAGGTTGGAACGGCGGGAACGCAACAATCTCCAGAAGCGTAACTCGAGGCAGCTTATTTGATGAATACACTACTCATGGAAGCGCATTTGGAAAAGTAACCTCTACAAATGGATCTTCAACATTCTCTGCATATACGGACAACACTCCTATAGTAACTAACGCTGGATACTATGCATCTATCGCTGTCAAACCAGAAAACGAAGACGCATATGGAAACTACACGTTAGAAGTAAAGTTTTATGACGATTTCAACATCGTAGTAACAACAAAAACAGCGTCAGCAAGAAACATAAGGTTTGATCGATGGGGATATCTGGGGGTATTTGCCCAGAAGTCAGAAATTTATGGAGCTACCTACGCCGTACTAAAAGTAACGTGTACTCCAGACTCCCCAGCAGCCGGTCGAGTGTTCTATCTTGACAGGGTTGTATTTAGGCAGTAGGTTCCTGCCATGACTACTGTTTTAATTGCCGGACTTGCCTCTGCATGCGTACTTACCGCTGTAGAAGGTCTTTTAATATCTCTTGGAAAATGGCGGGGATTGCTAAGCCTAATAATGTCCACAACTGGAATACTGGTTATGGCTGGCTATAGTAAATTTACTATATTTGAGATCCTGGCCGCAACATTTGTTGGACTAGTCCTATCCCTTGCCGTAGAGCAGGTTTTTACGGGCGTATCCCTGCGTGAGGTACGCAATTTGCCAAAGAGGGTAGATAGGCTGTAGAACTACACCATTGAGGCTAGGAGGGCCAAATGAAAGCCGAAGTGTATGACAACCCAATGTTGTCAATGAATGCTCGTTTCCTATATCTGTACTTCCTTCGTATAGGTCGAGTAGCCACAGTTGAAGAGCTAACAACAGCTCTTGCTGAAAGCGAATACGCAATCAAGAATGCAATGAAGGAACTAAAGAAGCTTGACTACATACGGGCAGTCAAGTATCAGGTCAATGGTCAGTGGCGGACTTTATTGAAGTTTTCGGACGAGTCCCTTAATGTTACCGTAAAAACCATGCTTGAGATTCAGGCACCGACAGACGAAATACCGACGGTCGGTAAAACGCCTGTTCTATCTGTCTGCAATACTAGTGATAAGTCTATTAGTGATATAGATAGCTTAGAAGTACTACGTACTTCTAATCTAGGAATTCATCCTGAATTCCAAGGAGATGAAATGAACTGGCCAATACTGGGCGATGAAACCCCCCGAAAAAAGACTGACGATGAAGTGGGCGTTGTTGGGAAGATCGATGATCAACAAAAGCGGATCAACTCAAAATACAAACCAACCCGTTTTGAGGACACCCCTCAAAGCAAGCATCGATCTAACCGGCCCGAAGAGGACTGGACAACAACCGACCTTGTTGCGGAGTTTTATTATCTTTATCGGGAGAAGTGCGGTAATGTTCCGGCTCAAGTCAATGGACAGCAGTTTACTGTTTGGATCAACCGTCAAGTTGGCGAAGGTACCCATCGCACTGTTATCCTAAAGGCTATTCGTAAATTCTTTAATGATCGTAGGTTGTTAAAGGATCCCGGTGTTGGAGAACCCTTATGGCGAAAGTTTATAAAGTTCTACTACACTGTGTACGGAACAGTTTCTAAGGATACGAAGCAAGAGAATCTCTCAAACCAAGAGAAGATGCTAAAGCTTCTAGAGGGGTAAGTTGTGTACAGCTTAGAAGAAATATCTCCACGTACTAGGGCGCAAATAAATGCTGCACAGTTTCCATTAAAAACTATTGGCAGAGAATTTGAAGATCTAGATTCTTATTACCCAAACAAAGAGCAAACATCTGTTGTAGAGATCGCTCATGATTGGATGCAAGAAGTTATCGATGGAGATGTTATTAGAGCTAAGGGTTCAGATACTTGTGGTCTTGGGCTGCTCTTGATTGGAGAGCCTGGCCACGGAAAAACAACTCTTGCATCTGTGATTGGTCAGACACTTATACGGTTATCTCCAAAAGAAGTTTGGGGACCTACAGATCAAGTAATAACCCGACCAGTTTTCTTTGCGGATTATCCAAAGCTTCTTCGTTTACAAAAACGTCAATGGTCGGATGAAGACGAAACAGAAAAGTCTCTCATAGATTGTATTTATGGTGAGGCTAAACCCGGAGACAATGTTCGTCTGCTTATACTTGATGATTTAGGTAAAGAATATAGAACTGCTTCTGGTTGGTCAGAAAACACATTTGATGCTTTACTGCGTGCAAGGTACAACGCTGGGTTACCTACGATTGTAACTACCAATACACCTATGGGTGAATGGGCAGATACATACGGAGATTCCATGGCGAGTTTCGCACACGAAGCGTTTGTTCCAATTGCAATAATATCTACTAGGGGGGACAGAAGAAGAAAATGAAAATGAAAGAGTTAAAGAACGTGCCCGCTTATGAATGGAAAACCATTCAGTTCTTTGTATCGTTGAATGGTATCTCTGAGGTACAGATATCTAACGATAATACTATGCGCTGCACTTGTGATGGTTACAAGTCTCGCAAAAAGTGTAAGCACATAGTCTTCTGTCTAAATGAAACTAATGACGATTTTGTATATCCAATAAAAATATCTGAGGCGACACCACAGGAATACATAGATCGAGCAAAAACATCCGCAGAGGAGTTTAGAAATCTACTCCTCAAATACGGGAGAATATTGGCTCTATAGACTATGAAGGGGGGCGATATCTCAAACGAAGTGCCGCAGAGAATTGCGGTTACTTTAGACTGCATTCTTGACAAAACACCGACATCAAAACGTGTGCTTGGAATTCCTGTCTTTTCTGAAGAGGTTTCTTATAACAGACAGGCTCTAGCTAGGTTCTGGAATTTTGCTCAAAAGTACGGCTACGTTATGGAGTTAGTTGGTTTTGGGTATACACGAAAAGAAATGAAAGAGATTATGGATGACCTAGATAATCTAGGAACAAATCCTTTTAACTATTCTGCGGCGTATAAGGTAATATCAGACTTTTCATCACAACTCCCATATAGACCAGAATTAAAACATGTGGTAGACATACCCACTCGCGGTCTTATGTACGGAAGTTGGTATCTAGAAATGGGGGCTCTCTAATGGCAGCAGATAATGAGATTCGCCTCCTGTCAAAAGCAATACGAGATAGGGATATATCTCCACTTTTAGATCGAGGCATTCAAGACGGTTGGTTTTACGTAGATGAAAATAGGGCTGTTTGGAAGTTCCTACGGGAGCATGTAGCCAAGTATTCCGAGGTACCCACAGCAACTACCGTAAAGGATAATTTTCCTAACTTTAGGCTTTTAAACGTAGAGGACTCCCTGGAGTACCTGGTAGATCAGCTCTCTGAGTTTCGTATCCGCCAAAAGACCATAGAGCTGGTTCAGACGGCCGGAACCCTTATTGCCGACGGAGATCATAGGGGAGCCCTTGAACAGGTCTCTATGGGCCTTGCAAAGCTCCAGGACGAGGGCGTAGGAAAGTCCTCAGACATAGACCTGACCAAAGAGCCTCTAAGTCGCTTTGACGAGTACTTGAATATTAAAACCCGCCCTAACGGGCTCCTTGGCATGTCCACAGGATTTAAGGGTATAGACGTTGCAACTGCCGGTTTACAGCCCCAACAGTTAGTGACAATTGTTGCTCCCCCTAAAACTGGTAAATCAGTGCTCTCAATGCAGATGGCAGTAAATATTCATGAAGATGGTTTTGTTCCTATGTTTCAGTCTTTTGAAATGACTAATCTTGAGCAACAGAGACGACATGACTCAATGAGGGCGCACATCTCTCATTCTCGTTTAATTCGTGGAGCTTTGAAACCAGAAGAAGAAGAGCGCTATAGACTGATGTTGGAACGCATGGAAAAAATGCACAACTTCTATTTAACGGATTCTGTCTCTGCCCTAACTTTAACTTCATTGTCTATAAAAATAGACAAGATTAGGCCTGATGCTGTTTTTGTTGACGGTGTTTATTTGATGGTTGACGAGATGACGGGTGAGTCAAATACCCCTATGGCGCTTACCAACATAACCCGCGGAATGAAGCGACTTGCACAAAAGCATAATGTTCCTATTGTCATGAGCACTCAAGCTCTTCGTCACAAAATGCGTGGAGGAAAAGTTACCTCTGACTCAATCGGTTATTCGTCTTCCTTTGTCCAAGACTCTGACATAGTTATGACTTTAGAGCGTCAGGACGAGGAAGACGATAGTTCAAGAGTTCTTAGAATAGATAAAAGCCGTAATAGCGCTCCTGCAGAGATAGAGCTTTTGTGGGACTGGGAGGAAGGAAAGTTCCAAGAGTATGGACAGTCCATTTAACGGAACTCAACTTTGTTCTAAAGTTGATGATCCTGAAATTTTCTTTCCAGAAGATTACTTAGATACTAAGCATCTTTCTATGGTAAGGGCTATTTGTAACGGGTGCCCAATAATTTCTGGATGTTTAGAGTATGCGATAAAGGATCCTTCTTTAGAGGGTATCTGGGCTGGAACAACTCCTAGACAGAGATTAAAGATTCGTTCTAGAAGGAGACAGTCCGCATGAGCTCTATACGACAGTTAAAGCCAGACTATACCGGCACGATGGAGTATGAAAACCAGGTAATGCATGAGTGCCCGGTATGTGAGTCCACTATTTGGAATATAAAAGCGCAGTTTGAAGATTATGAAATATCAATGTACTTTTTAGATATGGAATGCGCTAGTTGTGGGACGTATGCAAAGGCGCCTACTCCTTTAGATAGGCCAAATCTTGTTTAGTGACGGCATAGTAGAGGAGGCTGCAAGACGCCTTGGCATAGTTACTTGGGGTAGGGGCGATGAGCTTCGCTCTAACTGTCCTATGCATCGTAAGCGCACAGGAAAAGAAGATGATAATCCCTCTTGGTCAATAAACGCTGTGTCTGGAGCCCATCACTGTTTTTCTTGCGGGTATAAGGGCAACTTAATAACTCTTGTATGTGAAATAAAAGAGTTAGATTACGATGATGCACGATCTTGGATATATTCAAACCTTGATGTAGATCTAGAAGCCTTATCTAAACAGCTTGAGGAAATAAAAGATTCTTATATACCTCCTGCTCAGCTTGTTCCTATGAGTGAGGCAAGGCTTGCTGTCTTTTCTACTCCGCCAGACTGGGCATTAGAGGCTAGGGGTTTGACTGAAGATGCATGCAAAAAGTATGGTGTTTTGTGGAACACCAAGTCAAATGAGTGGGTACTTCCAATACGTGAGCCAGATAGCAATAAGCTTTTAGGTTGGCAAGAAAAGGGGCAAGTAACAAGGTCTTTTTTTAACCGTCCTGTTGGAGTTCCTAAATCAAAAACTATGTTTGGTCTTAACGCCTGGCAAGGGGGAACAATGATCGTTGTTGAGTCTCCTTTGGACGCTGTAAAACTAGAGAGCGTTGGAGTTTCTGGAGGGGTAGCAATATACGGCGCCTCGTACAGTTTTCAGCAAATAGATCTTATGAGAAGAGCTGATCGTTTAATCTTTGCGATAGATAATCCAGCCGTAGATCCTGCCGGTAAGAAGTCCTTCAATCAGTTTTTAGTTGACTCTAGAAAAAATGGGTTAGAGTTTCTTATGTTTAACTACTCAGATCAATCAAAAGATATTGGAGATATGTCCGCAGAAGCAATACGTTTAGGAGTAACAACCGCTACACATTGTGTGCTTTTAAAGGAATTAAAGTGACATTTACAGGAACTCTCCTTCCATATCAACCAGAGGCCGTAGACAAGATGTGCGATCGCGGCAAGGTTTTGGTTGCTTACGATTTAGGGCTAGGCAAGACAGTGTTGACTATAGCTGCGCTAGAGCGGTTGATGGACAACCGTTCCGTACGTGAGCCGGGTATAATCATCTGCTTGTCTAGCCTTAAATACCAATGGGCAGACCAAATAAGGAGATTTACAAGTGATACTTCAAACCCTTTGGTCATTGATGGAACGCCAAAGCAAAGAGCAGCTCAGTATGCCAAAGCGCTCGACTGGGCTAATTCAGGGGTTGATTACATCATTCTCAATTACGAGCAGGTTGTTAACGACTGGGCTACCGTGTCCAAACTGCCAAGAGGATTTATCGTCTGTGACGAAGCAACAGCAATCAAATCCTTTAGATCAAAAAGATCAAAATACATAAAGAAGCTATCCAGTAATTATAAGTTTGCTCTAACAGGCACTCCCGTAGAGAACGGTAAGCCAGAAGAGTTATATTCAATAATGCAGTTTGTTGACCCAACTGTTTTAGGAAGATTTGATCTTTTTGATAAAACATTTATAGTTAGAAATCGTTTTGGTGGTGTTGAAAGATATAGAAATATAGACATCCTCAGTAAAACAATAAAAGACGCTGCAGTAAGAAAGCGTCAAGAAGATCCTGATGTATCTCCTTATCTTCCCGACGTTATTACAAAAGAACCAATACTTGTTCCTTTTTCTAAAGCTGCCAAAGAAATTTATACTAAGATAACTGATGACCTTTTACTAGATCTAGATGATGCTATGGAGTCCTTCGGTTCTTCATTTGACATATTTTCCCATTATGGTCAGGGAGATCAAGGCGGACCTATGGATGAACTCAGGGGAAGAATTATGTCAAAACTAACTGCCTTAAGAATGTGGTGTGATCATCCGGATCTGTTAATACATTCCGGCAAGATTTACAACCCTATGCAGGGAGTGGGGTCTAAATATGCGTTTGAGTGCATACAAGACGGTTTACTAGACGGTACTTGGAAGTCTCCAAAGCTTGAGATTTTAAAAAACTATGTAGACGAGTTCTTGTCTTTAGACGAAAGTAATAAAGTTGTTATATTTACTACCTACGTAAATATGGTTACTTTTATACAGCAGGCATTGCCGTATGAGTCTGTTATTTACACCGGCAAACTAAATGCAAAAGAGAAAGAGTTAGCAAAAACAAAGTTTCAAACTTCACCAGATTGTAGAGTTTTTATATCCTCTGACGCCGGTGGATATGGTATAGATCTTCCTCAAGCAAATCTATTAATTAACTATGATTTACCATGGAATGCCGGGTTAGCGGTTCAGAGAAATGGTAGAATTAAGCGTGCCTCAAGCTCTTGGAAGAGCGTAGTTATTCAGGACATACTGATGGACGGATCTATTGAGCAGAGGCAACATGAGCTCCTAATACAAAAAGCCGCAGTAGCAAGCGCTGTAGTAGACGGTGCAGGATTAGATGATCGAGGCGGAATAAAACTAACGGCTGGATCTCTGAGGGCTTTTTTAGTTAATGCTTCAACAATTATAGTTTAGGAGAGATAATGCCAAACTCACCAAAGACTCCTACCCGCACAATTCGGGTTTCCAACGAGCTATGGGCTGCCGTTAAGGAGAGGGCTAAAATAGACGGGCGTACCGTCACAGACGTGATTATAGAGGCCCTAAAGAACTATATAAAGGACTAGGCTACCGGGTTGCACTTTGTCAGTGGGTGGGTATAAGCTATAGCAAAACTTACCTAGGAGGGTAATCATGGCAAAAGTTGCTACACCACCACGCAAACCGAGCTCTAATCCATTGATGGTTAAAGTTCGTGAATTTATTTCATATAAAAAGCAAATAGATAAACTATCTAAAGCGCAGGACGAGATTAAAAAAGATCTCATGCAAACCGTTGAAGAAATTGGAGAGGTCGATGATGCTGGTCATCAGTGGCTTCAACTTCCAGAAGAAGTAGACGGCTATGCTGCTCTACAGCGTCAGCGTCGTGTATCTCAAAAGCTTGATATGGATGCTGCTGAAGAGATCCTAAAGAAAAAGGGCCTATACGAAAAGTGCGTAACTATGGTTCCTATGATTGAAGAGGACGCTGTTATGGGCGCCCTATATCTTGGTGAACTTACTGAGGAAGAAGTAGATCAGATATTCCCAAAGACTATAACTTGGGCATTCGTTCCTAAGAAAGCTTAATATTTTATGCCTGATGTAATTGACAAAATGTTCGGAGAGGTGGGAGAGTTCTACCCCGGCTCTAAGAAAAAGAGACGTCCAAAGTCAGGTGAACAAAAAAAAGTAAATAACGAAAAAGAACTCTGGCAAGAAAAGCCTCAAGTAAAGAAACTTCCAAATGGAAAAGTAGTAGAGCTCTACAGCGTAGGCGCTTTATCTGTTGCATTAGGAAGACCTTTAGTTACTCTTCGTTTATGGGAGAGAAAGGGCTATATTCCCAGAGCTCCATACAGACTAAAATCTGTAGTTGTTGGCGATAAAAAGAGGCCAGGCAATCGCATGTATAGCCGTGCTATAATTGAGTCAACAATAAAGAGTTTTCAATCTCGGGGACTTCTCGAAGCCCCCAGGATTGATTGGAATCGCTTTCCTGATCTTTCAATAGAACTATTGGAGAACTGGACAGAGATTCACAAAAAAGAAACTACTAATGACCAATGATCAATGATCCTATGAAGAAAGGAACCACCCAAATGGGCGTTCAAGCAACAAACTCACTCCGCATCAAAAAAGATGCACCAAACGTAGATACTTATGTATCTGACATTCAAGAAGACGGCGTACTCGATGAGTCGCTGTTTGAAGAAGAAAATGAAGACGAAACTCCAGAGCGTTCGTCTGTAATTCAAACAGGATGGGCAGCAGCCCGTCGTTCTGACTCCGCTGACAAATCTTTCACACCAGACTTTAAGTTTGATGAGGATGTTCAGCTTGTTAAATTCCTATCATCTGAGCCAATGAGCTTCCTACAACACTGGGTACAACGCCCAGGTAAGAAGTCCTTTATTGGTTGGGAGAACGACCCACTATCTCGTGTAGGAAATAAGCCTGATCGTAAGTTTGCATTTACTGTTGTAAATCTTTCTGACGAAGAGCCAACTGTTCAACTAATGATTGCTGGTGTTCGTTTAGCTAAGCAGTTAGAGAAGTTGAATTCCGATAAGAGAACCGGCCCAATCGATCGTCCAGATATTTACTGGGCAGTAAGTAAGTCTGGTGTAGGCACCAAGACTATTTACCACATTGAGTCTGTAAAAGAACGCGACCTTGCTCAAGACTTTGGTATTGATCCAGTCGCTGCAGGCAAGCTAATCTCAACACTTAAGCCCCTTGGACCTGAGGCTCTACGTGTATCAACCTCTGCTGAACTAGAGGAAATTGCAAAAGAAATTCTTGCAAGCTAGTTTAAAAATATTGCTGGGGGGAAGTGGTTCCCCTCCCCATAGGTAACTCCCCCCAGCATTCCAAAGAGAGGTTTATATGAACATTATTACGTCTAAAAAAGATTTAGATAATCTAGTTAAGTACTACTCTGACATGCCTGCATTTGCTTTTGACGTAGAAACTGTAGGAGATCATAGAGGAGATCCTAGAAGAAATACTATTACTTGGATATCTCTTGCTACTGATGGACGAGTAGATGTAATTCCTATGGGACACCCAAACGGTGAGTATCTTCGTACTGAGTACCCCTTACTTGCTTCCGGCTCTTTGCGTGTAGAAAAAGGCCTAGAACTTAGACCACAGGACTATAGTAAAGACGACAAGAAGGCTGTCCGTATATTTGGAGACCCTCCAACACAGCTTACCCCGGCAGAGGTTTTTTCTGCTCTTAAGCCTTTACTTAACAGCGATAAGGTAAAGGTTGGCCACAACTTAAAATTTGATTTACAGAGCGTGACTAAGTACATTAAAAACCTTCCTTTGACCCCATATTTCTGCACCTTAAATGCTGCCTTTATTTTGGATAACAGAAATAGAAATGCTTTAGGTCTTGATGATTGTTTGAAGAGGGAGTTTGGTTATGAGATGGTCAAGGGCGTCGGTAAAGAGGTAGAGAAGTACAGTTTTGAAGAGGTCGCTACTTATTCCGGTTTAGATGCTGAATGGACTTGGAAACTCTACAAGAAGTTTCATGAAGATCTAACTAAGGACGGGTTGATGGGGATATTTAGTCTTGAGATGGATGTTCTTGAGGTCATCTGTAGTATGGAGTTACGTGGGGCTGATATCGATGTTGCTCAGCTTGCAAACTTAAAGGTAGATATAGAAAAGCAACTAGAAGATACCAAGGGTCAGATCTACGCTTTAGCAAAGCGTCCTTTTAATATAAATTCTGTACCAGAAAAACAATCTTTGTTATTTACTCCAAAAAAGGATGGGGGAAGAGGCATACGACCAAAGGTCATGACTCCAGCAGGGCAGAGAAGAATTCAAGATGAGGGAAAAGAACCAACTGTTTACGATTTTTCTGTGGCTGAACCGGCTTTAGATCAGTTTAGGGGTAAAGACGAGTTAGTAGATGCTTTGCTTACATATTCAGATTTAAACAAGCTTATGACTACGTATGTAATGCCATACCTAGGTGGCGACATTACTCGCACTCTTGGTGGAAAGTCTAAAGTTATTGCAAAAGAAAGTTTGTTGTATAAGGGACGTATACATACCGACTTTGTTCAGTACGGAGCTGAGACCGGTCGTTTCTCGAGTAGAAATCCTAATCTACAAAATGTACCTGCTCCACACACGTTTAACGGAAAAGCTGTTCGTAACCTTTTTGTTGCTCCACCAGGTCATAAGTTAGTTGTAGCTGACTACTCTCAAATTGAGCCTCGAATAATTGCATCCTTTAGTCAGGATCGCATTATGTGTGAGGCATATAAAAAGGGAGAAGATATCTATACAACTATCGGAGACACCATGGGAGTAGATCGTAAGGCCGGAAAGGTTTTAGTTCTTTCTTTAGCCTATGGAGTAGGTCCGGATAAGATTGCTACAGAAATAGGGTGTTCACTCCCCGATGCAAAAAAGCTTCTTGACTCTTTTGCTGCCCGATTTCCTTCCGTCAGCAGGTATAAAAAGCTTGTCATATCTGAGAGCAGAAGAAAGTCTCCAGTTCCTTACGTAAGCACCATGCTACATAGGCGCCGGTATCTTCCAGATTTGAGATCAAAAGAGATGTGGAAGAGGGCTAGGGCTGAACGTCAGGCTTTTAATACCGTAATTCAAGGGTCTGCAGCAGACCTTATAAAGGTTGCTATGATACGGGCATTCCATATGATTCCAGATGAGGCAAGCCTAGTGTTAACTGTTCATGACGAGCTCGTAACCGTTACTCCTGACTATCTGGCGGAAGAAACGGCAGAGGCTATTAGATCTGCAATGGAAGGCATTACTGCTTTAAATGTTCCGGTAATTGCAGATATAACAATAGTTCAGAGATGGGGAGAGGCAAAATGAGTTGGTTTAGAAGAAAGAAACGTCGTAAGATAGAAACTCGTATTATAGATGTGCCACTACCTATACTCATTAGACAAAATGTCTATGACTCTGTATTTGATGATGTAGAGCTTATATCCAATCGTATGGGGTTACCCCCAATATCTGCTGAAGTTTCGGATATGGAAAAAGATGCAAGCTTCAATAGGATCTCTAGATTTTCTCCACTTTTGCCATTCATAGATGCCCACGCAGATATATCTGCTCGTGTATCCGCCACAGCTTATCTTTTAACCCTTAGTGATGGAGATGAAGATAGGGATCTTCTTGAGAAAGAACTAGAAGAAATAATTTCTTTATTTAAGCTAGTTTCTGTTTCAGCGTCTGTATCCTGCATATCCACTCTTTTAAATCTAGGGTTATTAGACACTGATGTGGTGCCAAAAGACGACGAAATTACTCTTGAAGAAATGTACTTGGAGGAAGAACAATGACAAACGCAGACTGGTATGCAAAAAAACTAAGCCAACAACCTCGGCCTTCTATGCCGCCAAGCGCTCCCCCTCAACCTCGTGTATACAGTCATACGCCTGGAAATCCAAATATTCCCGTAACTTATGATCAAAATAGCGATCAACTAGTCACTAAAGCACAAAGCGCAAGACAAGTTGACAGGTGTCCTGGATGTAATTCTGGAAATTATATGGCACCGACAGGTACTAATCTGAAGCGTTGCTATGACTGTGGATACCCACTAGTTCAGGCTGGAACAGGAGTTGGTGTTCCTACAGATGGTGCACCCGCAAGACCTGCTAAGCAACCTGCTGTAGGATCTGGATTTAACCCAAACGTAATCGTAGATAGGATCGGATGATGCCCGTGATAAGCGCAGACGTATTAAAAGTAGTTGCAAATCTAAACAAGAAGTTAGGACCTAATACTGTGGTTCCTGCAAGCACTGTTCAAATGCCAAAGAGAATAACATCAGGATCCTTAACTCTAGATGTAGTTCTTGGTGGCGGATGGCCAATGAATCACTGGGTAGAGATTGTTGGAGAGGCTTCTCATGGAAAAACTGCTATAGCACTTAAGACTATTGCAGCTAATCAAGCTTTAGATCCAAACTTTACTGTTATATGGATTGCTGCAGAACAGTTTGATTCTGGTTATGCAGAGATGTGTGGAGTTGACACAGAACGTGTCATTCTTGTAGAAACTAATAGCATGGAGGATGCATTCGATGCGGTTATTCAATTTTGCGAGAGTAAAGCGATTGATATGGTGGTCGTTGATTCTCTCCCTGCCCTGGTTCCTAGCGCAGAAGATGAAAAAACAATGGATGAATTTACTGTTGGACGAGGAGCCCTTATCACCAACAAGTTTTTCAGAAAAGTGGGAGGAGCAACAAAGCGAGACTTGGTAGAGGCCGAGCGCCCAATGCTTGGAATTATTATTAACCAGTACCGAATGAAGATCGGAGTAATGCATGGGGATCCGCGAACTACGCCGGGTGGACTTGGAAAAGATTACGCTTATTCAATCCGTTGTGAAGTCAAGAGAGACGAATGGCTTGAGGTCGGTACTGGGCAAGATAAGCGACGTGTTGGGCAAACTATTCGCGTAAGAACCATTAAAAACAAGACTTTCCCCCCTCAGCAGACTGCTTATCTTGACTTCTACTTCTCGGATGGAGGAGTTATTGATAAAGGAGGGTATGATAAGGGCAAGGAAATTGTGGCTTTGGCCCTACTCAACGGCATCGTTGAGCGAAGAGGTGGCTGGATGTACTACAAGGACCGCAAATGGCAAGGAGCTCAAGCATTGATTGACTCTCTTCGTGAAGAGATTGATCTTGCTCAAGAGATAAGCAAGGCTGTTCTTGACTCGCTACGTACTAGTCCTCTGATTGAAATGACTTCAGTGGATGAAGACTGAGGGACAAAAGCAGTCTAGAAAACATGAGAATAGACTAGCCAAACTAGTTGATGGTAAGCGTACAGCTGCGTCTGGAGCTTTTTGGTCACGGAAGGGTGACGTCCGAAACGATGATCTATTAATAGAGCATAAGTGGACGGGTAAAAAACAAGTAACCATAAAGTCCGAAGTTCTTAAGAAGATTACTAAGGAAGCAATACTAGACAGTCGAATGCCTGTCTTAGGTATTCACTTAGACGGGGAGAACTACGTGATATTGGGAGAGGAGGATTTCTTTGAATTACGTAATACTATCCGAGGTGAATAATTGGAAATTGACAATCAAGTCCCATGGGCTTGGCGCTATGAGGCAAAGTGTCGTGGCGAAGACACTGAACTCTTTTTTCCACCACGAGACAAGGAACTGTACAAGCCGATAGCAGATTCTGCTAAGGCTATCTGTTGGGGTAGGGATGGACGTCCAGAGTGTCCGGTGAGAAAAGAGTGTTTAAAAGAAGCTATAAAAAACGACGAGCTTCATGGAATTTTTGGTGGCATGAGTCACCGAGAAAGAAATGCGCTTAAAAGAAAATATACTAGACTGGGATACACTCTAGAGGAATGGTTAGATGAAAGGGAGCCTTAGTGAGAAAGTATGCGGTTACAAGTACGGAGTTAAAAAACTTCTTATCTGCGACTAAAAAAGATACTAGGTTGATGGGGGCCGTAGAACGTCACATACTCTCTAGACCCGCCGATCCACGTGATCGAAAGGTAATACATCCCTCTGAGTTTATAAAAGACGACTGGTGTAAGCGTGCTGCTTACTATGCTCTTAAGGGCCAGTATGTAGAGACTTCAGATAAGCCTACTCTTAGAAAACAATCTATCTTTGATGAGGGGCACGCAATCCACGCTAAGTGGCAAGGTTACCTTAGAGATATGGGTGTTTTATATGGCCTATGGTCTACCGGTTCTTGGGACCTTTCTGCCAATGTAAAAAAGAGCGCAAAGTATAAAGAAGTTCCCCTAAGAAGTGACCGTTACATGATTTCAGGTCATTCTGACGGCTGGATAAAGGGTTTAGGAGAAGACTTTCTTATAGAAATTAAATCAATAGGAACTGGGACTATTAGGATGGAAGCGCCCAGCTTACTTACCGGCGACATAGAAAGCTCTTGGAAAAACATACGAAATCCATTTCCTTCTCACATATTGCAGGGTCAGGTTTATCTACATCTTGCTCACCTTATGGTTGAGGAGGGTATCTTGGAGTCAGCACCAAACGAGATAGTCTTTATATATGAACTAAAAGCAAATCAAGATTACAAAGAATTTGCTGTAGCTTATTCTCCAGACTCCGTGGCGCACCTTTTTGATGCTGCACTTGACGTAGCCTGGGCTGTAGACAATAATCGTCCACCATCATGCTCTGTAGCTCCAAAGAGGGGTTACTGCAAAAAGTGTGAGCCATACAAGGAGGCAACTGATGTCACTAAGTAGGAAGGTTACAGAATCTCTTTTAGAGCTTGGCTTTACTTTATCTCCAAAGCCTAAGTATGAAATACCCGAGTTACCTAGAGATATAACAATGCTAGATGATGAGGGGTTGATGGATCTTTTTGTTCAGTTTACTCAATGGAATGATCATCTCTCCGGTATTAGAGCTGTTGCTGTGATTAATGAGAGAGAAGCAGAGCGTTCTTTAGATACACGAGAAGCTCAGCTAATGCTTGAGGCCTGGGCAGAGGGCAGCAAACAAACAGTTACTTTACAAAAAGCCGCGCTTGCAGCTAACCCAGAGATTGTCTCTTTAAAGGATGAGGTTGACACCAAGTATGCCTATAGAAAAATTATAGAGACTAGGGCTGAAACTGTGGAGCGCGATTCTCAGGTAGTATCCAGAGAGTTGACTCGTAGAACTTCAGAGATCTCTGGATTTAGGGCTAGAACAAGGAAATTTACAACATGATTATCGGGCTTACTGGATACGCAAGAACTGGAAAAGACACTGTTGCTTCGGTATTAGTAAAAGATTTTGGCTTTGAGAGGATTGCTTTTGCTGATCCTATTCGAGAATTGCTTTATGAACTTAATCCTAAAGTTAATGGGATATACCTCCGAGAGATGGTAGAAGAGCACGGTTGGGAAATAACTAAGAGTCAGATGGAAGTACGACGACTTTTGCAAGATTTAGGGATAGGTGCTCGTAAGGTTTTTGGCTCTACTTTTTGGGTAGAGAGGGCTATGTTTAAAATGTCTATAGATAAGAATTATGTGATAACTGATGTGCGGTTTAGAAATGAAGCCGACGCAATTCGTAGTCTTCCATCTAAAATCTGGAGAATTCAGCGAAGCGGGGTTGTTGCAATAAATGATCACGTTTCTGAACATGACATGGATTATTATAACGTGGACTATACGTTAATTAATGAGGGGCCAATAGAGTATCTGTCTATTCTTGTGCATGAGCAGATGGAGTTACTTGGTGTCAAGAAGTAATCCTAAAATAATTGACGGTGGATTATCCTTAGACGATCCTTGCGATAAATATGTGGGCATTGATCAGTCATATAGCGGGTTTGCTATAACTGTTTTATCTGCAAAAGGTACATTTCATACTGAGGTGTTTGAGGCGCCAGGCCGTGGTGTAGACCGCCTATCTGCCATTCAGCTTTTTATTGGGGACTTATTGGGTGAAAGAACTACTAATGTAAAGGGTTCTGCCATGGAAGGATATGCCTACGGAGCACAGATGGCCCATATGGCTGGAGAGCTTGGTGGCTTAGTAAAGATAGAGTTAAAGTGCTGGCTTTATTACGAAGATAATGCAAAATACCCCCTAATAATTCCACCCGCTATGTTAAAAAAGTACGTTACGGGTAAGGGACAAGGGGTAAAAAAGAATCAAATACTCCTTAGTGTGTATAAAAAATGGGGGGTAGAGTTTATGGATGACAACGCTGCCGACTCATATGCCCTGGCTAGAATAGCTGCCGGTATAGCTGATTTAGAGTATGAGAAAGAGATAATAACAAAGACTTTAGACCCCAAATATAGGGAAAAACCCTGATACTAGTTCCTGAGGGCTCACACTAATTCGATCCCAAAGGAATAAAAATTGACTACGGCACAAGAAGAAGAAAAGTTTTTACGCGTTGGGGCAGGTTCCAACGCTCAGTCAGTAGGCTCAGCAATTGCTCATGCCTTATACGAATCTCCACAGGTTAAGCTGCGAGCTGTTGGCGCATCAGCTGTAAATCAAGCTGTAAAAGCCATCGCTATAGCCAGCGGTTACGTAGCCCCACGGGGAATGAGGTTAGCCTGTATCCCAGGATTTACCACTGTTGACTCCAGAGACGGACAAATCTCTGCGATTGTCTTTACAATCTTTGTTAATTAAAGTACCCTTAAGGTGAGATCTCAACTCGAAAAGGAATAATTATGGCCAAATCATCAATTCCAAGCCCAGATGAGGCATTGGCAGGAATGGCAAACTCTGGACGTACCCCAATGGGCAAGTCTGGTGCAAGCTTTACCTCACCATCTGCATCACCTAAGGCCGGTAAGCTTGTGAAGAAAACGGGAAACGCTAAAGGCGCAACCGATCCATATGCTCAACCAGTAGGCATTAGAAAGAATGTGCCAGATACTCACGGCGCAAGCTACGGTGTCCGAGCACGCTACATGCGTCAGACCTCTCCAGAAGCTGGGGCAACTCAGGCAAATGGACGAATGTTCAAGTCTGTAGTTAATAGGACAAACCCTAACTTTGAAGCGGGAAATAGCACGTCCTACTAAAAGTGTGTATAGTAAGGCCGGTGTGGGGAACTACCTCATACCGGCTTTATGTTTTACTGGGAGAAATATATGATCGGCAAAGCGTTTGCAGACTTTAAGCAACAGCAGGGACTAGATAAAAAGCGCTGTATAGTTGGTTCGTGGGTAGACTCTTTGAACGAAGAGGACAGAAAAGAAATTAACACAATATTTTTTGATGATGGAGTATCAACAGCAAAGCTTCTTTCTTTTCTAAAAACGATTAATATAGACTCATTTAGTAATGAGGCGTTACGTAAACATAGAGTAGGCGGATGTTCATGTCAGACAGCATAAATATATCTGAAGCAGTAAAAAGCTTTAAAGATGAACGAACAAACAAAGAAGCTTTAGGAATTATTGCTGATCTACTAGATAGAAATAATATTGATGTAGATGAAGTAGGTAAGATAACTAGAGTAAGTCTTTATCAAACAGCTGCTAAAGATGCTGATGGAGAAATCCAAACAAAAGACCTTGTAGGAATTCAGATTAGCCCTAAATGGGAGCAAGGACCTGAGTGGCCTGTAGTACAACAAGCTAAACCAGTAGTAATAAATGCTCCAAAGAAACCTAATAAAGCTCCAGCATTAATTGGTGGCTGGAAACAAGCGGTTATTCTTCCAGATCCACAAATTGGTTTTAGACAGTTTGATGACAAGTTAGATCCATTCCACGATGATGCGGCAATGAATGTAGCTTTACAAGTAACTGCAGCACTAGAGCATGAAAACGGTGTTGATCAAGTTGTAAATCTTGGTGATTTTTTAGATCTTCCTGCACAAGGAAAATATGAACAGGAAGCAGCGTTTGCATTCACTACACAGCAGGCTATAGATCGAGGACATCTATTCCTAGGAGAACAGCGAGCTGCTGCACCAAATGCAAAGATTGTTGTATTAGAAGGAAATCATGATCGTAGAATGCAAAAGTTTGTTCAAGCAAATGCATTAGCTGCTTTTGGTTTACGACGTGCAAATGTTCCAGATTCTTGGCCGGTAATGTCCTTGCCTTATCTTTTAAGGTTAGACGAATTAGATATTGAGTATATTGATGCCTATCCAGCCGGTATGTGGTGGATTAACGACAGCCTTAGAGCAATTCATGGAGACAAAGTAAACTCCGGTGGAAGCACTGCTATGAAGTACACAAATGAGATGCCACATATTTCCACAGTCTTTGGGCATATCCATCGTCAAGAGATTCAGTCAAAGACTACTTTTGACCGAGCCGGTAAGATAAAAGCAATGGCAATTAGTCCAGGATGTCTTTGCCGGGTAGATGGCGCCGTACCAAGTGTTAAGGGTTCTGTTGGAATTGACGGACGTCCGGTAACTTACTATGAAAATTGGCAGCAAGGAATATCTGTCATTACATATAAGCCAGAAGGATCTTTCCATGTAGAGCTTGTACATATTGATGACGGAAAAACCCTTTTTAGAGGACAAGAGTTTAAAGCTGCCGTATAGTACGGACAGTATTTACAACTAGCCTCCTGGGGAAATATATACATGACTGATCTTCAAATAGGAATGTCCATAGTTCTTGGAACATTAACACTCTTAGGTGTCGTAGAGCTTCGAATTGCAAAATTAGTAAAGCGACTAGTAAAAGAATATTTAACTGAACTTAAGCCAAACGGTGGAGGATCAGTTAAAGACAAGGTTGATGAAATTCATCGCCTATTAGTGAACAAGGAGAAATAGAATGGATTTAGAAACTCTAAAATCCATGGGTGGATCCTGGGTGCGTGCTTCTGCTGCCGCAGTCTTGGCTCTATACCTAAACGGAGAAACAGACCTCAAGGTACTTGCAACAGCTTTCTTGGCAGGTATCATTGGACCAGCAGCTAAGTTCCTTAACCCAAAGGACGCCTCTTACGGCCTTGGAGCTAAGAAGTAACAACAAAACTTAATAAAAGCGGGGACAGAGCAAGTATCTGTCCCCGTTTTGTTTTATACTGACTGCATGCCTCAGTCACATCAAAACTGGCAATACCTAGGTGCCAATGGTTATATCGGTGCGTACACCACTACGGGTGGTGGCGGAACACCGGTCGTACCACGAAGCGACCTAGACTTTTTACGTTTAGGTGTTGGTAGAGCTCCACAAGCCGAATATCCAGATGGCTACCTTGGAACAATTAGATCTCGTCGTGATGATAAAGGTAAGCCCTATTCTGTTTCAGACACTGTTCTCGACTCATTAAAGAATCGTCAAAATCAAAGAGCCTATCAACGAGGAGTTCACAAGGGCGAGCGCATAGACGCTGCTCAATACATGTGGCCAGCCGGTTTAGCCCCAGATAGAAGATTAAAAGCTAGAGTTACCCCAGAGAATGTAGCTGGTGGAATAACTATGAACATACTTCGTAGTGCACCAAAGATGAACCTTGCCCCAGCACCTAAGCTTATAAATGACGGAAAAGCCAACATTTCTGCAAATGTACCTGCTGAGTTTAATCCTCGCATAAGTCAGCAGTTCTCACACCTACGTCCAGTTTGGAACTAAATGAACTCACAAGATTCAATCTATGACCGCAGTAAGCCTCGAGGCATAGTTGCTGATCAAGAAGAGGTGGGCATTCGTTATGACTATATGGGCCCATTTGCCAACGTACAGGACGCATTAATTGGTCAGGCTTTAAACTCAGTTGTTATGCCAAGAGAATCGCTTCCTGAGATTGTTCGGCCACGACTCCCTCAAGTAATGCTTTTTAGAGAACGCTTTGGTTATAGAACCAGGGCGTTAAATATTACAGACGTTATTAACGTGGATGAAGAGTTCCAGCCAACTCGGGTAGACTTCACCGGTGGTCAAGCAGGCTATCAAGGCACGCTACGAAACGCACAAGGTGGAGGATTTTGGTGAGCAAAGAGCTTTGGTATTTTTATGCAGACTGGTGTCCTTATTGCCAAAAACAAAAGCCAATTATGGAAGAGTACACTAAGTCTAATCCTGATGTAGAGGTTATTTGGCTTAACGAAGCTAGTGAAAAAGATGCTGTAGAGTTAAACGGAATAAGCGGATATCCAACCTTCATACCATTTAAAAATGGAGTTCCTTTAGAACGAGTAAACGGAGTTCAAGAAAAGGTTAAGCTAGAGGCTATATTTGCATGAGTATCGATACTGTATACCACGGAAGCATTGAGTGTCCTAAATGTGGGGCGCTCATGACTCCTATCGAGGCCGCTTTTTCTGGTGCATCTAAGTTCTGCCCAACCTGCAGAAATGTCATGTACAGAAAAAATGCTAAGCAAGCAATGGCAGGAGGATCTCGTGGCGAAAGGTAAAGCTCCCAAAGCCCCTAGACCTAAAGCACCGCCTAAGGCAATAAGTGGAAAAAGGTCCGCTCAAGTATCAAAAGCAAAACTATCACCTGGTGGCGCATCAATCGGGTCTATGAGTAGCGGATGGTCAAAACAAGCTCGCAGAGCCCCTTGGGTAGCCGGTCAGTCAATGAACATACATCCTGGAAATCCAGAGGCTATCTCCAGATATCGCCACTCAAAGAAGTTTGTAGCCCGGACCAAGAAGGTAATTCGTCCAAGAGTCCGTAAATATAGGAAGCCAGAAACCCCAAAATAGGAGAAACTATAGGTATGGCAATCTTAAATCCCCTGACTGGAAAGAAGCAAAAGGTTATAATTAAACCTGTTAAAGCTCTCAACCACGAAGATTTAGCTAAAGCTAAAGAGAAGGCCAAGCCAAAGGCAGAAAAGAAGAAGAAGAATGCTAAAGCCAACAAAAAGTAAAAAAGAGATGGCTACTGAGTCTAAAAAGACCGCTAAGTCAGTAGATAAGCATAAGTCTGCCATGGAAGCTTTGAGCAGAGCAACCTCAAAAAAAGGTAAGGAAAACAAAAATGGCCGTTAATCAATCACGTTCTATGACCAATGATTTTAATGATGGGTCTACTGATGGTAAGTATCGCAAGGTACGTCCTAACACCGTAGTTGCTCCAGGAATGGGTGAGCAAATCGTAAGTGCTAACCGTAGCGATCTAAATCCATACTGGAACTATGACTTTATTGATCAAGAAGACACCTCTAAGGTTAACCCTGCCGGTGATTCTGCAAAGACCTCTGTTCCAAAGAAGAGCGATCCTCTATCTTTTATTTGGAATGATCAAATGGGAGCTAACTACTAATGATTCCAAATCCAGGGCAATTTATAAAGAAGGGGTCCTTACCACCTTCAAGCGGACCTAGACAATTAGTTCTTCCAGGCATGGAGACTATTCGCCCAAACATTAGACGTCCTGAAGATAAGGACATACCTCGTCGTCCCGAAAAAAACCCACATATGCCAGCTATTGGTCCAACACCTAATGACCGTGCAAAAGAAAAAAGAAAAATACAGCCAGAAGACGTTCATCCTAGAAAAAAGGATTACATCAATAAAACACCAGTAGATAAGCAATTTCCACATACTAATGATGAGTATAAGAAGCGGCATAAAGAGTATGAGTCTTATAAAAATAAAAGACAAAATACTATTAAAAAGAAAAAAGATGATGACGATGATAATAAGGGTGGCGCTGGTGGAGCTAAGGTTCCGCGTAAGCCTAAGCCAAGCCCTCAATCACCAGGAGAATATCGTCCTATAGAGCGTAGAGTAGATAAAGACTACGCACGTAGACAGGACAGATACCGCGTTACGTTAGCGAGGTAGTCTCTATGGATGACAAGGTCGTTCAGTTCCCCGGAGAGAATACTCGAGAAATACGAGTAAAACTACGCACAGATCCCATTGCGGTTTCTGATATTCATGCTGCTCCTAGAGGTAAATCAAAATCTGTTCGTCAACGCTACATCACAGAGATGAAGAACAAGCAAATAGCTGAGCAGAAAAAGAAAGAGTTTTCTGTTGGTCGAGGTGAAAAAGCTTTATATCAGGCTGCTGATTACATACAAGGTAAGTTTAGGAAGAAGTAATGGCTGGAAAATCCATATTAGACGGCAGAGCTAGTCAGGTATATAGCTCCTGTCTTGCTGATGGCTGTGAAGAGCCTGCACGTAAAATGACTAGCTTTTCTGGTCTTGGAGAGCTTAGAGTAGTTCCTAAACCTAATAAAGATGCAAAACCAGCGCCTGCTTCTAGAGAGCCGTATGATCCCCATACCATTCATTTTGCACCCCTCTGTAGAAAACACGCTGAGCGTGCTGGTTCAAAGGGAGCTAGATCTGTTAATCTTACAAAAAAAGTGGCTGAAACCTGGCGTCAAGGCGAAGCAAATATTAGTGCTATAGAGCCTGATAAGGTTCCATTAAACCCTAGAAAAAAAGATAAGCCAAAAATGACTTTTATGTCTGGTAAGGCTACGGGAACATCAGATCCAATTCAAGAGTATATAAATTACAACATTAAAACTGCAAAGACTAAAGAACAGAAAGACGAATTTAGTTCAATGAGTCATGAACGTGCAGTTAGCGCTCGCAGATCAGAGCATTGGAAAGACAGGTCTTTAAGTAAGGCTTTAGAACGTGTACGAAAGCCGGATGTAGAAAAAGAAAACCTTTTAAAAGAGCACCTTTCTGCTATTAAAGAAGATAATGAAAAGTACTTAAAAGATACTGGTTCTACAACTGAAAAGGGAAACTGGAACGCAAGATCTGCAGAAGAAAATCCTTTTTTTGCGAGTCATATGCGTAGAACCACTAGAGATTATTACTTTAGACCTAGTAAAGATCCAAACAGAGAGGTCGTCCCTCATAAGCCTCCAAAGCCAAAATATGTTAGCTCTAGAGCCAAGTCTGCTGGACCACAAAAAAGTGGAGATGTTATTCTTACTGGTCGTCAAGCTGCTATGGAAAGAAGCTTAGAGCCTCGTCTAGAGAATATAGAAAAGGAATACCAGCAAAAGAAGCAGGCTAGAATTGCTGGAAAACAATTCAACAAACCGGCAACAGTTATTGTTACCCCCGGTAAGTAATCCTTTTTTATCCTGATAGACTCCCGGAATGACTATTCTAGGACCAAATGGCGAGCCCGCAGACTCCTCAGGTGAGTACGTTCAAGTTGTTGACAACGGGCCAAAGATTCGCCTGCTTTATTGCTATCAATGTAAAACTATAGAGGAGCTACCTGATTTTGAGGGTCGTCCAGAAGACGATCATCTATTAGAGATTTTAGTTGAGAGGCATCAGTCTGCCGGGGTACCTCATACGGGGTTCCTATCTAAAATTGGACTTAAAACTTACACGAATCATCGTGAAGAGATCGTTAAAAATCTTAGAAACAAAGTTGGCGGAGGTTTAGCTGACTTAGATCCCGACTACTACACAACTAAAGCAACTTTTTATGATGATGCAATGAAATGCTATAACGCTCACTTGCGTCCCGAAGGAGCTTGTTCTGATTGGAAAGCCTCAAATAAGAAGTTAGTTCCAAATACTGTCAAGGAAAGAAAAGAGTTAGGTCTTTCTTTGAAAACAGCAGCTCATACCTTTTTGTGTGACTTTTGCCCAGTAAAAACTTATATGGTTACTAAGGCTCGTAAAGAAGCCGGAATGTACAACGAATAGGAGAATAAAATGGAAGAGCAAGTTCAAGAGACTGTAGAAGACACAAAGCCTAAAATCGTAACTGGTTTTGCTGTTCTAATTGATGAGCGTGGAAATATGTTCGTAGAGCGTAATCCTGAGGTATTTGCGGTACCTGTCGAGCGTCAAGCCTCTTTTGTAGAGATTCGTAGACACTGCTCCGAGATTATCCATGACCTAAATGCTCAAGCTTCCGCAGAATATGTTGCCTTAAAGCTCTCTGCAAAAGGAGAATAGGCTGACATACACCAAAATAGGCTGAAGAATTAGCTATTATGAGCGACTTGTCTAAATTTGGTGAGGTTCACCCACATCAGGGTGACACTTCATACTTCAGCGCACCAGAAACAGATTTAGATCCAAATCTCTTTTTAGGTAATAAGCTGCGTCCCTGGATACGCAACAGCATAACTAGAATTTTATTTGACTATCTTGCTGTTAGATATACTCACCCAGAAAGATGGGCTCATGTATGGCTTGCTGGGTCGGGTGTCTCATATCAGTGGTCAGCTTCTCGAGATCCGGGAGATTTGGACTGCTTAATAGGTATAGATTATGTTGCCTTTAGAAAGTACAACCTAGAATATAGCGGCTTATCTGATCGTGAGATAGCCTCTACTTTTAATGAGGACTTTAACAAAGATCTTATGCCAAATACAAAGCGTTGGAATGGGTATGAACTAACCTTTTACGTAAATCCTCAAACAGATATACGAGATATTAACCCATACGCAGCCTACGATCTAACCCGAGATGAGTGGACTGTTGAGCCTTCTCGTAGTCAAACACCTTTGTACACCAAGGCTTGGGAACAAAAGGCAGAAAGAGACTACAAAGCAGCAAACGATATAATTAATCGTTACTCTCAAGCCCTTACTGATGTAAAAGCTACCGGCAATCCTGCGTACCGAATAAATGCAGAACGACGCTTAAATGAGGCAATAGCTCAAGCCGTTGCATTTTATGAGGATATTCATGCCGGAAGAAAGATTGCTTTTAGTAAAATTGGGCAAGGATATGCTGACTACAACAATTATAGATGGCAAGCAGGCAAGCGTTCTGGGGTTGTCCAAGCACTGCGTGCAATCAAAGATTATAAAGATAAAGCGGACAAAGCAGAAGAGCTAGATACCTACGGAGTAGAACTTCCTACTTCTGAAACTTTAATAAGAAGGACGGCTATAAATAGGCGATGACTGTTCTCATGTCTATGGAGGGAGTACTTCGTACAGAAACTGGCGACCCAATACATCAAGGATTAAAGCTATATAGAACTCTAGCTCAGTCCTATAGAATTATATTGGCCACTGATGGCCTAAAAGAAGAGGCAGAGCACTGGTTACGAGCTAACCTAGTTACTGGGTATGCAGATATTTTTGATGCTAGGTCTGCTTTTGATGGTCAAGATTTACGTTTACGTCAGCTAGCTAAAGCAAGGTCTTCAGGCCCTGTTGAGCTATTTGTTGACTGTGATGCTGATAGGTGTGCTCAAGCCTATGCCTCCGGGGTGCTGGTTATCTTATTTGCAGCCCCTAAATTTATAAGAACAAAGCGGGTAGTAAAGCCTTGGGAAGATATGAAGGTAGAGCTGCAAAAGCAAAAAGAATTAACTGCTAGGATCGTATTAGACGACAATTTCGACAAACAATGGGAGTAACAAGTGGATATAGTCTTTTTGGGCGGAGAAGTCCCCTCCCATAGAAAGCTATTAGTTGAAGCCGGTGTAAAACATATAGGTATTAACTATTGGCGACTAGTAAAGCGTGGCCTACCAAAAAACAAAGAGTACATACTCTCTGAGCGATTCCCAGACGACGTATACATCTACCTAACCGGTGGCGCCCCACAGGCAGACGATAGCGGGATGAGCAATGTTGAGATTGAGGATTTTGCGGCAGACTATGAAGAGTTTGTAGCCCTTAATGATCAAAGATTATTCTTAGTTCAAGAGTTTGATTCAGAGAAGCTGGGCCCGGTATGGGTAGAGCAACAGCGTAGGTCTTTATGGGATGAGTTTGATCCAGAACGATTTTTGCCTATTTGGGACTTCCAATCTAGTCATGCAGCCCTATTTGCTCTAGCTGAGAGGTACCCAAACGTAGGTATTTTAGGCGACGATATAGAAGAAGATCTAACTCTCTCGGCTCGAGTTCGAGCTATGCAATCCCAGTTTCAGACCAGGTTTCACGGAATTGCCTGTGCAAAGCCCGACAACCTTCGTCAGGTGCCCCTAGCAACCGCTAGCACGCTTGCCTGGGTTGCCCCAATGATTAGGGGAGAAACTATTGTCTGGGACGGGACTCAACTTGTTAGATATCAAAAGAAGCAAAAAGATCAAGCTCGCCCAAGATACAAAGCGGTCATAGAACGGGCAGGTTTAGATTTTGACGCCATATTGGCCGATGACAGTAATGAAGTTACAAAGCTCGCTGTTTGGTCGTATCTTCAGCTAGAACGTCATTTATCTAAAAATAATCTAATACTGTTATCAGATAACAGTGATGATAAGGATGATCCAGGAAGTTCGGAAACAGGGGGTGTAGCACCTGATAATAGCGTCCCAGAAGTGAGAAACTCTAGAAATAAAATCTCTGTTAGAGACGCTTCAGAAATGACTACACTGCCAGTTTTTTCAGTTAATACAAAGACTGTAATTGATAAGGATGAGGCTGGACGAGATACTATCAGAGACGTTCCCATTCTTGAAACTACTGGGGCGTCATTACGTCAATGCAATACTTGCTTTGTTGCAGCTAACTGCCCGGCTATGAAACCTAATTCATCTTGCGCTTTTAACCTTCCAGTAGAGGTCAAGACTAAGGAACAATTAAAGGGATTATTAAACGCAATTATTGAAATGCAGGGCGCTAGAGTGGCTTTTGCACGGTTTAGCGAAGAATTAAACGGCGGATATCCAGATCCTAATACAAGCCAGGAAATAGATAGGCTCTTTAAAATTGTTAAGCAACTAAAAGAGTTGGAAGAAAACAAAGAGTTCATTAGAATAACTGCAGAGAGGCAAACGAGTGGAGGTGTACTGTCAGCGCTCTTTGGAGATAGAGCAAGTGTCTTAAAAGAGCTACCGAACGACGGGCTTTCCGAAGAGGAAACTACTAGAATTATCTCCGACTCCCTAGAAAACTAAAGTGGCTGTTATCTGATAACAGCCGTTATTTACCATGAAAGGACACTTTGTGTTTTCGTTCAAATTAACAGAAGATTTTGTATCCTCCTACCGTTCAAAGAGAGTGCCTTGGGGCTATACCGATGCAGGTGGAAATTCGGTAGGTGAGATAACTTTTATGCGAACATACTCTCGCCTAAAAGAAGATGGAACCAAAGAAACCTGGGTAGATGTTTGCCGACGGGTTATCGAGGGAATGTACTCAATTCAAAAAGACCATTGCAAAACTAACCGCCTTCCTTGGAACGGTCAGCAGGCCCAGTCCTCTGCCCAAGAGGCTTTTGATCGCTTGTTCAACTTAAAGTGGACCCCACCCGGACGTGGTCTTTGGATGATGGGTACCCCGTTTGTAAATGAACACAGAAATTCGGCAGCACTTCAAAACTGCGCTTTCGTGTCTACCTCAGATATGTCAAAGCTAGATCCCGCTGCTCCTTTTGTATTCTTGATGGAAGCTTCAATGCTTGGAGTAGGGGTCGGTTTTGATACAAAGGGGGCGGATAAAGAGTTCACTATTTATGAGCCACAAAAAGGAGAAACCTATGTCGTCCCAGACACCAGAGAGGGGTGGGTCGAGTCGACCGCGCTCCTCATCAATGCTTACCTACGAGCAGATTCGAAAGCTCCAGTATTCGATTACAAAGAAATCCGTCCTGCAGGCACTCCGATCAAAACCTTCGGAGGAACAGCAGCCGGACCAGACCCATTAATTAGACTTCATAAAGCAATAGATAAAATCTTTGTTAATAGGGCTGGAGATAGGATAACTACTAAGGACATTGTTGATATCGCAAACCTTATAGGCGTATGCGTAGTATCAGGAAACGTACGTAGATCCGCTGAGCTGGCTTTAGGTCAACCAACAGATATAAACTTTGTTAATTTGAAGAACCCCGAAAAGTTCCCAGAACGCAATAGTTATGATCCAGAGAATCCTGGTTGGGGATGGATGTCTAATAACTCCCTTGAGGCTACAGTTGGGATGGATTACTCCCCATATGTGGAGGCTATTGCTTTAAACGGTGAGCCCGGGTTTATTTGGCTTGATGTATCTAGAAAGTATGGGCGCCTCAATGACCCAGAAAATAACAAAGATTATAGAGCGGCTGGTTATAACCCTTGCGCTGAGCAGACTCTCGAGAGCTACGAGTGCTGTACCTTGGTGGAAACCTATATCAACCGGCACGAAGATCTTAAAGACTATCTAAGAACTTTGAAGTTTGCCTATCTTTATGCCAAAACTGTAACTTTAATTCCTACACATTGGCCTCACACAAATGCCATCATGCAGCGCAATCGTAGAATCGGCTGCTCTGTATCTGGTTTGGCAGCTTTTGCTGATACAAAGGGACTACCCAAGTTAAGGGAGTGGCTAAACTCCGGGTACTCTGAGGTTCAAAAGTGGGACCATATGTATTCTGAGTGGTTATGCGTCAGAGAATCGATCAAGACAACAAGTATTAAACCTTCAGGAACTGTATCTATTCTTGCTGGCGAGACTCCCGGAGTACATTGGCCAATCGGTGGGCAATATGTTCTTCGTTCAATACGCTTTGCAAAGATAGACCCAATGATTAAGCTCTTTAAGAAGGCCGGATACATAGTAGAAGACTCCGTTACAGATCCGGAAAACACAGCCGTTGTTTACTTCCCAATTAAGAGCATCCCGGTACGTCCTGAGAAGGAAGTAACAATCTTTGAAAAGGCAAACCTTGCCGCCCTTGCTCAACAGTATTGGGCAGACAACTCAGTATCAGTAACTCTTAGCTTTGATAGGGAGTCAGAGGCTACCCATATAGGCACAGTATTACACATGTACGAAGGAAGACTCAAGACTGTAAGCTTCCTTCCGCAGGGTAAGGACGTTTATCCTCAACAGCCTTATACTGAGATTACTGAGCAGGAATACTCTAAGTACGTAGGCAAACTAAAGCCAATAGATCTGTCTACAATTTACGGCGGTAATGCTGTAGAGGGTTCTGGAGAGGCTTACTGCACAACCGATGTCTGCGAAATAAAGATTGGATAGGAAATAAATGGCACCAATTGACGAAGATGATTGGGACTGGGACAAGATACAGGAAGAATCAGATGGCCCAGATTTTGAAGAAGAGTACGACTCTATTGATTGGGACGAAGACGCCCTTGATGAAGAGGAGTTGGAAGATTGGGACTTTGAAGAAGAGGACGAAGAGGTCTAACTTCGCGGAATGGGCATACGTATGCCTGCCTGCCTGCCTGCCAACACAAACATTTTAAGACCAATCGCAAGAGAAGAACGGCACGTAACAACTCTTGCGATTGGCCCCTGTCTTGGTGGGAGAAGCCACCAAGAATATTATGCTGTTGCTTCTTCTTGTTCTTTAGCTTTTGCTCTTAAGTCTGCATAGTAGGCTGTTGATTTATCCAGCCATTGCTGTGCAACGGCTAGGTTTTTTTCTGTCTCCTCATGGTCTGCCGGATCTATTTGAAGTTCCATAAACCTAGAGGGTGCTCTAGTAAGTGATTCAGAAGGGTCTAAGAAGATGTGCCTGTACGTATACTTTTCTGCGTCACTCCACGTAATTGTCGCAGCCTGTGTATACATGCGGCTATTTTCTATATAGTATTTCCAGCGCTCGCCATCTTCCCCAACCCATTCCATGCTGGAACCTTCAGTTGTCCATGGAGCCATAACCCCAATGAATAAATCTTCTTGACCGGTTTTGGAGTTGTATCCAACAAGTCTGAAGGTGTTAGGTTTAGTTCCAGGCTCTGTTTCAAAGCCTAGTTTATTAAATACTGACTCGACTGATTTTGCATTTTCTATGTCAGAGTCATTCATCCAAGAGAACCACTTGTCTCCGTTAGATGATCCGCCACGTTTGATGGCGTGATACTTCTTTGGCATAGATCTAATAGCTTGTAAAGATCTTGGATTATCCTCAATCTCCCAATCAGAACTATGCAGCTCTACGTAGTATCCCATTTCTTTCCCTCCTAGTTGGTTTTGTTTATAGCTTCACTTCAACTACACAGCTGAAGATCTTGTTGTCATCAGATGCTACCCAAGGTAAACGACCTCGGTTTAGAACACTGGCTGCCCAACGCTTTGCTGGAGCAAGGCTGCCCCAAGCTGAGTAACGGGTTGGGATGTCATCGGCTCCGCCCACTACCTTTACGTGTGCTAACCACGCTCCGCCCTTTTCCTGGTTTTTTTCTAGCATTACTTGATACTGCACTTTTGCTCGCACGTTTTGCTCCTTTTGTATTTTGTCTTGTTTTATATACTGTTACACGAAGAGTTCCATCTTCCTTTGGCCATTTGTATGGCAAGTCCTCTGGAACAGCAAACGTGTAGTGAAGAGGATCTTTACGTTTTAGGTTAGATTGATGGCTCTCGTGAAACTCTTGATTGCCCATCCACCATGGCCTTGATATATCCGGGGGGATCTCCTTCATTAACTCAGCAACCTGATTGGCTACTGAATCCTTATAACCTCGGTTAACCCACTCTACACACATGGCGAGTGTGTATACGCATAGGCTTCCCTCATGTCCACGCCACATTACTGCAGCGGGATGATTGCGCCAACCTTTTGTATAACCAAGATTGACCCGTAGTATTTGTAGTGCTTCTACACGCTGTTTGCCTAGACGTTTGTTGTCTAGGCTGGCGGCAGTCTTTGCATAGTCTGGATATGGAAGGAAAGTATTTACCATTAGTCTTCCTCCTCAACCTCTGTAACTTCCCACGCTTCAGTGCCTTCCCACTCTAATGGTTCCGGCAGAGTAGCTTTTTCAAGAAGTAAAGATAGTTCTTCTTCACCAGCACCTCTGGCTTCGTAGTCATCTTCAGCTTCTATTGTAGTTTCATAGTAGACGGATGATTTTACCTGCACTGTGAACTTGGCCATTATTCCTCCTCTCTTGCGTTAAAGCCAATCTTTTTAAGATCTTTGTAGATCTCAAGAGTTGTTCTATAGTCCGCACTTCTTCCTGAAGAGATTACTATAACTTGATTGGTTTTTGGATTTTTTATACGAATATGACCTCTTGATGTTTGAGATATCTGAAGTCCGTTTTTCGAAAGCTTTGCTACTAGCTTTCTCATATCCTTGTCCTTCAGCCGTAGCGTAGCCATCTGGTATATCATTCATGCTCACCCCCCATCCTTCTCGTCCATGTTTGTTACGGAAAGCAGTTTGACATGCTCGCCGCCTCTGAGGAAGTCTTTGTTGATGCCGTTCTTAAGGAACTGGTCGTAGAACCATAAGTCCCATGCTTGCTGTTCGTATGGCTCATTTACACGGCCCTCATAGATTTGCACCTCAAAGACTACTTTTAGTCTAAGCATTACTCGTCCTCTCCTTCTACTTGTAGTTTTTCATCTTTAAGCGCAGCTAAAGCAAGAAGACTGGAGAAACCTCCTTCCCCATCCATCTGTGCTTGAAACGATCTGTAGCTCATTGGATTGAACCAGCGCTTTAGCATCTTGCCAGCCTTGACTAGCAAGAAACCGCAGGTGTTGTGTTTATCTGTTGTGTCCACGTCAAAGGACATATGAAACATTAAGTTAGGATGCTCTTCGCTAAAGCGTCGATATGCATGTAGCGGCGGGATACATTGAGTTACATAGCTGTACGCAACGATCCTATTTGCAACCATGCCAGTGTTTAGATTTGCGGTTAGCATCTCTGTTTCTTCATCATCAAGCTCCACGTCGGCTGTAAGTTTTACCTCCATGAAGTCTTTGAATACACCCCAGTTTTCATCCTTCCAGGTCATAGGATCTATTGCCCCGTATTTCTCTAGCATTGATGGGGTTATTAGATTGGGATCCAAAGACTTTACTTCGTCTGGAATTGGGATTGCTTTTTCTAACGATATTGGCGATTCAGAAGTAGAGACCCAGTCCATAAACGACTGTATGTCTTCTTTGTTGCCAAGAACCGTCATCTTATTTTTACATGCTGGTTCGTGCATTATTCGTGCCCTTCTTCTAGATGTTTTATGGCTATTGCTTTTGTATGTTTGGCGGTCTGTTCTCTAGACCAATTGCCAACTATTTCAAACAGCGTACCCTCTTTCTCAAGTTCGTCAAGTACAACCATAGCTACGTGTACTGCTTGCTCGATTATCATGGGTTTGATCATATCTGGGACGTCAGACATATCCGGTAAGCAACCGAAGTTGTCGTTGTCCTTATTTTCTTCTGCCATTTCTTTCCCCTCTCGTTGCTTTATTAGTCTTCGACCGCAGTGTTTGTTGCGGTGACTAATTTGTTCTCAAGGTCAGTAACGAATATCTGTATGTCTTCGTAGAACTTAGCGTCAACATACTGTTCGTCTGAGATCTTGAGCAACTCGATCATTGCAGACATGCGGTCATACTTAGAGCCTAGGCTCTTGCCACGACCGTACTGCCCTGCGTTCTCTTCCTTCACCCATTCCTGGATTATTTGAAGAGCTTCTTTGGATACCGGACTACCCTTTGGTTTCATTGGCCAGGTAGGTATATCTCTAGATTGGATAGTAAAGCTAACAGTTCCTGGACCCATACCATCACCGTTGTTTCTATAGTGATAGCGATCTATGTTGGTATTGATATCGATGCTACTAATTGTTGGTATAAGACTCAACAGATATTCTCTATTGCTCTCTGCCCAACGATCGTAGTCGAATCGCTCTACCTGCGTGCTCAAGGCTTTATACTTTTCTATAATTGCCTTGTTCTTTTCCATACGAGTAATAGCATCTACTCGTCTAATCAGAAACGGTGCTGTAGACCGTCTCGTCCTCTGAGTCGTTGTTGACATCAGGTTCTCCTCTCTTGTATGATATTGGTTCTACTTTAGGTGTTTCCTTTGTATTGCTTGCAGTGAGTATCTTGTCCATATCTTCTGTCTCTAGATTGTTGAGCGCCCATTCCTGAGGCTCAAGCAATTCATGTATATCGAAGTTGGAGATATCACTATCTGCTACGAGGTCTGCTGCCTCTAAGCAGAATATGTATGCGTCGTGGTCTGTATCAAACGGACCTATTGCATCATTTGTTAGTGTGTCTAGAACGATGTACAATCTGTTTCACTCCCATCTCCACTGAGCATACTAAGCTCTAGCTCTTCTGCTGCTATTTGATTTGGTAACTTGCAGTCGTTTACCATTTCTGCACGAGTGCTAAGCATGTCAACTCCCTTGACCGCTCCGATTTGCATACCGACTATAGCCTTGGCATATAGTTGTATGAACTTGTGGTCGCTGTCAACGGCCATACCCATAGCCACGATTTCTTTTGCCTTATCTACGTCTGCTTTAGGACCACCTAGTAGGTATTGTCCTGCAGCAATAGATAGGGGAGATATTGCCATCTTTGGGTTGGATGAGTTGTTTTGTATGTCCTTGGCTAGGTTTTCCCAGAACAGCGGATCATACTTGTTGAAGTCAGCAAAGTCTCTGAAGGTTTCCTTATAGTTTATAAGAACTATCATTCGAGAGATGTCTTTGCTATCTGCTCTATCCTTGAGTCCATCAAGGATTATCTTTCTGTACATATACCCTCCCTTATATTCTCTGTTTTTTCTTAATTGCTCCGACCACTACTTCCTTAGCCAAAGCAAGTAAGTCTTTGCTTGAGTTAACTCGCTTAAACAATTCAGCACCATGTTGTAGCTCATACTCCGGGCTACCATACTTGTTGATTGCTTGCTGGTTTCTCTCTTCTATGGAGGCATAGTCTCTGTCACGCATGATTAACACCATCGTGGTCAAGATACCCCGCTTGCTGATGCGTTTAATTACATCATCATTTTTATCAGAGTTAAAGACACCGTCCGTAATCATGAACAGCATCTTATTCTTACGTTGAGATGACAGTAGTACTTTTTCTGCCATCAGTAACGACTCGTATGGATCGGTACCGCCATTGCCATAGATGAACTTGTACTTGGTACGTTCAGCTTTCTGGGCTCTTGTGTATGCGATCTCTGTCTTGTCGTCAAATGCATAGACAGTTACTGGACAGTCTATGTGCTCTAAAGCACGTTTAATAGTCCAGCACATTAGAGATGCTTGACGATCGTTATTGTCACTGTTCATTGAGCCAGAACGATCGATCAAGATAACAGCTTCTATGTCTGTGCTGTCATCCCCTTCAGTCCAACGGTCAAAGGCTTCTTCGGCATTCCTATTGCGTATAAACCTACGCACATTCAGCTTGCCGGAAGATACTCCCCTGAACCAGTGTGGTTCTGAGTCATCTCTAAGCTTTTGTAGTTCGTGTGAGAATTTCTTGTAGTCTAGAAGATTAACTGGTGGGACAGGGACAGAGTCAAAGACTCCAGCCTCGGCCTCATCGAAATCTTCACGACCAGTTATGATTACTCGCTGCTTTCTGCGTATATCACGTAGAACATCTTTACGTGAATATATGTCTTCTAAAGCATCTTGTATATCATCCATTAGATCATTGGGTATACCACCGAAACTCTTGTGGTGTCCGCTACCAGCATTCAAAGAGATCTGATCTTCTAACTCTGGGTCGAGTTGATCAATGCGTTCTTTGTTTTGCTGACGCAGTTCAAGAGCTTCTTCAGCATTCTGTGGAATTGTTGTAGAACTTATTGGTACTCCATTACCACCTTTTACGATGGATGATGATTCTTCCGAATCGTCCGGGCCAACTGGGAATCCACAGCCACCAGGCCATTCTTCTTGTTCCTCAGTAACGTCTTGCGGAGTTGCTGGGTCTTTGGGTGTATAGACTGACTCTCTTGTACCCATGTTTGCAGCAACCTTTGCGTCACGTTCTTGAGCTTTGCCTGGTTCTGGTCTACCCTTGATTAACGGTAGTCTGTCCATACATCCAGCATGTCCAGCATTCATCATCTCTTGATCTAGCTCATCAAGTACGAGCTTTTGAAACTCCTCGATCAATTGTTGAGCACGTTTGTAGTCTCTTGGAAATGCTAAGAGTCTGTACTCATCAATGATGCGTTGAATGTCTGGAATTAGTTCTGGTTTGTAGAACATATCTCTAAACGCTTCTCTGATATGAACTGGCAAGTAACGTCTACCATAAAGCATTGGGTAGTTTGTCACTGCAGTATCTGGAGTTGCCGCTGCATGCTTGAGTGCAATCTCTTGCAAGTAGGGCATGACTGATGGATACCTTGCAATGAACAACGTCTCGCATCGTGCGTCCTCCAACAGGTTAAACGCCATGTAAAAACCTGTATCAATGACCCACTTGATTATCGTTGTTCCTTTGCGAGGAGAATAGAAGTGATGAGCCAATTCGTGATAGTTAAGACCAGTCACGTTAGTCAGCGTTTCTATATCCATTTCGTCTATCTTTGAAGCATTTAGCCAGATCGTTTCACCATCCGACCACGCTGCTGCGTGACCTTCTTTAACGACCTGAACAGTGATAGGATCGCCAGTTAGAACTCGATCAGCACCCTCATACACTCTGGCAAGTGTTGAGAGTTGGAGTGCTCGAATCTGTTCTTTCTCAGATCGAAACTCTCCTTGTTCTATCTCATCTACATATCCCATTTATTGCTCCTAGTTCTTTGTCTTTAGCCAAGCGTCTACTTCATCTGCGACAGGAGTCTCAGATCCTTTATCTTGTACTAGCTGTACCTCATTGAGGTTGAACTCTTCACGAAGATTGTATTCGTGAGTTTGGAATACAAGCTGGACCTTGTCCTGCTCGTCCTTGTCAAAGTGTGCAATAAAGTTAGCTACTGCAAACTCATAGCCAAATGCTGGTATAAAGCGTTCAAGCTCCATTGCCATATTGGTTGAGATTGGAGTTTCAAACTCACCTTTTGCTGCTTCGTTACGCATTTGCTTGACGATAAGTTTGATGGTCTTAGACTTAATCAACTTATCCTCGACATCGTCGTCGTAGTCCCAGTGAATTTGAACTGAGAAACGATTACGCATAGCAAAATTGAGCGGCGTAGTACCGACATACTCTGGGTTCATGGTGGCAAAGATCATGAGGTCTGGATGAGCCTCAATTGTCTCGCCGTGATGATCCAATAGCTGAAGGACACGTCGTCCGTCAAGGAGTGAATATAGACTGGTGTATATCTTTGGCGAGATAAAGTTAAACTCGTCAAGGATGAGTACGCCACCGTTACGAACAACGTCAGTAACAGGACCGTCAATCCAGGCAAAGCCACCTGTCTCATGGTCATATATATCTTTACCAAAGAGAGTAGATGTCTCTAGCGCTGCATTGCCAGACACTTGAGCAACACGCTGTCTGCGTGCAGATGCCCATGCTAGAACTGCAGTAGTCTTACCGGGACCGGTAGGGCCGTAGATAAGGACGTCTTCGCCCATTTCTTTGGCCTTGTCAAAGCGTTCAAAGTCGGACTTGCCGAATAGAGTGCGATTGACATACTTAGATGCAAGCTCAAGCGGCGGTATTGAAGCTAGTGCTAGTGATAACACTTTGCCGTGTGTCTGAACCTGTGTAACTGGCGATGTTTGTGTTGGAGCGGACTCTGGCTCATCTCTACGCAGATCGATAATGCTTTCTGCTAGGGATTTGTCCTCGACGGATACTTTGTCATACAGTTCTTGTATGGCTTCTGTAGCTGGTCTACCATCTACTGTCTTGGAATTCTTGAATGATGACAACGCTTTGTTGCCAAGCACTGGAGAATATCCACGCTCACTGATCTGTGTGTAATCACCGTCAGTTACATAGACAGCGATTGGTCGATTAGTTACGGTCTCGTGTTCAGATACAACGTCCAATAACGAATAGAGAGTAGTCGGTTGCCACTTGTTATGTGGACCTTTTTCTCCATCAGTTACTCTGGAATAAACCAGAACTGGAACAGATTCGTTGTTCAGATCATTGTTAGGAACAATAAGAGTTTGACGCTTATTTGCTCCCATAGACGGTGTATACGTCTCGACGAACATCGCTATATTCATTGTTGCCTTTCCCTTCTTTAGTTGGTATTTCTACCTCACCACTTACACGGTGTAAGTGGCTAGCAAGATAACCAAACCTGTTGGTTACCCTACTAGCCACTAACTAAATGGGCAAGGGGCTAACGCCGATATGCAGACGCGTTAGCCCCCGGCACCGGTATAGGCAAAACTACTTACCGAAGCTACTTACTCGCAGGAAGGAGATGAATCCAGGTTCTCCGATGATGTAAGCGCTATGCACTTACGATATTCGGCCAGAAACAAGGATTGAGAGCTCTGGTCTACTTTCTTTAGAGGAAGCCTGTTTTGCCTACCCCTCCGTCAACCGGTGTTGACGAAATCTATACTTGCTCAAGAGTTATGGTTGAATCCCAAGCCGCTCTCAATATAGGTGCACTATCTAACAGTGTGGCTTTCCACTCTTTTGATATTGCCTCTGATATTTCTTTGGTTGATAGGCCCTGTTGTCTACCATCCATATGCCATCTATTGACGCACTTCATATACAGAGATATAGACTCTGGCATTGGTTTACCGTTCAATAGTTTGGGGAACTCATTTGCTAGGTCAATAGATAGGGCTGTGTGTTTGTATATGCCTGCCATATTTATGGCAAGAGGACCGTAAAACTTTACGGCATGAGCAGGCCAGCCATTCCTCCAATTATACGTTGACATAATTCTGTATATTCGAATTATCTCTACAAGATATCTAGGCCGTAGAGTTTGATTGTTGTACCACTTTATTTTCTTTATTAGTTCGGCTGCAACTAGTAGGGGATAGTCCTCGTATAGTTGTGTGTAATAACAGGGTAGGTACCCATATTTACCGTTGTAGATTGCTTTTGCTATTACTTCTGGGGGAATCTTTTCTGCAGTTTCATGGCCTTCTGTAAAATAAAACGGGGTATATAGCGGCCGTTCACCATCTGTAGATAACCACGATGGAACTTCATCTCTTATGAATTTACTGGCTTCATCGTGGTCGTCTTCTCCTAGTGTTAACACTTCAAGGTCTTGACTTGTGTCTTGATCTCTGTGAGTTAACATAGTTGTTTCATTGGTCACCTTTTTCTCCTTCCTTTTCTTTGACTATATTTATTAGCAGTTTTGGTTTATGTACTTGAAGTATCTTTCCAGTAGCAAGATCAATAGTTAAAGGATCTCCATCCCACTGAAAAGCTTTTCGTTTACCGCCCAAATCTCTGTGCCCAACACCGTTGCAAAATCGACATTCGATTTTAGCTCTGTGATTATCTGGGTTGAGATTTGGATTGCTTTGCAAACAGTTACAGCCGTATACCGTGAAGGTTTGACCACTAAATGTTTTTACCTCTTGATATCTGAATCTGTTAGTGTTTTTATTTCTTGCTTTATCTTTTTGTCCATTGCATTGATACCAATGTACTCCTTTACCTACGCATTTGGGGCAAGGCACCTTTCTAGTGTCAGTAAAGGTGTCTCCCTCTTGAAGTAAATAGAGTTTATGATTCCTCTGTACAAGACCTTCAAGGTTTGCATATCTGATTAATACATCTCTTGTTGATGGATAACTAAAGGACCGATCCAAGGCTATAATTGCTAATCCATTTGGAAGATAGCGAATTAGATCAGGACCCCAGTTTTTGAAATGTATGCCAATAGATGCACCGTCATTTCTGTACGTTGCATACAGTCTTTTGTTGTAGAGAGTTCTAAAAATCTTTTTTCTACCTCTATCGATGTATGCTTTTGCTGAATCATAATCGTGGACAATTGCATTCCAACGATTACTTGTCATGGTTTCCTTTCATATGTTTGAAGGCAGTTTATCCCTTCACATGCCTAGGTGACGAGCCTGCGTTATTACCTTAGGTAACCGGCCATGAAGACCAAGCTGCACCCCTTCCGATGCAGATAGTGACAACTACCGATGAATCAGGGTTTCGACGGCAAGGCGGTCTCCGTCCTAATGATGGCCTGTTGTCGTGCGCTGTGTAGGACTTGAACCTACGACGACCGGATTATGAGTCCGGGGCTCTAACCAACTGAGCTAACAGCGCGGGGGAATGTTTGTGTTGGTACGCCTATTTATGGCTATCACACGTGCATTCTTGCCCATCAGCAAGTGCGTATTTACTGTAGTCCACATTAGGTACGGCCATAGTAAATACTCTTATCATGCGTCTAACTTTCCACTCCATTAGTTGTGCAGGAAATGCTGCACCCCACATGGTGTCATAACTTTGTATCTGATCTACTCGTATGATGGACTCACTGGTCCTATGGCTTTGAGGCCAGTTGTAATTAGTTATCTTATAGATAACTGGGGTATCACAACGATACCTAACTGATTCATCTATCACTCCATGCATTACTCATCTCTCTTTCGTGTTCTTCGTATCCGTATAACATACAGTTCATCTTCGTCTAAACCTCCCCACACACCAAAGTCTTGACGAGTATTGACTGCAAAGTCAAGGCATTCTGTAGTTACGGTGCAGGTAGCACAGACTAGCTTTGCCTGTCGTGTTCTTTCATCCTTTTCCGGACCGCGTTCTTGGTCGGGATGAAAGAATAGTTCTGGATCTACAGTTCTACAAGCAGCATCCTCTTGCCACTGGTAATTCTTTAGCGTCGGTGTAGGTAATCGTTTGATTACTACATTTGTTTGAACAATAGTGCGTCGTATCCTAGAGGACATAGATCTTTCCCTTCTTTGCTAGTTGCTTACGCTTTCTTTTTGATATTGGTTCTATGTATACGCCCATAGATAATGCTTCTTCTAATGTGCGTGCGTTGTTTAGTGACAGCGCTTTGTGTGCCGGAACTATTACTCCAGTCACGTTCATACCTTCATTACCTACACGGTTGAATCCGTATGGGCTGAAGTAGACATATGGTTTTAGTCTAACCCTAACCATATATCCGGAGCCTAATCCGTCTGCCATATCTAGTCCGTGAGCAACAGTGCCGCCAGATATTCCAGGTGACTGGAGATACACTGGCTTTGATGCTTGGTTTAGTCTACGAAGCAGGCGTAGTGTTTCTACTGCCTTGTTCATTGTTTCCCTTCTTATTCGTATGTTGCTTGAGTTGGGGAAATCAGTGTTATCTTAGATTCAAATGCGAACAGTTGTTCTATCTGTTGGTCTGTAAGGCTAAGGTATTCACCATCCAGATTAGAACCATTGGTTAGAAGAACATCTCCAACCATTACATCATGTGGACCATGATTAGTGTGATAGAGGGCTGTTGCAATAGGGTTTTGATCTAACTGCAGCATCTTGCCCTCTTCATTGCATAGCATGTCTACGTTTTGTTTAGGAAGATAGACGCACTCATACAGCCCACCAACAGCAGCCTGAATATCTTTCAGGGTTAGCTTTTCGTATGACTGTATTGTTTTAGAGCCGTCTGTCTTGAGTAAGACAGTCTTTATCATTTACTTGCCCTTCTTAGTAGTTGTTTTCTTTACTGCTTTCTTTACTGTTTTCTTCTTTGCTGCTTTTTCTTCTAACTGCTTCTCGAGGTCATCAAGAGCAGAGTTATAACCATCTGTGTATCCTTGGTAGTAAGACTCTCCACTACCTTGGCGCACTCCGAACATCCAGCCTGTTGCTAAAGCAATGGCTATGAGTGCTACAAAGAATATAACTGTGTATGTATCCATCATCATCACCTCCTTTCATTGGTGACTGGTCTCTTATAGAGACTTGGCTTCTTCTAACTGCTTTGCTAACTCTGCGGCTTGAGCCTCGAGTTCTGCAACCTTTGCTTCTTTGATCTTGGTCTTTGCTGATGCAAAGAATGATGCCAACTCAGCAACCTCATCCATAGAAAAGTCTAGGGTTCTGAATCCCTTGGACACCTCTACAGACATAGAGTGTGGGTTGACGGTGTAAGTAAGTTCGCGGCTGCCGTTATCGCAGCAGCAACGACGCTTGTAGCAACGTCCGCACATATTGTAATCACCCCCTAAGTTGTTCTCTTTTTCGAACTCTTCTCTTCGTTTATAATGGTCAAAGTCTCTGACCAGCTTGCGAATAGAGTTATCGAAATGACCTTCATTCCAACTGTGCTTTGTTATGAGTTCCTCGACGGACTCGAACCAGAAAGACATGAACGCCTTATCTGAAGTTACCGGAGCATCAAAGGCTTTGAAATGGAAGAACTTGTCGACTTCATCGTCATAGAAGATGCTGTCATCCCTCCATGCATACCTGTATGAGTGCATATGGCTTGGATCAGTCAATACGCCGTATACATATTCCGGAGATACTTCTCGTATACATAGGAATTTGTCTGAATCACGACGTACACCGCATGACATATCTACAATGTGAAAGCGTTCGTCATCATAGACTAGCGTTCTTGGATAGTCTGTCATGACTTTAGCGTACTTGTGCCAGTCCTCAGAGGCAGACACTTTGTGGTTACCTCTGTTTAGATAACTGCCGCGCTCACCATTTTTATAGTAGTAGAGATACATACTAAGTGATCGTTTTTGCGTTTCTGGTAAAAGGTCGAGAAGAGCGGAATTTCCGTTCATACTCACCTCTCTCCTACCTGTTGGACAGGCAGGCAGCAGGGCATGGGCGCGAATGTTTGTGTTGGCGACCATGCCTCACTGTCTGACTATTCAGTCTGAGTAATACTCGTTCAAGAGTCTGTACTCTAATCTATCTTTGCCACGCATGAAGCGATACACATACTTTCTGTACCAGCCATTGAAGAAGCGTTGCTTTACAAAGTCTATGCATACGTCAAAGATCTCTGTATTGGGGTTGTATTCCTGCAGGGCATTTTCCATCGCATCATTGAGGAAGCAACCATCGCCCTCTTCATCTTTGTAGTTCCAAGTAATAGGCTCATCACCGTAGTAATAGATGGTGGCCAATATAACCTTGCGTTTGAGCGGGATTAGATTGCCTTGCTCATCATCTCTGAATCGTTTTATTCTCATTTCACCTCCCTGTTGAATGTTGGATCGCAATCTGGGCAAGAAGAAACCCACCTTACTTGTGAGGCGCCGAAGCCCCCGAACATACTTCCTTCAGCACACTTGAGGCAGACAAATACAATACTCATTAGCCACCTCCTGTGGGCTTGTGCTTGACGCCACATGAGGGGCATGTAACGCCATTGAGAGTAAGTGCGTCAAGTGTTATCAACTTGCCACACTTACATTTGATGATGCGGGCGGGGATACTTACCATGTCCGCTCAGCAAACCTAGCAGCAGCCTCAGTCTGATTATCAAAGTAATCACCTGAATGGCAGGCACCGCTTATTTCGTTGTATGACCATACGACATACGGATGATGTGGGGATGCGGGGGCATGACAAAGCACTATTGTGCAATGTGGTTCATTATTGACTGGTTTAGACAACAATACTGTCGCCCCAGCAGAAGCCCCCTTACCCTGCAGAACAATACCTGTCTTGACAACAGATACTATTTGATCGCTCATAGACTCTCCCTTCTCGGCCTAGACAGCCGTAGACCCCAGCGAAACCGACGGAAAATTTCGCGGGGGCCTAAAGCAGCCTAGTCTGCTTCTCTAGAGGAAAACAGGGGAGTTACATTGTCAGGTACTGGAACACAGCAATCACCCTGACATTTAGTAGGGTCGAAAGTCCATTTGAACTCGCCCCCACACTCTGTCTTGAATAGAACACCATCATCTATCCAATCAAGAGCTTTAGCCATACCCTCACTGATCAGATGTCGTTTGGACATGTGAAATGTAGTCACACCAACTACACCTGCGATAATGAGGTCTATAAACAGATTGAAACCATTGTAAAACATGATTTCACCACCCACGGGCATCACCTCCTTATGTTGTGGGAATATTCAGTTGCGTAGTAGAAGAATCGGCGGGAATCCAAGTTACTATTGAGTCAAGGAAGAGATGTTTGTGTTGGCAATCAGTGCATTGTGCGGTGACTGAGCAATCGTCGTTTTTAGTGAGATACTCCTCGTTGATACGAGGGTGTGCCGCGTATGTAATGACATTAGGTGTCTTACACACAAGGCAGGTGTAATCGAGCCATATTGGGGCTCCCATATTTCCTCCTTAGTTAGATATGAGGGAAGACATATCACGTTTGATAGTGATGTACGCAGCAGCGCATGGATAACAGTATTTGCCTGTCATCTGTATCTCAAAGATCATTGTGGCATCAACGCCAGAATGAACGAGATTTGTATTACTACAGCCGGGTGTAGCACAACTCATTTACTCACCTCCTTATGTTTAGACTCAAGTAGCAGATTAGCGTTCTTGAGACAGGTATCGCACCCACACGAGTCTCGTAGGGCATTTACAATCTCATAGAACTCCCATGTGCCTATCGTGATAGTCGTTTGACCGATGTCCATACAGACCCTCCTGTCGTATGTGATAACAGCATGACCCTCATGCCGAAAACCTGGTTGCTCTGCCACACAGTTGAGTGGCGTGCGTCACAGTGGCCTATTCTTCTAACAGAGATGTTAGAGAACTAAGATTATAGTTTCTCCATAGCGACACACAGAGGGCGGGAAAGTATAAGACCCCCTGTGTGCCACTAAAGAGAGAGAGACTATGCCCCTTCTGACATAGTCTCTCCCCTGCCTCTAGCGTCTTACGCTAGAAGTGTAGTTAGCAAGGCTTGAACCTTGACTAACTCAGCACGCTCAGCTGAATTGAGCGATGTGTCGACATTGGCAACGAGAACGTCTGCGAATGCTGGTGCTTGCTTGACAATGTCAATAGCAGCAGCATCACGAGCAGCGCTTCGTGCGTCAGCCTTAGCCTCACCCTCAAGAATGAGTGCGTCGAACGCATCATTGAGGGCTTCGTCGGCAGTTGTCTCTAGGGCAGACTTGATGTCTTCCCATGAGACGAACTTGGCAGCAAGAGAAGCGGTACCTGCGTCAATGCCACGGGACATGGCAAGGCCGAGGTAGAGGCTTCTTTGGTAGCCATTGCTGAGGAACTTTGCCTCGATCTTATCAAGATCTTCTGGCTTGGTTTCAGCAATACCGCGATGGACACGAGTGCGGAAAGACTCTAGTGCCTCATCGAGTGAGACACCAGCGTTGAACGCATCGCACCATGCCTGACGAACAGATGGCTTGCTGTATGCCTGATTACCGTTGAAGAAACCGGCGTCAGCAGCAATAGTCAATACGTCAGTATTGGCGAGTGTTGCATTGGTCATATATATCACCTCCTTTCCATTGACCATGAAGGGAACGGCGTTCCCCCGTGCGTAGCGTGGAATCGAACACCATAGAAGAATGGCAGCCAAGGTAGTCTTGGACACACGGACACCCAGCAGCAATGTTTGTTGCGGCGAGGGTATCGTCACCAGACCTACGCTATGAAAGGCAGGGTTGGCAACCCATTAGAGAGCGGTGGTCTAACCGACCGAGTGCTCCTAGGGTAGCGACCGACCAAATCCGAAGTGTTGAAGGATTAGGGCATGGCTCCGCCACGCTGGTCGCTTGCGGGCTATTTCATCAACCGCTTGCCACTTAGATTATCTCCCCGCCGTCATACTGTCCGTTATGTCCGTATCGTCCCTATTGTCCGTTATGCCCCCTATGGGTTATTTGTCCCTTTTGTCTAGAATCGCCAGGTTTGACAGACGACTAAGACCTTAGTTGCCTAGGCAGTGGCCTGGGGAATGATTTATCTAAGATCTTTGTTACAATTTGTTAGCTTGCCGAATTCGCGGGAGCTACAAATAACTTGCTTAACTAAAGGAGTTAATCATGATGGCATTTATGGGTCAAACCCAAAATTCAATTCCCTTTACAGCCTGGCCATGGATGGTCGGCTTTGATCGTCAATTAGACACTATCGAAAAAATCCACTCTTCTGTAGGTCGAGGCAGTGGCTATCCTCCATACAACATCATCAAGAACGACGAAGATAGCTATGTCGTCGAAATGGCGGTTGCGGGATTCACAAAGGATGAAATCTCTATTGAGGTCCAAGACTCTGTACTCACAGTCGAGGGTGAGAAGGCGGAAGCGACAGATCGAGATTACCTACACAAAGGGATCGGTACTCGTAGCTTCAGACAGACCTTTGTCCTAGCTGAGTACGTCGAGATCGCAAAAGCGGCCCTAACTGATGGTGTATTGACAATCTCTCTAATTCGTGAACTACCGGAGGCTAAAAAGCCTAAGACTATAGAGATCATCTGATATAGTTACCGGTGGCAGTCGCCTTTCACTGCCTTTAAGGATCCTCCTCTGTCTAGCTGCCTACCTCTCTTGCTACAGGGGAGGATCCCCTCACAGCTTAGAGAGGAGCTGTTATGACAACACTTATCGCCATACAAGGCAAGGGTTGGTCTGTCATTGGATGTGATTCAAGAGCATCAGATGAAAACGGCAGATTAACTGAAATGGCAACACATAAGATCGTAGAGAACAAAGGTGTACTTATTGCAGGCGCTGGTGCATCCCGCGGATCTAATATCCTGCAATTTGGTTGGACTCCACCTAAGCCACGTAGTAGTCAAGATCTAGATATCTTTATGACTAAAACTTTTATCCCAGCGATGCGTAAAGCATTCATTGAGTCTGGTTATGATATGAAAGAAGATGGCGATGCCGCAGCTCACGATTCTCATTTTATTATTTCAGTAAGGGGCGTTATCTATCCAATATACGGCGACTACTCATGGGATAGAGAAGAACGAGGTATCTACTACGCAGGTAGCGGTGCAGACATTGCATTGGGAGCGTTAGAGGCGATGAACTATAAACGTGTCAAGACACCGGAGGCCGCCGAAAAAGTCCTCCGAAAGGCGATTGAAATTGCTATACGACACGACGTGTATTCTGGGGGAGAGATCCGCACACACATTCAAAAGTCTTAATTGCGTATATACAAAAAAGGCTCGCGTTTGATGAGAAGATTACTCCAATGAAACACGACAATAACCAATTCAAGGTTAAGCGCAGAGAACCATATACTGTTTCTGGCGTTTCTGTTCCCGTGCTCCCCTACTACTATCTATGGTACGGCACCGGTTTAATCGCCCCATACGGCGGACCAGGGGGATCCAATCAAACCGCCCAAAATGATTTTGGAAAGGACACTGATGGTGCACGTCCGGGTTCCGGAAGCGCCGCAGCTGGTGGAGACGCCTCGGCTGCCGCAACAGTGTGATTCCTGCTCCGCAAGGGCTATGGTTCACTGTTTACTTCCATTTGGGGAGTTATATTTCTGTTTACATCATTACAATAAGCATGCTACAGCCCTAAAAGGTAAAGGCGCTGTTTCGACCCTACTGGGGTCTACGCAAGTTGGGAGATCAGAGTAGTGGATCTGAATAAAGGTCAGCCTGGTATGGGCGGCAATGTTGTGCAGGCAGAGAATACTCGCCCACGTTTTGGCAGCAGAGCTCTTACAGTTTTAAATAATCTTATGGGCCAAGCCTCAAGAAAAGAATTCATGGACTATCAACATAGTCTAAATCTTGATCGTGATACTCACAGAGAAGCTACAAAAGTTACTGGAGATATTTTCAGAAAACGTGCAGACATGGAACACTGGAAAGAAGGCATTGACCATGTACGCACTAATCCTAACGACCCAGATGGTCCAAAAGGTCCTATGCCACAATCTTTCCGTGTCGGTCAAGTAAGCCACGACACCGGTTCTTCTTATGCTAAAGACATGCAAGATCTTATAAAGATGAAGCAAGACACTCTTAGACAACAGCAAGAACAAAAAGAGAAGAATAAGCAAACAAAAAATACAAACACCCCTGGTGGAAAAGGTGGCGGAAAAACAAAGAATAAAGTTTCTGAACCTAAAGAACGTCCAGGTACTTTAAAAGATACTACAGCTGCGTACAAAGCTGGCCACATTGATGCTGAACAGGCTGCAGAGATTAGCCCTACCTTTGCAAGAAATTTAGGTAAGAAGGCTGCAGTACAAGAAGTTAAGGGTACTCCTGCAAAACCTAAGCAACCAAAGCAGACTAAAAAAACACCCAACAAAGTTGCTAAACCAGAAACTCCTGGGTCAGTAAAGACCCCTAAACCACCTAAACCACCGAAGGTAGGAATGTAACCAATGGCAAGCAAAGGTAATCGTGTCCTAAAAGTAAAGACGGACAAAGCTCGTAAGATGGACCGTGAATACGGTCGCTCACTAAAGTACGTTACAAAAGGTAACCCAGAAGGTACTGCTGGCGTCGAAAAACTCCCTACTAAGGCAGATGTTAATCTTGCACGTAAAGGTAAGAAGATTACTGGTGAGGAAGCAACTGAGTACACCAGTCAAATCGATGAGTACAACGAAACTCGCGCAAAGAAAAGCTCTGGTGGGGCTATTCGAGGCGTTAGTGATGCCGAAAAGCGTTCTGCTGATGTTGCTGTTGAACGCCCACTTAAAGTTAATATCCCTACCCCTACAGACGCAAAAGAAAAGGCTGCAGCAAGATTAACAAAAAGAGCTGAAGGCCTAGGAATTGTTCCTGGAATGTCTGCTGGTTCTCGTAAAGTTGTTGAATCAGAGCTTGGCGACGTACAAAAGAGGTCTGCAGCTAAAGGCCGACGTTCACGTCAACGTGAAGAAGAAGAAGCAATCGTAAAGGGCATAAAGAGGGATCAAGATCTAAAGCCTGGACAGAAGAGCACTCTTGATGTTATGAAGGGTAGAGCAGAGAAGTCTGCTCGTAAAAGAAAAATTGATGATGCTCGTACCGTAGATGTTGGGTATGCAGCAAACCAGAAGCAGATAGAGGGTGAATTAAAGGCTCTTCCTAAATCTGCTGGCACTCGAAAGAGGCCGGGAGTTACCCCAAGAAGTCTTGGACTTACTGAGTTTGGTGTATCTTCAGGTACTCGCCCAGTTGAAAGAGAAGTAAGCATTGCGCCAAATGAGGCTGGAATTCGCATTACTCCAACAACTGAACGTAAGTTGGGAAGAAAACTTCGCTATAACATTGTTAAGTCTCAAACAGATAAGGCAACTCCGGGCTATACAAAAGCAGCCGCTGGAAGCGAAAAGCAAGCTAAAGATACAAATAAGGCTAAAGAAAAGAAATTTAAGAATACTGCAAAGCGTTCTCTTGCCGTTGCACGTAACGTAGACATGAGACGTGATGAAGAAAAGCAGGCTCTATTAACTGCTGCCGAAGGATTGGGAGATTCTCCAACAGAAAAGAAAGAGAAGCAACGCCTAACTACAAAGGCAGAGACATTAATCCGTCCTGAAAAAGTAGACATAAAGGGCAAGGGCGGAAGAATCATTGCTAGTGGTGTTCAACTTGGTCCAGAGACTACAAGAACAATAGTAGACCCTAATGCACTAGATAAGAAATATACTCGTGTTGTTCCTCTTGGAGCTCCTCGCATGATGGAGAGAATTAAGGGTATGGGACCAGTAAGTATTAAATCTGGTGCTAATGCTCCGGTAACCGATGAAAAGCGCATGGCAAAACAAGCGGATCCTAAGGTTCAATACGCATCAAATAAGGCACCTAAGCTAGAGATTGTTCCACTAAATGCTCCAGATAAGACTACGGGCCTACTTCTTCGTGGAAGCCATGAAGAAGCCCTACATGCTGTGGCAAAACACGTCTTTGGTGAGAGGAATGCAATGAAGAACATGAAGCATGTTCGTACATTTGCACAGAACCTATCTAGAAACAATAGACATGTTGGGGGAGAACAAGCACTTGTTTCTGGAATGCTTGGCGTTTTAAACAAGGGAATTAAGCCTAAGACTGATGCAAACGTAAATGAGCACGCAGAAATAGATACTCACGCTACAAGAATTAACACTCTTAAGTCATCTATTAAGTCACACGCTAAAGAAGCTAAGGGTAGAGCGTCTCTTAAGGCCGAAGAGCGTGCTGGAAAGGTCGCTCAGATCAAGGCAGCGGAAAAAGAGCAGAATACTTAAGGCACTAGTGTGGGAAAAAGACGAGATAAAAGCACCACTTCTGCCGCCATACACGATAGGACAGCAAAATCTGCACGTCCTTGGAATGATCCGGACGTTGTAGATGCTAATTCCTATCACGGAATGGGTAGAAAAGGCTTTGGAAGCTATAAAAAGGTGCATGAATTTGAGAATACAATCGAAGATAAGGGCATTTTGTCCTCAGAAGATCGTCTTACATGCCGTCCTTGCGGTCAATTTAAGAAAAAATGTGGTTGCTAATGACTAAAACATACTGCAAACACGTATATCAAGAGGTTAAAGAGAATCCTTGTGAGTTTTGTGGCAAAGAAACTCACTCTACTAACTGGGAATTTCAACATCAACTGCACCGAGAGTGGATATCAAGCGGAAAAGCTAGCTTACAGGGCTGGTGGAGCATATGAGTTCAGTACAATTTGTTTGTCCAAAGTGCGGAAAAGTAAATCGAATACCCTACGGAGAACCATTAAAGTGCAAGGAGTGCGTACATGAGTTCCGGTAAGTTTAAGTCCCATCATGGGTTCAATAAAACTCAGATAAAAGATGGATGGATTGTGCGTTTACGTAAAGATGGCCGTATTCAATCAAAATTAGAGCCATATCCTCGTAAAAAGGATAAATAATGAAAAAACCTGGACTTCCCAACCACGGCATTTCCCCTCAATTTTTAAACTATGTGCCTTTAAATAAGCGTAATGTTATTCATATCGAGTCTGAAAATAAAAAACAAGACTTTAGTCATCGCTCTGATTACTGGAAAGACAAAAAGTACAGTCATGTTGCCCCAGATGGAACTGTTCACCCACAACGCTATGCAGATAGGCGTAAAGAACAAGCAGAATATGAAAGAAAGCACAAGTAATGGCTGAGAAAAAAGTTGTTGCTAAAGGTAAAGCCTATAAGGGCTCTAAACAAAATGGCGGACGTAAGATCGTTGTTGTTCACTACAAAGACTCTTCTGGTAAGTGGAGAACTACCTCTAAGAATGCCGCACGCCATGAGTACGAAAAGCGTAACGGAAAGTTGCCTAAGGGCACTGACGTCGACCACGTAGACAACAATAAAGATAACGATTCCTCAGGTAACCTGCGAGCGCTATCTCACAGTAAAAATGTTGGAAAAGAAAACAAACGTCGTGCTGGAAAGAAGAAAAAGAAATGATTCCACAACCACCTCAGATTCCAGATGACTGGAAACCCGGTAGAGACTGGACCTCTGAAATAAAAGAGGCCGGTAGATCTATGGCTGCAAGCCGCAAGTCCATAGCTAAAAAGTATCAGGAAAAAAATCTGGAGGCAGAAGAAGATGCCCGCGACTACTAAGAAAAAGAAGAAGCACCATAAGAGTCCGGCCTGGACACGCTCTGAGGGCAAGAACCCCGAGGGCGGACTAAACGCCAAAGGACGTGCCTCCTACAATCGAGAGACTGGTGGCAATCTAAAGGCCCCTGTAAAGAAGGCTGAAGCAGCTAAATCTAAGAAGTCAGCTGCTCGTCGCAAGTCCTTCTGTGCCCGTATGGAGGGTATGAAAAAACGCAATACGTCTAGCAAGACTGCTAGAGATCCAAATAGTAGAATTAACAAATCCCTTCGCGCATGGGATTGTTAAAACCTCTCTAGAGAATAGGAAATTTTAATGGCACGAGATAGCGGTTATCCACAAGTTACCGCCGGAAATATCGCCGTTGACTTCGTATGGGGAAACTTCCCTATGCAGCCAGACGATGATCGTACCGGAAACGGAAGCGCTACTGTTGTAGTAGCAGCAAATGCTGCTCAAAACAACGACTGGAGCGGATACTCTGTATTTCAGAGCCCAGCTCTAACAAAAACAGATATCACTGTAAACCTTAGTCCAGGATTAACCTCTGTTGTAGGAAACAACCACAGCGTTGCTCTAAACAACTGGAATGGTTATCCAGACTACACACCAGAAGCACCTTATACAGACACAATTGATCAAGCAGCGGTTCCAAATGTTGTTGGATTAAGCGAGTCTGCAGCTAATACTGCACTTGTTGCAGCTGGCTTTGTTAAGGGCGCAGTTACAACAACTGCAGATGGTGCAACAGCACTAAACGACGGTCTTGTAAAGACACAGACTCCTGCAGCAGCATCAGTTAAGAATCTTGGTGATGCAGTAGCACTTGTCAAGTACGCTTACGTAGCTCCGTAATAGTTGTAAATACAAAAAGAGCCGATCATATGATCGGCTTTTTTTGTTTTATTATGTTAATGTTTGCACTAGATGAAACCACTGCGCCCATTCGCAGCACTAATTGGAATATCTAATAGAATTACTTTTGCCCTAGGAGCGGGCTTTATATATCTGCTTCTTGTGATAACGCCTACCTATGCGGAAGAAACTACTCCTTCCACAGAGTCTTCGACCTCAAGTTCTCCAGCTCCATCTCCAAGTCCAGAACCTTCTGCTTCAACTTCGGACCCTCAATCCTCCAGTACGACATATTCTGCTGAGGCAAGTCCATCCCCGACGCCAAGTTCTTCATCAACTTCTGGTTCATCCGATCCAAGTCCAGCTCCTGCGCCTTCACCTTCGCCTTCGCCCACTTCAACTCCTCTTGCAACTTCTGAACCTTCTCCTGCTCCAAGCGAAAGTAGTTCTCCGTCCGCAGGACCCTCTCCATCGACTTCTCCGAGTACAACGATTTCATCGTCTCCAGAACCCGCACCTTCTGCTTCAGCGGAGCCGTCCCCCATATCCAGCCCAGAACAATCCCCGTCATCAAGCAGTACAGTACAAACGCCCATTGCCACCAGTGTTGAAACACCTACGGTTACCTCCGTTCAATCAAAAATAGAGACAGCAACTGTAACATTAAACACAGCCATTGAAGCAGCAACTACAGAGCAAAAATCAGCGGCCGCAACTCCAGTTGTTGAAGCTCAGGTGGCGATTGTACAGGCAGAGTCTGCCACAGCCGTAGCCGTTATAGCTCAAGCCGCTGTAGATTCTCAGACGGTTGTAGTAGCTACCGCAACAAACAATTTGACTGCTGCTCAAACGGCTTTAGATGCCCTTAAAGATGCTCCTGAAAATACAAAAGTTTATACAACAGACGGGTATGTAGCACCAGTAGCGCCAGAAACAGCGACAGTTACTACAACCACTCTTCCGACTATGTACGATGCATCAACTAAAATTCAAACCCCGTTTGATATTAAGATGGGCGATATCCTGTATAACGGTCAGGGCCCAAACAGCCAGATTTACGTAACATCCAAGGCAACTATTACTTTTGGCACTGGAGACCACACTTGGTGGGATTTCCCTGGTGGACCAAGTATTTCGGTATTTGCCAGCGACTATATGAATGCTGGACCAGGAACTTCTACTGTAGTGACTACTACAGAAACAACTTTAGAGGTTGATTGGAATCTTAAAAAATTTGGTGATAACAACGCCCCTATAACTAATATTAATTGGAAAATGACAGTAAACCCAACAACTGGTGAATGGACGGGTATTGGAACTGTTGCTGGAAACACCACTAATCTTTGGTATCCGCAACGCACTGGAGTTAGAGAAACTGCGGGTCAACCTGTTCAACAAATGACTGAAGTTACTAGTGCGACAATTGCAGCAGCAGAAACGGTAGTTGCAGACAAGGCTGAAGTAAAAACAGAGGCTGTTGCTACATTAACCACTCTTACTGAAACAGCTACAGCAACGGTTGCTACTGCAAATCAGTTGGCAAATGTTGCTGTTGAGAAGGTTGAGGTTGCAGTAGCTGCGCTTTCAGCACCTGTAGTTTCGCCAGAGCCTCAACAGCCGTCGACACCGCCAGTCGAACCGACTCCTGAACCTGCTCCTTCTCCAAATCCTCCTGCTCAAGAATCTTCTCAATCAACAGCTCCTCAGAACCCTGAGCCGTCCACTCCTCAACAACCTGTCGAGCCTTCGCAACCTCAGCAGCCCACAGAGCCTCAAACTCCTTCGGATCCATCTACTACTCCTTCTGATCCTGCTGACAATAACAACTCTGACAATAACACGTCCCCGGAGGAAGAGACTCCTGACGTTCCTCCAACTCCAGAAGACGGAGACGATACATCAACTCCTGAGTCTGAGGATCCTCAACCAACTCCCGAAGAGCCTTCTGAAAACGAATCCTCCGACGAAAGCGATGAAACATCTACTGAGTCACCCACAGAAGAGTCATCGAACCCCACAGAAGAGCCAACAGAGCCGGAAGATACCGAGCAAACAGACGAAGAAACTTCGGAGCCTTCGGACCCAACTGACGTAGTTGAGGAACCAGAATCACCACAGCAGTCACAAGAGACAGAGCAAGAAAATCAGTCCACAGAATCATCCCAGAATGATACACCAACCGAGGAAAAGGTTACCGCCCTCTTAGAGCAGGCTGGATCTGCCCCAGTTAGTACAGAAGCTATAAAAGAAGCTGGACTAACCTATTCAGACCTTCCACCAGCAACTCCAGTTGAGGTTAGAACTGATGAAGATGGAAATGCTGTCATAATTACTGCAGAAGTTGCTGCAGCTTTAGTTCTTTTAGAAAATCCTGCAGAACTCCTTGGAGCAATATTCGAGAACCCAGCTCAAGCATTAACAGCGCTAGGAAACATAGGCGCAGATATGTCTGAAGAAGAACGACAAGAAGCTGAAAAAATAGTTGTAGCAGCGGTGATTGCCGGACAAGCGGCAGTAAACGCCGCAACTATGGCCGCTGCAGCCACAACCTCATCAACTACTGGAGGGTCTAGTGGTGGGGGAGGACCTTCAGGTGGAAGTTCAAAGGGCGGAGATAAAATACTAAGGAGACGAGGAAAATGGTAAAGCTACTAAAAGACATGGCAGATCAGCTATGGACTCTACTAGGCATGTTTATTGCTTGGGTTGTCCTAGACGGGTCAGCTAAGACTGTTGTAGGATACGCAATTATTGGAACATTTATTGCCTGGGCAGTAACTTACCCCCTGAGGAACCCAAAGGATGAAGAATAAGAGTAGACTAGTCCTACTAGGACTATCATTACTGCTTTTGTCTGGCTGTGGGTATGACGGACATTTCCGTTATCCATGTCAAGACCCAGCTAATTGGGAAAAAGCAGAGTGTAAACCACCAGTATGTACTGCTAGTGGAACGTGCCCTGCGGACCTAGGCGTCAAACAAGAAGGAACATCAAATGGCTAAAGAAAGACTAACACCACAAGAACTAGATGCTAGATTAAAGTTTATTCTAGGAATCACCTTAGGTTCTATTTTATTTTTTACAGCTATAGGAATTCTCTATGGCCTTTTGTTCGTTACTCAACCTATT
>Ga0208465_1000006_pt1 | contig 96403 bp, 86 predicted proteins | sample LakMenEpi31Aug10_FD_150749 | JGI IMG/M metagenome (GOLD analysis project Ga0208465, IMG submission 150749) | Freshwater microbial communities from Lake Mendota, WI - 31AUG2010 deep hole epilimnion (SPAdes) | ecosystem: Environmental > Aquatic > Freshwater > Lake > Epilimnion/Euphotic zone ...
CCCCCAAGCCCATGCACACCGTAGCCTGGGATACTTTTCCTAAGACCCGTCTCCTGCTATTGGTCATTGTGAATAGAATTTTTGCTTCTAGGGTTCCGGTTAGGCGCCAGAGTTGAGCTTAACGGCTGGTCCGAGAGAGGCAGGCTGACTAAGGTCAGATACACGGCGGGACAAAAGCCCGGGAGGAATTACCAGGGGAGGGGTATAAACCCTCTAGGTCTGGTTATTTCTACCGGGCTTTTGACTGTTTTGGGTCTGACCCGAGCGATCCTTACCCTATTGTTTTATGAGGTTGTCTATGACCCCCGATACCCCTGGCGATCGGATTTTCCAAACCCCCAATGGGCAATCCAGCGAGGCCCAACGGGCGGTGGAGCGTGAAGCTCGGCTGCCCTTGACGGGCTGGCAGCAGGAGGTGAGCCAGGGGTTGGAATACGGGCTGGAGGCGGCTGACAGCATTCGCGATCGCACCATTCCCACCTTCTCCCGCGGCGAGTTGCCCCACTTTGCCGGCATCAACACCTTTCTAAAGGCTCCCTACCTGGAGGATGTGCGTCAGGTGGGTAACTATGATGTGGCGATCGTCGGCGTACCCCATGATTCCGGCACCACCTACCGACCGGGCACCCGCTTTGGTCCCCAGGGTATCCGCCGCATCTCCGCCCTCTACACCCCCTACAACTTCGAGTTAGGGGTTGACCTGCGGGAACAGATCCGCCTCTGCGACGTGGGAGATATCTTCACCATTCCGGCCAACAACGAGAAATCCTTCGACCAAATCTCCAAGGGCATTGCCCATATCTTCAGCTCCGGCGCCTTCCCCATTGTTCTGGGGGGAGATCATTCCATCGGCTTCCCCACCGTGCGGGGTATTTGCCGCCACCTGGGGGACCGCAAGGTCGGCATCATCCATTTTGATCGCCATGTCGACACCCAGGAAACCGATCTAGACGAGCGCATGCACACCTGTCCCTGGTTCCACGCCACCAACATGGCCAACGCCCCCGCCCACAACCTGGTGCAGTTGGGGATTGGTGGCTGGCAGGTGCCCCGCCAGGGGGTAAAGGTGTGTCGGGAGCGGGCCACCAATATTCTCACCGTCACCGACATCACCGAAATGGGGCTCGATGCCGCCGCTGACTTTGCCCTGGAGCGGGCCCTGGACGGTACCGACTGCGTCTGGATTAGCTTTGACATTGATTGCATTGACGCCGGCTTTGTCCCCGGTACCGGCTGGCCCGAACCGGGGGGGTTGCTGCCCCGTGAAGCCCTTGCCCTGTTGGGCAAGATCCTCCGCCGCGCCCCCATCGCCGGGCTGGAGGTGGTGGAGGTGTCACCGCCCTACGACATCAGCGACATTACCTCCCTGATGGCCACCCGGGTGATCTGTGACACCATGGCCCACCTGGTTTTATCCGGTCAACTGCCCCGCCAGGAGAAACCCGCCTACATCCACCCCGCCGCCAACCTGGCGGTGGACACCGCCTGGACCTGAGCACCCCCGCCCGATCGCCCCATGCATGAAACCGACATGACCAAGGCCCTGATTCTCACCGTCAAAGACTGGTGGGAAGCCCAGCCTGGGCGGCCCCAGATCAAGACCGTACACCTAACCGTGGGGCAGTTTACCTGTGTCGAGCCCGCCAGCCTGCAGTTTGCCTTTCGGGTGCAGACTCACCAGACCTTTCTGGAGGGTGCCCAGCTGGCGATTAGGGAAACCCCCCTGATCGCCTTCTGTCCCACCTGCCAGCAGGATTATCAGCCCACCCTGGGCAGCTGCTACAGTTGCCCCACCTGTGCCTCCCCCATGGAGGAGATCCGCTCGGGGCGAGAGTTGAAAATTGATCGGATCGAATGGGTGGAAGACCCCAGTCCATGAAGGAATTCCCTAGCCATGCACCAAACCCACGACGCCGCCCTCGGTCTTAACCTGCTCCATGTCAACCAGGCCGGTGCTGACCACAACCGCAACCATTTTGATCAGTGGGGCATTACCTGTTTTAACCTGATGAGTAGCCCTGGGGCGGGCAAAACCAGTCTGCTAGAACGCACCCTGGCCGCCCTCAGCGCCGAACTGCGGATCGCCGTGATTGAGGGGGATATGACCACGGAACTGGATGCGGAACGGCTGCGGCGATCGGGGGTACCGGTGATCGCCATCAATACGGGGCGTGCCTGCCATCTCGATGCCCAGATGGTGGCCGGCGGCCTGCACCGCCTCGCCCATGACTACGACCCTGGCCAGTTTGATCTGGTGCTGGTGGAAAACGTTGGTAACCTGGTCTGTCCCGCCGAGTTTGAGGTGGGGGAACATGCCAAAGTGGCCCTGTTGAGCCTGACGGAGGGGGAAGACAAACCCCTGAAATATCCGATCATGTTTCAGGCCGCCGATTGTTTGCTGATTACCAAGCTAGACCTGGCCCCCTACCTCGATACGGACCTGACTCGGATTGAGGCCAACCTGCGTCAGATCAATCCAGCGGTCACCGTCATCGCTGTTTCCGCCAAGAGCGGCGAGGGTCTGGAGGAGTGGTATGGCTGGGTACGGGCCCACCTCAACCACCCCCCCAAGGGCTAGGGCAGTAATTCGGAGCACTGTGTAGCCAAAACAACAGAACTCCAGGTCGTCAATCCGTTACTACATGCTGTAGATCAGCGGCTAGTCCGCTTAGGTGCCGATGAGGTGCATCCGCCCTTCAAACCCGGTGCCGCTGCCCGCTTCCTTAGGATAGAGCTTGCCATGCCCCGTCGATCACTGATTGTCACCTGTCTGCTGTTCATTGTTACCCTGGCCCTGACCGTGAGCTGCGGTAATCTTGGCGGTCAGCTGTCAACCCAAACCGACCCTGGTAACCCGACGGCCCCAGCGGTGCGCCTGGGCTTCAGTGCCTGGCCGGGGTGGTTTCCCTGGCAGGTGGCGGAGGAGGCGGGTATATTTGAGGCCAATCAGGCGACGGTGGATTTGACCTGGTTTGACGGCTACCTGGAATCGATCAACACCCTGAATGCAGGCCAGATCGATGCCAACAGCCAAACCCTGGGGGATACGGTTAACTCCCTTGCCGGCGGGGCCGATCAGGTGATCGTGCTGGTGAATGACAACTCCACCGGCAACGATCAGGTGATTGGGGCGGAGGGCATCAATAGCGTGGCTGACCTGAAGGGTAAGAAGGTGGCTGCTGAGGAGGGTACGGTGGACCACTTTCTACTCCTCAAGGGTCTACAGGAGGCTGGCATGACGGCGGCGGACATTGAGTTTGTGCCCCTGGAGACGGGGCAGGCGGCGGCGGCTTTTGTGGCCGGTCAGGTGGATGCGGTGGCGGTGTTTGCCCCCTTTACCACCCAGGCCCTGAAGCGACCCAACAGCAAAACCCTGTTTAGTTCTAAGGACTTTCCGGGGGTGATTTCCGATCACCTGGTGTTCTCCCGTCAGTACGTGGAGAGCCATCCTGAGCAGGTCCAGGCGGTGGTTAATGCCTGGTTCGCCACCCTCGACCATATCCAGAAAAACCCCACCCAGGCCCAGGAGATCATGGCCAAACGGGCTGGGGTCAGCCTGGCGGAGTACCAGGAGTATAACGACGGCACCCAGATTTTTACCATCGCCGATAACCTCAAGGCCTTCCAGCCCGGTAATGACATGGCTTCCCTGAGCTACTCCGCCGACCAGTTTGGCGACTTTCTGGTGCAGGTGGGCCTGGCCCAGCAGAAGCCGGACACCAGTCGCCTATTTGATGATCGATTTGTGAAGGCCTACGCGGCGTCCTAACCCGGTTATTGACCATGAGCCCCGCCGAATCCCGCCCTTCCATACAGCCCTACCTCAAGCCCCAGACCGTTTCCCCCAGTCTGTTTTGGCGGCTGGCGGAGGATATCCCTAAGCCCCTGCAAACCGCCCTGATCGGGGCCTCCCTGCTGTTGCCCCTATTGTTGTGGTGGCTGGTGACTACCCTGGGTAATATTGACCCCAAGTTTCTCCCCTCCCCGGCCCAGGTGATGGGGGCCTTTGGGCGCCTTTGGAGTTCGGGGGAGTTGATTAGGGATACGGTGGCTAGCCTCGGGCGGGTGGGCCTGGGGTTCGCCCTGACCATTTTGCTATCGGTGCCGGTGGGGGTGCTGATGGGTAGCTTTGCTAGCCTGCGGGCTCTGCTGGAGCCGCTGTTCGCCCTGATGCGCTACATGCCCGCCCCTGCTTTTATCCCCCTATTGATTATCTACCTTGGCATTGGGGAAGAACCCAAAATTGCCCTGATTTTCCTGGGCACCTTCTTTTTCAATGCCCTGATGGTGATGGATACGGTGAAGTTCGTACCGAAGGACCTGATTGAGGCCACCTACATGCTGGGGGGAACTCGCTGGGCCATCCTCACCCGGGTGATTTTTCCCCATATTCTGCCGGGTATCATTGATGCCTGTCGCATTAACCTGGCGGCGGCCTGGCAACTGGTGATCGTGTCAGAGCTGATTGCCGCCAACGAAGGGTTGGGTCGCCGCATTAGCGTAGCTGGACGCTTTCTGCGCACCGATGAGATCTTTGTAGGGCTGATCGTGATCGGGGTGTTTGGAGTGCTTTTTGATTTGTTGTTTCAGTACCTGCTGCGGGTTAGCTGTCAGTGGGCCAGTCAAAAAACCTAGGCCAATCCCTAAGGTACCCGGTACGTCCTCCCTCCCTATGCCACCATGTTCTTAGAGATCCACCAGCTCCATAAACACTTTGAAACCGCCCAGGGTCCTCTAGTGGTGTTGCAGGACATTAACCTGGGGGTCCAGCAGGGGGAGTTTGTCTGTGCCCTGGGGGCCTCTGGCTCCGGTAAATCTACCCTGCTGCGCCAAATTGCTGGCCTCGATCAACCCACCTCGGGGGAGGTGCGCCTGCAGGGACGGCCGGTGCGCGGCCCCGGGCCCGATCGCGGTATGGTATTTCAGCACTACACCCTCTACCCCTGGATGACCGTCCAGCAAAACACCGAGTTTGGGCTGAAGCTCCAGGGGGTGCCCAAAATCCTACGGCGGGAGCAGGCCAGCTATTTCCTCAAGGTGGTGGGGTTGACCGCCTATGCCCACCTGCTACCCAAGCAGCTCTCCGGCGGCATGAAACAGCGGGTGGCGATCGCCCGCGCCCTGGCCTCAGAGCCCAAAGTCCTGCTGCTGGACGAACCCTTTGGTGCCCTGGATATCCATACGCGGGAAGCCATGCATGAATTCATGCTAGACCTCTGGCAAAACACCGGCCTTACCATCTTCATGATTACCCACGATGTGGAGGAGGCAGTGTTTCTGGCCAACCGCATCTTTGCCCTGGGCTCCCGCCCTGGCACCGTGCGACAGGTGATTACCGTTAACCTGCCCCACCGCCATCGCGGCATCAAGCGCCACGCCAGCTTCCATGACTATCGCGATCAGTTGATGGACCTGCTGCGTCAGCATGGCCAGGAGGCCCTGGTGGGAGCCTAAACCAGGCGGATCTGCTCCTGTTCCAGGCGTTCCCGCTCCAGGGCCAGTTCCGTTTCCATTTCCTTGGCAAGGAAATAGTTTAAGAAGGTCCGAATTACCGCAATCACCCCCAGTTTCGTCAGCTCCTGGGTGGTGGGGGCCATGGTGGTAGCCAGGATGTCGGCCCCCAGTTGAAACTCCAGGGCCAGGGCCAGCCAGGTGCCAAAGGAGAGGCGCACCTGATTAAAGGGAAAAGCGCGGCCCCGGTAGCGCCGCTTTAAATCGAAAGATAGCTGCCCGGTCTTGACCAGGCCAACTACGATACACAGAATGGAAATTGCCTCCAGCACCAGGGAGGCTACGGCCACCAGGTTGTCCAGGCCATATTCGACAGACTCCAACCATGTCATTGTTTCAGCCCCCAGCCTTGTTTTACCCTAGCAGCATTATGCCTCCCCAGGGAGCAGAAAACCATAGCCATAGCCAGTGGCAGGGCGACGCCAGTTGAGCCCCCAAGCTTGGCCCGACCTGCTCCGCTCAATGGCTTCTGCTACGGCGGTAATAGAGCTTTACATCCGCTCTAAAACCTCGATGCCTAGCAGGGAGAGGCCGAGTTTGAGGGTGCGGGCGGTGAGGTGGCAGAGAATCAGCCGGGAGGTGCGTTGGGGGTCTTTCGCCTGGAGTACGGGGCAGCGATCGTAGAACTGGTTAAACTTCTGGCTCAGCTCAAACAGGTAGAGGCAGAGCTGGTTAGGGTATAGGGTTTCCCCCACCTCCGCCAGGGTTTGTTCTAACTCCAGCAGGTGACGGGCCAATGCCAGTTCCTCGCCAGCTTCCAGGTGAAGGCGAGCCTCGGGAGCCAGGTGGTCAAAGTCAATGTTGCCCTTACGGCTAATCCCCTGGACTCGCACGTAGGCATAGAGCAGGTAGGGGGCGGTGTTGCCCTGCAGGGACAACATTTTGTCGTAGCTGAAGATGTAGTTGCTGGTGCGGTTTTGGCTCAGGTCGGCGTACTTAACCGCCCCCAGGCCGACGGTTTCAGCGACGGTTTGGATAAAGGCCGCTGGTTCCTGCCGGTTTTCCGCCTCCAGGCGGGCCTCCATGTCGGCCCGGGCTCGGTTCACCGCCTCCTCCAGTAGGTCCTTGAGGCGCACCGTGTCGCCCGATCGGGTTTTAAACTTTTTGCCGTCCTCCCCCTGCACCACCCCAAAGGGGACGTGGGTGAGGCTCACCTGGGGGGGCACCCAGCCGGCCCGGTGGGCCACCTGGAAGACCTGGGCCAGGTGGGTGCTCTGGCCGGCATCCACCACGTAGAGCAGGCGATCGCCGCCATCCACCTGGATGCGGTAGCGGATCGCCGCCAGGTCGGTGGTGGCGTAGTTGTAGCCGCCATCGGATTTTTGAATGATCAGGGGTAGGGGCTGGCCCTCCTTGTTGGTGAACCCCTCGGTGAACACCACCCGGGCGCCTTCGTTTTCCACCAGCAGCCCCAGGGCCTCTAGATCCGCCACCACCTGGGGAAGACCGGGGTTATAGAAGGATTCTCCCCGCTCCTCAAGGGCAATGTCGAGGCGTTGGTAAATCTGTTCAAACTCCTGACGGGATTGATCGCAGAGTAGTTGCCAGGCCTGGGTAGCCCTGGGATCCCCCGATTGCAGCGCCACCACCGCCTGGCGCGATCGCTGCTTAAAGTCCTCTTCCTGATCAAAGCGCTGCTTAGCCTGTTTGTAGAAGCTGACCAGGTCCCCAATCGCCAGGGTGGAGCCGCTCTCCAGAGCGCCGGGGCAGACCTCCTCCAGGTGGGTAATTAGCATGCCAAACTGGGTGCCCCAATCGCCCACATGGTTGAGGCGTAGCACCCGATGGCCTAAGAACTCTTGAATGCGGGCAATACAGTCGCCAATGATGGTGGAACGCAGATGGCCCACATGCATTTCCTTGGCGATGTTGGGGCTGGAAAAATCCACAATCACCCGCTGGGGCTGGAGGGTGGGGGCAATGCCCAGGCGGGGATCGGCCTGGCAGGCCCGCAGGGTGTCCTCCAGGTAGGAGGTTTTCAACCGCAGGTTAATGAAGCCGGGGCCGGCAATGTCCGGGGGATCGCAAAGGTCCTCCACCTGCAGTTGGGCCACCAGTTGGCTGGCAATCTGGCGGGGGTTTTGGCCCAGGGGCCTGGCCAGGGCCAGGGCCAGGTTGGCCTGGTAGTCGCCAAACTTAGGATTGGTGGTGGGCACCAGCATGGGATCGGTGTCAGCCCAGTCCGCGCCAAAGGTGGCCACCAGGGCCTGGGCAAAGCGATCGCGCAGTTGGGCAAGGGGGGAAGCCATGGGGAAATCTGGGGTGAGGAGTAGGGGGGAAACCCTCCGAAAGCAGTCTACCGCTATTCCTGTCCCCCGATCGTCTCCTGGTGATCGCCCTTGGCCTGTGCTAGCGTCGACATAGAGGTCTAATACAATCTCAGGGTTAACAGTCTAACGTGATGTCTAGTTTGCGCCATACCCCTAACCGTGGAGCCGTGGCGGCGGGTCACCAGCTCACCGCGGCGGCGGGAGCGGAGATGCTGCGCCAGGGGGGCAATGCCTTTGATGCGGCGATCGCCGCCGCCTTCACCGCCTGTGTGACGGAGTCCGCCCTCACCTCCCTGGGGGGCGGTGGCTTTCTCCTGGCCCACACCGCCGCTGGGGGTAACCTCCTCTTCGACTTTTTCTGCCAGACCCCCGCCGCTAAGGCCGAAGCGGTGGACTTTTTCCCGATCCAGGCCAACTTCGGCGACACGGTGCAGGAGTTCCACGTGGGCATGGGGTCCATGGCGGTGCCGGGCACCGTGGCGGGCCTGGTGGAGATTCATCAACAGTTGGGGCGCTTACCCCTGGCAACGGTGGTGGCCCCGGCCCAACACTGGGCGAGCCAGGGCACCGTGATCGAACCCTTTCGGGCCTACTGTTTTCGCATCCTGGAGCCGATCCTGACCGCCACGGCGGCGGCCGCCGCCCTCTATGCCCCCGGCGGCAGGTTGCTCCAGGCGGGCGATCGCTTTTACCTGCCAGAGTTCGCCAGCCTGCTAACGGAGCTGGTGGAGACCGGGGCGGATCTGTTTTACCAGGGCCGCCTGGCCCAGCGGCTGGCGGCGGACTGTGCCGAGCAGGGCGGCTACCTGCGGCTGCAGGACCTGCAGGACTACCGGGTGATCCAGCGCCCGCCCCTGGCGGTGCCCTACGGCGCCCACCTGTTGCTGACCAACCCGCCCCCCAGTTCCGGCGGCGCCCTAATTGCCTTTGCCCTCGACCTGTTGGCCAGCGTCGCCCCCCAGCGGCTGGAGCACGGCAGCCCCGAGCACCTGGCCGCCCTGGTGGAGGTGATGCGGCTGACTAACCTGGCCCGCCAGGATGGCTATGATCGCCACCTCTACCAAGCCGACATCGCCCAGCGCTTCCTTGGCGATGTCCACAGCGCCCCCTACCGGCAACGGCTCCACACCGCCCTGGGGGCCCAGGGGGTGAATAAATGGGGCAGCACCACCCACATCAGCGCCATCGATGCCGAGGGCAACGCCGTCAGCATGACCACCTCCAACGGCGAGGGCTCCGCCTACCTGCTACCGGGGACCGGGGTGATGATCAACAACATGCTGGGGGAGGAGGACCTCAACCCCCAGGGCTTTCACCAATGGCCCGCCAATCAGCGAATTTCCTCCATGATGGCGCCGACCATCGTGTTAACCGACGGGAAACCGCGGCTGGTGTTGGGGTCGGGGGGCTCTAACCGGATTCGTACGGCAATTTTACAGGTGGTCTCCAACGTCCTCGACTTTGGGTTGGATCTGGAGGCCGCCGTCCATGCCCCCCGGATCCACTGGGAACGGGGCGCCCTGCACCTGGAGCCCGGTTATCACCGCCCCAGCCTGGAGGCGGCAGGCCTGGGCCAGGGGCAGGACTGCACCTGGTGGGAGCAAGCCAACATGTTCTTTGGTGGCGTCCACGCCGTGGCGGTGGACGGGGATGGCCAGTTTTCCGGCGTGGGGGATCGGCGGCGCAACGGGGCCTGGGCCGTGGTGGCGGAGTGAGGGCGGAGCCACCCCCGGCGGCTTGGTTGGCCCTGGTGATCGGCAACAGCCGCCTGCACTGGGGCCTATTTATTGGCGATCGCTGGCTAGGGTCCTGGCATACCCCCCACCTGACGGCGGTCCAGGCTGCGGGTTTGCAGGTCGCCGGGTTTGCCCCAGGGGCCTGGCCAGACCTGGGCCTGCCGGGGCCTGGGGCTGCCCCCCCGGCCTGGCCCCCCACCCCGGAGCTCTGGTTAGCTTCGGTGGTGGCCCCCCAGGCTGCCCTGCTGCAGACCTACCCCGGCCTACGGCCCGTCACCACCGCCCAGGTGCCCCTGGGCCACACCTACCCCAGCCTGGGGGTGGACCGGGCTCTGAATCTGCTGGGGGCAGGGGTAACCTACGGCTGGCCGGTGCTGGTGGTGGATGCCGGCACCGCCCTCACCTTCACCGCTGGGGTGGACCAGGCCCTGCTGGGGGGAGCAATTGTGCCGGGATTGACCCTGCAGCTGAGATCGCTCCACCAGGCCACGGACCAGCTCCCCGCCCTACCGGCGGAGCTAACCACGGCACCGCCCCGCTGGGCCACCGATACCGCCACCGCCATGGTCAGTGGGGTTGTCCATACCCTGCTGGCGGGTCTGGAAGACTTCATCCAGGCCTGGTGGCAGGACTACCCCCAGGGCCAGGTGGTGCTGACTGGTGGTGATGCCCCCCTGCTGCTGGCCGCCCTTAGCCACCGGCCTCAAGCCGGGGGCAGACCCCTGCACCACGACCCGGATCTGATGTTTTGGGGCCTACGCCGGTGTCGATCCAGCCCCTGGTCTTCCGGGGCTTGGGTTTAGACTAATATCGGGTCCGATTAGATCCGACAACTTCTCCACCCCGTAGAGCAGCATGGCGATGCGCTCCAGCCCCAGGCCCCAGGCGATGGTGGAGCGATCGCCGCAACCCAGGGGGATCAGCATCTCCTGGCGAAACAGGCCGGAGTTGCCCACCTCAATGTAGCGATCGCTGGGGGGATGGTAGGCCAGCACCTCCAGGGAGGGCTCGGTGTAGGGGTTATAGGTGGGCTGGAACTTGAGGTCGGTAAAGCCCAGGCGTTCGTAAAAATAGGTCAGGTAACCCATCAGGGTGCGGACGCTGAGCAGCTCCCCCACCACCACCCCCTCAATCTGATGGAATTCCGCCAGGTGGGTGCTGTCGATGGTCTCGTTGCGAAACACCCGGTCAATGGAAAAGTATTTGCCCGTGCCCCCCTGGAGCTGGTACAGGCGGCGGGCGGTGGAGGTGGTGGTGTGGGCCCGCAGGATCGCCCGACTGGCCTCCGTGGTGCGCCACTCACCCCCGTAGTTAGCTTCGTGTACCCGCTGGACAGCGGCGATCAGGGTCGGGTCCGGGGGTAGGGGCAGGGTTTGGGGCTCGGTCAGATAGAAGGTGTCCTGCACCTCCCGGGCCGGATGGTCCTGGGGGGTAAACAGGGCATCAAAGTTCCAGAAGGTGGACTCAACGATGGAGCCGGTCATTTCGTCAAAGCCCATTTGCAGGAAAATATCCCGAATCCGTTGGATGCACTGGCTGAGCAGGGTGGGCCGACCGTAGGCAATGTCCGGCACGGGGGCGTGGATGTCGTAGGGTTTGAGCTGCACCTGGCGCCACTGACCGGAGAGAATTAACTCACTACTCAGGGCGGTCACCTGGTCCCCCATTTCCAGGGCTTGCAGGGCGGGCAGCACCTGCAGGCGGTAGTCGGTGTTTACCCGGCGCTGGATGTAACCCTGCTGTTCCAGCCACTCCAGGGAGAGGGGGTGGGTCTCCGCCAGTTGATTGGCGGCGATCGCCATCAGGGTGGCTTGGCGTTGCTGGTAGGCGGCCAACACCGCTGGCTTGATCACCCGTACCCAACCCTCCCCCTCCCCATCCTGGAGCTCCACCGCCTGGTCTCGCCGCAGGGCCCCGTAGTTAAGGCTAAATTGGCTAGCCAGGTGACCTTGCAAGACCGCCCGATCGTGGACACCCTGCAGCAGTAGCTCCGCCAGGGCCGCCCCCGGCAGGGCCCCCTCCAGGCTCTCTCCCTTGGAGGTCAGCACCCAGCGGGACTGGAGTTCTTCCTGCCATTGCACATAGCTCTCCAGGGCGCCGCTGCGCAGAAACCCATTAATGAAATTAATGTCAAACCGATGCTGCTGACAGAGCGATCGCAGACTATCCACCACCGTTTGCCCCTGGAGCAATTGGACAAACTGGCGTTGCTTACCGGTTAATTGTTGCAGATCAAGCATGGCAGGGGGCTTAGGGAATAGGGCACCAACCTAATGCCTCACTCGGGGGCAGGGCTGGGGATGGGTGGGGGCCATCCTACACTGCTGGGCCAGGCAGGGCTGCTGGTAGGCGGCTTCAGTGGTGAGGTCGGGGGGGGGCTGGCCAAACACCATCTCACAGCTCAGGTCCTCAAAATTGGGGGTCATGGTGAGGGGAATGCCAAACTCCTCGGTAAAGAAGCGCTGGGTGGGTAGCTTGCACATATTAATACACATGGCGACGCAGCCACTGGCCTCCAGGTAGCGGCACTTTTCAATGTGAACCCCACTGCGCTGTCGCCGCTGACCCGACGACTGGTCAGGCGTCACCGGCACCTCCACCTCCCTCACCTGGCAGGGACCCACCAACCACTCAAACAACTGGGTGGCAAACCAGGCATTCAGCTCGCACACCAACTGCCCCGGGGAAAATAGGTGACGAATCAGCCACAGGACAGGACCCGGCACCAGGGACTGCAACACCAGGGCCACCAGGGCCTGCTGTTCAGCGGCATTGCGACCCTCCATAATCCGCTGGGAGAGGGCGACAAAACCCTCGTAGCCCGGTTGGATAGTGGTTTGCCCCACCACCCGGGCCATTTTGCGACTAAACAGCCAGATGAATAACCGGTCAAAGCGGTTATCGTGGTAGACCGATGACGGCGGCAACTCAGGGGAGACCATGGCAGGGGTGGGGAAACAGCGCAGTGGCTAGCCGGCGCCCTGGACCAGACAGTCCGCCACCGGATCGACCGGGGGGGCTGAACTCAGGGAAAAGGCATGGCCACAGCCACAGGTGTAGCCCGCCTGGGGGTTGCTAAACCGAAATCCGCCCCCCATCAGGTCCTCCGCGTAGTCAATGGTGAGCCCGGTCACCAGGGGAAGGACGGTGGCGGGCACCAGAATCTCAAGGTCGCCACAATTGACCGGGGTGTCCTCGGCCTCCAGGGTGAAGGCCGGGGTAAGATTATAGGTCCATTGGGCGCACCCCCCAGACTGCAGGGCCAGGCGCAGGCGCTGGGTGGGCTGGGGTTGCTTCTGGAGTAAGCGCTGCAGTTCCTGCAACGCCGCCGCACGCAGGTGGATCATGGGGGACAAGGCCGGCCCACAGCCGGTTTGGTTAACAACCTGGATCGGGGCTGACCCGCCAGGGCATGGGGGCGGGAAAAGCACCAAACATATTTCTGTCTTATCTTATCCACTTACCCTGGAAAATCACCAGACTTATTAGTTGGCCGATTCATTCGCCCCCAGGGTCTCCCCCGTTCCCAAGGCTAGGGGAAGATCCAGGCCAACCCGGTGCCAGCCGTTGTGGATACCCCCCGTTGCCATGTCCCCTATCCTCGCCCTGTTCCGGTTCATCCCTCCCCTGGTGGGCCGCCGCGGCCGTTTTCTCTGGTGCGCTGGGATGACGATCCTGGTTAGTCTGGCCTGGGGGTTGGGCCAGGCCATTGCCCAACCGGAGGCCACGGCGATGGTCACCCTGGGCGATCGCCCCCTATTCACCATTCAGGCCCGACAATCCTTTCCCTCGGTGGCCGAGCGGGCCCAACGGATCTCAGCCCGCCTGGAGACCGCCGCCCAGGATAAAACAGTGGTGGTGGACCAAATTAAGCTGTCGGAAACCGAGTTTGGCCCTACCCTCTACGCCATGGATCATCTGCTGATGACGGTCAGCCAGGGGGACGCCGAGGGCACGGGGCTGAGCCCCCAAATTCTGGCGAAGCAGCATCTGATCACCATCCAACAGGCCGTGGGGCAGTATCGGCAGGAGCGCAGCGCCGAGGCCCTCGGTCAAGCCGCCCTGATCGCCTTTCTCTGTACCCTGGGGTTGACCCTGACGATTTTGGTGCTGGCCAATGCCATGCCCCAGTTCTATGGTTGGCTGGATCGGCAGCAGGACCGGTGGGTTCCCAATATTCGCTTCTACAACGTCGAGATTTTAACCGCCGGCCAACTCACCACCCTGGTACAGGTGTTTACCCGACTGCTGCACGCTGCCGTGGTGGTGGTGCTGTTTCTCCTCTATTTCTCCTACGTTCTCGGGCTGTTTCCCCTCACCCGTAAGGTTGGCCAGGGCATTCTTGGCTACGTGGGCAGGGGGCTCCAGGCCATCGTTGATCGGTTTTTGGGCTACCTACCCAACCTGTTTACCATTGTCCTGATTGTGCTGGTGGTCACCGCGGTGCTGCGGGTGGCCCGCTGGCTATTTAATAATTTGCGACGGGGTCGCCTGACCATTGGGGGGTTTTACCCGGAGTGGGCCATCCCCACCTACCGGTTAGTGCAGTTTTTAACCCTGGCCTTTGCCCTGGCGGTGATCTTCCCCTACCTGCCAGGGGCCAATTCCCCCGCCTTTCAGGGGGTCTCGATCTTTTTTGGCCTGCTGGTGTCCCTGGGGGCCGGGGGGGCGATTCTCAGCGTGGTGGCCGGGTTTATTTTGATCTACACCCGGGCCTTTGTGGAGGGCGATCGCATCCATTTTGGCGATGTGGAGGGGTTCGTGGTGGAAAAGTCCCTGTTTGTCACCCGCCTGCGAACTATCGAAAATATTTTGGTCAGCGTTCCCAACGTGGCCCTACTCAGCAGCAATATCACCAACTACAGCGCCCTGGTGCGGGAGGATCAAACCCCCCTGACCGTCACCACCACCGTTACCCTGGGGTACGATCTGCCCTGGCGCCTGGTGCACGATACCCTCATCGCCGCCGCCCAGGCCACGTCGCAGATTTTGACGGACCCCAGCCCCTCGGTTTGGCAAACCTCCCTGGATGACTTCTACGTCAGCTACCAGCTGCGGGCCTACACCACCCGTCCGGATCTGCTGGGGCAGATCTATTCCGAACTCCACCAGCAGGTCCAGGACCACTGCAATCAGGCGGGCATCGAAATCCTATCCCCCCACTACGGGGCCATGCGGGACGGTAATGCCAGCACCATTCCCGCCACCTACCTGCCCGCCGATTACCGACCGCCGCTTTGGAACCTGCCCCCCCGGGGTTAGTCGGGTTCAGACGGAATAAATGCACAGCGTTGGGTCAGGGCCACCTGCAGCTGGCGTTTATACTCCCCATCCTCGACCACGTAGGCGCCGAAGCGGGCCAGGTGGGGGTTCATCATCTGAGCGTCAAAGAGATTAAAGTGCTGTCGCCGCAGGTGATCCACCAGCTTCACCAGGGCCACCTTGGATCCCTCCGGAATCCGGAAAAACATCGATTCACCGATAAAGGCACCGCCGATCGCCAACCCCAACACCCCCCCCGCCAGCTCATCCCCCCGCCAGGTTTCAAAACTGTGGGCCCAGCCGGCCCGGTGCAACTCCCCGTAGACCTCCATCAGCTCCGGGGAAATCCAGGTGGTGTCCCGATCGGCGCAACCCGCCACCACCGCCCCAAAGGCCCGGTTAATGGAGACCTGAAAGTGGTTTTGGTTGAGCGCCCGACGCAGCGATCGGGGATAGCGGAAGCGCTGATCCAGGGGAATTAAGGTGCGCTGGCGACTGGAGTACCACCCCAAGTGATCGCCATTCCCATCCGCCATCAAGAAATAGCCCTGGGAATAGCCCTGAATTATGGCATCGATATCGTGGTTGTAGTCAGCACTCACGGCACTCAACCCTAGGACGGGATGGGGTGGTAAAGCCCATAGGGTCATTATGGCGCGCCGTGACCTCCCCTGCTAGCCCAGGATTTCCAGATAATCGTGGATGAGATGGCGCCGACTGGGTTGGCGTAGCTTTTGCATTGCTTTAGATTCAATTTGTCGCACCCGTTCCCGCGACAGGTCCATGGCCCGGCCAATTTCCGCCAGGGAATAGGTGTTGCCATCCCCTAAACCAAAGCGCATGGTAATCACGTCCCGTTCGCGGCTGGTCAACTCCGCTATCATCTGATGTAGATCCTGCTTGAGGGAGTCCCGCAGCAGGGTCTCCTCAGGGGAGGCGGTGGTAGCCTCCAACAAATCCCCCAATTCCGTATCCCGATCCTGCCCGATCCGGCTCTCCATGGAGATGGCTCGAGGAATTCGGAGCAGTAGCTCTCGCACTTCGGCCGTCCCCATCCCCAAGATCTCCCCCACCTCCTGCAGGGAGGGGGTTCGACCGGTTTTTTGGGTAATTAGACGTTGGGCCTTTTTGATTTTATTGATCTTCTCGGTAATGTGAACCGGCAGCCGGATGATACGACTTTGGCTGGCCAGGGCCCGGGTTATGCCTTGGCGAATCCACCAGTAGGCGTAGGTGCTAAACCGATAGCCCTTGACAGGATCGAACTTCTCCACCGCCCGTTCCAGGCCCAGGGTACCTTCCTGAATTAAGTCCAGTAGATCGAGACCGCGGTTCTGATATTTTTTGGCTACTGACACGACTAGCCGCAGGTTGGCCTTAATCATGTGTTCCTTGGCTCGCGCCCCCTGGGCAATGCGACCTTCCAGCTCAGCCAGGGAAATGCCGTGGAGGGTGGCCCAGGCCTGCTTGCCTGTGGTTAGGGTGACCTTTAGCGCCGCTGGCGACAGGTCCACGGCCGCCCCCCACCGGGCCAGGGAAGGGCGGTGGCCCAGGCGGGCCGTGAGGCGATCACGGGCCTGCAGCAGCCTATGGAGATCGTAGAATGGCCCCCCCTGGGTGGCAGCGGCTTGCTCCAGGCTGTGTAACAGCTCCACATACCCCTGGACATAGCGGGCTTCGGCTACTTCCTCATCACGGGTTAACAGTTGCACCCGACCAATATCCTGCAGATAAAGACGGACCAGGTCAGGGGTGGAGAGATGTTTGCCAGTTGCCAGGGAGGTTTCCGTCACCTCTAGGTCCGATGGGGCGAATTCGTCATGCTCTTTTTCGGCCACCGCCAGTGCCCTCCTTCCTGAACCCCGGCTCAAGTTGCTGGTGTTCGCAGAGTGGGCTGGGGAGACCCTAACGGGATTGTAACGGGGTGTTGCTGGCATGGGAGATTACCTAGTCGTGCTGAAGGACCACTAGTTGAGCATGGTTTTAGATTTCCCGCTAACCGAGCCGGTCAACCAACCATAGAAAACGCCTGGTTTCCTTCACCATCCGTTTCTAGTTATAGGTGTCTGGCCGATCTCGACCCAGCTTACGGAAACCTTAGACCGTCAACTGACTTAGCAATTTACGTAGCTGTTAGCCTAATTCAGGGAAATTACCGATGACTTAGCGGAAACCTTACATTCAGGTTGGAGATATCTAGAGTTTGTGAGGATGGCTTTTCCCTTTATCCCCTAGCTCTCAACAGGGCCAGGAGGGGCTGGAATACTCTAAATCGGGCCTGAGGGCTTCGGCTTCCCGCAGGTAGGCATGCTGAACCGCCGCTTGACCCGGGGGTAATTGTACGTACATGAGAATACGGATACAGCGGGGCAGACTACCGGCCACGTGCATATGCTGAACATCCAGCAGGGGCACCCGATCCCAACCGGGGCGTTGGCGGGCGATCGCCGCGGGAAAGAGGGCGTCTAGATCCCGGGTGACGGAAAAGGTAGCGCTGATAATATAGGCGGGATCGAGCTGATTACGCACCTCCAGGGCCTCCAGCAGCTCTGCCACTGCTTCCGCCATGGCCGTCTTGGAGTTTTCTGCGGCCGTCACCGCCCCCCGAATTGCCCACACTCGCCCGCTCACACCGAGTCCTCCCAAGATGTTATCGTTCCCTGACCGATCTGCTGCCCGTGGGGGCAAACCGGAGCCAGGGGTGCGATCGCAGAAAACGACTACTGAGGTTTTCCGCTCCCATCCTACCTTCTCTGAGGGACGATAGAGCTAGGGACGATAGAGCCACAGGGGTAAACCGCTGGTGGATTGCTCAAAGTCTAGCCACTCCAGGGTGCTTTGCAGAGACGACCAGACCGGAGCCCCCACCGCTGAGAAAAGCACCTGGCTATCACCGGGGAGCAGCCGGCGCAGCCCGCTTTTTTTATCGCCAACGGTGATACATTCCGCCCTGTCGGGGTTGAGACCGGCGAGTTCGGCCGCCCAGCGCTGGGCCTCCGCTTCGCTACCCAGGCGATCCACCACCCCCAGGGCCAGGGCCTGCTCTCCGGTAAAAATCCGACCATCGGCGAAGTCGCGTACCGCCGCTTCACTCAGGGACCGGGCCTCGGCAACGGTTTTAACAAACTGGCTGTAGCTGACGTCAATGAGCTCCTGCAAAATCCCCTTCTCGGGATCGGTGAGCTCCCGATCAAAGGCCAGGATATCCTTGTAGGGGCCGGATTTAATCACCTTAAAGGAAACCCCGACCCGCTCCAGCAGCCGTTCCAGGTTGTTACCCCGCAGGATTACCCCAATACTGCCGGTGATGGTACCGGGGTTGGCCATAATGTGCTGGGCCCCCATACCGATGTAGACGCCCCCCGAGGCGGAGATATTACCGAAGCTGGCCACCACCTTGATTTTTTCCCCCAGTTGCCGCAGGGCGGTGTAGATTTCCTGGGAGTCACCCACGGTGCCACCGGGGCTATCAATCCGCAACAGCAAGGCGGGGAAGCGTCGGGCTTCGATGTCCTTAAGGGCTTCCAGGACTCGCTTGCGGGTAGCGGCGCCAATCACACCGGTGACCTCGATGCGGGCAATGGACTTGCGGGAGCGGGGGGGAAAGGGCCAAACCATAGATTTATTAACGGGGGGGAGAGACCAGGTGAGCCCGTTAGCGGATGGTAACCCAGGAAAGACCCGGGTTACCGATCAACGGGTAATGCCATTGTAGCCAATCTGCGCCGGTCAGCTCAGGGCCTAGCCCAACCCCAGGGTCAGGCCCCAGGCCAAAATCTGTCCCGTGGCACCAGGGGCATGGTCGATCGCCCGCAGTCGCCAGGATCCCTGAACCGCCTCCCCCAGTAAGTTAATCAGGGCTGGGGTAGTGGCTAAACCGTAGGTCTGGCGCAGTTCCCGCTGGCCCCCCAGGGTGCGTCCCTGGATCATCACCTGGGCCCCGCTGGGGGCTACCAGGGTGAGGCTCAGATCCCCGAGGAAGTCATGGTTGACCTGGACCTGCACCTGGAGATCCACCAGGGCACCGGATGGGGTCACCGCCAGGGGGCTATCGACGCCGGTGGCGGGGTAATCGGGAATCGCCACGGGGGTAGCCTGCTCCACCTTGACGGTTTGGGTTAACCGTCGCCAGGCCTGGCCCAGGCGCTGGGCCGCCTGGACCGCCGCAAAGGCGTTTACCTTGCCGTAGCCAAACCACTGGGAGTGGCCGCGGCCATCGTAGGTGCCGTAGCTGAGCCCCAGTTGGGGGTCAGGGTTAGGATCGACGATCTTATCGGCGGTGGTTTGGAGGATTTCTCGCACCTGGCGGGCGGTGAGGTGGGGGTTGACACTCAGGACCAACCCGGCTACCCCCGCCACCACGGGGCAGGCACTGGAGGTGCCCCCAAAGGTGGTGGTGTAGTGACCCGGGTCGTAGCCGGCGGCATCGCCGCGATCGCTGGTGACCATCCCCAACCCCGGCAGGGTCTGGCGGATCTCCGGTCCGGTGGGCACCGTACCCACCTGGGGCAGGGCCATATTGGGAGGGGCGTTATTGCTGGGAGCGGCGATGGCGATAGAGGTTCCCCAATTACTATAGGCCGCCTTGGTGGCCAGGCTGGTGGAGGCGGCCACCGCAATCACATCGGGGTGAACGGCGAAACCACTCAACCATTGGGTAGGGCCGCTGAGGGCATTGTGGGGCCACTGGCCTTCATTAACGGTACCGCTCAGGGGGCGGTTGGCGTTGCCCGCCGAGAACACAATCACACAACCCTTACCGTTACGACCCTCGGTGGCGGCCCGGGTGATGGCGTTGGTCTGGCGCAGGGTGAGGGGAAAGTAGTTGGAGGCCGGTGACCAACTACAGGCGATCACCGCCGCCCCCCGCTGCACCGCCTGCTCAAACAGCTGTTCAATGCTGCGGTCATCAATGAAGCCGGTGGTGCGAATTGGCAACAGGGCGCAGCCCGGGGCCACCCCCACAATGCCGCTGCCGTTTTCCTCCCCCACCGCTAAGCCCGCCACCGCCGTGCCGTGGTTTTCCTCCTGCCGTTGGGGTAGGGGCACGGCGTCCTGGTCCTGTAGGTCCAGGGGGGCCACCAATTTACCCAGGCCCTGCAGGTCGGGATGGTTCAGATCAAAGCCATCGTCGGTAATGGCAATCACCACCGATCGGCTGCCCCGGGTGATATCCCAGGCGGCCTCGGCATTAATGTGGGAGTTAGGGCTGAGGTTGGCTCCCCCCTGGTGAAACAGATGCCACTGCTGGCCGTAGCGATTGTCCCGGGGACGGTAGAGCTGACTGGTCTCCACCACCAGATTGGGTTCCGCCGCCAGCACTTCGGGCTGGCGGATCAGGCGGTTGGCCAGTTTAAGGGGGTTTTCCTGGGCACCACCGGTGACCACCGCTACCACAGTGGCGGGGATGCCCACCAGAGGATGGTCAATTTCCAGGCCCAGGGGCGTCAGAATTGCCGCCATGCGGGCCGGGCTGGTGGCTGGGCTAAACTGCACGGTCACCTCGGCGGTGAGGTAGATCCAGGTGTGGGGGCTGGTGAGCAGGCGATAGCCATGGCTGGCAAATTGCACCGCCGGATGGTGTCGAGCCCGGATCAGAGAATTCTCCAGGTCGGCGGGGTTGACCTGCCACTCCACCAGTTGCCCGCCGCCCACCGCCCGTACCCCCAGGGGCTGCAGGTAATCCCGCAGGGCGATCAGGTCCGATGGCTGTCTCAGGCGGGTGGTGAAGCGATCGGGAAGCTTCATCACCGGCAGTTCCTCCCCCCCTCGCTGCAGAATTTCCCCCCACCAATCTGAACCGCCGGGGGGGGGATCGGCGGGGGCAGCGGCGGCCAGTTGGGAAAACGTCATAGTTAGTTAGGAGGGAACCATAGCGAAATGATAAGATAACCCAGGATTTTTAGGTGTTTCGTCCAGGTTCCTTCGTAGGTGATCGTCATTGTTATGGGTTCAGCTCTTCCGCCCGCTTCCTCTTTGTCCAGGCTCCCTCTCCTTGCCCTTTGCCTCCTAACGGTAGGGGTTTACGGAGGGGTGAAGGCCCCCACTGGCCTGGCCCAGCCCGCCAGCCAAACCACCCCGGTGCGCCCCGGCAATCTATCCTCCACCACCCTCAGTCTGGAGGGGGCCAACCAATTACGGGCGGAGGCGGAGGCCGCAATTGGTAAGCAAGACTACACCACCGCCGAGACAAAGCTCAAAACCGCCCGGGAAACCCTGAACCAAATCTCCGTTTACTACCAGGATCTGGCTCAGATGTTTGTCGGTGTGGATACCGCCATTCATCGCACCCATCGCGAACAGGCCCTCCAGGCCGCCCAACTGCGGGACGAGGTATCCTACCAGTTAGCCCTGGTCTACCGGGCTAAAAACCAACCGGACCTGGCGGTCCCCCTGTTGATGGAGATTCTCCGCAGTCAACAGCCCGGTCGGGAATTAGGGCAAAAGGCTTACCAACAGCTATTCGAGTTGGGGTTCGTCAGCGCTCCCTACACCGCTCGCCCTACCCCAACTCCCACCCCTCAACCCCAGTAGGGTTGAGAGCCTAGGCCGCCATGGGCAGCGATCGCTGGGTTAGTACCTGACGGTAAAACCCCTGCAGCTGACGGGTGGCGGCCGACCAGCCCCAGCGTTCGGCCTCGGCCACCGCATTTCGGCGCAGAACTTCGCGCTCTTCGCCGGCGGCCACCAGGCGACGGGTGGCATTAATCGCCCCCTGGTCATCCCTCGGGTCAAACAGAAAACCATTCACCCCATCGGTGACAATGTCCGGGATTCCACCGGAGTTAGCCGCCACCACCGGGCAACCGGCCGCCATGGCCTCCAGCAGCACCAAGCCGAGGGTTTCGGTGCGGGAGGGAAAGACAAAGGCGTCAGCGGAGGCGTAGGCGGCCGCCAGGTCTTCCCCAGCTAGATAGCCCACAAAGTGGGTAGGGGTATGGGCAAAGTGGACCTCCAGTTCGGCCCGGTAGGGTCCATCCCCCACCAGGGCTAACCGTGCCTCCGGAATGGCTTCCAGGATGGGCTTAATCCGATCAATTTCCTTCTCGGCGGACAGACGGCCAATGTAGAGCAATAGGGGGGCTTCAGGATGGCCCTGGGAAAGGCGATCGCGCATCGACTGGCTGGCCAGGGCCGGTCGAAATAGCTCCGTATCCACCCCCCGTTGCCATACCGCCAGATGCTCTACCCCGTGCTCCGCCAGCTCCAGCTCCATGGCCGTAGAGGTGCAAAGGTTCAGCTGGGCCTGATTGTGCATGGCCTTAATGATTTCCCACATTAACCCCTCCAGCATGCCCAGACCGTAGTGCTCCAGGTACTTGGGCAGATGGGTATGGTAGGAGGCCACCAGGGGGATAGCCATGGTTTTGCTGTAATAAATCCCCGCCAGCCCCAACACCGCCGGATTCACCACATGGATAAGGTCTGGCTGAAACCCCTCCAGGGCTTCCCCAATGGCTGGCCGGGGTAGGGCCAACTTGAGCTCCGGATAGAGGGGGAGGGGGAACCCCGACACCCCATAAATTTGAGCTCCTCGATATTCCCGTAGCCCCCCTTCGGGAGACACCACCATGACCTCATCCCCCATCCGCTGCAGGTGATCGACGGTGTGTTTCAGTCGGGTAACGATGCCATCTACCTTAGGCAAGAAGGTCTCAGTGAAGAGAGCAATGCGCATAGGGAAGGGATAGGGTAAGGGATATAGCTTTTGACCAGAACGGCTTGAACAGAGTTAATCGGCCCATTCCACACTAACAAATGTCTCGCCCTAAGAGACACCAAAGCGGCAACCCTGGCTTGTCTGGTGGGGCTAAGACGCTCCAGTCAGCTTCGCCCCACCGTCATTCCGGAGTCTGCCGGGCTAGGGCTATATCGGGGAACGGGGGAAGTAAGGGCAGGAGAGAAGTAATGGACCAATAGGGCAATTACCTCGGTCTCAAGATCCATCAGGAACGTCGCCAACTCACCTTAGGCAGGATTTGAGCTTGATCAACCCGCCCCTGGTATTTGACAGCAAAGTTTAACAGGCTATCTAGCAGCGAATCTGACAGGTAGTGGGGCTGTAGACCCAGGTCTAGCAGATTGGTGTTCTTGGCGTTGAAGTAATGATCCTCCGCCTCTACCCGAGGGTTGTCGAGGTAATCAACATCCACATTTAACCCCAGGATAGTACCGGCTTTTTTCACCATCATGGCCAGGTCGCCCACGCTGAACATTTCAGTAAACTGGTTAAAGACCCGGAATTCGCCTGAGTTGGCGGGGTTCCCTAGGGCGATTTCCACACAGCGCACCGTGTCACGGATGTCGAGGAAAGCGCGGGTCTGACCTCCCTTACCGTATACCGTCAGGGGATGGCCAACCGCAGCTTGAATACAGAAGCGGTTAAGGGCGGTGCCAAAGATACCGTCGTAATCGAGCCGATTAATCAACAGCTCGTCCATGCCGGTTTCCTCCGTCAGCACCCCGTAAACCACCCCCTGGTTTAGATCGGTAGCCCTTAGCCCCCAAATCTTACAGGCCAGGTGAATGTTGTGGGAGTCGTGTACCTTGCTGAGGTGATAGAAGGAGCCGGGTTGCTTAGGATAGGGCAGGGTGTCTTTGCGACCATTATGTTCAATGGTGATGTACCCCTCTTCGATGTCGATATTCGGGGTGCCGTACTCGCCCATGGTGCCTAGCTTGACCAGATGGCAGTCGGGGAAATGGTCTCGCAGGGCATAGAGCAGGTTGAGATTACCCAACACATTATTGGCCTGGGTGAGTACAGCGTGCTCGCGATCAATCATCGAGAAGGGAGCGGAGCGCTGTTCCCCAAAGTGCACCACGGCATCCGGTGCAAAGGTGAGCATGGAACGCTCTAGAAAGGTATAGTCGTTAATATCACCGATATAGAGGTCAATGTGCTTGCCAGTGAGGTCTTTCCAGCGTTGCAGGCGAGCCTGGATGGGGGCGATCGGAGTCAGGGTTTCGATCAGTAACTGGGCGTCCCAGTGTCGACGCACCAGGCTATCGAGAATACCGACTTCGTAGCCACGATTGGAAAGATACAGAGCGGTTGCCCACCCGCAATAACCATCACCGCCAATGACAAGGACTTTCATATCAATGAGTATTCGTGTTGCTGATACCAAGACAATCTACCAGGTTTAGAGACCCTGTAAACCCCTGGCTTAGAAATATCTGCGTAGCCCATGGCAAACCAAGGATTAGCAGATTTTAACCTGATCCCGATCGCCTTCTCCTACATTCGCAATCGTAGCAAAATCAACTGGCTCTTCACCTCTGGCTGAAAATTATTATCGGTGATTAAAATCAGGCTTTGACTGCCATCGGGTAAGCGGGGCCCCAGGGCCATGCCCTCCAGGTTATCCACAGGCCAGGGAGCATCCTTAAAGTCCACCACCAATTGCTTAGCAATGGGCCTGAGGTCCTGACCAGGGGGTGCCAGGCTAGGCAAGCTAGAGGTATCCGTAGCTCCGCCCGTGGCCCACTGGTAAAGTTTGACGCCAAATCCCCGCAGACCGTAGGCCCGTTCCAGGGCTAAAAAGTGTCCGCCCGGGTCGATCGCCAGCAGGGCGGTGACCCCATTGACGATCGCCCCACTGGGTTCTAAGTCCAGGGGGTAGGCCTGTTCGGCGATCAGGGTGGTTTGCTCTGGACTGACCAAATAATGGAGGAAACGACTATACAGGGGCCGACTGGGGTCATTGTCATAGTCTTGTGCCAGAGCCGATTCACTGACGGTAAATAGACGGAAGGGTTCCCTGGCGGCGGCCAGACCTGAGTCGGCGGTGATCGTCAAAGCCTCGAACCCCAGGTTGTTGCGAATACCGACCTCCCCAGCGGCGGAGCGCCCTGCTAAAAAGCGGGAGGGGATAGTTAAGGTGCGCTGCAACTGCCCCGTGGTGCGATCGAACTCGCCAATCAAGGGCGGCGCGTTTTGTCGGTCATCCCCTTCGCTGCTAATCCACAGGCGATTATTTGGAGCCAGGGCCATGCCTTCGGGATCCAGATAGCCCGGACTGAAGGGGTTACCCTCCTGGTTACGCAATGCTGTTACGGACTCAAGGGTGACGGTGTCAAAACCCGGTTGGCCATCCTGCTGGAGTCGCCAGCCAATGGCTAGCTGGTAGAAACGACTGGGGCCGTATTGCCCCCGATCATCACTGAGGGCGTAAAATCGGTCCCGCTGTCGGTCATAGGCCAGGGCCGACAGCCCCCCCAGGGTGGTGTCCCCAAAGGGCTGCTGGGCCAGGGAATAGTGATCTAGAAAATCCACCGTGACTGGTAGAAATAATCGGTCTTCAGCCCTAATTCGGGGTACGCTGCAGGCCGTTAAACTAACCAGCATCAGTCCCATCGCTATCCACGTTAGCCAGTTCCGTTTCTTCACCGCTATTTTTCTCTCCGTGATCCGCCGCCCCCAGCCGTCTAGAACGGGACTGATGCGGTCTACCGCCCTGGCGATCTCCAGGGCCAAAATAACAGCAGCCAAGCAGCATCTCTGTCCAGGCTTCACCCTTGAGCCATTGCCTAGCCCTAAGGGGTACGGCCCAAGGGGTGTTTACCCAACTACTACTGTATAGCAGCTCTAGGGCACTTGGTTTTTGGTTAAGCCATCCCCTCTCAACAGCCCCCTCCGGTGAGTTACCGATGGTCATTTCTCCATTGAGCTGCTAGAGTAAATAAATCATAAGAACCATGAAGAATTGATTGACAAAAGTTCTATTGCATGAAATCCACTGTGTGACCATTGCTCTTTCCCCAGGAAAAGGGGTTAACGGTCTAAGCCTATGACTCCATTGACGATTTTCTGTGACTTTGACGGTCCCATTGTTGATGTTTCCGATCGCTACTATGCCACCTATGAGCAGGGATTAAGGTGGGTTGAAGGCCAGTGCTCAGCGGCGGGGGAGCCGATCTCCATCCGCCAGTTAACTAAATCCCAGTTTTGGACTTTCAAGCAAAACCGTATTCCCGATCGCCAGATTGCCCACTGGTCAGGTCTGGAGGGTCAGCACATTGATACCTTTCTTAACCGGGTTAGTCAGACGGTTAATCACCCTAGTCTGCTAGAGCATGACAGCATCCAACCCCGCGTCTATGATGCTTTGACCCTGCTGCGGCAATGTCAAATCAGGGTGGTGGTGGTGACCCTCCGCTGTCCGGACCAGGTGCAAAGGTTCCTTACCCAAGAAAACCTGACTTGGGCGGTGAGCGACCTATTTGGCATGAATAGTCTAGGGGCCGCCTATACTAACCAGGCTAACCATAAGGTGCAACGATTGCAGGCCGCCGTCACTACCCAACAACAGCAAGGATACTGTCTTCGACAGTCCTATATGGTTGGTGATACCGAGGCAGATATCATGGCGGGTCAGGCTCTTGGGATGGACACCGTGGCCCTTACCTGCGGCATTCGCAGTAGCAACTATCTGCAGGACTTTCGCCCTACCCATATGATGTCGGATCTATGGAAGGTAGCTCAGTACTTACAGCAGCAAATCACCTTGAGAGGTAGGGCAACCTTATATTCTCAAAAGAGAGCTACTGGCAGATAAGTTAGACGGTATGTCGGGGTGCGGTTAAGAGCGTCTACTACCACCGATCTCAGGGATGTCAGCCCGGAGCAGAGCCGCCATGGTACTGAATAAAATCAATGATGGTGGCCAAACCAGTCTGGGTCTTCAGGTTGGTAAAGCCAAAGGGCCGATCCCCCCGCATGCGCCGGGCGTCCTGCTCCATCACCGTGAGGCTGGCCCCCACCAGGGGGGCCAGATCAATTTTATTAATCACCAAAAAGTCAGATTTGGTGATGCCGGGGCCACCCTTGCGGGGAATCTTGTCCCCTGCGGCCACATCAATCACGTAGAGGGTGAGGTCCACCAGTTCAGGGCTAAAGGTGGAGGCCAGGTTGTCTCCACCGCTCTCCACAAAGACAAAATCCAGGGGGTCAAAGCGGGCCTCCAGGGTTTCGATCGCCACCAGATTCATGGAGGCATCCTCCCGAATGGCGGTGTGGGGGCAACCACCGGTTTCCACCCCGAGGATGCGATCGGAGCTGAGGGCCTGGCTGCGCACCAGGAACTGGGCATCCTCCTGGGTGTAGATATCATTGGTGACCACGGCGATGGAGTAGCGATCTCGCAGCGCCTTACAGAGACTATCCACCAGCGCCGTCTTGCCAGAGCCGACGGGGCCAGCGACCCCAACACGGAAGGGATGGACCATGGTTACCTCACCCTACTAGGTTCCAGTTTTGAGGCTGTCCAGCTTGCGGTTGAACAGATCAACAAAGATCATGATCACCCGTTTGGGACGGGTTTTAATGTTAGCACTGAGGGACATGCCCGACTGTAATTGTACAGGCTTACCCTCAATCACGATGGTTTGATGGTCGAGGGTGACATCGGCGGGGAAGCGATATTGGGGGTTAATCTGATCCGGGGGTAGGGCATCGGAGCCGATGTGGGTGAGGGTGCCCTTAACATCGCCAAACTCGCTGTAGGGGAAGGAATCAATCCGTACATCCACCGCCATGCCCTTTTCCACAAAGCCAATGTCGCGGTTGGTGATAAACACCCGCGCCACCAGGGCATCGCTGGGCACAATCTCCAGGATGGGCTCGTTGGAGTTAGTCACATAGCCCGGTTGGTTGGCCTTGAGGTTGAAGACAGTGCCACTCACCGGCGCCCTTAGCTCTTGATACTGAAGGGTTTGCTGTAACTCCGTGATCTGACTATCCAACTCCTGCAGACGCTTATCGTTCTCCAGAATGGTTTTGGTCAACTGGCTATCAATGGTGGCAATTTCGTTGTCGTTGGCGGCGATCCGTTTTTGCAAATCATCCTGGGAGGCCACCTGGGTATTGCGGAACTTCTCCTGGGCCTGAATAATCGCCAGCTGTAAGCGCTGTTCCTCCTGCACCAGTCGGTTAACCTCCGTTTGCCGGTTGTTTACCTCCTGCTCCTGCTGCAGGTAGGGAATTTGGCCAATGGCACCGCGATCGGCCAGGGGCCCAATCCGCACCAGGATATCTTGGTTGACCCGCAGGGCCTCCCGAGCGTTGGCCAACTGGGCCTGGGTTTGGGTGAGCTGACGGCGCAGTTGATCCACCTCCAGGTTGGCAATGCTGAGGCGAGAGTTTAACTCCTCCTGGGCCACCGCCAGCCGATCCTGTTGTAACGGAGATAGGCTGGCCCCGGTAGTATCCCCCGCCAGTTGAGCCCGGTAGAGGGCATTTTCTGCCACCAGGGCGGCCCGGTTACTGGTGAGTTGGATGATCCCCGGGGCCATATCGAGGGGGGGGGTGACCTTCGTTGGGTCCGCCGTTTGATTGGCCAACTGGGAACGGTAGAAGGCATTCTCCTGCTGCAGCTTGGTGCGGATCGACCGCAGCGAGGCCAGCTGGGCCTGGGTGGTTTTGGGGTCGAGGCTGAGCAGGCGATCGCCCGCCTGCACCGCTTGCCCCTCCTCGACAAACACCTGTCGCACCACCCCGCCCACGGGAGCCTGCACCGGCTGCACCATGCCCTTAGGCTCCAACTTGCCCTGGGCCGGCACCGCCTCCTCAAACTTAGCCAAACAGGACCAGGCCACCGTGGCCACGGTCACTCCAATCAGACTCCAGACCACCGCCCGCGACCAGTGGGGGGCCTGGCGTAAAATCACCGGTTTATCGAAATCCCCCAGGGACCGGGAGGGCTGGGTGGATAGAATGTGATCTCCCTCTTGATCAGAGTTAGAGGGAGCCGTTAGAAACCGGGGAAGAATGCGCACCATGGGAACTTGACCTTATACTTAAAATCTACATTAGAGGCTCAATCTGGGAATTGGGGTAGCGTCTATACCAGGCTAGACTGCTGCTGGTAGAGGGTGTAGTAGCGCCCCTGCAGGGCCATCAGCTCCTCGTGGGTGCCCAGTTCCACCGCCGATCCCTGGTCCATCACCAGAATTTGATCGGCATGTTTAATGGTGTTGAGCCGATGGGTGATGAAGAAGACCGTGCGGCCCTCCGCCCACTCCATCAAATTCACCGAGACCTGGTGCTCAGTGTCGTAGTCCAGGGCGCTGGTGGCCTCGTCTAAGATTAACAGGCGGGGGTTCTGAAGAATGGTGCGGGCGATGGCGATGCGTTGCCGCTGCCCCCCCGACAGGGTAGAACCCCGTTCCCCCACCCGGGTGTTGTAGCCTAGGGGGAGCTCCATAATGAAGTCGTGGCAACAGGCAATCTTAGCGGCGGTAATGATGGCATTGGCCTCCGCATTGGGGTTGGTGAGGGAGATATTCTCCTGGATAGTGCCCTCAAACAGCAGGCTGTCCTGGGGCACAATGCCAATCTGGCGTCGCAGGGAGTGCAGCTCCACCTTACTAATGTCATAGTTGTCAATCAGAATCCGGCCCGACTCCACCTCGTAGAGCCGCGGCAGCAGTTTCATCAAGGTACTTTTACCGGAGCCGCTCTGGCCGACGATGCCGATAAAGCTGCCGGTGGGGAAATCTAGATTAATACTCAACAACTGCATGGGGCCACTGGGGCCAAATCGGAAGCTGACGTTCTCAAACACCACTCGGCCGATCACCTCCGGCATGGGAATCTGGTGGACATCGTGGGCATCGGTTTCCTGAGGATGGTCAATGATGTCCGATAGCCGCTCCAGGGAGAGGGCGGTTTCCTGGAAGTTTTGCCACAGCTGGGCCAGGCGGAGAATCGGAGCGGTGACGTAGCCGGAGATAATTCGAAAAGCGATCAACTGCCCCAGGGTGAGTTCCCCCCGCAGCACCAGGTAGGCCCCCACCCAGAGTACCAACAGGGCAGACAGCTTATTCAGAAAGTTGCTGGCGGAGTTAGCGGTGGTGGAGGTGAGCACGTTTTTGAAGCCGGCGCTGACGTACTCGGCGTAGCGTTCCTGCCACTGCCAGCGGGTTTTGAGTTCAATATTTTGGGCCTTCACGGTTTGAATTCCCGAGAGGGACTCCACCAGTAGAGCTTGGGTGGCGGCGTTACGTTCCGCCTTCACCCGCAGTTGTCGCCGCACAATCGGCGCTACCAGCACCGTCAGCAGCACAAACAGCGGAATGGTGGCCAGGGCCACCAGGGTCAGCAGCCAGCTATAGATGAACATGACCACGATGTAAACCACGGAAAACACTGCATCCAGCACCACGGTGAGAGCGGTGCCGGTGAGAAACTGGCGGATGTTTTCTAATTCGTTAATGCGGCTGGAGAGCTCCCCCACCGGGCGACGGTCAAAATAGCGCAGGGGCAGTCGAAACAGATGGTCGATAATCTCCGTGCCCAGGGTCATATCGATGCGATTGGTGGTGTCGACAAACAGGTAGGTGCGCAGGCTGGTGAGGAGGGCCTCAAACACCGCCACAATCACCAAAAAGATGCCCAGCACCTGTAGGGTGTCGATGCTGTTCTGGACGATCACCTTATCGATAATGATCTGTACCATCAGGGGATTGGCCAGACCAAATAACTGAACAAAGAAGGAGGCCACAAACACCTCCAGCAGCACCCAGCGGTATTTTTGGATGGAGGGCCAGAACCACTGCAGACCAAACCGCTGCTGAGGGGTTTCCTGGGTAGGTTCCAGCAGCAACACCTCACCATTGTCTCCCCAGGCATCGGCAAAGCTCTGGGGGGTGCGACGAATCAAGCCCACCTCCGGATCCCCCAAAATGTAGGCCTGGTCTGAGGTTTCGTAGAGGACGGCAAAGCTATCTTGCCAGCCAATTAGACAGGGGGTATTGAGGCGCTGGAAGGCAGCCACCGGCACCCTCACCAATTGGGTTTTAAGCCCCATCATCTCTCCCAGGGATCCACAGATGGGTAGGGATAGCTGCCCCATGCGCTGCTGCTGGTCCCCCAAAATACGGCGGATCACGTCCCTGCGGAAAGGCATCTTAAAGTACTGGCTGAGCATGTCGAAGCAGGCCAGGGTGGCCTCCACCGGGCCTCGGCCCCGGGCTAAGGGGTAGCTGGGGGAGTGATCGCCGGCTTTGGCGGTGGAGCTGAGGGCATTGGCATCTCCCGCCAACTGGGTCTCAGTGGCGTAGGGCACCTCGCTGCTATTGAGAAGCTCAACCGCCACCGACTTAGCCTGCTCGGGAGCCGTGAAGGTAGCCGCCAACACCGCTGGGGTGAGCCCCAGCAGGCGCGCCCCCTGGGGGCTGAGCACCTCCACAGCGGGGTGTTGGTCCAGGGGCAGGGCTGACCCCACCGGTAGGTTCAGAACCGTGCCACCACTGAGAATCCAGCGTAGGTTGGGGTCGAGGTGGCGCAGGTCGCAGATCCCCTGGGGCAGGGTAACGATCGCCGACTCGTCGCAAAGGCGTTGAGCCTTGGCCTTTAGATCTCCCAGGTCAAGGGCCTGTTCCTGGACGTGGCGACTGAGCAGGTCAAAGGCCTCCACCCGGTAGATGAGATCGCGAATCGCCCGACCAAACTCTGGGTATTCGTCTAGGTACTGCAAAAAGGTATAGGAGGGTAGGGTTAGGGCCAGCACCTCCGTAGAGGCAATCACCGTTTCGCAGGACAGGCCCCGCACCAGACTAATGGCCCCGACCAGTTGCCCCCGGCCTAACCGCTCCAGGGTGACCGGCTGCTGGCTACGGGGGTCTTGCCCCAGCACCCGTGCATCCCCCTCCAGTAGCACAATCACCTGCTGGCTGAGCACCTCCCGTCGCAGCAGGGGTTGGCCGACTCGATATTTATAGGGTTGGGCGGTTTGCAGGAGGGTCTGTAGAGCCGCCTCGGGCAAACGGTCAAAGGGGGCCAGGGTTTGAAAGGTTTCCTGGAGGGAGAGGGGAGTTGGGGCCATAGAATCGCGGTATAGGGAGGTAGATAGGGGCGGGGTGGCTCCCACCTTGGCAATGCCCATCCTGGTAAGGATATAGTCGCAGCCACGGGCTACAGCCTGCACCGACAAACTCTTTCCTGGACGGTTTCGGCAAGGTTATCCGGCAACCTTAAGTAGGCGGTCAACGGGTAGTCAATCCCCTACCCTACTATCGTTTACAGAACCACCAACCGTCTATCCGGATAAATAGGCGAGTTGACAAAGATAGAGAAGTTAACAATTCCGTGCCGAATCGAGTCAGGCCGATCGCCAAGTGGCCAGCTGTTGCCAACTGCCCCCGCCACATTCCTTCTCAAACTCCTGCACAATCCACTCCTGGGATTTACCCAGACGCTTGGCGCTTTTTTGCAGGTAGGCAAAGTAGTCCAGCATTTGCTGGGGAGTGGGGTTGGGGCCAAACAGGGAGCCCCGGTACCAACTGGCTTGGGGATGGCGACCACAGTGCTCCCAGAAGGATCGCTCCGCCCAGGTGGGGGCATTTTGTCGCGCATAGGCCCGGCGGCGGTGACTGTGGAAAAGTTCGATCAGGGTGGGTAGGTCGTTGATTTGATGGGCCTGGTGGGCGGAGTAAATCTCCACCATATCCTCCAGGTTGAGGGGGCGATCGCTAATCCACTGGTGACCGCATTCCGGACAGCGGACAATAAAGGAAAGCACAATCCGGCCACACTGGGGACAGGGCTTGGTGGGGGGGGGCTTGCCTCCCCCTGACCCCTGCTGCTGCTGCGGCAGGCTGTAGTCCTGAATGTCCTCCGGAAAACCCAGCCGCTGCAGATTACCCGCCTGGTCGAGGATGATACCGGCCTGTTTGCCGGTGTGGGGGGAGATGCGCATTACCCGACCGATCTGCTGCAAGTGCAGGGCGCTGGACTGGGTGGGGCGCAGCATCAGCCCCACCTCCACGCTGGGTTCATCAAAGCCGATACTAATCACATTGCAGGAGGTCAACACTAGCAACTGCTGCTGGCGCAGATCGGCGTAGAGCTGCTGGCGTTCCTTGATGGGGGTGTGGCCCGCCACCGTATCGGCGGCAATGCCGGCCCGGCGAAAGGCCTCCGCCACGTGGCGGGCGTGCTCGAGATCCACGCAGAAGGCAATGGTGCGTTTGCCGGGGCAGACCCGCTGCCATTCCCGAACAATTTTGTCGATCAACTCGGGGCGATCGCAGGCCTGTTTCAGCCCCGCCTCGTCGTAGTCCCCCGCTACGGTTTTGACCCCGGTGAGATTGGCCAGGCCATCCTGGGGCATGCTGTAGTAGCGCATCGGCGCCAGGTAGCCCATCTGCTGCAACTGGCCCGGCACCGGCGAAGCCACCAGGGTATCCAGGTAGTCCCCCAATTGTTCCTTGCCGAGCCGCTCCGGGGTGGCGGTCATGACCAGGTGGACGGCCTCCGGAAAGGTTTTCAGCACCGCCTTGCCCACCTGACTAAATAGGGTGATGTGGCCCTCATCGTAGAACACCACGTCGGCAGACCATTGCTTCCACCAACGACGCTTGGCCATGGTTTGAATGCTGGCGATCTGCATGGGGGCTTCCCGGTTTTCCTCCCAACCCGCCTTGATAAACCCGCACTGCAAGCCAAAGGCTTTCATTTTCTCGTAGGTTTGCCCCACCAGCACATCCAGGTGCACCAGAAACATCAGCCGCTTACCAGCGGCCCCGGCATGGGCACAAATTTGACCACCGATCACGGTTTTGCCAGCGCCGGTGCCGGCCACGATGGCGATGCGGCGGTGACCCTGGTTAATCTGGCGGTACAGATCGTTAATCAGGTCCACCTGGTAGGGGCGTAACTGGGGGGGTGCCATGGCTATAAACCCGTAAAATCTTCTACCAGAGCGCCGGAATGGCGTCCAACTCGGGGTTGGGCTGGGGTTGATCACCGCCGGGGCGAACCAGGTCGGGCTGCAGGGGGGAAATGTCCCCACTGGGGACGGTGGGGGTAGTTTGGGCTGGAATAGCCTGGTTAGGGCTGATGGTGACCGGGGGCGCAGTTTGGGCCCGGGTGGTGGCGGGTTGGGCCGGAGTACTGGCGGGTTGGGACCGGCTGCTGCCCGGGGCATTGGAGACATTGGCGCCGACAGCGGCGGTGGACGCCCCCTGGGGATCACTTTGCCGCCTGACTAAACGGCCCGCCTGCTCCACCGGCAAGCTACCCACTGCGGCGGATGCCTTGGATTTTGCTACCTGGTCAGTCTGCCCCGGGTCAGCAAACAGGCGGCCCGCCCCGGCCATCCCCAGTAGCACCAGGCCCGCCATCACGGCGCCAATCAGGTAGCGATTCATGGCAGCATCCATCAATACTCTGGTACTATCATCGCTTAAGTTACTGAAATTGGACTATCCCCCCGGGAAAGTTTTCCTGGCCTGGCCCATAGCCTAGTTGCGATAGCTATAGATCGGCGCAGGCCAGCCAGAACCTGCCCATTGCCGATTTTATTTATCTTCTGAATTCATCAAGAATGATAGGCTTTACTGTGGTTTTAGTCACCTGAGCTCCTGAGCCAGGTGACTCCTTCGAAGCTTGGAAACCTGGGCTTTACCAAGGGTCTTGAGGAATTGCGAGATGATTAAGCCGATCTTTCTAACCATCGCCATGATGGGTGCCCTACGGGTGGCGGCGATCGCCCCCACCCTTGAGACCTTCCACCCCCAGGCCGCTGCTGCTGAATCCCCCCAGGCCAGTCAAACCCTGCGCACCTACAATGGTCCGGCCCAACAGATTCCTGTCAAGGCCCAGTACTCAGACATTATGGAGGTTTCGGGAACAAGCAGCGGTGAAGGGGTGGGGGTTTTCTTCACCTTTCAGCCCCAGGGCAATGCCCTGGATAGCGCCGCAGTTCACCTGTTCCTTCCCGCTGGGACGGCCACCGCCGCCGATCAGGAACCCTTTGTCACCGGCCCCAACGGCTTAATGAAAAGTAACGGCTGGCTCACAAATAGCATTCAAAGGGATGGGTCGGCAGACTTTCCCTACCCCTGGGTAGAAACGGTGATCAACTTCAGTACCGACCAGGAACGGTCAGGTCAAATTTTGCTGGGGCAAATCCATGGACAGGCGGTGCAGATAACCTTGCTATATCCCGCGGGAATGGCCAGTGCCTACTGGCCAGCCGCCAAGACCATCCTTGATAGCCTGGAGTTTGACCCCAGTCTATTGCCTATTCATGGCTCGGGTCTCTGAGGTTCGAGCCACTGATACAACAGCATCTGGGCTTCGAGGTCGGCAAGTAAGCGACCCAACCGGGCCCTAGCCGACGGCAAGGCGTTCTCCTGAAGACACTACCCATGACCACCGCTGCCCTACTACGCGATCGCCTGGTCCACCTGAAGGGCCAGGGCTACCCCGCCTACAAAGCCCTGCGGGGGGACTACGCCATGGCGGATTTTACCCTCCACCTCGACCACATCCAGGCCGATCCCTTCGCTGCCCCCAGTCGGGTGCGGGTGACGGTGCCCCAGACCACCGCCCAGTTTCCCCCCGACCTCTGGAGCCTGCCGATCCGGGCCATTGCCCTGGCGGACTACCTGACCCGCCAATTCCACCGGGCCAGCCAGGCCCAAAACCAGCGGCTGGGGTCGGGCCACAGCGGCTTGATCGAAATCATCCGCCCCAGTCAGGCCATCCTGGAGCGCAGTGCCGCCAGGGTGACGGCGGCGGTGGTGGAGTTGCGCTTTCAGGTGGGGCTGCCCGCCCAGGGGCGGCGCATTGCCGGGCGTCAGGCCGCCACCCTGCTGACCGAAACCCTACCCAGCCTGGTCCATCAAACCCTGATCTACGCCAACCTGGATGGCGCCGCCCTGGCTCACCACTGCAACACCGCCGAGGATGCGGAGGTGCTGCGATCGCACCTGGCGGATCAGGGTCTGGTGGCCTTCATCGCCGACGGCGCCATCCTGCCCCGCCGCAGTGGGGTTGATCCGGCCCCCCTGGAGGACCAGGCCATCCCCTTCCAGTCCCCCCCCTCCCTGCGGGTCCGCCTGCCCTGCCCCCACGCCGGCCCCCTTACCGGTATGGGCATTCGCCGTGGCGTCACCCTGATCATTGGTGGCGGTTACCATGGCAAGTCCACCCTGCTGCGGGCCATTGAAATGGGGGTTTACAACCACATCCCCGGGGATGGACGGGAGCAGGTGGTGACCGACCCCAATGCTCTCAAGGTGCGGGCGGAGGATGGCCGCAGTGTCACCGGGGTAGACATCTCTCCTTTTATAAATCACCTGCCCCGGGGCCAATCCACCCGCTACTTTTGCACCGCCAACGCCAGTGGTAGCACCTCCCAGGCCGCCAGCATCATGGAGGCCCTGGAGGTGGGGGCAAGGGTGCTGCTGGTGGATGAGGATACCTCCGCCACCAACTTTATGATCCGAGATCGCCGCATGCAGGCCCTGATTGCCAAGGCCCAGGAACCCATTACCCCCTTCATCGACAAGGTCCGCCAACTCTACCGCGACCACGGCCTCTCCACCCTGCTGGTGATGGGGGGCAGCGGCGATTACTTTGACGTGGCCGACACCGTCATCGCCCTGGAGGAGTTTTGCCCCCGGGATGTCACCGTCGAGGCCCGGGCCATCGCCGCCACCTATCAAACCCAACGGCAACCGGAGGGGGGAAGTAACTTTGGCCAACCCCAGGGGCGTCGGTGGCAGGCCCCAGCTAACCCAGGGGTGCCCAAAGTCAAGGTGCGAGACCGGCAACAGCTGCAGGTGGGGGCCACCCCGATCGACCTGGGGGCGGTGGAGCAAATTGTCGAGGTGGGGCAGGTGCGGGCTATTGCCGCCGCCATCCTGGCCACCATCGTGACCCCCCACCCGCCCGCCTCCCTGACCACGGTGCTGGATACCACCATGGCCCACCTGGCGGAGCAGGGGTTAGATTACCTCAGCCCCTGGCCAGTGGGGGACCTGGTCAGCTTTCGCCGGCTAGAACTGGCCGCCGTTTTGAACCGTTGGCGCCAGTTGCCCATTCACCCCCCCGGCTAGGGGGCAAATCTCGGTGTATCTACGTAGACCCGGCCCAGGGCCTCGGTAGAGTACCGTAGATTAACGATGGTGCTCGCCAGTCTTACTGTCCAAAATAGAACACAGTTCTTAACGAACCAGCTCTTGGAAGGACATACGCAGATATGGTGACACAACCCTCTACTATTCGCTCTCGGGGCATGGAACTGCTGATGCAATATCAACAGAATCCCACCGTGTCCCTACGCAACCAATTGGTCCGCCTCAATGTCGGACTGGTGCGTAAAATCGCCCACCGGGTCAGCCATCAGTGCTCCGAACCCTATGAAGACCTGGAACAAATTGGTTACCTGGGGTTAATTCGGGCCATTGAACGATTTAATCCAGCCCAGGGCTGTGCCTTCAGTTCCTTCGCCGTGCCCTATATCCGGGGCGAAATGTTGCACTTCCTAAGGGACCGGGGTACCGCCGTGAAAATTCCCCGCCGCTGGCAGGACCTGCAAAAGGAAGGGGAAAAGCGCCAGGCGGAACTGATGCGGGAACTGGGTCGGCAGCCCTCCGATGCGGAGATGGCCGCTCTCCTGGGGGTACCGGTGAAGGAATGGCGGGAGGCCAAACTGGCCCATCGTAACCGCCTGCCCCTCAGCCTCGATGCCACGGTTTCCCAGCAGCAGGACTCCACCATGACCCTGGGGGACAGCCTACCCGATCCCCACTACCAGATCCTGCAGGACCTGGAGGAGGACCGGCAGCAGGTGCAGCGGGCCCTGAGCCAACTGGAGGGCAAAACCCGCGCCGCCATCGAGTTCGTCTTCTTCAAGGGGTTATCCCGCAAGGAAGTCGCAGACAAAATCGGCGTCAGCCCCATGACCGTCACCCGCCGTATCCAGCGGGGCATTGAGGAAATGGTGGTCCTACTCCAATCTCGGGACCTGCAAACCGATCCCTAGGTTCCAGCCCCGGCGGATTAACCCCAGTTCATCTGGCTCATTGCTATCCTCTATATCTCTCTATTTAAACCCTTAGTTGTATTGGAGGTAATCAGGGTGCTTTACCTCCTCCGCCGAGGACCCACCGCCACCTAGCGGACAGCGTCCAGGCCAAACAGTCATAGCCAGCATTTGTATCTATAGGTTAATCCTGACCACTGAATTCTGCCCCCTGGCCCTTTAAGCTTCTCCTAAACTTTCCCAACCTTTTGCTAAGGTAGTATAAGTTCTAAAAAGGTTTATTGTTTATGCCTTACACCACTGAAGAGGGCGGCCGCCTGAATAACTTTGCTAACGAACCTAAAATCTACGAGGCGGAGCCCCCTACGGCCAATCAAAAGCGTAACTACACCATCATGGGGGGATTAGCCCTGGCCCTGGTGATTGGTCTATTCGTCGTGGCGGTTTCCGTATCCCAGGGGTAGGCCCAGGCGGTGAGAGTTTATGGCTAGCCGGCGGGCGGCGGTGAGTACGGGTGGTGCCCTTCAGCCCCAGTGGTGTGGGGGCCCCACCGGCAGCGGTAAGACCTCCTGGTTGCTGCAGCACCTGCTGGACTGGCTAACCCAAAACCCCCTGGATTCCCTGGCGACGGGTCAGAGTTTGCTGGTGTTTGCTGCCAATGGTGACAATCGCCTGGTGCTTGACGATCGCCTCACCCCCCTGGCGCCAGGGCGCGTTACCGTACTCACCACCACTCCCTCCGCCTTCATGCAGGCAGAGGTAACGCTATTTTGGCCCCTACTGCTGTCCCAGCTAGGACCCCTACCCCAGTTTCCCCTGCGGCTGCGGCCGGAAAATGAGCAGGAGTTGGCCAGCCGCTTTTGGCAGGAGACCCGGCCCCAGGGATTGCCAGTGGTGGAGGGATGGTTGCCGACCCAGACGGTGCGGCGATCGCTGGATTTTTTACAGATGGCGGCCTCAGCAGGGATTGCCGCTGAAGATCTGCCTACCCTGTTGCCCGAGGGCATCCCCACCGGCTTTGCTCCCGCCAGTACCTGGCGGGCGATCGGGGAGGCCCTGGTGGCCTGGCGAGACTGGTGTCTGAGCCAAAGTTTATTGACCTACGGGGTGATGACGGAGCTGTACTGGCGCCATCTGCTGCCCCAGCCCGCCTACCAAAAACAGCTGCTAGACCGCTACGCCGGTCTCTGGGTGGATGACCTGGATGAGTACCCGGCGGTCACCGCGCAATGGCTGCAGGTGTTTATCGATCAGCACCGCCCCCTGGCCATCACCTGGAACCCCCAGGGTAAGGTGCGCCTGGGGGTGGGGGCGGACCCAGACCACCTGGAGGCCCTCAAGGCCCAGTGTCAGGTGGTGGACTTAACTGGGGTAGCCACCTCTAGTTTGGCGGATGCCTGGGCCGAGCCGGTGGTGGAGTGGGTGTTTAACCCCCTGGCTAGCCCCACCAATTTGCCTTGTTTCCAGGCCCTACAAACCACCTCCCGGGGGGAGTTGCTGCGGCAAACCGCAGAGGCGATCGTCACGGCGGTGCAGAGTGGGGCGGTGACGGCAGCGGAGGTGGCGATCATTGGCCCCGGTTTGGATGCCATCGCCCGCTATACCCTAATCGAAATCCTCGATCACCAGGGGATTCCGGTGGCCTCGCTGAACGATCAACGCCCCCTCATCCATTCTCCCCTGGTGCGAGCCCTGCTCACCCTGCTGGCCTTCATCTACCCGGGGCTGGGGCATTTGCTAGAGCCCTCGGCGGTGGCGGAAATGCTGATGGTGTTGAGTTACTCCCCCCAGCCCCCTCACCCGGGGGGCTGGTTAGGGGGGTTGCAGATTGACCCGGTGCGGGCGGAACTGTTGGTGGATCACTGCTTTGCCCTCCACCTGGAGCAACCGGAGTTGTTGCCGGTGAAGCGGTTTGATCGCTGGGACCGACTGGGCTACCGGGCTACCGAGAGCTACCAGCGGATCCGTGGGTGGATTGACCAGCAGCGCCAGCAACGGCAACAACGGCTAATTCCTGGGGTAGTAGGCATGCTGGACCGGGGGATTCAAACCTTCTATGGCGGCGGGCACCAGCTCCCCCCCGATCAGCTCAGTGCCCTACGGGAGCTCATGGAGACCGCCCAGCACTACTGGCGGGTGGAGGAACGGCAGCGCTCTGGCCCCGCCCTACCGCCGTCGGCCCTGGAGCGGTTTATTCAGCTTCTGCGCCAGGGAACGGTGACCGCCAACCCCTTTCCGGCCCAGGCCCTACCGGGGCACGGTGGCGGCGTCACCATCGCCACGGTATTTCAGTACCGCCTGCAGCGCCTACGCCATCGCTGGCAGTTTTGGCTAGATGCCGGGTCGGCCCGCTGGCTCACCGGCACCGATAACCTGTTTGGCTTTCCCATTTTTCTGCAGAGTTATGGGGGGCGGCCCTGGCGCACCGATGCAATCGAAGCTCTGCACCGCGATCGCCTGGAGCGTATCCTTCGGGATTTGCTAGGCCGCACTACAGAGCAGGTGATTCTCTGCCACAGCGATCTGGCGGTCAGCGGCCAGGAGCAGGTAGGCCCCCTGCTGCCCCTGGTGAGCGCCGCCGCCCCCCCGGGCTAGGGAAGTTGCTGTCAGCCTTTATAACAGGGCGGTTACATCTTCACCGCACTCATCCGCCAGGTAGGACAGGGCGCGGAACCGCAACCCCACCAATTGTTCGTAGAGGGGGTTAATTTTGCACATAGGGGGAATGTGCACCAGCTTGTGCTTGAACAGGACAATATCTCGCTCAAAGGGGCATTGGGAAGGGATTAACTTACAGAGGAAGCGAGCCAGACGAGGGTCGTGCACCTCCAGGTGATCCAGCCATTCCCGGGCTGGCTTGAGGGGGTCGATCTCCGGGTCGGCGGCGATGGAGTGGGGCTGGTCAGGGTTCTGGGGCTGGCAGAGGGTACTGCGCAGGGCGGATAGCACCTCTGGCGCCAGGTTGAGGGCGCTACACAGGTCCTGCAACAGATAGTCCTCCTCGGGGGAGTAGGTACCATCCGCCAGGGCAACCATCACCGCCATGCGCAGAAAGTTCTCCGCCGCCTGGGTATCCTTCCCCAGGGCCTGCCGCAGCTCAGCCGCGGTAAGCGGCTCGAAGTGGTCAAGGTCTAGGGAGGGAGCCAGCTCCTCCTGGGTCATGGTGGTAATTAGGGTCTGCTCCTGGGAATCAAAGTCCCCATCGGCCCAGGCAACGGTCAGGAGACCCCGCAGCCAGACCTGGAGCTGATCCTGGGTGTAGGGGGATGGGTGAACGGCAATCATGACGCCTCCTTAGTAGCAAAGGCACGGAGTACTTAGCAATTTTATTTTACCGCCGTCCTCAGTCGGGGGTAGGGGCGGGAAACCGATGACCTTTGCGGAAGTTAACGGTTGCCCACCCCAGGCCCTGTGCTAGGCTCAAGGCAAACCCCAGGCTAAGCACTAAGGAGGCTAAGCCCCATGAATGGCAAACGCATTAGCTTTTCCGCCCTGGTTACGGCGGTGATTGGCCTGGTGATCGGCCTGGCCCTGGCCGCCATCGCTGGGCAACGCTACGTTAGCTCTGCCTACCGGGATTTGCCCCTCAAGCTGGCCCTATCGGGAGCGGCCCTGGGGGCGGCGATCGGCGCCGGTCAGGAGGTGGTGCGGGAACTGAAGCAGCACCAGGAGGAGGACCAGGCTAAGGCCAGCTTTTTCCACCAACACCATTCTGAATAGGGGATCTCAAGGCAGAATACAGAAGCCAGTAGTCAGCCGCCAACCGGGGTTCTCGCTTCAGAATTCAGAGTTCGAGCCCCACTGCCCTGAAATTCTAATCGAGCAACTTGCTCAGCTAGCGCTATAGTGGAGCAGATCTTCAGAGCTTGCCCGGTCCCTCCGCCTGGCTAATCGTTCCCCTGGTTTTTGTTTAGCCCTTCCTGAGGCCTTTTGCCATGGAGGCCATGCCATGAAATTTCCCACGGCTGCCGCCGGATCGGTTAACCCGGCCCCGCCAGGGGAGGGGCATTTGCTGGGCCTGCTGGCGGTTGGGCTCTATGCCCTTTGGACCCTGCTGCCGGGCAGTAGCACCCTGATGGTGTCCTGGCCCTGGGTGGTGGTGTGGCAGGGGGCGCTGTTGGTGCCCTGGCTATGGCTACTCTGGCAGCTCTGGCACAAACCCTGGGGGGATCTGGCCCTGGGCCAGGGGCTGGATGGGGTGGTAGGGCTGGCTCTGATCAGCCTGGGGGTGGCGATCGCTGGGGCAGAATTTCCCGAAACCGCCCGCTGGTATGGCTGGGCCGCCCTCACCGGTGGGGCTAGCCTCTACGCCCTGCGGGGCTGGTTGCAGGATAGCCAGCGGGCCGCTGGGTTATTGCGGCTGCAGGGCTACCTCAGCCTGGCCTTTATCGGGTTGAGTCTGGTGCTTTGGGGGGTGCAGATCTATCAACCGGAGCTGGCCCGTCTGAAACAGCTGCAGGCCTACGGCGTGGAGGCCACCTTTAGTTTTCAATTCACCAGCCTCCGTAATTGGCAGCCCCTGGGCCACCAAAACTACGTGGCCGGCTACCTGGTGCTGGTGTTGCCCCTGCTGTTGGGCCTGGCTATCCACGATCGCGGCGGGCGGCGTTGGCTCTGGGGTGTGGGCACCCTGCTGGGGCTAGTGGACCTCTACACCACCAGTTCCCGCGCGGGGTGGTTAGCCCTGGTGGTGATGGGGCTGGTGGGTCTAGCCGTGGCCCTGGTCTACAGCCCCCTACCCCGGCCCTGGCTACTGGGCGGCGGGGCGATCGCCGCGGCCGTCAGCCTGCTGGTGATCCTCAGCAACAGTCGACTGCGCCTGGTGCTGGGCAACCTGGCCCAGGGCGACCTGGCCGGTGGCGAGCTCTCCTACCGGCTGGTGACCAATGCGGTGGGCTGGCACATGGGCCGCCACCACCCCTTCACCGGGCTGGGACCCGGCAGCGTCCCCCTGGTCTACCAGCGCTACCGGCCCCTCTGGGCTGGCCGGGAGGCGGAACTGCAATTTCAGCTCCACAGCACCCCCGCCCAACTCTGGGGCGAACTGGGTCTGGGGGGCATAGGGGTGCCCCTGGCCCTGACCCTGGTGTTGGTCATCATGGTGATCCGCTGGGTGCGGGTGGATGGCCGCCGCACCGCCTCGGGCCTACCGGCGGTGCTGGCCTGGGCCCTGGGGGTGGGGCTGTTGGGCTTTAGCCTGGTGAGCTTAACCGATTACCAGCTGGATATCCCCGCCATTGTCGGGGTGCTATGCCTCTACATTGCCACCCTGGCCAGCAGTCTGATGCCGACCCCCGCCTATCCCGACCGGCCTCGATGGCGGCGGGGAGCGGTGCTGGCGGGGCTAGGACTCACCCTGGCGGCCCTACTCTGGTTAGGGCCCATCCACCGGGCCTGGGCCCTCTCCAGCCAGGGCTTTGCCGCCCTGGAACAGGGGCAGGTACCCACCTTTGTCCAAGACCTAGAGCGGGCCCACCACCGGGCCCCCTGGGAACCCTACTACCCCTACCAACTGGGCTGGAACCTGGGGGAATTGAGTTACCAGACCCGCCAGCGCCCTGACCTGCGGGCCTCCCTCCTGGGGGAGGCGATTGGTTGGCTAGGTCGGGGTAACCAGGTGGGGCCTTACCAGGAGTTTGGCCACAGTAACCTGGGTTGGCTGCAGTTGGAAGGGGGCCAACCCCAGGCGGCCCTGGCATCCTTTCAACGGGCGATCGGGTTAGTGCCAGGCAAACCGGGGGTGTTCTTTGGGTTGGGCTTCAGTGCCCTGCGATCGGGGGACCGGCCCCGGGCGATCGCCGCCCTGGGCTTAGAAACCCTGCGCCATCCTGTCCTGCTCACCAGCCCAGTCTGGCGCCAGGGCCCCCTGGCCCCCCTCTATCCCGATCTGGTGGAACACCTGGAACAGCTCTACGGCCAACTGCTGACCGACGCCCCTCCCCAGTCTGACCTGGAGGCCTTCCTGCACCAGGGCCGGGGGGCGCTGCGCTGGTGGCGGGGGGATGGGGATGGGGCCCGCCAGGACTGGGCGATCGCCGGTGGCCCCATCCAGAGGGCCCTGCTGGATCTGGACATGGGTAAGCTGGTCAATCCCGCCACCCTGCCGGAGAGCCCCGCTAAGTACGCCATCCTGGCCTGGCAAGAGGCGGAACAGCGATCGCGGTGGCTAGAGCAGGCCTGGCTGGCTCAACCGGAGGACCTACCCCAACTGGCGGAAAGCTTACCACCGCCCGCCATGATCCAACGCCTGGCGGAGAGCATGGCCGGGGCCTCTAGCTTTGCAGACTGGCTACACCGCACCGCCCCCAGCTGGGAGCCCCGCAGTGGCCGCCTGGGCTTTGGGGTGCTCAGTCGCCACATTGATGGCCCCAACCCCTCAGATTTCTATCCCCGGGTGGAAAATGTGGCGATCGTCAAGTTCTTTGAGTCGATTTTTCCCTCGCCGGTGTTTTTCCCCGCCCTGGACCGGGCCCTGGCGCCTTACCAGCAGACAGTGAGCCCAATGCGGTCTGATCAACTCTAAACACATCAGTCGGCCACGCAGGACTAGTTCAGCCTCACTCATTCTGCCACTTTAGCACCGCCGCCCCTACCCCCTGCTCCCGCTTGCGTTTAGCATCCTGCTCTAGCCAGCCAATGATCTGTTCCGGGGTGAGGGCCTCTACAGAGGTTCCCAGGTCTGCTGCTATATGGGTCAACAACCTGGCAGTGGAAATGGTGAGCCGGGCCAAAAACTTTTCTGGGGAGGATAGCAGGGCGGCATCCACCGCCGCCGACTCAGCTTCGGTTAAAAACTGTAGGGATTGATCCATGGTGCCTCAGGTTGCCTTATTGCCACCAACCGGTATTCCCATAATAACTGAGGGAGGGGGCATCAGCAGGGACTGGACCTCAGAGGAGGCCGGAAAGCTGAGGGGCAATCACGCTATCGCCTGGGGAGGCCCCTTAGAGATCACCGAGCCGTAGCCCGGGTCAGGGGGAACGACGAGATGGTTTAGGGTGAACCGTCAGAGAGTAAGGTTGACCATTGTGGGTAATTAGTAGGGGCTGACTACCGCTAAGATCTGGGCCAGGGGATCTGGGCAGCACCTCGGGGGTGAGGGTAATCCGATCGATGACGGCTCCCTGGGGTAGGGTGAGGGTTTGGGCTAGCTGCCCCTCCTGCTCAAGCTGTTGGGTGGCGGACACCAGGGTCGATAGGCCATTAATCAAGTCTCGAATATGACGACGCAGTTGGGGATCACCGGTAAGCTCATCCACATCCGCTAGCACCTTATGGGCTCCCTGAAAGACCGTGCGAGCAGAGTCAAGGGTTTGTTGGAGGGTAACTAAATTGGCGGGAGTATTGACGGTGGAGGTGATCGCCCGAATATCCGCCATAGCAACGGTGGCATCGGCGGATAGGGCATCCAGGTTATCTAGAAATTGACTGTTTTGAATAGCTGGGGCAAGGGTGGCCATAATCACCTCCAGGTTGGCGGTGCTGCGGTTGACATGTTCCAGGCTGCTGATCAGGTTACTGCGGTTAGCGGCAATCAAGCTATTCACCTCGGTGCCGGTGAGTTCAAAGGCAGTGGCGGCGTTGCCAATTTTTTCTGAGGTACGGTTAGCGGAGGCTAAGAGGGGACCAATATCGGCCTGGACCTGTTGGGAGAGGCTGGTTAAGCCCTGAGTTAATAATTTGCCGTTTTCGGTGAGCTGGGTGGCGTTGCTCAGGGTGGTTTTAATGCCCCCCATAATGCTAGGGTCAGCAAAGGCGCTGGCTAACCCCTGGGTTGACTGGATCAGCGAGCCAAAGCTGGCTCCCACCTGGCCTGATAGTTGGTCTCCGTCGCAAATAATCACCTGACTCTGGCAATCGGGTCGAAAGGGGGTGAGAGCTAGTTCTGGAGCAGAGAGTGATCGCACCGGCGTAATGTCCAGGGTAGTATCCCCAATCAACCCCGATTGGTTTACCTCAATCCTCGAATCACTGGGTATTTTCAGGTCAGGCTGGATAATTTCCACCGTCACCGTCACCTGGTTCGACTCTGGCCTAATGCTCAGCACCCGCCCCACCCGCACCCCCCGAAACGTGACAGCGGTACCCTCCTGCATACCCAGGGTATTTTCGAACACAAATTTAACGCGGTAGCTCTGACGACCTGGTGTCAAGCCCTTGAGCCACAACACCAAGCCAGCAAAGAGCCCGATCGCGAGCAAAATTAGTAGACCAACCGATCCCTCTCGTATGGCGCGTTCCCGCATTCCCTCTCCTTGCTACCTATCCTATGAATCGAACCCGCCCCTGTCCAAGGGCTATCCCTCCTAATTCCACCAACCTGACTCGCCCCCATCGTCTACCCTAGGTGAGCATTTGGATCGGTCCTTCCACATCACCACTAAAGAACTGCCGTACGTAGGGATTATCGGTCCGATCAATCTCACTAACTGGACCATTCCATTGAATTTTGCCGCGGTGTAGAAAAATAATCCGATCCGCCGTGCGCCGAATGGTACTGTCTTGATGGGTGACAATCAGGTAAGCCTGACAGCCACCGCTGCGTTGAATGTTTCGGATTAAGTCCTCGATCACGGTGGAGGCAATGGGATCCAGGCCGGCCGTAGGCTCATCGTAAAGCAAAAGGGCCGGCCGATCCTGGGGATTTTCCGGATTGGCAATGATGGCTCGAGCAAAGCTGACCCGTTTGCGCATGCCCCCGGATAGTTCCGCTGGATAGCGGCTGCCAATGCCGGGTAGACCAACCATATCTAGCACCTCCTCCACCAGCTCTTGGATTTGTCGGGCAGGTAGGTGAGAATGTTGGTATAGCAAGAAGCCCACATTTTCCTCCACGGTGAGGGAGTCAAACAGGGCGGGCTGCTGAAACACCATGCCAATCCCCAGGGGGTCTGGGGCATCTTCAATTAGACCCTGGCGTTTTTTGCCGGCGACATAAATCTGGCCACCGTCGGCGGCCAGCAGCCCGGCAATAATCCTCAAAATGGTCGACTTGCCGGTGCCTGAGGGACCAATGACAGCCACGGCCTCACCAGGATAAACGGTCAAATCAATTTGGTCTAGCACCTGGTTAGCCCCAAACCACTTAGAAATCTGCTGCAGTTCTAGCAGGGCTTGGTGTTGGGCACCGCCATGTTCTTCATGGCCCAGGCCCTCCGTCGGGTTAGGGGGCATGCCATCGGACTGGGAATAGACCGCGCCATCACTGATGTCATCCTCTAGGGGCCGGAGCTTATCCATGGTATTACCAGCAGGGTAAGGGGCAAGTGCTGCCATTGTGAATAGATTAGCTGGAGTTTAGAGTTTAGCTAAGCGTTTTGACCAAAGCCATGGCTTCGGCCAAAACGCTTAGGACACCGCGGATCGGTCATGTTTATGTCTCGCAATAGAGCAGCTTATCCTATAACACGAGACAGAAAAAGCGGATTCTGTCTAAGCATTTTGGCGAGCCTTCGCCCCGTTACCCGAGGTTACGGCTATAGTCGCTAAAATCAAAAGCGTTAGGCCCTAGTTATAGAAGCTACACTATCTCTGGCTGTTATTTACCGAGTTTATGCTTTCTTTTCCCAGGCCTGGGTTGCTGTGTAGTGAGCCTCGCCTGGTTTTAGGGTACTCCTTCACCTCCCTTTGCCATGTGGCTAAAACCTGTACAACGGCTAATTGAGGCCCTTCAAACCGGTCTGGCACCGGCCCAATCCCATCGCTCGCCGGCGGCTCGGCGAGTCAACCGATGGGTATGGTGGTTAACTCCGGGGCTGCTGGTCAAGCGCTGGCTCTTCCTCAGTGTGGTGGGGGTTGTACTGCTGGGGATCGGTGTCATGATCTGGCTCAAGTTAACCCCCGTGTTTTACACAGGGCAGTTAGTGGGGGCAGCCTTGCGACTGTTTACCACCTACGTGCCCAGCTACATTAGTGGGCCCTTAGGTATTTTGCTGGGGTTAGCCCTGATCCTCTGGGGGCAAACCCGCACCGTTGGGGTGATCACTGACGTGTTACTCCCCGGGCAAGAAGAGGACCTGCTAGATGCCCTGATTACTCAACGGCGCCTATCTCGAGGCCCCAAAATTGTGGTGGTGGGCGGGGGGACGGGCCTTTCCAACCTGTTACGGGGCCTCAAGCACTACAGTGCCAACATCACCGCCATTGTCACCGTGGCTGACGATGGCGGGTCCTCAGGACGCCTACGCCGGGAAATCGGTGTTCTCCCCCCTGGGGATATTCGCAACTGTTTGTCAGCCCTGGCTGACGAGGAAAAGCTATTGACCGAGTTATTTAACTACCGGTTTGAGTCCGGTAGTGGCCTGGTGGGCCATAGCTTTGGTAATTTGTTCCTGACCGCCATGGCGGAGATTACCGGTGACCTGGAGCAGGCGATCGCCGCTAGCTCTAAGGTGTTGGCGGTACGGGGCCAGGTGTTGCCCTCCACCCTCAGCGATGTGCAACTCTGGGCCGAGCTCGATAACGGCCAGCGGATTGTGGGTGAATCAAAGATTACCGAAGCCCGCCGCCACATTGTTCAGATTGGCTGCTTACCCCCTAACCCACCGGCCCTACCCAGGGCGATTCGAGCCATTGAGGAGGCGGACTATATCATTATTGGCCCTGGTAGCCTCTACACCAGTATTATTCCCAATCTCTTGGTACCTGATTTGGTGCAGGCGATCGCCGCTCGCCAGGTCCCCCGTATCTACGTCTGCAACATCATGACCGAACCTGGGGAGACCGATGACTTTGCGGTTTCAGACCACATTCGGGCCCTGGATGCGGCGGCGGGTCATTACCTATTTGACGCTGTCCTGGTGCAGAGAAAACCCCCTTCCCCGGCGGTGCTCAACCACTACGCCAGCCAGCAGGCCAAACCGGTGGTGTTGGATCGGGAGGCGATTATCGCCTCGGGCCGTCGAATTGTTGCCGCCAATATTATGGAGGAGCGGGAAAACCTCTCGGTGCGCCACCATCCTCAAAACCTGGCTAAGGTCTTACTGCGCTGGTACTCGGGCACCCAGAAACTCTGGCCCTAATCAGGAGGGGTCTTGGGTCAGTTTGCGGTTGACCCAACCCACCACACCGCTGGCGATCGCCCCCGCCATCAGCAGGCTCAGAGCAGGTAAAATCAGGGGGTTCCAGAGGGAATACCAGAGCTCCAGCCCCAGGTTTACATTCATGCTCTGGCCCAACACCGCCAGTAAGAACCAGGCAAAACAGGCGAGTACCAGGGCCAGGTCGGCCACCAGTATCCAGCTAATCCCTTGTGAAATTCGATGTCCCATGGATCCCTCTAGAGTCAACCTGGTTTCCCTCAGGTCTCGAGTAACCATCCTAATTGATTTAGGCCAAAACACTAGCCAGCAGAGCTTTCTGGGCATGCATTCGATTTTCCGCCTGGTCCCATACCCGGGAGGCAGGTCCCTCGATCACCTCGGCGGTAATTTCCTCGCCCCGGTGGGCGGGTAGGCAGTGGAGGACGATTACCTCGGGGCTGGCCTGTTGCAATAACCGTTGATTGACCTGGTAAGGTTGGAATAGGGGGATGCGCTGATCTGCCATGGATTCCTGGCCCATGCTAGCCCATACATCGGTGTAAATCACCTGGGCCTGATCGACAGCGGCGATCGGGTCTGAGCTAATCAACACCTGCCCCCGATCACCCATTAACCCCTGGGCTTCAGCCACGATGGCCGGATCTGGGGTATAGCCGGAGGGGGAAGCAATCCGCACATTCATACCCACCAGGGCACAGCCCAGCAGCAGGGAATGGGCCACATTATTGCCATCCCCCAGGTAGGCCAGGGTGAGGCCCGCCAGCCCCTTAAACTCCTCCTGAATGGTCAGCAGGTCCGCCAAGATCTGGCAGGGGTGCTCCAGGTCCGTCAGGGCGTTAATCACCGGGATATCAGCGTAATCGGCAAATTCCTGTACCTCAGCCTGGTCAAAGGTGCGGATGGCCACCACGTCCAGGTAGCGGTCCAGAACCCGGGCCGTATCACTGGTGGGCTCTCCGCGGCTCACCTGGGTGACCCCTGAATGGAGATCCAACACCTGCCCCCCCAGCTGGTACATGGCCACGGAGAAGCTAACTCGGGTACGGGTTGAGGCCTTTCGAAACAATAACCCTAAGACCTTCTGGGGAAAGCTAGGCTGGCTTTTGCCGGCCTTAAGGTGACCGGCAAAGGTTAGCAATTCATGCAGTTCTGCCGCCGTCAGGTCACTTACACTGAGCAAGTCCCGTCCGCTTAAGGAAGCCATGGATGGTTTATCCTCACAGCTAAAACATGACATTAACAGATTGGATGATGTCAACACTAGAGGCTTGACATAAAATGGAAGTTCTTAAATTGACTTTAGTAGTAGGATTGGCCCACCTATGTTAAAGCTTGTTTGAAAAGGGTTATCCCAGGTATAGTTCGCCACCAACAGAGCGCAATAATGCTGAATTCTGAGGATATTATCCTAATCCATAGGTATAGTTTGAGCCCTCTTTGGCTTTTCAAACAACCTCATTAGGCAAGTGATATTGGGTTATAGGGCTGCGCCACCCCGATTACGGCGGGTTCCTCAGCGGCCATTAGTTAACGTATAGAAGGGTCTGACCATGCTGAGTGCTGTTGTTCCTCCCCAACCGATGCCTCCGGTACCGGAGCCAGAGACATCCTCCTCCTCCCTGCGGGAATTGGCGGCCGCCGGAAATTTTCGGTCCATCTCGCTGTGGCTAAACCAGCCCCTAGCCCCCCAGGGTATCTTTGTCCAGGTCCAGCCTGATCGGCCGGGGTGTCTGAAACTGATCGTGGAGTTTCAGCGTTCCCCCCTCAAGGATCGGCTGGTGCGGTTTCTCTGTCACCGCCTCTGCCAGCTAAACTCCGAACTAATCGAAGGCGTTTACATCCTGGTGCGCCCGATTGGTTGGCAGCGGCCCCTGTGGCAACAGCGGGTAAGGATTGTTACCCCGGCTTTAAAGCGACGACAGGCGGCGATCCAATTGAGTCAGTCTATGGCTGGGCGATCGCCCCTACCGCCTCGCCTGAGCTCCGCCCCTCGCGCTAGTCAACGGCCCAGGTTTAAGGTGATTCGCGCCTTGATGCTGAGTGGGTCAGCGGTAGCGGCCTTTATCCTGGGTTGTTGGTTAGAGGTGCTCACCAGCCCAGCCCCCAGCCTGCCGGAAATCACGGCTAAGGGTCAGCCCACTCTCTCTTCCCCCAGTTCAACCGGCTCGCTCGAACCCCCTGAGGCGGGTTCCCCAGCCCAAGTCAGTCGCGTTAAGACCGGTGATAGGGCCTCCGCAGTGGCGATCGCCACCGCTGACACCCCCCGCCCCAAGGTCGTCGACACTGCCCTGGAGCCGGTTGGGGTCATTCCCTATCCTAAGTCTGGCAATGGGCCTGCTAACGAAATCAGCCTTCTATTTGGCGGCGACATCTCCCTGGATACCTTGGATTACTCCCAGCTTGACAATAAGGGGGATTTTTTTGCCGAGGTGGAGGATTACGGCCAGACCGATATCTCTATGGTCAATCTGGCCACTCCCCTGGCCGCTGCGGCCACCAGCTTGGATGAGGAGTTGCACCACCGGACCCGTCTCGATGCTGTCAATCTATTGGCGGACAGCGGTGTTGATCTGGTTAACCTCACCAATAGCACCCTGATGGACTACGGCGCAGAGGGACTGACCCAAACCCTCACCGCCCTGGACAGTAAGGGCCTTTACCGGGTAGGAGCGGGGCGCAATGCCATGGAAGCCCGGCGCCCTGAAATTTTAGATGTCAAGGGTAAACGCATCGCCTACCTGAGCTACGCCATGGGAGGCAATGATGCCGCCATGGATACCCGCGCCCTGAAGGAACGGGCTGGGGCTAAGGATGCCGCGGTCCTTAAGGAGGTGGAAAACTTTAAGAAGAGTACGGCCTTTGGAGACCGGGCCGGGTTCAATGCCCAGGGGATGCCGGAGATCGTCGCCGACCTCCAGGCTCTGAGGGACCAGGTGGACTGGATTATCGTTAACTTCCGCTGGGTCGATCATCTGGAGGCCGAGCCTAATTTTGTGCAGACTAACCTGGCTCGTCTGGCCATAGACCAGGGGGCGGACGTGGTGGTGGGGTATCACCCCACGGTGATTCAGGGGGGAGAGGTTTACAAAGGGCGACCCATTGCCTATTCCCTAGGAGACTTTGTCTTTAAGGAGGGACAAACCGTCGCCGATCAAGACTCCGCCATGCTTAAAGTGTCTCTCCGAGACGACCAGATGCAGGTGGAGTTTGTTCCAGTTCAGTTGCATAACTCCCGCCCCAAAAGCCTGGCCGGCCCAGAACGGGACGCGGTGTTGCAACGTCTGCAGGCGGCCTCCGCCCAGTTTGATCAGCCCTTAAAGACCTCTATGGTGCTGGATTTACAAAATCCATCGAAAACCTCTACAGAAGCCTTAGACCCCACCAGTCCCTTCGTTGCCCCAGGAACTCCGGCAGTCCTACCGGTGGAGTCCACGGCCCCTGATCAGACCAAGCCCCCTAGCGATCGCCCCTCTCCCCCGACGAAGCCCGCTCAATCCCAGCCAGACAACCCCTCCCCTGAGCTATCCTTACCCAGTGGCGATCTACCGAAACAGATGACCGATCAGCTCCAGGAGTGGGGACCCAAGGTCTCCCCTCAACAGCAGGAATTTCAACCCATTCCCCAAAATCGCTCCGGGGTATCCGATCAGTCCCTATCACCTAAGGCTAATTGGCGTAAGTCCAGGTCTGGTCCCGACCCGGTTAGGGATAGTTCCATTTCCCCCTCCCCCCAGGGTAGGGTTAAAACCTGGGCAGATCAGGTGCCCTCTACTCCAGTTTCCCCCCCACCGCCTCCGACTACGGTTGAGCCCCTGGGAGGTCCAGTTAGCCAGGGTCTAACGCCAGACTTTGGGTTAGCCGAGATCACTGCCTCTACAACCCAGGTCCCACAGCAAAATCAGCAGCCATGAAGCGGGAGTTACCCTGGGGCACCGTGGCCTGGCAGCGATGGTTGCTGGCGGCGGTGGTTAGCTTTACTACAGCGGCCTGCACCAGCTCCCCCCTCACCCTAGGGCCAAACCAGGCCAGGGGCTACGTCAAGGATCCTAAAACCCTGGTAGTAACCACTGAACCCAACTTTCCCCCCTTTGTTTACCTCAACAGTGAGGGCAAGCTGGTGGGGTTTGATGTGGAGCTAATCCAGGAGATTGCCAGGCGTCTAAAGCTTCAGGTGGACTTTGCCTACATTCCCTTTGATGGATTATTCGCCACCCTGGAGGCGGAAACCGCCGATGCCGCCATCAACTCCATCACCATTACGGCCCGACGGGATGAGGCCATTGACTTTTCCCGGCCTTACTTTAAATCAGGCTTGGCGATTGCGGTGCGTGCTGACGATACCCGAATCAACTCTCTCCAGGACCTGCGGGGTAAGAAAATCGCCGTCAAATTGGGCACCACCGGGGCCGATCTGGCTGCCCAGGTACCCAATGCCCAGTTGGTCACCTTTGACTCCGCCGAAAAAGCCCTGTTAGATTTAGATAAGGGCAATGTCGATGCCGTTATTAAGGATGAACCCACCACTCGAGGCATGATCGAAAGGATGGGATTGAAAAATATCCGCTTACTGCCGGAGTTATTAACGGAGGAATACTACGGTATCGGCCTGCCCCCAGGATCCCCTAATAAGGTGTTTATTGATCAAACTCTGGAAGCTATGATCGCCGATGGATCCTACGAGCGGCTCTATCGCAAGTGGTTTCGGCGATCACCACCAGCCTTACCAACCCTTTCTAAACCCCTGGTCCAGCCATGACTGATCTCCAGTCTGACCAAAGCTATAGTATCGGGATGACAGGATTTGAACCTGCGACATCCTGCTCCCAAAGCAGGCGCGCTACCAAGCTGCGCTACATCCCGTAGATTTCTAATTTAATCGTACCACAGGAATCCCAAACCCCCAGAGGGCCGTGATGACCACAGGATCCGAGGCGAAGCTTAACCCCCTTAAGGGTATCCTGAGACTTCCCTAGGCGATCGCTAAGACTGGTCGCCGACCTGGGTTTTCCTGGCAGGTCCCTCGAGGCTCTGGCCTACCAGGGGCATAGGCTTCTAGCACACTACCGTTTTTCCAGCACATGACCATGAGATAGTCACAGACAGGACATTCGGTCTGGGCCACCTGGTGATCGGGGCAGGCTTGACAAACTGGCGAGTTGGAGTCAAAGAAACGACGCTGGGCCAGGCTGCCACAGTTGGGGCAGTGGACGGTTTGAATGGTATTCATGGTCAGCCTTAAGCATAGGAAGAACCCAGGGGAAGACCTCAGGTTAGATATTGATCAACAGTTTTGGTATACTCTTCGTATTCTTTCACCCCCACCAGGGTCTCGAGCAACTCCCCTTTTCTAAACATCATCACTGCGGGAATGCTACGAATACCCAAGCGTTTAGCCAACCCCTTATTGGCATCAAGGTCTAGCTTGAAGACCTGCAGGCGATCAGCGTAGTCACTGGCTAAGCGATCCATGCGGGGGGCAACCAACTTACACGGACCACACCATTGGGCGGTGAAATCTACCACCACTAAGCCCTCGCTAGCGATCAAACTATCAAACTCTGTTTCACTTTGAATGTAAGTAGCTGTACCCATAATGCTCATCTAAAAGTAAAGGGAAAGGCTGAACTGAAACTCAATGCCAGTAGCCAGGACCTACCTTGATCCTAGAACAGTAAATATGCCAGGTGACGAGGAAAAACCCATCCCTAACACATCGGTTTTCCGAAGCCACTAGCCCTTTGCCGTATATAGCTCAAACAAGCTTGATGAGGAGGCACCCTGACTACCTCCCATAGGGCAACGGCCTCCAGGCATGGACGGTCTACCTGAAAAGCTGGAATAGAAGTAAACCCGAAGATTAGAGGAGAACCCTATACCGTTCCTTTAAAGTATATACCATAAGGGAATATTTCTTTTTCAGGGCAGAGACTTCAGCGAAAAATCCGTTACATCTGTTTTACTTTGAGAATCTGAGGCTGGATAGATTCAGTTAGAACACCTGGACAGTATTGCAAATTATAGATAAGTTCAGCACTAGGGGTTCTTGGCCAAGCCATAACCCTAGGTCTCAGAGCTTGGAGATGGGCTATTGAAGGCTGGAGTCAGGTAGGCCACCAGGGCACCAATTAAAAATCCGGCGACGTTGCGGGTAATCGGTAACCACTCACTGGTACGGCTAAGTACTGGCCCAAGGCCAAAGGCGATGAAAAGAATGCCCCACAGCGGGGAAAATATCAACACCCACTGCCAGGCAAGAATCTGACCCGGCTTACGCGGGTGAGCGGCAAAGCCACAGACTAGACCACCAACAATGGAGGTCACCAGAGTCAACACCCACTGCTCCTGGGGTAGACCGGGGACCACGTTACACCCCCCCTGGCGTAAACAGAGTTGGATAGAGTCTAGGGCGCTAAGAATAGACCGATCCTCTCCGTTTTCGCGGACGAAAAACTGATTTCCATAGCGGGTTTGCAACTCGATCCAAAAGGTACGAGGTAGCAGGTCGTAAACCGCATCACCCACGCTGAAGTTGAGCAGGTTACCGCCACGAGGATCGGCCACTAGCATAACGCTGTGGTCATCCAGGCCCCAAAAGTCTTTGACAGCCCGACCCGGGGTGCGATCGTACTGGGTCAGAACCCGCAGCTTCCAGCCGGTTTCGGTTTCGAATTGGTTGAGTTGGGAGTTGAGGTCCTCCTCTTGACGGGGGGTTAAGGACTTAGCTAAATCAATAATGGCAGTGGCATCCTCCGGCAGTAGCTCTGGGTTATCGTAGGCCTGGGCGGGGGCTGTAGGCCACCAAACAGAAAGGATGGCCAAGACCAATACCGCCAGCTGGGTGAAAAACCTTTTATTAACGTGCTGAGGAAAAGACACCATAGGAGAATATACGCCCGGAGGGTTGAAAGCCATGCCGCAGATAGGAGGGCTTAGAATAATTGAGGTTAATTTAGACTATAACTTTGTTTACACTTATTTACATCCATTTGATCCTGATTCATCTAAAAAATGTCCTTTTGCCCTGGCTGGTAACCACCGCTAGCCAGCCCTCAAAACTGGAGCCAGGAAGTTTAGGGAGACTAGTTAGCTTCCGGAATAAACAGCCTTGGGTAGGTTCCCCTGGTACCAATTAAGCCCATCAACGGCTCAGGCCTATAACCCTAGAACCATGGATCGACGGGGGTGGTTACCGGAGGTGGCTGGGCAGCTAGCGGGGGCTCTTCCGTCCGATTAGGGTCATCTGGGGATGGGGTCTCAGGGGGGTGGAGGCAATCCTTTTCTGCTTCTGCCGGAAAACTTGAGGGCGGGGAAGGCGGTTGCCGTTGCAACTCTGGCAGGTTAGAACGACGATGCCCCAGTTTCTTGGGTCGGGGCTGCTGGGCAGCCTGAGGCTGACTGCGCCACACTTGCCAGGCGGCCTTAACCCCAACCCACACACTACGACGGCCCCGATCCACCCGTTCCACCTGTTGGCGAGCCAGGCTCAACCCTTCATCTACCTGTCTAACCACCTCTGCTGCCCGACGTACCCCACTCTCCACATCTTCACCCAGTTCGGCCAACTCCCGGCCAGTCAGCCGCAGGGCCTCCAGGGTGGAGGGCAATTCCCGGTGTAGAGTGTCAAACAGTTTTTCCGCCGTACGGGCGGCTCGACCCAACTCTTGGAGGGCGGGTACGGCCACCAGTAAAACCGTCGTCAGGCTGACAGTTAAGAGCAGCAGGGACAGCGTTAACCACAATAATGGATTGGTCAAGATCGCTTCCCCTTTTTTCGTTAGGGCTGTCCAGAATGCTGGGGCGATCGCGCCGTAGCCATCTGACTGAGATGACTATACTCTTGACGGGTGGCGTCCTGGCCGGCGGCGATCGCCAGGCGTAACCGTTCCAGGGTATGGTCCCAATTCACCAGGGCAGCAGCGGAAAGGCGATCGGATTGAATCTGTAGGGTACTGGCCAAATCCTCCACCAAGTCAGGCAGAGCAGCGGCAGATTTCTTAAGGATTTGACGGGTTTCCCGCCCACGACGAGGGGCGATCAGAAGGCCCGCAATAGCTCCCAGAGCGGCGCCAACTAACAGTCCGCCCATAAAACCACTGGAGTGATCATCATCCATAGCCCTAAGTCTCCACGAGTAACAGGTTGAAATCCACCGGTTAGACTGTAACTGCTATGGTCATCCTAGCGCTTTTCGTGACCGCGGTGATGCCGACGGTGGGTGCCTTTTGCCCTGGCCCGGGTGGACCGTCGCCACCCCTGCCCCAAACGCCAGGCTAAATCCACCCAAGCCAGGATTTGCCCACCCCTCTGCAACTGTTGAGAGACCCGGCCATAGGTTTTTTTTAGATGGACTAGCTTATCCTGGGTGGGTTGGATCAGGGCGGGGTTGGCCCCCAGCCGCAACTGATCATGCCAGTGCTCAAGCTGAGCCCTGAGGATGACCAGGGCTTGTCGCCATCGCCATAGCCACCAGGCCAGGTAAACGCTGGCCACAGCCAAGGCAATGTTTATGAGAACCGGCAGGATAACCCACCAGAACTCCGGCATAGAAAAGGCCTTGTTCACTTACCCGCCGTAGTTCCATCCAGTACTCTCCAGGAGCAGGGGTTCCCCCTGCCGATGCAGCCCCGCCCCCACCACCTCCCCCACAAAGACGGTGTGGTCGCCGTGCTCTACGGTTCCCACCACTCGACACTCAACGTAGCCCAGACTGTCCTTGATCACCGGACAGCCGGTTTCCGGTGCCGGATAGAACTCCACATCGGCAAACTTATTGCCTACCCGGTGCAATGGCTTGAAGAAGTTTTGAGCCAGGTCCTTCTGGCCGGCCTCTAGAAAGCTGAGGGCAAAGGTAGCACTCGCCTTAACCATGGCGTGGGAGGTGGAGTCCTGTTTTACGCAATTGACCACCAGGGGAGGGCTGAAGGAGGCCTGCATTACCCAGCTGGCGGTAAACCCGTTCATCTCCTCACCATCCTTAACGCCACAGATGTAAAGACCGTGGGGAATTTTACGCAGCAACGTCTTTTTAGCCTGTTCGTCTAGCACCACATAACCTGCAGAGTTCATCACTAGACGAGTATGGCACAGTGGCGCCTAGAGCGTCCTCGCCCTCTGCTAGAGTATTGAATGCTGAATTAATTTAGTGGATCCTACCAATCGCTGTGGTTACCGTTAACGACACGAGCTTTCTGCGTAACATCTGGTACCATGTTATGCCTAGTCACCGCCTCAAGCCAGGTCAGGTGATGGCTAAGACCCTTCTGGATGAGCCAATCCTGCTGGGCCGCACCAACCAAGGTGAAGCCTTTGCCCTACGGGATATCTGTCCTCATCGAGCAGTGCCCTTAAGCTGTGGGTGGTACGACGGGGAAACGGTACAGTGTTGTTACCACGGCTGGCGCTTTGATCAGCAGGGGCACTGCGTGGAGATTCCTTCCCTGCTGCCGGATCAGCTCACGGACCTGAGTCGGTTTAATGTGCAGCGTTACGATCTCCAGGAGGTACAGGGCAACCTCTGGATCTACATGGCCGATTCCCGGCCGGGGAAAGCCCTGCCTGCGGCCTTCGATATTCCCAGGGTGCCTGGATTTACCGATCAGGTCCGACCCAATTTCACCTACACCGTGCGCTTTCCCTGCTACATTGACCACGCTGTAGTCGGTCTCATGGATCCAGCCCATTCCCCTTTTGTCCACCGAGCCTGGTGGTGGCGGGGTGGTCGCTTAAATGAAGAGGTAAAGTGGTTTGATCCCTCCCCCTACGGTTTCACCATGCGCAAGCACCACATGGCTAACATGGGTCGGGGCTACTGGCTGGTGGGGGGGGTGCCGGATAATGAAATTATTTTCTACCTTCCCGGTATTCGTACGGAGGAAATTACCACAAGCCGCCATCGGGTAGTGAATTTGACCACCGTTACCCCCCTCACCTCCGATCAAACCGACGTCACCTTTGAGCTCTATTGGGACTTGCCCTGGGGGAATGTGCTGAAACCCTTGCTGCCCTGGTTAGTTCAGACCTTTTTGGGGCAAGATCGGGATGTAGTGATCAAACAACAACAGGGCTTGCAATACGAATCGGTGCTACGGCTAATTAAGGACTCTGACACCCTGGCACGGTGGTACTACCAATTAAAAAGGGAATACCAACGCAGCCAGGAGGAAAACCGAGACTTTATCACTCCAGTTAAAACTCAACAACTAAAGTGGCGAGCCTAAAGCATTGGCCAGGGCTAAGGTCTTTAGCTTTTCACAACTCAATCCACAGGCTATAATTCCAGGTTAAGTAATGTAACTATTTTTTCGAGGAATAATTATCTTTTCTGTCAGTCTGCTCTGCGATGATCACCTGGCCTGCTGGTCAACCCCACTCCCTATCTACGGTTCTTCCCACCCCCGGGATCGACCGTAGTTGCTTAAAGTAATGTTAAGTTGAGGGTTGATTTATACCTCTGTCTCCCTACGTAAGGGCTACGGATTCTAACCGAATTTCCTGTGGCTATATTTTTTATGACCTCTGGTTAAGGTTTGACGTCCCACCGCTGGTTAATTTATAAAACGCCATGTTTGAACATTTTACTAATACGGCCATCGCTGTCATCATGAAGGCTCAGGAGGAGGCCCGACGGTTACGTCATAATTTCGTGGGTACTGAACAACTGCTGCTGGGACTGATTAAGGAGGGTTCTACCGTCGCCGCTCAGGTGCTTGATGAACTGGGGGTTACCCTGAACGACGCCCGCGCCGAAGTGGAGACGATTATCGGTCGGGGTAGCGGTAGCGTCCCCCCTGAAATTCCCTTTACACCGAAGGTGAAGCAGGTGTTTGAACAGGCCTTTCAGGAAGCTCGCAAGATGGACGCAGCCTACATTGAGCCGGAGCACCTGTTGCTCAGCTTGACTCACAATAGCGAGAGTGTGGCCTATCGAGTGTTGACTAATTTAGGGGTTGACCCCGTCAAGGTTCGTACCCGGGTCATTCAAGAGTTGGGAGAGGTGGCGGCCCTACCCCAGGGACGGCGTAATGGGGCTCCTGCTCGGGACAATGGCCGTAAGGGCAATAAGGTTTTGAATGAATTTGGCACCGATCTAACCAGCCTGGCGGCCCAGGGTAAGATCGATCCTGTGGTAGGACGGTCGCAGGAAATTGAACGGGTGGTGCAAATCCTGGGGCGACGTACTAAGAATAACCCGATTTTGCTAGGGGAACCGGGGGTTGGCAAAACAGCGATCGCTGAAGGTCTAGCCCAGCGTATCGTCCATCAAGATGTACCCGATACGTTGCTGAATAGGCGGGTGATCAGCCTGAGTATGGGGTCTCTGGTGTCCGGCACCCGCTTTCGTGGTGACTTTGAGGAGCGTCTCACCCAACTGGTGGAGGAGGTGCGCCAGGATCCGAACGTAATTTTGGTAATCGATGAAATCCATACCCTGATCGGGGCTGGATCTTTGGAGGGCGGCATGGATGCGGCTAATCTCTTGAAGCCGGCCCTGGCCCGGGGGGAAATGCAGTGTATTGGAGCCACCACCCTGGACGAGTTTCGCCAGCACATTGAGCGGGATGCGGCCTTAGAGCGTCGTTTCCAGCCGGTTATGGTGAACCCTCCCTCCGTGGAAGAAACCCTGGAGATTTTGCAAGGCCTGCGCAGCCGTTACGAACAATTCCACCAGGTCACGATTACCGATGGGGCCCTGGCGGCGGCAGCCCGGTTGGCCGATCGCTACATTAGCGATCGCCACCTCCCCGATAAGGCCATTGACCTGATCGACGAAGCTGGCTCCCAGGTGAAGCTACGGTTTATGCCTCGCCAGCTAAGCAAAACGGTGAAACAAAAACTGCGCCAGCTAAATAGTGAACTGGATGATGCTATCCAACAGCAGGACTTTGAGAAGGCTAAGGCCCTGCTTCAGGAGCAACAGAATCTGCGGCAACAGGTGCTGGTAGACCTGCCAGAGGGCGTGGCCAACCTGTCCCCCGAGCTCAGCCTACCGGTGGTCGATGCCGATAACATCGCTGACATCGTGGCGGCCTGGACCGGGGTACCGGTTAACCGTATGACTGAAACCGATGCTGCCCGCCTCATGCACATGGAAGATGTGCTGCACCAACGGGTGGTGGGGCAGCAGGAAGCAGTAGTGACGGTGGCCCGTGCCATTCGTCGAGCCCGTTCGGGGCTGGCCAGCCCCGATAGACCCATCGCCAGCCTGGTGTTTTCTGGGCCTACCGGGGTAGGTAAGACGGAATTAGCCAAAGCCCTGGCTGTTGCCCTGTTTGGCTCAGCAGAGGCGATGATTCGGCTGGATATGTCGGAGTTTATGGAAAGCCATACCGTCTCCAAGTTAATCGGTGCACCCCCTGGCTTTGTTGGCTACGACGAGGGGGGACAACTGACCGAGGCGGTGCGTCGACGACCCTACAGTGTGATCTTGTTAGATGAGATCGAAAAGGCCCATCCTGAGGTCTTTAATCTACTATTGCAGGTGCTGGAGGATGGCCGATTGACGGACTCTAAAGGCAGATCGGTGAGCTTTAGGAACACCCTGATGATTATGACCTCTAACATCGGTTCCCAGGTGATTGAAAAGGGTGGTCAGAGTCTGGGGTTTGAGTTTGCCGGTCAGGGGTCAGACAGCCAGTACCACAACCTCCGCAACCTGGTGAATGAAGAGATGAAGCAGTACTTCCGGCCAGAGCTGCTGAACCGGTTGGACGAGATCATCGTCTTCCGCCAACTGAGCCGTGATGAAGTCAACCAGGTGGCGGACCTGATGTTAGACCAGGTCAATCAACAGCTGGCCCCACGTCAAATTACCCTGACCTTCTCCCCTGCCTTCCGTGACCACCTGGCGGATCAGGGCTATGACCAGCGCTACGGAGCTCGACCCATGCGACGGGCGATCGCCCGTCTGGTGGAGGATCCTCTGGCGGAGGCCATCTTGGCCGGTACCCTAGAGGATGGCGACACAGCGTGGCTGGATGTGGATGGCGCTGGCCAAGTAGTCGTTGAACCGGTACCGGTTCCAGCCCTGGCGGTTTCCCACTGCTAGGGACCGATTTGGGGCAATCAGATCAATGGCGGTCAACCCTAGGGAGGGATGACCGCCATTCCTACGCTGGGCCAGCCGATGGCTGGGGCTAGGGGTTAGAAGGGTAGCTTTTTCTTACTGGCCTTATCGCGATCGTAGTCCAATTCCTTCAGCTTTTTCATAATCCGACTGAAGTATTCCTGCAGATAATCCTCGAGGGTGGTAATCTCCGCCGGATCAATACCAAAAATCGAGTATACCTCCTCCATGGGGGCATCTAAGGGCTGACTGCCAGCAATCACCTCCACAAAGGCCAGGCGATCAGCAAAGTTCCACCCCCACTGGAAGAAGTAGGCAACTCGGCGAATACCCCGCAACAGCCCCAGGGACATCCTGGAAACCTTGGCATCCTGGCCACACTTGCGCTCACAGAGGCGGATAATTTCGTAGGCTCCCCAGGCCCGAGGACCCGCTAAGGGAAAACTCCGCCTACTAGTGGTGGGCAGCGTAAGGGCCCGGATGGCAAATTTGGCAATGTCCTGGGTATCCATGTAGGCGATGGGAGCGGCCTCCCCCATCACCCAGATAGCTTGCTTTTCTAAAATAGGAATGGCGTACTGGCCGATTAACCCCTGCAAAAAGCCGCAGGGCTGCAGAATGGTGTAATCTAACCCGGACTCAACCAAGAGCTTCTCCGTAGAGTGCTTGATTTTCATCAGGGGGACATCGGGAAAGCGATCGGAGTTCAAGATGGAAACGAAAATAAACCGCTGAATACCAGCGGCTTTGGTGGCCTCAATCAAATTAATTTTACCCTGTCCATCAACCTCTAGGACCGACTCTGAGGGGCGAGCAGTGGCAGCGTCGATCACCCCATCTACCCCCTCCAGGGCGGGGGGTAGGGTATCGGGCTTGGTTAAGCTACCTCGGATCAGCTCCACCCCCCACTCTCGCAGGAAACTGGCTCGCTGAGCGCTTCGAACCAAACATCGGACATCGTGACCTTCGTCCAGGGCGCGACGAACAATTTGTCGTCCTAGAGTGCCCGTAGCGCCAACCACCAATAGTTTCATGAGGGGATGATACAAAACTTAACTTTACTCAAGAATATCAGATCTACCCCCTCTGTTAGCCTACGACGAGGAAACAAGCGTTACTCTTCTCCACCCTGGATGCGCAGCATGACAAAACCTAGCCCTAGACCCACCAGGGTAAGGACAAAAATAATAATGCTGGTGTTGAAAATTTCAGCGGCCATAGCTTCTCCTTAGGGCAGGACTATAATGTCAGTATTAAATGAGCTGTATCAACCAGTCAGCCCTATTCTAGAACAGTTTGGTGTCCCTTCTGACCTGCTCCCCAGCCCCTAGCTCTTTACCCCGCCTAGCTTTGACCCTGGGGGACCCGGCCGGTATTGGGCCAGAGGTCATCCTGAAGGCCTTAGCGGTTCAGGACTGGCAAAATCAGGTAAGGATTACCGTGTTTGGCACCGCCGCCCTGATGGCCCAGTCCTTAGACGTGTTGCGCCAATCCCCCCAGGTAGGCCCCCTAGCCGATCTGGGGGCGATAGACTGGTGGGAGGTTCCTTCTCCCCAGCCCCTGGCGAATCTGGAGTTAGGCCGACCCAGTGCTGCCACCGGAGCGGCTAGCTTTGCCTACCTGGATGCAGCGATCGCCCAAGCCGCCGCCGGCCATTTCGATGCCATTGTCACCGGTCCGATCGCTAAATCCGCCTGGCATGCCGCTGGCCATCATTACCCCGGCCAAACGGAACGTCTGGCGGAAGGGGCAGGGGTGGATCGGGTCGCCATGGCCTTTGTAGCCCGATCTCCCCACACCGGATGGCCGCTGCGTACCCTACTGGCCACCACCCATATTCCCCTACAGCAGGTCCCCATCACCCTAACCCCAGCCCTGCTCACGGAGAAGCTAGATTTACTCCTCACCAGTCTTCAGCAGGACTTTGGCCTCAGCCATCCCCGGGTGGCGGTGGCGGGTCTCAACCCCCACAGTGGAGAGGGGGGGCAGCTGGGCCAGGAGGAGGCGGCCTACCTAATCCCCTGGTTGGAGGCCCAGCGACAACGCTATCCCCAGGTCCAGATTGACGGCCCGGTGCCCGCCGATACCCTCTGGGTCGCCCCTGGACAGGCTTGGTTTGGCACCTCACCGGGAGTAGCAACCCACGATGCCTACCTGGCTTTATACCACGACCAGGGCTTAATTCCCGTCAAGCTGATGGCCTTTGATCGGGCAGTGAATGTCACCCTAGGCCTACCCTGGGTACGCACTTCCCCTGACCACGGTACTGCCTTTAATATTGCCGGTCTGGGCCGGGCTAACCCCAGCAGTTTTCTAGCTGCCCTAGCGCTGGCCCATGAGCTCACTCAGTCACGACTGGCTACCAGGACAGACTAAGCCCAGGGGATCTGCCCCAAGCCCCAAATGTTACAGACCGGCAACACAAATGATGGTAAAGCTCTGAAAAATAAAATGTTAGTTAATGTTTCCAGGCCCAGATTAAGGAGAGAATAAGCTGTAGCTTAGTAGCCAAGTATCAAAAAATATCAGTAAACTAGGATACGGAATCCAAAAATATATAGTTCTAGCCATTGGACTCAGGGAAGCGATTAAAACTTTGAATCTCGGTCCATAGCAAACGGCATCGCAGTCTTGTCCTAACTGGACTGGCGACGTCTATAGGGTTGACCAAAACCCTCAGGGCAGGGTTGACTGGTCAATTTCATATCCGTAACTGGCAGCCAGGTCTCTTGTTATGAGATAGGAAAAGTCAATTACTGAATAGGCGTTCTGGCCCACCTGCGCTCCTTGCGGATGGCTACAGCTATATCTTAGGGATTATTTCGTTTTTCCAAACATTCCTTCATCGTTACTGGGTTTAACCATGCTACAGTCCCTCCACTACACCATTGATTTGATTCGCGATGAGGCTCGCCAGCTGGTACAGAAAGGTACCGTTGATCGGCATCAACCTATCTATACCCTGTGTCGCCATATTCCGGCTCGAGAATGGATTTGTGTGGAAGCAGAGCTGGAGTCATCAGGTTTTTTGTTGCGCGATCGAATCGCGGATTTGATGGGTCGTGAGGATTGGGATAACGACTAAGATGTCTTTTCTCCTAGTCGATTGACGGTGCGGAGGATCTGCCCGGCTAGCATGGCGGCACCAAAACCGTTATCAATGTTGACGACGCCAATCCCTGTGGCACAGGAGTTGAGCATGGTTAGGAGGGCGGCCAAGCCTTGGAAACTAGCCCCGTAACCAATACTGGTAGGCACCGCAATGATGGGGCCCCCCACTAATCCAGCTACTACGCTAGGTAAAGCCCCCTCCATGCCGGCTACAACGATCATGACATCCATTTGTCTTAGCAACTGTTGGTGGTGCAATACCCGGTGTAACCCAGCCACCCCCACATCCCAAAGGCGCTTGACATGAAAACCCGATAACTCCGCCGTCACGGCCGCCTCCTCCGCCACCGGCAGGTCGGCGGTGCCCGCTGTCAGCACGCCAATGGTACCCGGCTGACAGGGGTTGAGGTTGAGGGGGACGAGGGCACAGATTCGGGCCGGGCTATAGTACATGGCCATGGGTAGATCTTGACGAATCTGCTCATAAACCAACCGTTCAATGCGGGTGGCCATCACCACCGGATGATGCTGGTGCAAACTCCGCATAATCTCGACAATTTGGCCGGGGGTTTTACCCGGTCCCCAAATCACCTCCGGAAAACCCGTGCGCAAAGCCCGATGGTGGTCCACCTTAGCGAACTCCTGAATCGGTTCAAACTCAAGGTATTTGAGCTGTTCAAAAGCCTGCTCGGGGGCTAGGTGCCCCTGGGCGACGGCATTTAGGAGGGCGCGTAGAGCGGCGGGCTGGGTCACGGTGCTGGCGTTTCAGAATCTAGAACAGATAGCGACTGAGGTGCCCCATGGTTAGTATGGGGCACCTCAGTCGAGACGGCTATAGTATAGCTTTGCCTAGAACCCTAAGCCAGGGTTAGTCGTTCACTTTGATCTCTGATCACTGACCTCCTTCTGGTATCACCGCGGGTGATGGTACCAGCATCTAGGCCTCGCCGTAGGCCTCCATACCGGCGCAGGAGCAGACCAGGTGGCGATCGCCGTAGGCCTGGTCAATCCGATTCACCGCCGGCCAGAACTTGTGCTGACGGATGAAGGGGGTGGGGAAAACGGCGGTTTGGCGATCGTAGGACCGCTGCCAATCTGACACCAGATCCACCGTGGTATGGGGGGCCTGGGTTAGGAGGTTGACCTGGGGATCCGCAGTGCCGGTTTCGATGGCCCGAATTTCCTCCCGGATGGCAATCATAGCCTGGCAAAACCGATCCAACTCGGTCAGGGATTCACTTTCGGTGGGTTCCACCATCAGGGTGCCGGCCACCGGCCAAGACATAGTGGGAGGATGGAAGCCATAATCAATCAAACGCTTGGCAATATCTTCAACTCCCACGTTGGCGGATTGTTTAAAGGGGCGGACATCCACAATGCATTCGTGGGCCACCCGACCATTCTGGCCGGTATAGAGAATGTCGTAGTGGCCCTCCAGTCGTTTGGCAATGTAGTTAGCGTTGAGAATGGCGACCTCGGTGGCCCGTTTTAGCCCGTCGCCCCCCATCATGGCGATGTACATCCAGGAGATCGGCAGGATGCTGGCACTGCCCCAGGGGGCTGCACTGACCGCCCCGATCGCCCGATCACCACCGACCCCAGCCACCAGGTTGTGGCCTGGCAGGTAGGGCACTAGGTGAGCCTTGACGCCGATCGGCCCCACCCCAGGACCGCCACCACCATGGGGAATACAGAAGGTCTTGTGGAGGTTAAGGTGACAGACATCGGCGCCAAAGTCAGCGGGCCGACACAGGCCCACCTGGGCATTCATGTTGGCCCCATCCATGTAGACCTGCCCACCATAGCGGTGCACAATATCGCAGAGGGTGATGATTTCCGTCTCAAACACCCCATGGGTAGAGGGGTAGGTAACCATCAGGGCGGCCAGATTGGCCTGGTGCTGGTCGGCCTTTGCCTGGAGATCCTCAAGGTCAATGTTACCTTGGTCATCGCAGGCCACCGCCACCACGGTCATGCCAGCCATAACAGCGCTGGCCGGATTGGTGCCGTGGGCAGACTGGGGAATCAGGCAGACGGTACGATGGGCTTCTCCCCGTTGCCGGTGGTATTCGCGAATCACCAGTAAGCCGGCGTATTCCCCCTGGGCGCCAGCGTTGGGTTGGAGGGAAATACCGGCAAAACCCGTTACCTCCGCCAGCCAGGTCTCCAGATCACTAAACAATTGGCGGTAACCCTCGGTTTGACTAGCTGGGGCAAAGGGATGGATTTGTCCAAACTCAGGCCAGGTCACCGGTACCATTTCCGCCGTAGCATTTAGCTTCATGGTGCAGGACCCCAGGGGAATCATGGCGGTGGCCAGGGATAGATCCTTGCTCTGCAGACGGGTGATATAGCGCAGCATCTCGGTTTCCGAGTGGTAGCGGTTAAACACCCCGTGGGTCAGGTAAGGGGAGGTGCGCTTCAGGTTGGCGGGCAGGGCATCCTCCACCGCCGGATCCTGCAAGAGAAACGCCAAACTTTGAGGGGCCTCAGCCCCCCCAAAAACCCTCCATAGATCAATAACATCCTCGGAGGTGGTGGCTTCATCCAGGGCTATCCCCAGGTGGGTAGGGCTAAACTGCCGTAGATTAATGCGATGGGCGGCGGCTCGCTCTAAAATGGCAGCGGTTTGATCGCCGGTCTCGATCCGCAGGGTATCAAAGTAGGGGGCATCCCCCAGGGTAAACCCAAGCTGGGTCAGGCCCCGGCCGAGAATCACCGTCAGTTGGTGAATACGTTGGGCAATCTGGCGTAACCCCTGGGGGCCATGGTAGACCGCATACATGCTGGCCATAATGGCCAACAGCACCTGGGCGGTGCAAATGTTACTGGTGGCGGTGTCACGGCGGATGTGCTGTTCCCGGGTTTGTAGGGTCAGGCGCAGGGCGGGGTTTCCCCGGGCATCCCTGGAGATGCCGACTAACCGACCCGGTAGTTTGCGAGCATAGCTCTGGCGGGTGGCAAAGAAGGCGGCATGGGGGCCACCAAACCCCAGGGGCACCCCAAAGCGCTGACTATTTCCCACCACAATGTCAGCCCCAAACTCCCCTGGAGGGCGGAGGAGGGTGAGGCTGAGCAGGTCTGCGGCCACAATCACCAGGGCCCCAGCGGCGTGGGCCTGGCTGACGACGGCGTCGTAGTCGTAGAGGGCGCCGTCGGTGGCCGGGTACTGCAGCAACAGGCCAAACACCGGGGTATTAAAATTCAGTTCCCGATGGTCCCCCACCACCACCTCGATACCCAGGGGTTGGGCCCGGGTTTGGATGACCTCAAGGGTTTGGGGATGGCAGTCGGCGGACACCCAGAAGGTTTTGCAAGCTTTTTGCTGACGGGCATTGAAGGCCAGGGCCATGGCCTCTGCCGCCGCGGTCCCCTCATCCAGCAGGGAGGCATTGGCGATCTCCATGCCGGTGAGGTCAGTGATCAGGGTCTGGAAATTAAGCAGGGCCTCCAGGCGACCCTGGGCAATTTCGGGTTGGTAGGGGGTGTATTGGGTATACCAACCGGGGTTTTCCAGGATGTTGCGCTGGATCACCAGGGGGGTGAGGGTGTTGGCATAGCCAAGACCGATAAAGGAGCGCCATACCTGGTTGCGATCGGCAATCTGGCGCAGCCTGGCCAGGGCCGCGGCTTCACCCAACCCCTGAGGTAACTGCAGATCCCGCTGGAAACGAATGCTAGCCGGCACGGTGGCCGTTATTAGTGCCTCTAGGGATAGATAGCCCAAGGCTTCCAGCATGGTGCTCAGCTCAGCACCGGTGGGGCCCAGGTGTCTGGCAACAAAGCTACTCAAGCCCTCCTCGGCGGCCTGGTGCCCTTGGGTAGGGCTGCTGCTCAAGGACGACGGAGCTAGATTGGGTAGGGATGGCGAGGTGATAGCGGTGGGCTCGGAGAAGGGCGGGGTCATAGCCATTTGCCAGAAACGTCAAAATAATTGGTTAGCGATAGATATCACATCTAACTTCATATTTTGAAAGGAAACTTACAAATTGGCTACCGTAACATCCCCATTCATACAAAGACTAAATATAGTTGTTCCGATAGAAAGTGCTGGCAACAAGCTGGGAAGCCTACCTAGGCTGTCTTAACCGATTACCTTTATCCCAGACCCTCTGGCCGAAAACCATATTTGGCACGTCTTTCCTCAAAGGTTCTACCCGGCCTATCCCTGGACCTGGTCCTTGTATTCCTCCGCGGACATGGCATCCTCCAGGTCCTCCAGGTTTTCCACCTGTACCTTAATCAACCAGCCATCACCGTAGGGATCATCGCCAATTTGCTCCGGAGCTTCCACCAGGGCGTCGTTGCGTTCCACCACGGCGCCAGTGACTGGAGATTTTAGGCTTTCCACCGCCTTCACGGATTCGATGTTGCCAAAGGCCTCTCCCTTTTCTACGCTATCACCCACCTCGGGCAGTTCCAGGAAGACAATTTCCCCCAGTTGGTCGATCGCAAAGGCGGTAATTCCCACGGTGACCTGTCCTTCCTCCTCATCAATGCGAGCGTACTCATGGGTATCTAGATACTTTAGGTTTTCGGGATACTCAAAGGCCATAATCTCGTTTCTTCCCTAGTGCAGGTGTGTTTGGTGGTTAGGGTGCTAGACCCCTGCCAGTTTGCCACGATCGGACAAAGTTAGCACAGTCTTTGTAGATTTTCTTGGTTAGTGAGAAGGGCTAGGCAGGAGCAAGGACCTGCTTCTCAGACCCCCTTTAGGCCAGAGGGCGGCGATAGAAGGGCCGCTTTACCACCAGAGCGGGTCGGTTTTGGCCCCGGATAGCCACCTCCAAGCTCTGGCCTGGCTGAGCCAGGGCGGCGGGAACGTAGGCTAGGGCAATAGGAACCTTAAGACTGGGGGAGAGGGTGCCACTGGTAACTACCCCTACGGCCTCCCCCTGGTGGATGACTGGATAGTCGTGGCGGGCAATGTGGCGATCGGCCATGGTTAGTCCCACCAGACGACGTTGGGGACCCTGCTGTTTTTGCCGTTCCAACGCCGATCTCCCGACAAACTCCCCTTTCTCCTCCAGGTGAACCACCCAACCTAACCCCGCTTCCCAGGGGGTGGTAGTGGCGTCAATGTCTTGTCCGTAGAGGGCCATAGCCGCCTCTAGTCGCAGGGTATCGCGGGCGCCCAGCCCACAGGGGATGGCCCCAGCCTCCAGCAGGGCATCCCAAAGGGCGATACCGGTGGGGGCATCGGTCATGATTTCAAAACCGTCCTCCCCGGTGTAGCCAGTCCGGGCCAGGAAGGCGGCAGACCCCAGCAGGGTGCTCTCTAGATGGCCAAAGCGAGCTACCTGGGAAAGATCGGCCGGGGTTAGGCGCTGGAGCAAACCGGTAGCCAGGGGACCCTGCAGGGATAGGAGGACCTGATCACGAAAACTATCCTCCAACTCCAGACCCTGCAGGTGATCGACCAACCAGGCCTGATCCGTGTCGGTGGTGGCGGCATTGACAATCATCATCCACCGGTCCTCCCCGGCGGGCCCAGGGGCCTGACGATAGAGGATCAAATCGTCAATAATGCCACCCTCGGGGTTCAGTAGGAGGGTGTACTGGGCCTGGCCGGGTTGCAGTCGCTCCAGGTTAGAGGGCACCAGGGACTGCAGGGCGGCGATCGCCCCCGCCCCCCGCAACCCAAATTTACCCATGTGGGAAATATCAAAGAGACCGGCCTGGGTCCGTACCGCCTCGTGTTCAACCCCGATCCCCTTAAACTGGACGGGCATTTGCCAACCAGCGAACTCAGTCATCCGCCCCTGCAGAGCTAGACAGCGGGAGTAAAGAGGGGTCTGTCGCGAATTCATAGGACTACTTTTTAATAATTTTTAATCTATAGCTAACGCTTCTAGTGTAACCCTAGTGGGCTGGAGGGACACTGAAGGCGTCTAGACCAATTCAAGCTAGGAGAAGTTGGGGCAGTTGCCAAGATCACCAGGGTCTACGGTTATACTCAAGCCAGAGTGGATATTACCCCTCATGCACTACCTGGCTAAAGTACAGAAAAAAGCTTTCTTAGGCGGCGCTGAGTTAACCCTATTGGCGGTGCAGAATAGTGACACTGTCTGGGAACGGTTAGCCAAGGAGCGCTCGATAGAAACCCCTCGCCTATTAGCCTTTCCCGAGGGCAGTTTGGTGCTGGTGGAGGTGGATGGGGCCAATCAGGTAGTGGCGGTGGAAGATGCCATCCCCTGGGTCCTCACCCTGGTGGAACAGTATCTGACCTATGGTATGACCCCAGCTGCCCTGGAGCAGGAAATTGAGCGGGCCGAACGGTGGCGCCAATCCCTCACCTTGAAAAGCCAGGAGGTGGATCGTCGCGCCCTGGAAACGGCGGCCCGTCGGGACGAAATTCAAGAATTGGAGCGTAACCTTAAACAGGAACAGGAGGAGTTGGAGCGTCGATGGCAAGACCTTCACCAGATGAAGGACCCTCCCCATTCCTAAGCCGGCCACTCAGACATCGTGAACTTCAGGACGACGCCATTGAAGACCCTCCCCCTTGCCTAAGCAAGAGGGTCGCTCCAGGGTAACCCTGACGTAAGACAGAATAACCATTTGCGATCAGCGCTAACCAACCAACCCCATCTCGGTGTTGTGGCCAACGCTACGCCCGAGGCAAGGAGAAGAAAAGCCCACTCAAAGAAAAGGGTGAGGATGAACTCACCCAGAACATACAGGAGATTACAAGGAGATTACGACTACAGTCAAAAGTTCGGATCCCTAACTCCACAAGCCTGAACCTGGACAGCCCTGCCTGGAAAATCCAAGGTAAAAAATCTATCCAGATTCAGGATTGCAAAAAGTCTATAGGGCAAAAACTTTTTATATAGCGCTTTCAATGTTTTATTTGACCAGATCTAGCCCGATCTGGCAACCCCTGGCCCCTATTTTTTCCGTCGTCCTATAGAAGCGCGGCCATGGATAGCCCAGTCAGGCTGGATTAAGGGGAGTTTATTATCCTGGCACCCTGGCTATCTAGTTGCAGCACCAGGGTTTGAACGCTGTGGTCTGGCAGTTGCCAGGCCCCAGCCAGGGCCAGGGCTACCGAGTCTGCCTGGGGGGCGGGAGCCAGGGCCAGGAGGGTGGGCCCCGCCCCACTAATCACCAGACCGTAGGCCCCGGCCTCGGCGGCGGCGGTCGCCACCGCTTCGTAACCGGGAATTAGGGCCTGACGGTAGGGCTGGTGCAGGCGATCGCAGAGGGCCATCCGCAACCAGTCTCCCCGAGCGGTTTCCAGGCCCCGCAGCAACAGCCCCAGGTGGGCGGTGTTGAAAATGGCGTCCGCCCGACTGTAGTGGCTGGGGAGTACCCCGCGGGCCTGGGCGGTGGAGAGTTCGAAGGAGGGAATCGCCACCACTGGCCTGATCTCGGCATGCCAGGGGACTGGGCAGAGGGTGGTGCGGCCCTGACCGTCAATGACCGCCAGTTGACAGCCCCCCACCAGGGCCGGCACCACATTATCGGGGTGGCCCTCCAGGGCGATCGCCAGATCGGTAAGGGCCTCTAGGGATAGGGGCTGGGGGCAGAGGCCATTGGCCCCCAGCAGCCCCCCCACGATGGCGGTGGAGGAACTGCCCAAGCCCCGGGCCAGGGGCACCTCCAGATCAATCTCCAGGGCTAGGGCCGGTACCGCCAGCCCCTGGTGTTGATAAAAGTGGGCAAAGGCCTGGTAGGCCAGGTTAGAGCCATCCCGACTCACCCGAGTCGCCTCCGCCCCCCGCACCGTTATGGTGTGGGTGCCGGGGGGTTGATCCAGGGGGGTGAAGTGAAAGCGGTTGTAGAGGGTCAGGGCGGCCCCCAGGCAGTCAAAGCCAGGGCCGATGTTGGCGGTGGTAGCAGGTACGGTGATGGTTACAGCGGTTGGGGCCACGCAGGTCTCCAGGGTTCGGGGATAGGTTCAGGCCCAGGATACACCGCTTTTCACCCCTGGCCCAGGTCCACCAGGGGCTGGACCCGGGGCGTCAGGGTTTGGGGATCCAGACCGGCTCGGTGGGCCGCCAGTAGCCCGATCGCCTCCAGGTAGGAACCCACCCGCGTCGCCCGTAGCCCCAGGGCCTCCGGGGTAACCGCTAGGGTGGTCTGGTTGGCCTCCACCGCAATCAGTAGGGCCTGGCGGTGGGCCAGGCTGAGGATGGCGCTGCCCCCACAGGCGCTGGCGGGGGCCACCACCGCATCCACCTGATCCGCCCAGAGGTCACCGGGGTACCCGCCGGGCTGGGTGACAAACTGGGGCGCCCGGCTTAGCCCCGCCAGTACGCAGGGTAAAAAGGTGTAACCCAGCTCCTCCGCCGCCGCCTTGGGGGCCACCGATAGATCCAGGGGAGCGGCATTGAGGGCGGGGGCGTGGGCACAGGGTATCTGGAACTGGCGCACCACCAGGTGGCTGATCACCGCCTCCGCCCCCGCCAGGGGGTCAACGCCGTGGCCCTGGCGGTAGGCCTGGGTTGCCGCGTCTTCCAGGGGTTCAGGGAAACGGGCCACCACCGCGATCGCCTCCGCCCCCGCGGCGATCGCCCGCTCCGCCGCCCGCAACAAACTGTCCGGCCGGTCCAGGGTGCCCCAACTGGCCCCCATGGCCGACTGACTCAACCGCACCCCCAGGGGCGCATCGGTGACCACATAGCCGAGCAGGTCTAACCCCAGGGTGGCCTGACAGGCCATCGCCGCCTGCCGGTGCCGCCCCTGCAACTCCGCCTCCATACCCCCATCCAACACCAGGGCCAGGCGGTTACGGTACCGGGGCCGTAGCCCCCAGCGACCGGCGGCAAATTGATCCAGACCGTAGCCCTCGACGTAGTAGCCATTGTCCAGGGGCCAGTAGATCTGGGCCCCATTCATCACATTGGGGTGGGTAATCAGCCCATCCACCACCGCCGCCATCGCCCGCGCCACCGGCAGGGCGTCACCGGCATAGCCACCGATGGCCGCCCCAATCCCCGTAGGCACCACCAGTACCGCCGTGTAGGGAGGTCGCCGTTGGGTAGGGCTAGCCATGGGGGGAAGCAGAACGGGTGATCACCGCCTCCAGATGAACCGTCTGCCGCTCCCTATCCACCGCCGTAATTGCCCACCGCAGGGGGGTACCCCAGGCTTGCAGCTCCCCTTCCACCCGCTCCACCAGGTTGGGGGGCAGCAGGGGAAGGTCCAGGGTAATCAGGTGGGTGGTGAGGGTCATGATCACAGCGGCATCAGGGAAATCGCCCATTATCCCCTCTGGCCCCAGGGAGGGACGCCCCTTCACTGGCCAGAGAGACCCTCCAGGGAGTCAAGGTAGCGCCGCAGCCGGCGGGCATCGACGGCGATTTCGGGATCGGAGCCTTTACCCCTGACGGCCGCGCCACGATGGCTAGGGGCTGGCCATCGAATGAAATCCCCCTCATTGGGATCCTGGGATCGGTTGTTTAGGGTCATGGTCTTTCATCCTACAACCCTTGTACTATAAGCAATCCTGGTCACGGAACGGGAATCTGTTACAGTCGTTAATCCGTATCCAAATTTGCGCCCAGGAGTGGGCGGGGACTAGGCCTGGTGCAGTTCTTCCTGACTGCGCTCCCGCATCGTCTGTTGGCTTTGCTCCTCTTGGTGGAGCTGATCCGCCATGGCCTGGCGGGCCTTTTCCTCCAGGCTCGACCTGGAGGGGCTTTGCAGTTCCGCCTCGCTGCGGGTCACCATACTCTCCTGCCGCAGCTCCTCCTGAAGACGATCCTGGGTAATTAGCTCACGGGCCTGGTCAGTTTGCTTGTCCATGGTCTACAGCTACCTATGACGATCGGCTATTTAAATTCTGAAAGAATGGAGCAGACCTGTAATGAAAATCACCATAACCGACATGATTATTTAACCTTCTCAATATTTCCAGGTTGATATTCAAGGATAGGGTTGCCACTCCTTTATATATTCTCCAGTCGCCTGAAAATTAGGCTAGCGATCGCTCCGCCCCCCAGGCTTCCGATAAGAACGTTAAGACTTGAAACGCTGACCTTAAAAAACCGTATCGATTGCTCCCTTTCCCCTAATCAAATTCTACGATGAAAGGGTAAGTTGACCGGGTTGGCAGCGGTAGTCAAGCAACTATCTCACCAAATTGCCTGAGCCAGGGGAATCAATCCGGCCCTAGGCCGACGCCAGCCCATTAGATCGATTAGATCGCTCCACAGCAGCGAGGACAATTTCCATGGTTTTATCCCATCGCCCTGACCATAGTCAGCCCGTCTCTAATCAAAAGGAGAACGCCTTTATTCTCTGGTTCGAAGAGGTGGGCATTGAGGATATTCCGCTGGTGGGGGGGAAAAACGCCTCCCTGGGGGAAATGATTCAGCAGTTGGGTCGCCAGGGGGTGAGGGTGCCCACCGGCTTTGCCACCACCGCCCATGCCTATCGCTACTTTATCCAACAGGCCGGGCTGGAGCAGCGGCTACGGCAGTTGTTTGCTGATCTGGACCTGGATGATGTGTTGAATCTCCGGGAGCGGGGCAAGCAGGCCCGGGCCCTGATCCTCAATACCCCCTTCCCGCCAGAATTACAGGCGGCCATTAGTAGCGCCTACCTGCGTCTCTGTGAACGCTACGGCCAGGATGGGGACTTCTGCGATCGCTTCCAGGGGGACTACGCCGAGGAATGCCGCCGGTTTGCCAACGATCTGGACGTGGCGGTGCGGTCCTCCGCCACCGCCGAAGACCTGCCCGATGCCAGCTTCGCCGGACAGCAGGAAACCTACCTCAACGTCCATGGGGTGAAGGGGGTGGTGGAGGCCTGCCACCGCTGCTTTGCCTCCCTCTTTACGGACCGGGCGATTTCCTACCGCCACCAGTACGCCGAACGCCTGGAGGACTTCGACGAGTTCTCCGTGGCCCTATCGGTGGGGGTACAAAAAATGGTGCGATCGGACCTGGCCACCGCTGGGGTAATGTTCTCCATTGACACGGAAACCGGCTTTAAAAACGCCGCCCTGATCACCGCCGCCTACGGCCTCGGGGAAAACGTGGTGCAGGGGGCGGTAAATCCCGACGAGTACTTTGTCTTTAAGCCCACCCTCAAGCAGGGCAAGCGCCCGATTCTGCAACGGCGCCTGGGCAGTAAGGAAATCAAGATGATCTACGACCTGGGTGGGGGTAAGGATACCAAAAATGTACCGGTGGCGGAGCCCGATCGCAGGACATTCTGCCTCAGTGACGATGAGGTGCTGACCCTGGCCCGGTGGGCCTGCATCATCGAAGACCACTACAGCGCCCGCCGGGGCAAAGAGACCCCCATGGACATTGAGTGGGCCAAGGATGGCATTACCGGCGATCTATTTATCGTTCAGGCCCGTCCGGAGACCGTGCAATCCCAAAAGAACAACAACGTGCTGCGCAGCTACCGGCTCAACGGCCAGGGGCAGGTGCTCACCACCGGTCGGGCGGTGGGGGAAATGGTGGGGGCGGGCCAGGCCCGGGTGATTCTTGATGCCCACCGCATCGCCGAATTCCAGGATGGAGAGGTGCTGGTGACCAACAAGACCGACCCCGACTGGGAACCGATCATGAAAAAGTCCAGCGCCATCATTACCAACCAGGGGGGGCGCACCTGCCATGCGGCCATTATTGCTCGGGAAATGGGGATTCCGGCCATCGTGGGCTGTGGCAATGCCACCGAGGTGATCCACACCGGTCAACCGGTGACGGTCTCCTGCGCCGAGGGGGAAGCGGGCAAGGTCTACGCCGGCCTGGTGCCCTTTGAGGCGGTGGAAACCCCCCTGCAGGACTTGCCTCGCCCCCGCACCCAAATCCTCATGAACGTGGGCAACCCGGAGGAGGCCTTTAGCCTGGCCTCGATCCCCTGTGATGGGGTGGGGCTGGCCCGGCTGGAGTTCATCATCGCCAACCATATCAAAGCCCATCCCCTGGCCCTGTTGCACTTTGATCAACTGCAGGATAGGGCCGCCAAGTGGGAAATTAGCCAGCTCACCGCCCACTACCCCAATAAACCCGACTTCTTTGTCGATCAGGTGGCGGCGGGGGTCGGCATGATCGCCGCCGCCTTCTACCCTAAGCCGGTGGTGGTGAGGCTCTCAGACTTTAAGAGTAACGAGTATGCCAACCTACTGGGGGGAAGGGAGTTTGAACCCCACGAGGAAAACCCCATGATCGGCTGGCGGGGGGCCTCCCGCTACTATGACCCCAAGTATACCGAAGCCTTTGGCCTGGAGTGTCGGGCGATTAAGCGGGTGCGGGACGACATGGGGTTGACTAACGTGATTCCCATGGTGCCCTTCTGCCGCACCCCCGATGAGGGGCGGCGGGTGCTGGAGACCATGGCCAGCCATGGCCTGCAACGGGGGGAAAATGGCCTGCAGGTCTACGTCATGTGCGAAATTCCCAGTAATGTGATCCTGGCGGACCAGTTTAGTGAGGTCTTCGATGGCTTCTCCATTGGCTCCAACGATCTCACCCAACTCACCCTGGGGTTAGACCGCGACTCCGCCCTGGTGGCCTCCATCTTTGACGAGCGCAACCCCGCCGTGAAGGCGATGATTCGCCAGGTGATCAGCGCCGCCAAGGCCAACGGTCGCAAGATTGGCATCTGTGGTCAGGCCCCCAGCGATTACCCGGAGTTTGCCGCCTTCCTGGTACAGCTGGGGATTGACTCCATCAGCCTCAACCCCGATACGGTGCTAAAAACCCGCCTGGCGATCGCCGCGGCGGAGTAGGTGTAGCCCTTCCCGCCGTCAAGGGGCTAGCAAGACCCATCCTCTGGGGCAATGGGTAGAGCTTCCCTAGCTGTTGACATGGGTCTCTATTTTTGAGATCTTGGTTATATAGCTAGGGTCCTTTAGCTCAGCACCCCGGGGTTAGTTTGGCCTCTAGTGTCTGGTAATGAGCTTATCGCCCTGTCCTAATTGGACTGTTAACTGCTATAATAAGAGGCCCGGGAGTTGATTTCCTGGTTTCCCTAAGGTCAGCGGGTATAGCTCAGTGGTAGAGCGTCACCTTGCCAAGGTGAATGTCGCGCGTTCGAATCGCGTTACCCGCTTATTAAGTCTTTTATGCTGATTTACCTGGCCAACTTGGCCTAGTAAATGCTGTCGTAAATCTATAACTGACCGGTTGGGCCCAGTCGGTCTGGCTAAAGCCAGGCTAATCCTCTCGGTATCGCACGGTTACCTGCCCCTTTTTCAGCGCTAGGATTTCACCCCCCAGGGCCTGAATCCGTTCAATCGCCCGCCGTTGAACCCGTTCATCCACCGCCAGATTAAGCACCTGAATCCAGGCGCTAATTTGGGCCGCCCTGCTGGCCGGGTTTTGGCTTAAAAAGGCGGCGGTTTGACGAGAGGCCTGGGCTACGGCCGCGGCCTCCGGTTCAGGGGATTGATCGGCCCACAGGGCAGCGGTCAGAAAGGACTGCTTTGCCGCCTCTCCCTGGCCAAGGAACAACAACTGGTCAATGCCCAGGTAACGCCAAAGGCGGTAGCCCCCGGGGGGCAGGGTGGGGGTCATGGCCTGGCTACCCTGGATCATCAGAGCCACCGATCGCTCTGGTTGCCCCGCAAATAGGGAAATGCTGGTGGAAAGAAACAAATAGGGATGGACGAAGCGGGGATCCCGGGCCACAATGATTTCAAAGAACTCTGGACTTAGGCCGTAGCCCACCTGCTGGCGGGCCTCGGTGTCGCCAAAGTACTGCAAAAAGCCAAGGAAGGCCCAACCGGCCACCAGGTTGTCGTAACCGAGGCTGGGCATCCGCCCCAGGAATTGCAGCTGGCTCCGGGTCCGTTGCTCCTCTTGGCGTCGTTGTAGCAGGCTATAGTGCCGCGGCGATCGCTGCTGTTCTAGACGCTGGGCCTGGAGCTGGGTTACCGTCGTGCCCAGGCCGAACAACAGGGCGGCGGTCGCCAGCCACCCTACCCAGGGGATCGAGAACACAGGGCGAGCCATGGCGGCAAGGGAGACCTCAGGATCACGGCAGGATTACCCCGGCTCGGACTGGTCATCCTCGGCGCTAATCTCGGGAATAAAGCCAGGCTTTTCCTTATCTTCCCAACCGGGGGGGCGCTTGGAGTTATACCAGGCGATGGAGCCAATGGTGACGGCGGCAATGAACCCCACCGCGTATACCACCAGGAAGGAGACGGGTAACCCACTACTGGCCGCCGCACCGAAGGAAAATACCATAGGAAGTTGCCACTATAGAACAATTGATTGCCTTGCCTCCATTATAGGAGACCGGGCCCTGCCTGGGGTCAGGGGGACAGCCCGATCTCGGCGTCAATCCAGCAGGCCCGGTGGAGGGGTAATTTCCAGGTAGCCCTGGGGGAGGTTAACCTCCGGTACGATGGCGGGCACAAAGGGAACTAGCACCCGACGCGGCGGATCCCCAGGGGGTTGGAGGGTGACCTCTAGCAGGTCATTACCGGCACTGTAAACATCGGTGACCACACCCATGGTCTCCCCGGTGGCCTGGAGCATCACCTGCAGACCAATCAGGTCAGCCACATAGAACTCATCCGCCTCCAGGGTGGGGCGATCACCGGCGGGCACCAGCAGGCTACACCCCCGCAGGGCCTCCGCCTGCTGGCGATCGCCAATGCCCTCCAGCCGCACCACGTAGAGGCCCCGCCCGGCAATCAAACGCCCCTGGATCAACTCAATCGGTTCCGGCGACTGGGCCTGGGGCCGGTTGGGGTAGCGTAACCAGCGCCGACCCGGGGTGAGAAAGCGCTCCGGGAAGTCACTGTTGGGGTGGACCCGCACCTCCCCCTTCAGCCCCTGGGGCGCGACAATGCGGCCAATTTCAGTCCAGTCGGTGTTAGTCATGGTGGGTCTTTCCTCCCTCCAGGGAGCTAGGGCTATACAACTCCTCCACCAGGCTCGCCAATCGCTGCACAGCGGTCTCCAACTCGGCGGGCTGGGCGGTGAGGCTGAGGCGTAGACACTGCTGGGTATGGGGCCAGGGCTCCTGCAGCCCGGGGAAGAAGGGATGGCCAGGCACCACGATCACCCCCCGTTGCTTTAACCCCTGGTAAAGCTGATCATCGGTGACCGGCAGCTGATCAAACCAGAGCCAGGCAAAGATCGCCCCCTCCCCCCGATGCAGGTACCAGGGCAGGGTCTGGGGCATGTAGCGGTCCAGGGCGGCCTCCAGCACCGCCAGGCGCTCCTGATAGTAGGGCCGAATCACCTGCTCCGCCAGGCGGGCCAGCTCCCCGGAGGCGATCGCCCGGGCTGCGATCGCCTGGCCATAGCGGGAGGAATGGATGCACAAATTGGTCTGGAAGGCCTCCAGCACCTGGATCAGGGCCGGCTCCCCAATGGCTATGCCCAGCCGCTCCCCCGGTAACCCCGCCTTCGATAGGCTGATGCCGTGGATGACATTGGGCCCAAACAGGGGGGTCATGGGGGTAAAGTTGAGGGCGGGGAAGGGGGGGGCGTAGGCGGAATCGACTAAAACCGGTACCTGGTGGGCCGCCGCCAGCTGGGCAATCTGCTGGGCCTCGCGATCGCTGATCACATTACCGCTGGGGTTACAGGGGCGGGAAAACAGCACAAACCCCGTATCTTCGCCAATCTTAACCTGGTCCAGGTCGGGGCGGTACTTAAAGCGATGGTGGGGGCCATCCACCTCCAGGGCGGGGCGGTAGGCCCGCACCGCCTCCGGCACCAGGGAAATACCGCCATAGCCGGTGTAATCGGGGCTGAGGGGCAGCACAATGGACTTGATCTGACCCCCTTGGGTGTAGCCCGCCAGGGCATTGGCCGCCAAGAAATAGAGGGCCTGACTACCGGGGGTAATCAAGATATGGCGGTGGGTGAGATCTAACCCGTAACGCTGGTTAAAATCCCTACAGACCGCCTCAATCAGGGGCTCATAGCCCTGGCTAGCGCCATAGCGGCAGACCACCTCCCCATACTCCCCACTATCCAGCAAGGCCCGGGTGCAGTCCCGCCAGAGCTGCTCCACCGCCGGCAAAATCACCGGATTGCCAGCGCTGAGGTTAATAAACTCCTGCCCCTGCCCCGCCCTGAGGGTTTCGATGATGTCCTTCATAATCGCCCGTACCCCAGTCAGGTAGGACATTTGCTCGCCAAATTGGGTCAACCGGGGGGACATGGGGAAATCTCACGCAAGGGGGGTAGGGCTGGGCCCCGATGGACCCCTCTGAGCCTGCTCAACCGATCCCAACAGGGAGGGACTGGCACGGCTCAGAGTAGGGATATTACCAGATTAAATGGGGAATTCTCCGCCTGGGGAGCGCGTTAGGATCAAAGTAGGCCCAATCCCTTTTACCTATCTACTGTTTGGGTCGGGAGGTGGCGATGGCGAAGGTCAACTCTATCCCCCAGGGTGGAGCCCAGGGCCCCACCAACAGCGAAGCCCAGGTAAGGTCCCCCCTTAACCGAACCCCAGAGGGCCCAGCCTATGCCGATCAACGGCAAAGCATGGTGCAACATCAGCTGGTCAGCCGGGGTATTACCGATGCCAGGGTGCTCAATGCCATGCTCACCGTGCCCCGCCATTGTTTTGTGCCGGCCAGTGAGGTCATCTGTGCCTACCGGGATGAGCCCCTGCCCACCAGCCATGGTCAAACCATTTCCCAACCCTATATTGTGGCCTTTATGACCGACGCGGCGGCCATTCCTGCCCATGGGCGGGTGCTGGAGGTGGGCACCGGCTCGGGTTACCAGGCGGCGGTGCTGGCCCAGCTTGCCACGGAGGTTTACTCCATAGAAATTATCGAACCCCTGGCCCAGCGAGCCAGTCAGACCCTGCAACGGCTGGGCTATAGCAACGTCCATGTGAAACAGGGGAACGGGTACGAAGGCTGGCCAGAACACGCTCCCTACGATGCCATCCTGGTGACGGCGGCCCCCACTCGCGTCCCCTCCGCCCTGGTGGATCAGCTGGCCATGGGGGGCAAACTGGTGGTACCGGTGGGTTACTCCAGCCAGACCATCCTGGTGATCACCCGCCACCTCACCGGCCTATCCACCGAATACACCATTCCCGTGCGGTTTGTGCCAATGGTAGGGGAAGGGGCCTAGCCTGGATGATTCAGAGGTAGTGACAGTCATCAACCACAATCGCCCTCCTGCCCTAATTGCCCCCCATGTCCACCCTTGATCGCAAACTCTACCGGGACCTGGCTAGCCTCAGGGGGCAGGTGCTGGCGATCGCGTTGATCGTCACCTGCGGCATCACCAGCCTGGTGACCATGACCAGCACCTACCAATCCCTGTTGTGGTCCCAACAGCAGTACTACGAGCAGTACCGTTTCACCGAGGTGTTTGCCTCCCTAAAGCGGGCTCCCGCCTCGGTGATGGAGGAGATTCTAGCCATTCCGGGGGTGAATCAGGGGCGATCGCGGGTGGTGCAGGCGGTCACCCTGGATGTGCCGGGGCTGGCGGACCCGGCCCTGGGGCGACTGATCTCCATCCCCAGCCAACCCCAGCCCCTGCTGAATGACATTGTGCTGCGATCGGGGCGGTATCTCGAGCCCGGTCGCCCCGATCAGGTGATCGCCAGTGAGGCCTTTGTGCGGGCTAACCACCTCCGCCTGGGGGATAGCATCAACGCCATCATCAATGGCCGTTGGCAGGCCCTATCCATTGTCGGTACCGCCCTCTCCCCGGAATACATCTACGAAATCAGCGGCGCCGAGCTACTGCCCGATAACCGCCGCTTTGGGGTGTTCTGGATGGAGGAGGAGGCCCTGGCCAGTGCCTTCGACCTGCGGGGCGGCTTCAACGATGTGGTGCTCACCCTCACCCCCGGCACCAACCCCGCCGCCGTAATTTTCCAACTTGATCGCATTCTCGAACCCTACGGGGGCCTGGGGGCCTACGATCGCAGCCAGCAACTCTCCCACCGCTTCCTCAGCGACGACCTGACCGGGTTACAGGTGATGGCCCTGGTTTTGCCCCTGATCTTCCTCTCCATCGCCGCCTTCCTGGTGAATACGGTGCTGGCCCGGCTGATCCGCACCCAACGGGATCAAATTGCCGTGATCAAGGCCTTTGGCTACAGCAACCTGGAGGTGGGGCTGCACTTCCTCAAGTTCGTCCTGGTGGTGGTGCTGCTGGGGACCAGTCTGGGGCTGGGGCTGGGCTACGGGCTGGGCCGCCTGTTTACCCAGTTCTATGGGCACTATTACCAATTCCCCGCCATGGCCTATCGGACCAGTGGGGAAGTGATGGTGGGGGCGATCGCCGTCAGCTTAGGGGCCGCCCTGGCCGGCGCCTACCAGGCGGTCAGCGCCGTGGTCAGCCTGCCCCCGGCCCAGGCCATGGCCCCGGAACCCCCCGCCCGGTTTCACACCACCCTGATCGAACGGCTGGGGTTGCAGCCCTGGCTCTCCCCCCCCTGGCGAATGATCGGGCGCAACCTGGAACGCCGCCCCCAGCAAGCCCTGCTCTCCATGGTGGGGATTGCCCTCGGAGTAGCCATGCTGGTGGTGGGGCGCTACTTCAGCGACGGTATGGCCCTGATCATTGACCGCCAGTTCTACCAGGTGCAGCGCCATGACCTCACCCTGGTCTTCCAACAACCCCTGGGGGAGCGGGTCGCCTACGACCTGGCCCACCTGCCGGGGGTGATGCAGGTGGAACCCTTTCGAACGGTGCCGGTGCGGTTGCGCTTTGAGCACCGATCCCGGCGGGTGGCGCTCACCGGCCTGACCAACCCCAGCACCCTGCAACAACTGCTGGATGAGCAGGGCCATCGTCGCCCCCTGCCCCCCCAGGGACTGGTGCTCACCACCAAGCTGGCGGAACTGCTGGGGGTGGAGGTGGGCCAGACCCTATACCTGGAGGGGCTGGAGGGAGAGCGACCGGTGCGGCAGGTGCCGGTGGTGGGGCGGGTGGATGAGCTGGTGGGGCTGGCGGCCTACATGGATCGCCATGCCCTCAGCGCCCTGCTGGGGGAGGCCCCCAGCCTATCCGGAGCCTACCTACGGGTGGAGGCCCAGGCCCTGCCCGCCCTCTACCACCAGCTTAAACAGATGCCGGCGGTGGGCAGTGTGGCCCAGCGCCAAACCGCCCTGGATCAGTTCCAATCCACCATTGCCGCCACCTCCGGCATGATGAACAATGTGATTATCCTTTTTGCCGTGATCATCGCGGCGGCGGTGATCTACAACTCCGCCCGGATTGCCCTCTCGGAGCGCCAGCGGGATCTGGCTACCCTGCGCATCATTGGCTTTACCCAGGGGGAAATCCTGCTGATTTTGCTGGGGGAACAGGCCCTGATCACCTTGGCAGCTCTGCCCCTGGGAGGTGTTCTGGGTTACGGCCTGGCCTGGTGGTTGCACCAGTCACCGGCCCAAAATACCGAGGTGGTGCGGGTGCCCTTTATTATTGAGCCCGACAGTTACCTGTTCGCGGGCCTGGTCACCGGTCTGGCCGCCGCCGCCGCCGGCTTACTGGTGGGGCGGCAGCTACAGCGGCTAGACTTAGTGGCGGTGCTCAAGACCCGGGAGTAAAGGCCATGGCCCCCTTCGACCAAGGGACAGTGGAAAATGATGAAATGCCGCGGGGGGTGACGGCCAAACCCCGCTGGCGTCGTCTGGCGTACCTGGGCCTGGGGGTGGGGCTGATCGGGTTGATCGGCTATGGGCTGCGGCCCCGCCCCCTGGCGGTGGACCTGGCTACGGTGGTGGAGCAGCCCCTGGAGGTGACGGTGCCGGCGGAGGGAAAGACCCGGGTGCGCGATCGCTTCGTGGTGGCCGCCGCCGTCAGCGGTGAACTGCAACGGCTGCAGCTAGAGCCCGGAGACCCGGTCCAGGCGGGGGATGTCGTCGCCCAAATTGATCCCCTACCCCTGACCAGCCAGGTTAAGGCCACCCAGGCCCGCCTGCGGGCCGCCCAGGGGGAACTGGCGGGGGTAGACCGACAACGACCCAAGCCCGCCGCCCTGGCCCAAGCCCAGGACCGCATCGCCGCCGCCCAGGCAGCGGAACAACAGGCCGCCGCCCGGGTCACCCAGGCCCAGGCCAGCCTCAGCCAGGCCCAACGGGAACGCGATCGCACCGCCGCCCTCTACGCCCAGGGGGGCATTTCTCGCCAGGCCCTGGAGAGCCAGCAACTGACCGTCACCCAGCGCCAGCAGGACCTGGTGGCCGCCCGCCAGGCGGTTACCCAGGCCAGGGCTGAGACCGCCGCCGCCAAGGCCGCCTGGCAGGTGCTAGCGGCCGAACAGCGGGACCCCGACTATCTGCTTCAGGTCTACCAGGGCCAGATTGACGCCCTGGAGGCGGAGCTGGTCAACCTGGCGGATAGCGCCCGCCGCACCACCATGACCGCCCCCGCCAGCGGCCAGGTATTGACGGTGCTGGAACCCAGCCGTCGCTACGTAACCGCCGGCACTCCCCTGCTCAGCCTGGGAAACCCCACCGATCTGGAACTGGTGGCGGACCTGTTATCCACCGATGCGGTGCAGGTCAAGCCGGGGGCCCGGGTACGGATCACCCGCTGGGGAGGAGAGGGGGATCTGGCGGGCCGGGTCAAACGCATCGAACCCGCCGCCTTTACCCAGGTATCGGCCCTGGGGGTTGAGGAACAGCGGGTGAATGTGGTGATCGAGCTAGACAAGCCCCCCGCCACCCTGGGGGATGGCTTCCAGGTGCAGGTGGAAATCGTCATCTGGGAAACGGCAAAGGCCTTGCAGGTGCCGATCAGCGCCCTGTTTCGCTGCCAGACCGATTGGTGCACCTTCGTGGCTGACCAGGGCCGAGCCCAACGGCGCCAGGTAAAATTGGGCCGCCGCAGTCAGGCGGCGGCGGTGGTGGAGACGGGCTTGGTGGCGGGGGAGAGGGTGATCCTCTACCCCAGCGACCAGGTGCAACCGGGCACCCGCATAGGGGGCCGGTAGGGCAGCTTAGCAATCGTAGTAGAGAGCCAGCTCGTAGGGGTGGGGCCGCAGCCGCATGGGGTTGACCTCGTTATCAAGCTTGTACTCAATCCAGTTGCCGATAAAGTCCTCGGTAAACACCCCCGTGCTGGTCAGGAAGCTATGGTCTGCCTCCAGGCACTTCAGGGCATCCAGCAGGGAGCCTGGGGTGGAGGGAATCTTGGCCAGTTCCTCGGGGCTGAGGTCGTAGATATCCACATCCAGGGGCGCCCCGGGATCGATCTGGTTTTTGATGCCGTCTAGGCCGGCGCAGAGCATGGCGGCGAAGGCCAGGTAGGGGTTGGAGGTGGCGTCGGGGCAGCGGAACTCCAGCCGCTTGGCCTTGGGGTTGTCACCGGACAGGGGAATCCGCACCGAAGCGGAGCGGTTGCCCTGGGAGTAGGCCAGGTTAACCGGCGCCTCAAAGCCCGGCACCAACCGCTTGTAGGAGTTGGTGGTGGGGTTGGTGAGGGCCAGCAGGGCGGGGGCATGCTTGAGGATACCGCCAATGTACCAGAGGGCCATTTGGCTGAGGCCGGCGTAGCCATTGCCGGCAAACAGGGGCTGACCGTTGTTCCAGATCGACTGGTGGGTGTGCATCCCCGAGCCATTGTCGTTAAACAGGGGCTTGGGCATGAAGGTAACGGTCTTGCCGTACTTACGGGCAACGTTCTTAATGCAATATTTATAGATCATCAACCAGTCCGCCGCCTCAATCAGCCGGCCGAAGCGAATCCCCAGCTCACACTGACCGCCGGTGGCCACCTCATGGTGGTGCTTCTCGATCGGCACCCCCAGTTTGGCCATGGTCAGCAGCATTTCACTGCGCATGTCCTGGGAGGTGTCGGTGGGGGCCACGGGGAAGTAGCCCTCCTTGTAGCGGGGCTTGTAGGCCAGGTTGCCGCCCGCCTCTACCCGACCGCTATTCCAACGCCCCTCAACGCTGTCGACGTAGTAGTAGGCGGAGTGTTCATTCTGATCAAAGCGGACATCGTCGAAGATAAAAAACTCCGCCTCAGGACCGAAGAAGGCGGTGTCGCCAATCCCCGTAGAGCGCAGGTACTCCACCGCCTTGGTGGCGATCGCCCGGGGACAGCGGGAATAGAGCTCCCCGGTGCGGGGTTCCTGAATGGTGCAGATCAGACTCAGGGTGGGCTCCGCCATGAAGGGATCGATCCAGGCGGTATTAGGGTCGGGGACCATGGTCATGTCCGATTCGTTGATCGCCTTCCAGCCCCGAATACTGGACCCATCAAAGGCCACCCCCTCGGTAAAGCTACTGGCATCGATCTGACTTTTGTGCACCGTCAGGTGCTGCCAGATACCTGGCATGTCAATAAACTTCAGATCAATTAACTCAATTCCCTCATCCTCAATTTTTTTCAGGATGTCTGCTGGGGTTGCCATGGGCTACTCCTTAAACCTTTTAAAACCATTGAATTTAGCCGGCATGCTTCGACAAATCCCCGTCGATAGCTACCGATTTACCTGACCCATCCTAAAAACAGGGGTACTTCGGTTTTGTATCCATCACTACTTTCTGTCAGGAAATCACAACAATATCTCCGGGACTGGGGCCGATGACTGACCGACTGGGGAGGGTTGGGTGTCTTTTTGTAACAATTCCCTCCCCAACCCAAGCCGGGCGGGCTGTCCGCCGATCAGGGCCGAACCAACATGGTAAACTGGCACGAGAATAGGCTGTGCTTGAGCCCTGGTGAGGGGTTCTGGCCTGAGCATGGCCTGCTGTTATATCTGCTGTTTTAAAGTGAGCGTTGGGAGACACTATCCATGCGGGATGCCGTAACCACCCTGATCAAAACCTATGATGACCGCGGGCGTTACCTCGATCAAAATGCCCTCAATTCCATCAAGTCTTACTTTGACAGCGGTCTAGGGCGGATTCAGGCGGCGGCCCTGATCAGCGCCAATGCCTCGGACATTGTTAAAGAGGCGGGGGCAAAACTGTTTGAACAGGTGCCCGAGCTGATTCAGCCCGGTGGCAACGCCTATACCACCCGTCGCTACGCCGCCTGCCTGCGGGATATGGACTATTACCTGCGCTACGCCAGCTACGCCCTGGTGGCCGGTAACGATGATGTGCTAGACGAGCGGGTGTTAACCGGCCTGCGGGAAACCTACAACTCCCTGGGGGTGCCCATTGGTCCCACCGTGGTGGGCATCCAGATCATGAAAGATCTGGTTAAGGCCAGGGCGGAGGCGGCGGGTATGGCGGATAGCGCCGTGGTTGATCAACCCTTCGACTATCTCTGTGACGAGTTGAGCGAAGTTAGCATTTAAGCGGTTCCTCAGCCCTGGCCCGGGGGAGGTGTACCGGCTTGAGCGGGTCCGCCTACGACTGGATTGATCAGGCCCTGGTCGCCCTGGGGCGGGTCCATCGCTACCGTTCCGTCCAGCCCCTGGAGGGGGCGGCGGGCCCGGTGGTGCAGCGCCAGGGTCAGGCCCTGGTCAACTTCGCCAGCAATGATTATTTGGGCCTGGCTAACCATCCCCAACTGGCGGCGGCGGCGATCGCCGCTGTCCAGACCTACGGTAGCGGCAGCACCGGTTCCCCCCTGTTGACGGGCCACCGTCCCCTGCATCGCCAGCTAGAACGGGCGATCGCTGAATTGAAGGGCACCGCCGATGCCCTGATCTTCAGCTCCGGCTACCTGGCTAATCTGGGCACCCTGGGGGCCCTGGTGGGTAGCCCCGACCTGGTACTGGCGGATCAGTATAACCACGCCAGCCTGAAGGCCGGTGCCCGGGTCAGCGGCGCCACCCACTACGACTACCGCCACGGCGATATGGCTCACCTGGAGGCCCTGCTCAAAGCCCACCGCCACCGCCACCGCCGTTGCCTGATTACCAGTGACAGCGTCTTTAGCATGGATGGGGACCTCTGCCCCCTGGGGGAGATGCTGCCCCTGGCGGCGGCCTACGACGCCATGGTGCTGGTGGATGAGGCCCATGGCACGGGGGTGTTTGGCCCCCGGGGGGCCGGACTGGTGGAGCACCTGGGCTACAGCGGTTACCCCCTGGTGCAGATGGGCACCCTCAGCAAGGCCCTGGCCAGCTTGGGGGGCTACGTGGCGGGCCCCCAACCCCTGATCGACTTTCTCCGTAACCGGGCCTCCGGCTGGATTTACACCACCGCCCTCTCCCCCGCCGATACGGGGGCAGCCCTGGCGGCGGTCACCCTGGTGCGGCAGGAACCGGAACGGCGACAGCGGCTGTGGCAGCACGTGGCGGCCCTCAACCAGGGTCTCGATCAACTGCTGGACCAATCCGGGGGCAGTCGGGTCAAACGGCTACCCTCCACCTCTCCGATTATCTGCCTGGAGTACCCCTCGGCGGCGGCGGTACTAGCCGCCAGTCAGCAACTCCAGGGCCTGGGGCTGTGGCTGGCGGCGGTGCGCCCCCCCACCGTTCCCACCAGTCGCCTGCGCCTCACCCTGATGGCCACCCACCAGAGCCAACACCTGGATCGGCTGCTGGCGGGCCTAGCCCAGCTGCTGTAACCCTCACTCACCTTGCGGTTCCCTAGGGTCCACGTCCAGCGGCCCCCAGAGCGGCCCAGGCTCGGGTGGAGCAGGCGGCGGCGGATAGATCTTGAACCTTCCACCAGCGAATACCGCCGGGCCCAATTTCCTCCAGATCGGTGGGGTTAAAGGTCTGGGGTTTGGAGGTCAGCCGACATTGATATACCAGATTAACGGTATGGAGTTGGCCCTGGGCCTCGGGGTAAAAGCCTTCCACCACCGTCAATAGCCGTTCCACCCGAAAGTCCTGGAGACCGGTTTCCTCCGCCACCTCCCGCCGGAGCCCGGAGATCAGGTCTTCCTCCGCCTCTAGCCCACCCCCCGGCAGGTCCCAACAGTTGGGCTCGGGGGGCGTGACTTGATGCAACAGCAGCACCTCATCCCCCTCCAAAAAGAGGGCCACAACGGTTAGGCGGAGTCGGGTTGCCGGCACAAATAAAACCCTATCGCGATAGCAGTGGCCAGCCCAGTTGGTTAGGACAACACTGCCATGCCATTAACCACAGGCTCAGATCCAGAGCTTTGCTCGGCCCTCTGAACTAAATAGCTACAGCTATTTAGAATAGCACCTCCACGCCAAAACTCTCTCGGAAGGCCTTATTCCAGCCTTAAATAAACAACCAACTGTTATTAATCAATTCATAAACAAGGTGAATTATTGTCTAGAACGTTGTTAAGTCTAGAAAAACAAGCCTGAAATTGCTGAACTAGGATTGGGTTCAGGATTTTTTGGTGCCGATTCATCTACGGTCTGAGTTTGCTGATGTAACCGTAGATGGTGGGTAAGGGCCTCCGTGATAAGTGCACATTTTTCTCCACAGCTATCCACAGAATTTAGGAATTCTATGAATTATTCAAGCTCGAGTCGCCGTGGTTTTCTGGGATATTCCCTGGCCTTTGGTTCCGGTATCCTGCTGGCCCAGTTGGGTTCCTGCTCCTCCAAGCCCGGTGGGGAGACCTCTAAATCCGGTGGCTTAACCCTGGAGGACTGGTCCAAGCCCGCCAATGTCGAACAGGCCAGGGAACAGGTGAAGGAGTTTGTCACCTACGGGATGCCCGATGACTGGGCCAACTACGGCGAGGTGCGCAAGAAGTTTGCTGAAAAGTATGGCTTTGAGTTCCAGCACCAGGACACCGACATGTCCTCCATGGAGGAAATCACTAAGTTTGACGCCGAGAAAGCTAATCCCCAGTCGATGATGGGGGATATTGGCATGCTCTACGGCCCCCTGGCGGAGCAGCAAGGGGTGGTGCCCAACTATCTGCCGGACAATGCCGCCGTCCTCCCCACCGGCTTTAAGGCCGCCAGCGGCGGTTGGGTGGCCACCTTTGTAGGGGTGCCGGCCATTGTGGTCAACACCGATGTGATTAAAACCGTGCCCCGCACCTGGGCGGACCTGGCCAAGCCTGAATATGCGGGTAAGGTTGGGGCCATCGACCCCACCAAGAGCGGCACAGCCGCCACCACCTTCCTCTCCTGGGTGTACGCCAACGGTGGGGATGAGTCCAACATGGCTCCAGGGGTAGAGATGGCCAAGAAAATTGTCGCCAACTTCGCGGCGGCGGAGGGCAATGCCCAAACCCTGGAAAAGGGTGAGGTGCCTATTCAAATTAAGTACGACTACAACTGCAAGGCGGCGGCGGTTAAGGTGCAGGAAAAGGGGATTAAGTCAGAGGTGATCATTCCCGGGGTATCGATCTATGCCCCCTCGGCGTTGATGCTGAATAAGTACCACGTCAACAAAATGGATGCCGCTAAGCTATTTATGGAGTATGTGCTCAGCGACGAGGGCCAGGAGATCTTTGCCAAGTTTGGGGCCCGCCCCATCCGCTACGTGATCGGCGACCTGCAACTGTCGGAGTCAGCCAAGGCAAACTGGTTGCCAGATAGCCAGTACAGCCAGGTGCAGCAGGTCAAGGACTGGAGCAAGGTCGATCCGGAAACCCTGGGCAAATTCTGGACCGATCAGGTGATCGGGGGTTAGGCCCATGGGGCAGGTACTCTCACCGGGGAGAACTCTATTCCGGCCGGGAGGGCACTCCCTGCGCCAGTCCCTCATCAGGTGGCTGGTAAACTGGCTGCCCGCCCTACCGATGCTGGTGCTGGCCTACGGACTCCTGGTGACTCCGGTACTGGCCCTGCTGGTGCAAAGCTTTCAGGGAGATGACGGCCACTTTACCCTGGCCAATTGGGTTGAGGTGCTGACCAGTCGCGGCGATCGCCGGGCCATTCTCACCTCCCTGCTGTTGGGCACTGTGTCCGCCACCAGCGCCCTGCTGGTGGGGGCGCCCATCGCCTGGTGGATCTCCCAGTTGCTACCCCGGGGGCGGTCCCTGTGGTTATCCCTGCTCAATACCGCCACCAATTTCAGTGGCATTGGTTTGGCCTTTGGCTTTGTGGCGATTTTGGGCAACTACGGCATGATCACCCTGGCCTTTCGGGATCTGGGGTTGCCCCTGACGCCCCCGGCCCCCAATACCTTCTGGGGCCTGGCCCTGGCCTACAGCTACACCAATATCCCCCTGTTCATCCTGCTCACCATACCCGGCATGGCCATGCTGCGGCAGGAGTGGTGGGAGGCGGCCCAAACCTGTGGCGCCACCCAAATCCGGTTCTGGCGGGGGATCGGCCTACCGATTCTGGCCCCCTTTTTGGGGGCGGGGTGGTTACTGGTCTTCACCTGGTCCATTGGCCTCTACGGCATTCCCTTCGCCCTGGCGGGGAATGGGGCCACCCGCAAGGTGTCCCTGATCACCCTGGTGATCGGCGATAGCCTGCAGGGCAGTATTTCTGGCCAGGGGGAGGCGGCGGTACTGGCCATTGTCCTGCTACTGCTGGCGGTGATCTCCCTACTCACCTACCGCTGGATGCTGGGGAGGGCCGCCCGATGGTTTTAGGTCGGCGGTTTTTGCCATCCTGCGCTCGCCTCCTGCTGATGGCTTCCCTGGTGATCTACCTGCTGCTGCCGATCGGAGCGGTGCTGCTCTACGCCTTCTCCACCCGCTGGACCAATCACATTTTGCCCGATGGCTATACCGCCCGCCATTGGCTACAGGCCCTGGCGGACCCTCGCCTGGTGGCGGTGATGCTGCGGACCCTGGGGCTGGCCCTGCTGGTTACCCTGTTGGATATCCTGCTGATCGTCCCAGCCATTTACTGGCAGTGGATCCACAATCCCAAAATCCGCCCCCACCTGGAGTTGACCGCCGCCATTCCCTTTGTGCTGCCCTACGTGGTGATCGCCTTTGGCATTCTCACCCTCAGCGGCCAGTTTATCCCAAGTGCCCTGGGAACGGTGTGGCTGTTGGCCCTGGGCCATGGGGCGATCGCCTTTCCCTTTTTCTACTGGGCGGTGGATAACGCCATGGCCGCCGCCGATGTGGCCCTGCTCAACGAGGTGGCCAAAACCTGCGGTGCTTCCCCCTGGAGAATTTTGGCCCAGGTGATCCTACCCAACATCGGCGCCGGCATCGCCACCGGCAGCATGCTGGTGTTTGCGGTCAGCTTTAATGAATTCGCCCTGGTACAGATTTTAGTGGGGGCCCGCTACGAAACCGTCTCCCTCTACAGTCTGGATTTATTAACGGGCACCAATGCCGACTTCAATAAATTGGCGGTGATCACGGTGTTCACCTTTTTGATTGTTTTCAGTCTGTCGGCCCTTTCCGTCTATCTAAATCGGGGCCAGGGGCAAACCCGCCGACTCATGATCGGCTCCAGGTCTAAGGCCTAAAGCGGTATTCAGCAGGAACAACCATGGGAAGTGTCAGTCTACGCCATATCACCAAACACTACGGCTCCCTGTGTGCCCTCGACCAGCTCTGCCTGGATATTCCCGCCGGCGAGCTGGTGGTGTTATTGGGCTCCTCCGGTTGTGGTAAAACTACCCTGCTGCGCAGTGTGGCCGGGCTGGAGCGGCCCGACCAGGGGCAGGTGCTGATTGATGGCCAGGATGTCACCGCCCTGGCCACCCGCCACCGCCCCATTGGCATGGTGTTCCAGAGCTACGCCCTATTTCCCCACATGACCGTGCGACAAAACATTGCCTTTCCCCTCAGGGCGCGCCAAAGGCCCTCTCAGCATCGCTCCAGTCGGGTGGAGGAGCTGCTGGAGCTGGTGCATTTAGGCCCCCAGGGCGATCGCTTCCCCAGCCAACTCTCCGGGGGCCAACAGCAGCGGGCCTCCCTGGCCCGGGCCCTGGCCGCCGCCCCCCAGGTGCTGCTGCTGGATGAACCCCTATCCGCCCTGGATGCCCTGGTGCGCCAGCAACTGCGGGAGGAAATTCGTCGCATCCAGAAAACCCTGCAGATTACCACCCTGTTTGTCACCCACGACCAGGCCGAAGCCATGGCCATCGCCGACCGGGTGGCGGTGATGCGCCAGGGTCGCATCGATCAGATCGCCACCCCCCTTGAACTCTACGAAACCCCCGCCACCCGGTTCAGCGCCTCCTTTGTGGGCAACCGCAACGCCCTGGAGCTGCCCCTGCGCAATGGCCGCATCCGCTTTGGCCAGGTGCTGGACATGGCCGCACCGGAGTTGGCGGATGGCCGGGCGGTGGTCTTCTTCCGGCCCGAGGATGTGGAATTTAGCGATAACGGGGTGGGGCACCCCGCCAGGATTGAGGGCAAGATCTTCCAGGGCTCCCAAACCCGGCTGCACCTGGTGGTGGAGGCCGATGGCCTGGTGGGTCGCTTCTACGCCGACCTCCCCAGTCGGCAGGCGGTGGCCCTGGAGCCGGGCCACACCGTGAAGGTGTACCTCCATCCTAGCCGGGCCCGGGTGTTTCCCGCCGAGGGTTAAGGGGGCAGCCCCCCCGCCCGGGGGCGCTACCTTGCCAGCTACTAACCCATACCTTAGGATCCTCGCCATGACCGATACCAACCCCAGGACTAAGCTAATTTTTATCCTGATCGATGGGCTCCGGCTGGATGTGGCCCAGGTGGCCCTGGGTTACCTGGGCCACCTGGTGGAGGTGGGGCAGGCCAGTTTCCACCCAGTGCAGGCGGAGTTGCCCTCGGTGTCTCGGCCGGTCTACGAGGTGCTGATGACCGGCACCCCCAGCTCGGTGAACGGCATTACCTCTAACCAGGTTGTCCGCCCCTCCAGCCAAACCAGCCTGTTCCATCTGGTGCGTCAGCAGGGGGGCACCACCGCCGCCGCCGCCTACTACTTTTTTAGCGAACTCTATAACCAGGCCCCCTTCCACCCCCTGCACCATCGGCAGCAGCATGACCTGGATCAACCGATTCAGCACAGTCGGTTCTATTGGGATGACAGCTACCCCGATTCCCACCTGTTTGCCGATGCCGCCGCCCTGCAGCGGGACCATAATCCGGATTTTCTGTTGATCCACCCCGGCGGGATGGACGCCGCTGGCCATCAATACGGGGGAGAATCCAAGCAGTACCGCAACCAGGCGATCGCTATCGATGATCTACTGGCCCAGTACCTACCCCTGTGGATGGAGGACTACCAGATTGTGATCACCGCTGACCATGGCATGAATGGGGATGGTCAGCACGGCGGTACCTCCACCGCTGAACGGGCCGTGCCCCTGTTTTGTATCAGCCCCCGGCTGCGGCCCGGGGTCTACCCAGAGGTGCTGCCCCAACTGGCGATCGCCCCCCTGGTTTGCCAGTTACTTAACCTGCCCCCCACCCCTAAAATGGGCCAGTTTACCATTCCCGGGCTTGATACGGCTTTACTCTAACAACCAACCAACTATCAAACCTACCCTCAAATTTAACTCATTGGCAAAGGAGGGCACTGGCAGTGTCTGCTCTGATTGGTCAAACACTTCTGGTTGCTGCTTTGGAAGATACACAAACACAGTTTGCTCATCGGGGTCAATTAACCAACCCATTTGAGTTCCATGATTAAGGCAATGCAGAATATTTTTGGTGACCTTTGTTTGACTTTGATCAGGGGATAGGACTTCTATCGTCCAGTCAGGGGCGATTGGAAAGGTATTGGAAACTTCACCATTTTGGTCACGGGGAATTCTCTTCCAAGTAAACACCGATACATCTGGAACGATTGAGCGGCCACCAAAGGTACAACGCAGTTGTGAAAATGCTCTAGCAATGTGTTGAGGCTTAAGAAGCACATTCACAGTAGTAGAGAACTCCGTTTGAATGGTGCTGTGCTTTCCCTGTGGCATTGGCTTCTGGATGATCTGCCCATCAATATACTCGCTGGCAGGCTTGGTTTCTGGCAGCTGCAGGAATTCCTCTAAGGCGATGGGTCTAGATGGGGACTGTACCATTGGAACGTCTAGAAGTTAGATCAAGTTTGTACCAATTCTAGGAGATAGGCCGGTCTGTAGACCCTGGTGCAAGTTTACCGACTTCTGCTGGATTCTGGCTCCTGAATTCTGACTCCTCCTGATAAGGGTCGCCCGATTGACACCATGGCCTACCAGGGGAAGGTCTGACTCAGTTGAGCTGCTGTGCTGCTAGGGAGAGCCCCTCCAGGGGCTGATCGGTCAGGTCGCCGATCAGCTCCTCCGCCAGCCCAAAGGAGAGGGTCATGCCGGCGCCGCTGAGGGCATTCACCAGGGTGACCCCAGGTTCCGGGTGGGCGATAAACTCCGTCTGTCCTGGTAGTTTGCTGTAGATGCCATGCCAGGTGGCGGCGATGCGGGGGTCAGGAAAGCGGGCAAAGCCACCCAGGTACTGCAAAATAAAGTCGTTAATCTCCTGGCGATCGAAGGGGTCAAAGCTCAGGCCATACTCGTGGGAGTCCCCCAGCACCAGTTCCCCCAGGCCATTCTGGCAGGCCATGACGTGGATGCCCCAGGCGATCGCCTGGGGGAACTCAACCTGGCAGCGTTGTTTCAGGGCGGCCAGGCTGGGGCATTGGGCAAAGGCGGCGTAGTGGGTGAGGGTGAGGCCGCCGCAGAGGGCGGGGCCCAGCCGCCAACCGGGGGGCTGGGGGACGGTGCGCAGCATTTGCAGCTTGGCCTTGGTGATGCCGCTGGTTCGGTACACCTCCGGGTAGAGGGTCTCCAGGTCGGCGCCGGAGCAGACAAAAATATGATCGGCTCGCCAGCGATCGCCCCCCGCCCGCAGGTGGGGGTAGGCGATCTCCGTCACCGGGCAGCCAAACTGGAACCGCACCCCAAAGTCCTGGCTCAGTAATGCCGCCAGACGGGCAATGGCCTGGCGGGCATCGACAATCACCTCCGTGGGGCTCCAGAGCGCCCCCAATAGCCCC